>Ga0184635_10000292_pt1 | contig 12002 bp, 11 predicted proteins | sample PLM3_30_b2_FD_133147 | JGI IMG/M metagenome (GOLD analysis project Ga0184635, IMG submission 133147) | Groundwater sediment microbial communities from an aquifer in East River, Colorado, USA - PLM3_30_b2 | ecosystem: Environmental > Terrestrial > Soil > Riparian zone | place: USA: East River...
AGCGGTCCGTAGCCGGGGTCGTGCACGGTCGCCGGCGTCACGCCGGCCGCCCTGATGGTCGCGGCCCGCGCCGCGACACCCTGGAACGGCCCCGCGGCCGCGGCTCCCACCACCCCGACAGCGGCTCCCTTGATGAACGAACGCCTGCTTAAGCCTGACATCGCTACCCTCGCAAACTGAGGTCAGTTGGTACACAAACCAGCCGCACCGTGATCGGTGCTCGATGTCAGGTCACGTTAATCGCACCCGAGCGCGGCGTGAATCCCCGGTGAACTACCCGCTCCGCCCGATCGCAGCTACCCGACGGTGATGGACTTGGCCAGGTTGCGCGGGTGGTCGGTAGCCCAGCCATGTTGGTGGCGCCGCCGCGTTGCGACGATCACTGGAAGTACCGCGTCGACGACGGCAAGCACCTCGTCACCGTTATCGACATCGCCTTCCGGGCCGAGGCGTACGATCCCGGCCGCGCCTGAGGACCGGCTGTGCGCCGGGGGGTCTTCGACATTGAGCGATGCCGCGCGATCTTGACCGCAAGTCTTACGGCCAGCTCCGCGTCTCGAGGCCTGCCGATGGGAGAGATGCGCCGCGCTGTCCTCCAGTGAACGCCAGGCGGTCACGCTGCCCGCTCGGCGTGCCCGCGCAAGAACCGGCGCGGATGTTCCTCGCCGTGCGACCGGGCTGCGCCGTAGGTTGGAAGTGGCTTTCCGGGACCTTTACGAGCGTTTCCGACATGACCGAGCCGGGGAGTGGGCCAGGGATGGATAGAAGGATCTTCGGCCTGGAGAACGAGTACGGCGTGACGTGCACGTTCCGTGGCCAGCGCCGACTCTCCCCTGACGAGGTGGCGCGGTATCTGTTTCGGCGCGTCGTTTCCTGGGGGCGCAGCAGCAACGTCTTCTTGCGGAACGGCGCGAGGCTCTACCTCGACGTCGGCAGCCACCCCGAGTACGCGACGCCGGAGTGCGATTCCCTGATCGATCTGGTTGTCCATGACAAGGCGGGGGAGCGGATCCTCGAGGGCCTGCTCGTCGACGCCGAGCGGCGGCTGCGCGAGGAAGGCATCGCCGGCGACGTCTACCTGTTCAAGAACAACACCGACTCGGCGGGAAACTCCTACGGCTGCCACGAAAACTATCTGGTAGCCCGGCATGGAGAGTTCGCGCGGCTGGCCGATGTCCTCATCCCGTTCCTCGTCACCAGGCAGCTCATCTGCGGCGCGGGCAAGGTGCTGCAAACGCCTCGTGGGGCGGTCTACTGCGTGAGCCAGCGGGCCGAGCACATCTGGGAAGGCGTGTCCTCCGCCACCACCAGATCCCGACCGATCATCAACACCAGAGACGAGCCGCACGCGGACGCGGAGCGCTACCGGCGGCTCCACGTGATCGTCGGCGACTCGAACATGAGCGAGACGACCACGCTGCTGAAGGTCGGCGCAACCGATCTCGTGCTGCGGATGGTCGAGGCCGGCGTTGTCCTCCGCGACCTCACCCTGGAGAACCCGATCCGGGCGATCCGCGAGGTCAGCCACGACATGACCGGGCGGCGCAGGGTGCGGCTCGCCAATGGCAGGGACGCGAGCGCGCTAGACATCCAGGGCGAGTATCTCGGCAAGGCGAGAGATTTCGCCGCTAAGCGCGGCCTGGACGACGGGATCGTTAAGCAGGTGCTCGATCTGTGGGAGCGCACCCTCGACGCGGTTTCATCGGACGACCTCGACGCGGTCGACCAGGAGATCGACTGGGTCATCAAGTACAAGTTGATCGAGCGCTACCGCGCCAAGCACCAGATCCCCCTTTCGTCGCCGCGGATCGCCCAGCTCGATCTTGCCTATCACGACATCAACCGGCACCGCGGCCTCTACTACCTGCTCGAGCGGCGGGGTGCTGCCGAACGTGTCGCCCGCGACCTCGACGTCTTCGAGGCAAAGTCCGTCCCGCCGCAGACCACCCGGGCTCGGCTGCGTGGTGAGTTCATTCGTCGCGCGCAGGAACGCCGACGTGACTTCACCGTCGATTGGGTGCATCTCAAGCTGAACGATCAAGCGCAGCGCACGGTCCTTTGCAAAGACCCGTTCCGTGCCGTCGACGACCGGGTCGAGAAGCTCATCGCAAGCATGTAGCCACGCCGGCAGCCTGGTCGGCGATTCTGTCCAGGTAAGCTGACCGCTTCGCGCGACTCGGGCGACGCCGTCCGCTCGTCTCGTCCCAGTGCCGCACCTCTCGATCAGGAAGTACGAAACCACTGTGCGCCGTCTGTTCCCCCTCGTCGCCGCTGCCCTTCTCGCCGCCTCGCTCGCCGCCTGTGGCGGCGGAGGCGATGACGCGACGTCATTGCCCACCGTCTCCGGCAACATGGGTGAAAAGCCGGCGGTAACCGCGCCTGACCAGGATCCGAGCAAGACGCTCGTGTCGGACGTGATCACTAAGGGCGCGGGCGCGAAGATCGCCAAAGGCGACCTTGTGGTGGTCGACTATCTCGGACAGCTGTGGCGCGGCAACAAGACGTTCGACACCTCCTACGGAAAGGCACCGGTAAGCTTCCGGCTCGGCAAAGATCCGATCATCACCGGCTGGGTCGATGGTCTCGTCGGGAAGAACGTGGGCAGCCGGATCCTCCTGGTTGTTCCGCCGGACAAGGCATTCGGAACGAAGGGACTGCCCGATGCCGGCATCAAGCCTGACGACACGCTGGTCTTCGTCATCGATGTGCTCGGGTCCTATACGTCCACGTCGAGCGTGCACGGGGCTGCCGCGTCGGGCGGTGGCGGCGCTCTGCCGGAGGTAACCGGCGCGGCGGACAAGAAGCCGACGATCAAGGTCCCAACCTCGGTGAACCCGCCCGCCAAAACCACCGCGCGAACCGTGATCGAAGGCGACGGTGCGACGGTCGCGAAGGGCGACTTGGTTGTCGTCAAGTACGCCGGCTTGAGCTGGAGCACGGGCAAGCAGTTCGACTCGTCATGGGATCGGGACGAGCCGGTCTCGTTCACCCTCGATGAGTCCCAGGTCATCAAGGGCTGGGTCGAAGGGCTGACGGGGGTGAAGACCGGCAGCCGAGTACTGCTTGTGATCCCTCCGGACTCCGGGTACGGGAAGGCAGGTCGCCCGGAAGCTGGGATCAAGAAGAACGAGACGCTCGTGTTCGCCGTGGACGTGCTCGGCGCCTTCTGATCTTCCAGTGGCCTCACCCAATCGTGGGTTGGCTTGCTCGAGTGGTGAGCAGGCGGGCCGCGTGGCGGCCCGCAGCCGCGACACCGAGGAAGTAGGCATTGTCCTCGTCGAGGCCGCGGCCCATGGTGGACAGGCGCACCGGCGACTCGCCGAGTATGCCGAGCAGTTCATCGGTCGGCTCGAGGATCAGCCGATGGCGGCTGGCCAGCGTCTCTGCCGCACGCCGTACTCCTGCACCGAATTCGCCGGGCAGTTCCGGCACGACCAGATCGGCCGACGCCAAGGCAACCCGTCCGTAGGCGGTGAGGCTGTGATGGGAGACACCACGGTGCCGGTCTCTTGAGTCGGCTTCGGAGATCCGCAGCGAGGCCACGGGCCGGCCACCGAGCACCGCGGCCGCGTTGACCGCCTCACCCGATTGCACCCCAGAGAAACCCCACCGTGTCCCGGTGCCGAGGTTTCCTGGGCCTTGGGTGACGACGGCGAGCTCCGCTCGGAGCGCGTGCCTGGCCGCCAGCAATCCGGTATGCAGCGTCACCGCCTCCAGATCACCGCCGTAGGCCTGGCCGACGGTGACCGTTCCGGTGAGGTGGTTGTGCGCGGCAAGCTGGGCGACGGTCCTCGAGAACCACAGCGGAAGCGCGCCCCCGTCGGTCATGACGTACGCGATTCGGGTCCCGGCGCGGAATGCCAGCACGGTGGTGGTGATCGCCGGCAAGGCCGAGTGCAGATCTGCGATCACAACCGGCATGCCGTCGATGGAATCCGCGTCGCTGAGCAGATCATGATGCGCGGACCCTTGCTCATCGACACCGGCCACGGTCACCTGCAGCGGTGCATATCGGTCCTTCACGAGATGCCCAGGCCCCGAGGGATCGGGGGGCAATCTGTCAGGAATAGCCACGATCATGGCGTAACCGCCCGTGCCGAGTCCCATTGCGAGCGCGGTGGTGTTGAGCAGGACGGTGTCGCCGGGCAGCGGCCGCCCGACCAGCGCCGGATAGGCAAGCGCACGGACGGTGACGCCGTCTTCGCTACCGGCGGCGCGGGTGGGAACCTCCGGTGGATCACCGACTGGCTCGCCGATCGTCACCTGCACCTCGAGCGCGCCAGTCCACTCCCGCCCGAGTGCGACCACCCGGCCGCGCCGCCAACGGATCACCGCAGGAGGCTATCGCGGGTGCCGCTCGCCGCCCTCGGCGCGATGCTGACGATCTCGCCGGGAAGCCTTCGTCCGGCTCCGCCGTTGAAGCCAACAGCGCCGGGCGGCGAGTCCGCTAATGCGGTACGGTCGGCCGGGGTGGACACCGCGGGGAAGGTGGTGACGGTGGCATGTCGGCGCGCAAAACAGAGCGGCTCCTCAACCTCGTCATTTGCCTGCTGGCGACCAGCCGTTACCTGACAAAGGCGCAGATCAGACGCTCAGTGCCGCAATATGCGGACTGCGAGAGTGACGACGCCTTCGAGCGCATGTTCGAGCGCGACAAGGACGAGCTCCGCGAAATGGGTGTACCGCTGGAGACCGGGAGCCTGCATCCGTGGCCCGACGACGAGTTCGGCTATCGGATCGACCGGAACCGCTACGCGCTGCCCGAGGTCAGCTTCGCCCCGGACGAGATGGCCGTGCTCGGGCTCGCCGCCCGCGTATGGCAGCAGGCGAGCGTCGCGCATGCCGCTTCCTATGCGCTACTCAAGCTGAAGGCGAGCGGCGTGGAGCCGGACGAGTCCTCGCTCGTCGGCATCGAGCCACAGGTGCGGGCGGCCGAGCCTGCCTTCCAACCGCTGTGGCAGGCGCTGTGCGCCCGACAGCCCGTCACATTCCCGTACCGGCGCAGTGGCGCCGATCACGCGACCGAGCGGCATGTCGAGCCGTGGGGGATCGTGTCCAGGCACGGCCGCTGGTATCTCGTCGGACACGACCGGGATCGGGACGCCACCCGGGTCTTCAGGCTAAGCCGAATCGTCGGCGCCGTTCGTCGAGACGGCGAGCCTGGAACCGTCGAGGTTCCTGACGGCACCGACATCCGTAAACAGGTCATGACCTTCGAGCCCGAAGCGCCACAGGGCGTCGCCACGGTCCTGGTCCGCAGCGGGGCGGGCCACGGTCTGCGACGGCGCGCCCTCACGATCGAACCGGCTGGGAAGAGCAGCCCGGAAGACGACTGGGACGTGCTCACGGTGCGGTTCTGGGACGAAGAGTCCTTTGCCGAGGAACTCGCGCAGTACGGCGACCGGGTCGTCGTGGTCGAGCCGGTCACGGTCCGCAACGCTGTCGTGCGCCGGTTGCGAGACGTCGCCGCCGCCCATAGTGGGCCCGGCGACGCAGCAGGCGGCGGTGACGAAGGCACCGCTCCGCCGATCAACCCTCAGAGGTCACAACATTCGCACGGAAGTCACCGCTCGATGGCGCCCGGTTCGGCCGAGGATGCCGAAGCGACAGCGGAGGTGACGGTCTGGTGACCGGTGCCACCGCACGCCTGTCCCGGCTCCTCGCCTTGGTGCCGTATCTCCTTGCCCGTCAGGGCGTCCCCATCGGCGAAGCGGCCCGCGAGTTCGGAATCAGCGAACGTCAGCTCGTCAGGGATCTCGAGCTGCTCTTTGTCTGTGGTCTGCCAGGGCATCTCCCCGACGACCTCATCGAGGCCGACTGGGAGAGCGGTCACGTCTACGTCTCGAACGCCGATGCCATCGCCCGCCCACTGCGGCTGGGCGTCGACGAGGCGGTCGCGTTGCTCGTCGGCCTGCGTACCCTCGCGGAACTCCCCGGGCTGCACGACCGCGATGCGCTCGAGCGAGCGATCGCCAAGCTCGAGCGCGCGGCGGGCGACGCCGCCGCCCCAGGTGGTCAGGTCGCAGTCGAGGTCGACGGCCACGGTCGCGGCGCGATCCTCGCACTTTGGCACCAGGCGCTTGCTCTCGGGCGCAGGTTGCACCTGCGCTATCACGTACCGGCCAGGGACGAGACGACCGAGCGCGATGTCGACCCGATGCGAGTTGTGGTGGTCGACGGCCGGCCCTACCTGGAGGCCTGGTGCCGTCGGGCCGAGGACGTGCGCCTGTTCCGACTCGATCGAGTCGTCGACGCCAAGTTGCTCGACATCCCGGCGGCCGTGCCGGAGGACGCGCGCCAGCGTGACTTCGACGAGGGCGTCTTCCAGCCGTCGCCGGACGATCTATTGGTGACGGTCGACCTGAGCCCCGCCGGTCATTGGGTGGCCGAGTATTACCCCTGCGAGAGCATCGAAGATCTCGAGAATGACGTAGTCCGGATCACGCTGCGAACCGCGGACACCCGCTGGGTGGAACGGCTGCTGCTGCGCCTCGGCGGCTCTGGACAGGTCGTCGAGCCGGCGGACCTAGCCGAACGCGTCCGAAACAAGGCCATGGCGGCGCTCGCCGTGTACAACGCGGCCTGAAGAAGTCTGTTTTGAGACCTCGTCAACGCAGCATGAGCAACCCCCGGAGTACCCTCAGGCACATGGTCTGGGCGATCGTGTACGGCGGGCTCGCAGCCGCCACGGTTGCGGTTATCGCGGTCCCGGCGGTGCGCGTCGCCAAGCAGGCCAAGGGCTTGGCCAAGGTCCTGGCGGCGTCGGGAGCCCGGATCGAGGACGCACTCGAGGACATCGAGCGGGCTAGAGGTGACGGCAGCTCGAGGCGGTGACCCGTCGGCGGGTGATCCTGCGCTCGTCAACCGGCCTCCGCAGGTGGAGGATGGGGACGACAGGCACGTACCATCCAGGAGGTCCGGACAATTTCGCCCGGTCCTTGAGGCGCACCCACGCACACGCCCTCGGAGAGGTTCCTGATGTTTCGAAACTTCGGCACCGGCGAGATCATCCTCATCCTCGTCGTGGTCATGCTCCTGTTCGGGGCCAAGCGGATGCCGGATGCCGCTCGTTCGCTCGGCCGATCCATGCGGATCTTCAAGTCCGAGACCAAGGCCCTGCGCGAGGATGACGACGAGCCGCCGCGCGCCGGGACCGTCGTTCCTGAGCCGCGGCAGATCGACGCGCCGGCCCCAGATGCCACTCAGGTTCGCCCCGCCTCAGAGACCGAGCGCACCGAGCGCTGATCGCCACATGGCCTGAACCAGCGACAGCCCACCGACGCCTATGAGCGGCACCATCCCCGCACGCCGCGGTGCCTCCGCCGAGGAAGCAGACGACGAGGGGCGGATGCCCCTGATCGAACACCTTCGTGAGCTGCGCAACCGGCTAGTCAAATCGGTGCTCGCTATCGCGGTCGGCGCCGTCATCGGCTTCATCTTCTACGATCAGATCTTCGATTTCCTCAAGGCCCCCGCCTGCGACATCAAGGCGAACATCACCCCGATCCATTCGGGCCCGTGCGGCGTCCTCACCGTCAGCGGCCTGCTCAACCCGTTCTCGCTACAACTCAAGGTCTCACTGATCGCCGGGCTGATCATCGCCAGCCCGGTCTGGCTCTACCAGCTCTGGGCATTCGTCGCGCCCGGCCTGCACCGGCGCGAGAAGCGGTGGAGCATCGCGTTCGTCGCCGCCGGCGTCCCGCTGTTCCTCGCCGGCGCAGCAGCGGTCTATTGGATCATGCCGAAGGCCGTGGGGATCCTGCTGTCCTTCACCCCTGACGACGTAGCCAACAACGTCTTCCTGACCGAATACCTCGACTTCGTGCTGCGGATGATCGTCGTGTTCGGGATCGCCTTCGAGCTCCCCCTGATCCTTGCCATCCTCAGCGTCGCCGGCCTCGTCGATGCTCCCCGGCTGCGATCGTGGTGGCGGATAGCGGTCTTCGTGATTTTCGTTTTCGCAGCCATCGCCACGCCGACCGGCGACCCGCTCACGATGACGACGCTGGCCGCGCCGATGGTTCTGCTCTACTTCGGTTCCGTCGGTTTTGCAATGATCATCGATCGGCGCCGGGCCAGGACTAACTTCCCGGACAACTGGTCAGACGACGAGGCGTCTCCGCTCGACACCCGGACCGAACCGGTCGATGGCGCGTCACCGATCGACCCCGACGCCTAGCGCCCCTCACTCGGCTACCGTGCCGTCAAGAGTCGCCGTCCTTGACCGGAGCCCGTTGTGTCCCGCGATATCGCCTTGCTCGTCAATCCCACCTCAGGACGAGGCCGCGCTCCCGCGCTCGCGGGTGAGCTGGCGACTGCCCTGGCGGCCGCGGGGGACGAGGTACGGACCATCGCCGGTGCACGTGCCGAGGAGTCGGGGCAACTCGCCCGAGAGGCGGTCGCCGACGGTGCTGACGTCCTTGTCGCCATCGGCGGCGACGGCCTGGTCCATCTGGCACTGCAGGCGGTCGCAGGCACCGGGACGACGCTCGGCATCCTCCCGGCAGGCAGCGGCAACGACTTCGCCCGCGCGGTCGGCGTGCCGCTCACCGATCCCGCACAGGCGATCGACGTGATCGCACACGGCACCGTGCGGCCGGTGGATGCCCTGCGGGTCACCACCGGGGACGGCAAGGTCACCTGGGTGGGGACGATCCTCGCTGTCGGTTTCGACGCCCGGGTCAACATGCGCTCCGACCGGCTCCGGCGGCTGCCCGGCCAACTGCGGTACAACGCCGCTGTTTTCGCCGAGCTGGCGTCCTTCCGCCCTCTCTCGTACACCCTGAGCACGGACGGAGACCAGCAGGCTCTTGACGCCATGCTGATCGCGATCGGCAACGGGCCGTGGTATGGCCGCGGGCTCAAGATGTGCCCAGAGGCATCTCTGACGGACGGCGAGCTGGACCTGACGATCGTCCACCCAGTCTCCAGGCTGACCCTGATCCGGATCTTTCCCAAGGTCTACTCGGGGGAACACGTCAAGCACCCACAGGTCGAGGTCCGCAAGGCCAGGAAGGTGCTGATCGACTCGCCGGGCGTGATCGCTTACGGCGACGGTGAGCGGGTCGGCCGGCTGCCGGCGACCTGTGAGGCCGTGCAGGGCGCCGTGTCTGTCCTCGCGCCGGCTACCCCCTAGTGATCGCGGCAGGGGGTGGTTGCGAGACTGCGGCTAGCCTGGCCGTATGCCGTCACCTGCCGAGCAGTACACGGCTGCCCGCCGTCGGCAGGCCGAGTCCCGCTCCGCGCTCGCCTCGTTCCGCGAGCTCTACCCGTTCGGCCTGGACCCGTTCCAGGACCGGGCGTGCCAAGCATTGGAAGCCGGCCAGGGCGTCCTCGTGGCAGCTCCGACAGGCGCGGGCAAGACGGTCGTGGGGGAGTTCGCCGTTCATCTCGCGCTCAGCCGTGGCCAGAAATGCTTCTACACCACCCCGATCAAGGCGCTCTCCAACCAGAAGTACGCGGACCTGATCAGCCGCTACGGAACGGCGAGCGTCGGCCTGCTGACCGGGGACAACAGCATCAATGGGGAGGCGCCGGTTGTCGTGATGACGACCGAGGTTCTCCGCAACATGCTTTACGCCGGCTCGCCCACCTTGGCTGGACTCGGCTACGTCGTGATGGACGAGGTCCACTACCTCTCCGATCGATTCCGCGGCGGCGTTTGGGAGGAAGTGATCATTCATCTGCCGGATTCGGTCACGCTGGTCTCGCTGTCTGCGACAGTCTCGAACGCCGAGGAGTTCGGCGACTGGCTGGTGACCGTCCGCGGAGACACGACGGTCATCGTCGAGGAGCACCGCCCTGTGCCACTTTGGCAGCATTTGCTCGTCGGTCGCCGGCTGTTCGATCTCTTCGCGGAGCGTCGTACCGGCACCGGAGAGACCGCCACCGCCAGCCGCGAGGTCAACCCCGCGCTGGTCCGCTTGATTCGGGGCGAGGAGCAGCGCGCGACGCGGCCGTACGACACCAGGCGCCGCGGTCGCGGCCGACCACCGCGGGCGCCCCGCTGGCTGGTCCCGAGCCGGCCTGATGTCATCGACATTTTGGACAGCCAAGGCCTGCTTCCGGCGATCACCTTCATTTTCAGCCGGGCGGGCTGCGAGGCCGCGGTCAGCCAATGCGTGTACGCCGGGATGCGCCTCAACTCCCCGTCCGAGCGCATCGAGGTCAGGGAGTATGTCGAGGAACGATGCGCCGTGATCCCGGACGAGGACCTTGAGGTCCTCGGCTATCACGAGTGGCTCGACGCGTTGGAGCGGGGTGTCGCCGCTCACCACGCCGGCATGCTGCCGACCTTCAAGGAGGTCGTCGAAGAGCTGTTCGTACGTGGGCTGATCAAGGCCGTGTTCGCCACGGAGACACTGGCGCTCGGCATCAACATGCCGGCGCGTTCTGTAGTCCTCGAGCGGCTGGTCAAGTGGAACGGGGAGACGCACGCAGACGTGACTGCGGGGGAGTACACCCAGCTCACCGGTCGTGCCGGCCGGCGCGGCATCGACGTCGAGGGCCATGCAGTGGTGTTGTGGCAGCCAGGTATCGACCCGACCGCTGTCGCCGGGCTCGCGTCGACCCGGACCTACCCGCTGCGATCCTCCTTCCGCCCCTCGTACAACATGGCGGTGAACCTGGTCGGCCAGGTGGGTCGAGCCACCGCACGCGAGCTACTCGAGACATCATTCGCACAGTTCCAAGCCGACCGCGCGGTCGTCGGTCTCGCTCGCCAGGTGCAGCGCAATGAAGAGGCGCTGGCGGGCTACCGGGAGGCGGCGAGCTGCGATCGCGGGGATTTCATGGAGTACGCGGCGTTGCGCCGGGAGCTGTCGGACCGCGAAGCCGACCTTGCCAGACGTGGCAGGGCGGCGGCGCGCGCGACAGTGATCCAATCTCTCGAACGGCTGCGGCCCGGCGATGTGATCCGAGTGCCAGCAGGCCGCCGGGCGGGGCTCGCCGTGGTACTCGATCCCGGCTTCTCTGCCGGCAGGGAAGATCCGCGTCCGACGGTTCTCACCGCGGAACGGCAGGTGGTCAAGCTGTCGCTGGTCGACTTCCCCGCGCCGGTCGACGCGCTGGACCGGATGCGCATCCCGCGTAGCTTCAATCCGCGATCGGCGCAGTCCCGGCGGGACCTGGCCTCGTCGCTGCGAAACCTAGCCGCGGAAAAGGGGCTGAGCCTCCAGGCCGTCCGTCCACAACGGCGCCTTGAGCCCGCCGATGATGCGGAGATCACCCGGCTGCGCAGCGAGATCCGCCGCCACCCAGGCCACAGCTGCCCTGACCGGGAGGACCACGCTCGGTGGGCAGAGCGGTACTTCCGTCTGGAACGGGAGACGGCCGGATTGCAGCGGCGGGTCGAAGGACGTACCAACACGATCGCCCGTACGTTCGACCGGGTGTGTGCGCTGCTCGAGTCTCTCGGCTATCTCTCCGACGGCGATATCACGAAGGAGGGCAAGCAGCTCGGGCGTCTGTATACCGAGCTCGACCTCCTCACAGCCGAGTGTCTGCGCGCGGGCCATTGGGACAACCTTTCCGCGGCCGAACTCGCGGCCGTCGTCTCCGCACTGGTCTATGAGGCGCGCCAACCAGACGAGGTCGCCCCGCCCCGGCTGCCTGGCGGCGCGGCCAGGGATGCGCTCGGCGCGATGGTGAAGCTGTGGGCCGAGCTCGACGCGCTGGAAAAGGAGCACCGGCTGGACTTCCTCCGCGAACCGGATCTCGGCTTCGCGTGGGCGGCGTACCGGTGGGCGTCAGGTCAGCGCCTCGACGCTGTCCTCACCGGCAGTGATCTCCCGGCCGGTGACTTCGTCCGCTGGGTCCGCCAGCTCATCGACCTGCTCGGCCAGATTGCCGACGCCGCCGATGCGGTCGATCGGGCCTCGCCCATCGCCGGCAACGCGCGGGCCGCTGTCGACGCACTCCGCCGGGGCGTGGTCGCCTACTCGTCGGTGGGATGACGGTCAGGATTGCAGCGGTGCCTCCGGCGTCCGCCAAAGAGGATGTCC
>Ga0184635_10000294_pt1 | contig 11978 bp, 10 predicted proteins | sample PLM3_30_b2_FD_133147 | JGI IMG/M metagenome (GOLD analysis project Ga0184635, IMG submission 133147) | Groundwater sediment microbial communities from an aquifer in East River, Colorado, USA - PLM3_30_b2 | ecosystem: Environmental > Terrestrial > Soil > Riparian zone | place: USA: East River...
CAGGAGCGATGGTGTCTCGCGACTATCGTGCCCAGCAGCGCTCGAGCGCGGCCGCTCAATTTCCCGCGTGTGTGGCGCTCGGATGCGTGGACTCGCGAGTACCGGCCGAGGTGATATTCGACGTGGGCATCGGGGACATGTTCAGCGCGCGCATTGCTGGAAACGTCGTCAACGACGACCTGCTGGGCAGTCTGGAGTTCGCGTGCGCGGTGGCTGGCGCGAAAGTGATCGCGCTCTTCGGGCACACCGCGTGCGGCGCCATCAAGGGCGCCATCGACGACGTGGAGATGGGGAATCTCACCGGACTGCTCGCCCGTATCAAGCCGGCCATTACGGCTACGAAGTTCAGCGGCAAGGCGTCGAGCAAGGACGCCGCGTATGTCGATGCGGTCGCCCGAACAAACGTTCTGCTCGGGCTGGATGTCATTCGAAGGCGAAGTCCGCTGCTGGCCGACCTGGAGAAGAAGAGGACCATAGTGATTGTCGGAGGCATGTACGACCTGAGCACCGGCGCGCTGGAGTTTCTCAATGAAGGAGATCCTCAAAGCGCGGCGCGATGATTGAGATAGATGGTCGATCCGGCGCTCAACGTGTCTAGACAGCAAGTAGGCTGTCCACCTGCCGCACACATCGCCGCAACACCTCATTCACGCAGCCGATCTTCTCGGCCGCCGACCGGATCGTGGCCCACTGGGACGGATACTCGCCGGTATGCTCGAACACTATCCGGAAGCCAACGCCGTCGAATCTCTAATACTGTTCCATCGCGTCACCCTCTCGCCACCTTGCACCCCTACGGGGTGTGGCAAGGGCAAGACGAGAAGGAAAGTTGCCAGTGGCGAGCGGTGGCGAGTCGATGGCAATTGGCGAATAGAACGAAGATTCTGATTCAGGAAGGCAAGTATGGGGGTTCGTTTCATCGTTCTGGCGGTTGCCCTGTCAGCGGTTGATGCACACGACATTCGGTGGTCCCCTATCCGAGTCTGTCTCACGCGAAGCGGCAAGACTCGTTGCCGTCCCTGCGGGTCAAGCGCATGCGAGCAAACGGATGGTGTGGACCGGTGTCGCCGTGGCGGGAATCGGTGTGGCGCTAGCAGAGATCGCCGTTCAGAAGGCCAATTCCTCCTATTGTCCAGGATCGACGGTACGTGGCTGTGACGAAAACCTGAATGGTGGATTGCTTGTGACTGGGGCTGTCGCAATTCTCGCAGGAGCGACTGTTGCGGTTGTAGGCGCGCTCCCAATCCATGCTGACCTAACCGCGGGACCGAGTGCGGTCATGATTACCCGTCGCGTGACGTTCTGAGCATGCGGCCAGACATTCTCGTCACGAGACGAAGGACGTGATCGCCTTCTTCCTTCCGTCGAGAATTCTCGAACGCTACACGCCCGCGCTTGCATCGCCTCTTGAGTGACGGCCGAGCACGTTCTTCATATCGAATTCCCTGGTGAAGAATCTTCCAGGCCAGACGACAGAGCCGATGGGGCTGGTATCCCTCAGGCGGTCTTAAGGCGTACGGTTCCGCGCCCGTCTGAGCGACCTATGCGACTTTCCGAGTAGACCGAGACCCGCGCGTATCCGGCAGCACCTGATCAACGGTCGGCCGTCCCAGTCAGATCCCGCCCTCGCCGGTCAGCCAACTCTGTGGCACCGTTTGCCACCGCTGGCGAGGAAAGGAGAAGGCGCCTGTCACAGTTCCGGCGACGGCACCAAGGAGCAATCCTCCAAAGGTGGATGCCGCGGGCTCCATGAAGCAGCCCAGAAACGCGGTGGAATGGCAGGAGTTTCCGACCACAAAGCCGATTCCCGCTCCCGTCCCGGCTCCGATCAGCAGACCCAGGGCAGCACCGCGCTTCCGAGACCGCTCACCAACCTGGCGCTCCAAGCTCGCGATCGCCCCACGCGGAACCGTCAGAACCACTCCATCCTCGCGCGTCAGCGTGAGAGTTTCCTGCTGCAGCCCAGCGATCACTCCGACGACTGTCCTACGGGGGCGTGGCAAGGTTACGTTCGGTCGATCCAAGCCGCCACTCGTCGTGACTGTGTCATCGTCGCTGAGGAGCACGCGACCCGTTATCGCCTGCCCGTCGAGTCGTATGAGACCGGGGACCTCTACTGTCGACGTCGTCACGATCCGAATGTGCGCACCGATGACGCTGTTCCCTTGCAGCGTCACGTCATGGGGCACCAGCACGCCTTCACCGTAATGCGTGAGAGTCTTCATTCCGGTCGTCTCGAAACCGCGAATGGGGGTCGGAGCATCGGAAGGCCTATCCTGCGCCGCGGTCCCAGCTGCCGGTCCTTGCGCGATCGCAGCGGAGGACGACAGCACGAGTAACCAAGACAACGTGCACGCCACAACCTTCATCTTGTCCTCGCTTGCTCAAGGCGCAACGTCACCCTGGCGACCGCTGTTCCGCGAGTCGTTACGTGTGGCCTTCCTTCTTCTCAATGAGCATGCGGGTCATCGCCTTGCCGCCTCCGCCGTAGTGGTCGACGAGACCACAGGCGGCACACCTGATTTCCCAGGCGCCAATCGCAATCGGTCGGGCTCCGGTGTCGGCTGCGGCTTTGTCGAGGCGTTCGACGGGAAGGCTGGCGCCGCATTCGTTGCACACGAACCCGTAGTACCAGCCGGGGTCAGTCACGGCCGCTCCTTTGCGATGCCGCGGTCACCGTTGATGGCGGTGGCGAAGGGCTCCCGCAGGCGGAGATAACCAGAAGTGGGGACGGGCGAGTAACCCGAGACGGTGCCCGGTCATCGCGATGGCTCCCTTAACGTGCGGTCGTGACCGCGAGGAAGAGAAATCAGCCTACTCCTGATGAGCCGGTAGCGCCACTCGAAATGTGTGGTCCCCTAGGAGGACGCTGCCGATTCCGAGGCCGAAATAGCCGCGACGATAAAACCGTGCGCCAGAAGTGGCCGACAGCTGCCGGCTCAGCGTGGTTTCAGGATCGTGAGAAGCCGCGTCACTGGCAACCGCTTGCCAGTTCTCCCCCACGAGCTCGAGGCGGCCGCCCTCGGAGGCCGTGCGCCGCGCGGCGGCCGACAATCGCGTCAGGCCACGGAGGGCGCGCACATCTTCGCGCTGTCGAGCCTCCTGGAAGGGACCCTCGCTACGCTCGTGCTGGGCTCGGTCTGGCTCTCGCTAATTGAGTAACTTGATGCGCTTCAGACATCGGTCGGAACGGCAATCGGGTGGCTGCCGTTGCGCCGATCAGTCGCTCGTTCTTGCGAACGGAACGGGGAGGGCGGACACTTGTATCAGTTGCACTGGAAACATGAGCAAGAGATCCGAATCGCGCGGGCGAACGACTCACGGCAAGATCAGCCGACCACCAGAGCGCCGTGGACGTCCGGCGAAGGGACGGATTGCCACGCTCGCCACGGGTATGGGTCACGGCCTTATTCAGGCCGGTGGTCGAGCGGTCTTCTTTCATCGTGCCGACCTGATCGGGATCAAGTTCAATGATCTCGTCGTTGGTGACGCGGTGTCGTTCGAAGTGATCGAGGATTCAGTGAGCGGCCCACGGGCCATTCAGGTGCGAAGGCCCGCCGGAGGCTGATGACTGACGAACCCGTTCTATTCGCGTGGAGCTAACCACCGCAGCCGTGAACTGTGGCAAGCCGGCCAGTCATCACGCCCAGTCTGCCAAATCGGCGACTCTTCTCTGCTGGTGACGGGGCGTTGTGGAGGGAGCGACCAGTAGCGGGTCGCGTCCGTCTCAGACCGGCTTCGGAAATCGAGAGCCTGTGGGTCAATTGAAGGGGAGCCTGTCATGGCATCCACACAAACGCGGCACGATGACGTCATCATCCAGCGCCGATTCGGCGAGAATACCTCGACCCACGTGGTCAAACAGATCTACGCCGTTACCTATCCGGGGCATAGCGACCAAGGCACAGAACGCGGGAGTTACGACGAGGCAGAGCGGATCGCGCTCACACTCGCCGAAGAGAAAGGCCTCTCGGTGTGGTACGAGGAGAATCCTCAGGACGGGAGGAGAACGCTCGTCAAGAGTTTTCGGAACTCGAACTAGCGCGTTCACGTACGAGCTCGGACCCATCAATCAGTTGCGCGGTGCGCGGCGCCATCGATACGCGGGTCATTACTCGGAACGGTTTTGTTCATCGTTGCGCACGGAGTGACTTGACTCCCGGGTCGATTACTATTTCGTCCATGCGTCGGCATCCGCTTCGCCGCCTTCTTCTGCCCGGCACTGTTCTTCTTCTGAGCTATGTTTCGTTGTTCGTCATCCACCTCCGTAACTCGCTGGCACCTCTGGGCGCCGAGCTGGTGCCCCCGGATCTCGGCTACAGCGCGGCCGCCAACCCCACACTCCAACTGCTGCAGATGATCTGTCTAGCGTCCTTCTTCACGGTGTACGGGACCACGCTGTGGAATTGGCACCGGTTGGACGCTAGTCCGAGGACTCTGGCATGGAGCGCGGCCCTTGCCGGCGTCCTGGCGTGGAGCCTGCTTCCGGCCGACTCGAGCGATGTGCTCGAATACATTGGATTTGGCCGCCTCGCCGCCGTGTATCACGTCAGCCCGTACCTCCACACCTATTCCGAGTTCACTGATCGGATCGCACCGTACGTGACGTGGGACGACCCGATGCCGTACGGCCCAGTCGTGCTGCCCGTGTTCGCCCTCGCGGGCCTTGTCTCACAACACCATGTCTTCGTTGCCATGTATCTAATCAAGTTCGCCTGGCTGTTGATTCATTTCCTGAACGCGGGGCTCATTTATCAGATTGCGAAATCGACCGCAGCCGATCCGCGCTACGCACTGTTCGTGTTCGCCTTTAATCCCCTCATTCTGCTCGAGGAGTTGGCGAACGGGCACAACGATGGACCGCTCATCCTGTTTGGCCTGCTCGCTGTTCTGGCGGTTCAGCGCGGGCGCGGGGGGCTCGCGATCGTGCTGGCCCTTCTCTCGGCGCTCGTCAAGACCTCAGGCCTCTTCTGGGTCGCCGGCATCGTGGTGCTGCTGATCCAGCAGCGGCGCTGGCGTGCCTTGATTCTGGGAATGACGTCGAGCGTCGCGGCGCTGGCCGTGGTGTTCTGGGCATTCCCAGGCTCTGCGACGCAGCTCGCCGTGATGAGTACGCAGTGGCAATACGCCGAAGATTCTCTTCACGCGGTGCTCATCGGCGGATCGGGAACGCTGCTCGCGATGTTGAACCGCACGTGGGAGTATGACGATCTGTTTAGGGTCGACCGGTTGATCTTCTCGGCGCTGTTCGTCGTCGTGTGCGCGCGGCGCTTCGCATCGATCCGAGATGTCGTGAGCCTCATTCGCGAGCTCGCGCTCGTGCTGCTGGCGCTCCTGCTCGGCTATGCCTCGTCGCTGTATCCGTGGTACGTCGCGTGGCTGCTGCCCATGGCGGCCTTGACGGACTCAGGGCCGCTACGCCGGACGATTCTCGTGTTCTCCGTGTCTGTGTTCGCGCTGTATGCGTTCCCGTATGCGATGCTGGAAGAGTCGCCGCATCGCATGGTCTGGCGGGGGATGCGGCTTGTCGCGGCGTTCGGTGTGCCGATCGGATTCTGGATCTCGCAGGGAATCACGGAGTCGGGATCGGCGCGTGCGTTTGCGACGTCACCGAGGCAGTCCGCGAGAATTACCCCAATTGTTGAGAGTTCATCCGACTCGATGAAAACGCGAGTCCCCATCTGACCTACTCGCCCTTGCTCAGCTGCCCGGTATGGTCGGCTGACGGGCATGGTCGGGTGAGGAGTGTTCCCTATGAACGATCGGTGAATCCAATTCGCAATCCACGGGTTGATCAGACGGCTGCCATAGGGCGGTAGCGGATGAATTTGCGGGTAGTGTCTCATCCATGGCGGTGAAGAGAATTGGCCATTCTTTTCCAGTTGGCTGGTGCGGCACCCGCACTTGGCGGTGTCCTCGTCGCAGGCGCAGGCGTCCCAGGCCACGCGCGCCAGCCAAAGCTTTCCGACGATTTCCGAGAATTCTGGCAAGACGTAATCCGGCGGAACCGGCATGTTCACCATCCGGCTCGGGTCTACCACGCTGCCGACCTGAACGAAGCCGGTTCGGTCCGTCAGATCGACATTCATGATCGCGGTGTGGTACGCGTCGCCGTCCACGAGCACACCCACGCCGTTCAGCAGTAGACCGGCGATGAACAGGCCTGCCCCCGCGTATCGCCACACGCGTGCGGTGGCGGCCGCACGCGCAACCGGCATCATCAGCAGCGGCACGATCGGCATCAAATAGCGCGGGCCCCACGACCAACCGCCGCCCCAGTTGTAAAACTTGGCGAAAAGACAGATGTACGTCACGCTCGCGACCGCGATGAGCATGGCTTCTCTGCGCTGCGATCGCCGCATGATCCACAGGCCCACGGGCGCCAGAACCAGAGGCGGCGCGTAGAACAGAATCCCTTTGTTGAAGCTGAAGACCAGACCGTAGATCCCACCCAAGAAACGGTTCATGAAGGCGTGGGGCTCGTAACCCGTCTCCAGGACAGAGCCAAAACGGAACCAATTGAGCCAGGAGAGAAACAGGACGCAGATGGCCAGGGGAACAGCGAATCGCATCAGGACGGGTACGGTTTCCCTCCACGAGAGACGCCGGGCGCGCACTGCGGAGAGCGCGTACAACCCTAAAGCAGGAACCAAGACCCCATTGGCCGGTTTCGTCACAATCGCACAGGCCAACGCGACGCTGCTGCCCGACAGCAACCGGGCGTGCCGCTCGGAGCGGTATCTGATGAGCAGGAGGAGTGAGACTGCGAGACACAGGCCTTGCAGTGGCTCAGTTCCATCAACTCCCGCATAGACCCACGCAAAGGTGGCAAATGCATAGGCGATCGCAGTCAACAGAGCCGCGACGGGAGAGCACCCGACTGTTTGGCACAACTCGTACACGACAATCGCCGTGGACGCGCTCACCAGCGGGTTGAGCAACGACAACACACTCGCGAGCGTGTGTGCCTCGGGCAGCCCGGCGAGCTTGGACATCAGCAATCCCGTCGCCACGAACGGCAGCTCGGCGATCGGCAGTCCGAGGCCGGCCTTTGCGTACGCGCGCCCATCTACGCCGATTTTGGCCCTCGGGCCATATCCCTCATCGGAGGCAAACGCGGCGTCAATAGCCAGCGTACGGCGGGCGAGCAAGCTGCGACTGGTGGCTAGCGTTGCGCGACCGTCTTCACCGATCGGAAACCGCCAACTGGAAGAAAGAAGGTAGATCCCGAAGATCGTGAACGCCAGGAGAAGGATCGCCGCTTGGGTCGGTTGTGCGGCGCGTGACAGTGAACGCGTCATCGCCTCAGACCTTCTGGCTCTCTGGCGGGAAACGGTACACAGTACTTCGCGGCGACCTGGGACCGGAAGAATGTCTTTCGTTTCGAGATGAGTATTCCGTTGAAGCAGCGTCTTTCTCGGAATTACAGCTCGATACTTCTCGACCACTGACCAATCTGAACCCAATCCGGCTGCAGCATCCTGATCAGATCCTCGATCCCGAGCCTGAACTCGATCAAGGCCTGGTTTGCGGTCGGATGCCGCGTCTGATCGAAGAACAACTCGTCCTCGGAGCCCTTATGAGGAACCACGGGCACATACGGTGCGCTGTAGGAAAAGATGTCGTAGAAGGTAATCAGTTCCCCCAGCGTTCCGGTATTCGGCAGATACGTCTTCAAGAGCTCGGACGTGGGCAGCGGATCCAGCGGATCCGGAATTGTCGTGTTCTGCAGGCACGGCGGATAGTTAGAGGCAAACGACGGCTCCGGTGAGCTGATACTTCTCAATCGGCCCATTCCGTGAAAAGTGATCCGATAGAGAATGCTGGTCACCACAGCCTTCAAGGCTGCCTTCGAATCTACTTTGGGAAGGCCCGCGACATTCCCCGGGCCGCTCGCGGCGCCAATCCAATTCGCCAAATCAGTGTCAGCCGCCACCGCCGCGTCCGTCGCGTACCCCGCATCGACGACGGCGCTGACGTAATCGGCTGTCATCTGCCAGACTGTCAGCATCTTCTGTACGTTGGGATAGAGGTTCCAAGGCTGATCGTCGATCGAAGGGTCCGTGAAGTCGACCGGAGCGAGGTTCAACTGCGCCAGCGTGTCGGCGGGATCGGTTGAGAAAAACTCGTGCGTCGCCGAGAACTTGTTGCACAGTGTCAGGAACTTGCCGGGATCGCTGATTGACGTTGGGGGAGCGAGAGTGGACCATCCGACCAACAGCAATAAATCGAACGGAATCGTGTAGTGCGATTGCGGTGCGAGCAGCTGATAGATGATGTGGCTGGCAGGCAGCGTATTCAGCATGGCCATTTGCATCGCGGCCGTCACGATGTGTTGCGTATAGACGTGGCCGAGCCAGATGCCATGAACGGTCAATGACGTTTTCACAGCCAGCAGTCCGTAAATCCATGATGGTGACGACGGCGTGTACGTCTGTGCGGTATTGATATTGTTCGGGTCAACCACGTACGCCGCGATCGGATTCAGGTTCTTCTGCCCGTCCATTTCGAGCAGGGCCATGGTGCTCGGTGTAAACCGCACCGTGCCGTTCGTAACCTCTTGCGGGTCGAGACCGGAGAAGATCGTCATGTCGATGCCGTAGAGCCTGCCCTGGTCCAGAAGTTCGTCATACGTCGGCAACCAGGCCAGTCCCAGATTGTTCCGGAATGACATCGCGCTGACCGGAGTCAGCTTCTGCAGGACCAGGAGGTTGTACGGCAGTGCGTTGCTCCGCAGCGTCGGCCAGAACTGACGCGTTGCCTCCTTCGGATCCGTGATCGCTGCGCAATACTCCTTGACGTGCGGAAAACCTCGGCGAAACACGTCCTCAAAAGTCGTCCAGGCCATCGCAAACTGGCTGGGATCCTCAAGCGTAAATGCCGAGTAGTCGGCTGCTCCATCGGAGGCCGTGAGCGGCGCCATGCTGGATGCGCGATACACCGCGGATGTTGCGGATACTGCGCCATGTGCTGCCGATCGAGCCACCAGCCGTGCCTCGACTTTCGCCCGCAGTCTATCGAAAGCCGAAGCAATCTGGTTCGCATGGGCCGGACTCGTGAAGATCCTTCGCAAGAACTCTTCGATGAGTATCAGCAACCCCCGCAAATCCGCCGCCTGCTGTACCTGGTCCTCGGTGCCGAGCATGAAGCGCTCCGCAGTCGCGGTAATGTTGTTCAGCGTGTACGTGATCGAGAGACCGTCCTTTGGCTGAATCAGATATTGGCCGCGCGCGATCAATCTGTCGACTGAGTCGAAGATCTCTTCGAGGCCGTCCGCACCCTCAGGGCGAGGAAGCGCCGGCCCATCCCACGTGGGTGCCGAAAAGCCTTCCAGTACACCAATGAGATCGAGCTCCGACTGTGTAAGCGGCGTGTACTTTGTGGACATGACGGTCTTCCTCGAGGCGTTCTTGAAATCGAAAGTCCCGGAACCAAGAACGGCAATCAGAATCTCATACGAACGACGACACCTTAGCGCAACGGGGAGGTCCTGATCGGATGATTGTGCACAGATCCTTGATGCAGATCGCTCTTCGACCTCATCCGGCAAGCGGCCGTCAGTCGCAGCACATCAGTTGCACTCCTGCGAGAAGAGGACGGCGAGAGTAATCCGCGTCCCATCGTCGGTGTCGTGACGAAACGGGACGGCTGCTGATGAGCTCTGTCGATCTCACCCGGGGCACGTCAGTCCAATCGTCACTGTCGTAAACAGCTCTCGTAGTCGCGCGGCACGCTCGCTTTCCGCGTCGAGGTAGCCGGCATCGTCGGGTCCGAGATAACAAACACCCTCCCACGCGACCAAGGCTTCCACAGGTCCATCAGTTCTTTCAGCTCGGCATCTGCGTCAGCAATTTGCGCAACTCAATGCCTCAAGGGCAATCAGGAGGCGATCCAAAATAAGCGGGAAGTCCGTCAACGTCTTTCAGGAGGGTCCGCCGCACCTTGTTCGGCAAGCTGTCGGGTGTCGCTCGAAGCGGGCCGATGCGCGAGCGCACGTAGCTGCGCACACGACTCACGAACTGCGTCCGGACCTTGACAAGCGATTCCCGAGAGACGCAGATCGCTTTCACTTCTTGACTGACGGCCGAAGGAATATGTACCGAGGGCAAGTCAAATGCGGCACGAGGCCTCGCTGAGTGTCCGTGCGCCCCGAACGTCGTTTTTCAGACCACGCGGCCGACGCCGAGGGACCTCACCAATGTCGCGGCCACGACGCGTACGTCATGTCCCTGCCGTTGCACCTTGCCGGCGATGCGAAACGCTTCGGTGCAGGTTTCGACAATGACACGTGCCGGGGCTCGGCTCGCCAGTAACCCTTCGATGTGCGCGGTGCGGCACCGAACTTCTTTCACGATTTCGCCAGCCTCGCTCCGAATGCACATTTGACTCTCGCGACTGCCCAAATCGATGCCAATGTGTTCCATGGCTTGTCTCCTCGGTTCCAAGTATTCAGAACCCTTCAAAGGAGGCCAGCCACTTCATCCCTTCTGATCAACCCCACAGCGAGATTCATAACGGAAAACCCATGCGCAGCTCGTCTAGCCGCAACGGCCACTTCCTGAACACGTCTCTCGGACGGGAGCCGGACGTGGCGATTTCACTGACCCGCTGGCACCATGCCTCACCCGTCTTACAGTGAAACACGATCCTGCCGGTATAGACGACGTTCAGCGTTCCTCGGACGAAGTGGGTCTCATCGACATCGATCTCGACCACTGCCGGATCCGTGGTCGCCCGAATAGCAACTCGTGTGGCGGACGCGATGACTCGAGTGTCACTGGCTACCGAGGCGCGCTCGACGGCTCCTACGTCGTCCCCGGTGTAAGAGAACGAGAGGTCACGGTTTCGCAGCATGGTGAGGCGGTCGCACGAAGCGAGAAGTCCAGCCGCGAACACGAGCGAGAGAACACGAGAGACAATGGACATCCAGAGGCACCTCTGAATGGAATAACGCCGAAACCACATTGCCCGAACAGGGCCTTTCAGGCTCGACAATAAGTCGAGCGTATCATCGCGCCCAAGTCTTAGCCGTGTCCACTGCGAAGATCGACCTTACGACTTGCGCCGGGAGCGGATCTGGCGTCGTCGCTGGTCGCCATCGCGAGCTGTATAGAGATCGACAGTGGTCCGGCAAGACCTCGACGAAATTCTGTGAGTCGTTCTTGACCGACAAGGGAGAAGGGCCTACGGCAGATCGTCGGGCCTCATGTTGAAGTCGTAGGAGACGGGGACAATCGCCGCGGGTGGACCGGCGTCCTTGCCGGTGTGCTCGTGGCGGCCGTTGAAGCGCTCGGGCCGATAGGCGCGGAGCAGCGCGAGCAAACAGGCATCGGAATACCGCTGGACGTACCCGACGACCTTGCCGCGATAGAAGACGGGCTCTGACACGCCTCCCGACCGAGGCCCGCACGGCGCTCGCTGGATCGTTGCTGGAGAGTCTTGACGCCGAGGTGGACGACGACGCCGAGGCCGCATGGGCGACCGAGGTGAACCGCCGCGTGGCCGAGCTCGACAGCGGAGCGGTGAAGACCATTCCCTGGGCCGAAGTTCGCCGCCGACTCGCCGCGCGCTGATGCCTCCGTTCGCGGTCGAAGTCCATCCGCTGGCCGCCGACGAAGCCGCGGGCGCGGAGAAGTGGTACCGCGACCGCAACGAGACTGCAGCGACGCGAGCTCGATCGAGGCCGTAATGTCTCATTGCTCGGCCGACGGCGTTCGGAGCCCTGAGATCCGGTCGGTGGTATAGACTCTCCCGCCGTGCTCAACGCCTTGTCGCTCCGACTGCTGTTGGCCGCGCTGGTCGGCTGGCTCGACCAGCGGCAGCAGGAGGCCCTGGCGTACCTGATCGAAGAAAACCGCATCCTCCGTGCGCACGTGCGAAGGAGGATCCGCCTCACCGATGAGGAACGCCGTCGGCTCGCGGTGCACGGACACCGGCTGGGCCGTCGCCGCCTCGGCGCGGTCGCGACGATCGTCACG
>Ga0184635_10000295_pt1 | contig 11978 bp, 8 predicted proteins | sample PLM3_30_b2_FD_133147 | JGI IMG/M metagenome (GOLD analysis project Ga0184635, IMG submission 133147) | Groundwater sediment microbial communities from an aquifer in East River, Colorado, USA - PLM3_30_b2 | ecosystem: Environmental > Terrestrial > Soil > Riparian zone | place: USA: East River...
GGCATTTTAATATCAAGAAAAATAACATCAACTGTGTGTTGATTCAAAACATCCAGCGCTTCCAATGCGTTCTTACATTGCCCTACTATTTCCAACCCATTGATATTGGAAATATATGATGCCAGGATCTTTAAGGCAGGGGGTTCATCGTCTATGAGTAAGCAGCGCAGCTTCATAATGCAACATTTTCGGCAGCTTGTAAATTACCCTGTAAGATAACAGAACTGTTCTCTTTGATTTTCAGCTCAACCAATAATGAAACTACAAAGAAATTTCCTTCATCGTTCATTTTCAGTTCATGTTTACCGGGATACAAAAATTCAAGGCGTTTTTTTACATTTTGAATTCCAATGCCATTTTTGCTTGAAGGGACAAACTCGTTTTTGCTGTTAGCAATTTTACATCGTAATACATCTTTTTTAACTGACATGTCCACACCGAGCCATGGTTTTTCCAGCTGCTCAGAGGTTCCATGCTTAAAAGCATTTTCTAAAAATGGAAGTAATAACAAAGGGACGATGTATTTATCTTTAATATCTCCTTCAATATTCCATGAAATTTCAATCTTATTTCCATATCGCTCTTTTTCAAGATCAATATAGTTTTTCATGGTTTCTACTTCTTTTTCGAGCAAAACTTCCTCTGCCTTACAGTCATACAGCATATAACTAAGTAATGAAGAAAGCTTTAAAATCAATCCAGGAGTTTTTGGAGAATTTTCCAAAGAAAATGAGTAAATGTTATTAAGTGTATTAAAAAGGAAATGAGGATGTACCTGCGCCTTCAATAATTGTAATTCGACTGTCACTTTTTCTTTTTCCGCCTGCATCCATTCCTGCTGTTTTTTAAACCAGTATTTAAACAATTTTAAAATAGCCACATTTGTTCCATGCGCAATAAGTAACATATAGGAGCCCAATTGCCAACCACCTCTTGAAATAGTGCTGATGCTGAAGTGCATGGCCTCCTGTGCAGGAATATGAACATAAACCCTGTAGTAGTAATTAATAGCTACTCCGGCAATAACCCATAACAGTGCCGCGAAAATAAATTGCACGAATTTTTCCCTTAATAAAAATTTTGGAACTATAAAATAGGCCAGCAAATAACTATATGGAATGACTACAGGCAACCAGCATGTCACATTAAAGGCATTGTGCCAAAGAGAAAACTTCTCGGATACAGGCCCGCGGGTTAGCATAAAATTCAACAAAAGAGCCCAGAAGATTGTGTGGAGCGACCAATAAAGTATATGCCGCCACAAACGGTACCGGGACGAAAAAATAAAATCATTGGTATTGAAAGCGTTCATTTGCTACTATCTCTCACAAAGTAAGAATTTAGCGGATTCAGCCGATAACAAAAGCAGGAAAAAAGACTAACTACCTGTATTTACGATAAACAGCAAAAGTATATTTATGAAAACCATTTGGGTGTTTGGTTGGTTTTAATTCCCTGATTTTTTCTGCTAATCGATTAAGGTTAGAAACCAGATTAAGACTATTCTATTTTGCCGCTGTAATCAAAATCAAATCTCTTTTTAATTTTTTAAACTTTTGTTTATGAGAAAGCAATTACAGTATACAGTTTCACTCCTATTATTTGCAGTACTATTTGCTGCTTCCTGCAAAAAAGAAACAAACAACTCAACCTCTTCGGTAAACAATGAACCTGCAAGTGCCGCAAGCTTAAATAACAATGGCAATCATTTCGGTAATATAAGCCCTGAAATGGTGATTCGCTGGAATGATGCCGCCACTTATGTTGTAGTAAGAACGCTGCAACTACAAGCTGCACCACGCATCCCACCATTTCGTGAGAGCCATTATTATGCAATGGTGAATATTGCAGTTCATGATGCATTGAATAACATTGTACCAAAATATAGCAGCTATGCATTAAATGCAAGGAATAAAGATGCTGATCCTAATGCCGCGGTTGCAAAGGCAGCACATGATGTTATTTCTTTTTTCTTTGGTAAACTAAATCCTCCTGCGAACAATACACCGCAAGTGATACAGGATTCAATACATAACTTACTTGCGCAATGTTTGAATTTAATTCCGAATGGAGAATCAAAAACAAAAGGCGTTGCATTAGGTACTGCAGCGGCACAAGCAATTATCCAAAACAGAACAAATGATGGAAGTGCAAATGCAGTATTTGCAATCACACAAGGCACATTGCCGGGAGAGTATCGTTCTACTCCGCCATTTACAGTAAGTGGTTTTTATGATTCACCGGGTTGGGGCAATCTCAAAACATTCGGCATTCAAAACAGCACACAATTTGAAGTTCCTGCTCCTTATCCTTTAACCAGCGCTGAATATATTGCTGATTACAACGAAGTAAAGAGTTTGGGTTGTCTTACATGTACGGGTCAGGGTGGACGAACTCAAGACCAAGAAAACATTGCAAAGTTTTGGGTAGAGAGTTCTGCATTTGGATGGAATAAAGTTGCAAAAGCGATCATTGCAGAAAAAAATTTAGACGCATGGAAAACGGCCCGCTTGTTTGCATTATTACAAATGAGTGTTGCGGATGCATACATTGCTTGTCTTAAAGCAAAGATGATCCATTTCTTCTGGAGACCATATACGGCAATTCTAAACGGAGATAACGATGGTAATCCAAATACAGTCGGTGATCCAAACTGGCTAGTGTTAGTATCACCTATTCCTCCGATTGCTGATCATCCTTCAGCTCACGCAGCGGCAGGTGGCGCAGCTGCAGAACTACTTAAACATTTTTTTGAGAATGACAACTTTAATTTTTCTTTTCAAAGCTCTTCGCTTCCTGGTAATGCAAGAAACTATGAAAGTTTATCACAAGCAGCAAGAGAAAATTCTCTTTCACGGATCTATGTGGGTTACCATTTTCGCAAAGCAGTTGACGATGGTGAAGCGTTGGGTAAAAGTGTTGGTGGCTGGATAGGAACTCATTCTTTACAATAGAAAATGATTGAAAGTAATCTATCAGGAAAGCGTAAATCAATTATTCACTTTTAAAACTTAGTTTATGAGAAAGCCAATTTTATATACACTATTTCTTTTTGCTTCTGTATCCATCTTATTTCTTTCCTGTCAGAAAGAAATAAACAGGAAACAGCAACCCCAGGAGGAAATTGCAACTGTAACAAACGGCGGGCTACAGAAAGAACACAAAAAAATTTATGTAAACAATGTTGTCCAGCTTTACGAAGCCATTAATGATCCCGCTAATATCAGAGGCACAATCGTACTGGCTCCGGGCACTTATTTATTAAGTCCAAATTACCCTAAGGGAGGCCGCCTGGAATTGCAGCTTGATATGTGGCTTGTAGGACAAGCCGGCCGCCCTGAGCTGGTAGTTATTGATGCAACGAATCTGCCTGCCTCATCGTTCACCATTCCACCAACGCCTGGGTTACCTGCTCCGCTTCCAACCGGAGTAATAAGAATGGGCAATGGTAAAAACTCCCTGGAATGGCTGACATTACAGAATGATCCGCTCCATGTCATTCGGTCGTTTGTTCAAACCGATATTGTAGCAACACCGATTGCGGGGATAAGGATTGCACATACTATTCTTAAGGGTGGGGGTTGCAATATCGGAATGAGTGTTGGCAATTTTGGTGCAACAGCAAATGGAAGGGTAGTGGAACTAGAAATTGAAGACAATGAGATCATGGATAATATAAATCCTTCTTCTTCCGGGAACGGAACAGGTATTCAAATTGTAAACCATAGAGGTACTAATGATGCCTCCGTCATTGCCACACTAAGCAGAAATTATATACATGATAATAAGGCAGGCCTCATTATATCTAATATTTCTTCTCAGCACTGTACTATTGAAATAAAATCTTATGATAACAGGGTGGAGAATAATGGCGTGGGATTGGCGATAAGAGCCGGGTTTAATGAAAGTACGCTTTCAATAAACAATTCACTCAAATTTGATGCTTATGCCACATCTGTAAAAAATAATATAGGCAGTCCTGCTCCGCCATTTTCAAATCCAGCCTGCGGAGTATTTGCTGCAGGAGGCGGTTCAATGCTTCTATTTGGTTTGCCAGGTGCAGTAAATGACAATAAGCTGGATGTTAGTTTTTATGGTTGTGTAATAGAAGGCAATGCCGGCAATGCCCAGATTCTTGCTTATGGGGCTCATTCGACTTATCCCTTGCCAGCGCCGGCAGGTACAGGTAATGCAACTAATATTTATCTACATGGAATTAGCGCTAATGCAACAATTAGCGCCACCGCAAGTTTTCCGGCAGAACCTGCAGGAACGAATACGGTCAATGTTTATCGTTAATGAAACCAAACTGTTTGGAGGCACAGTTGAACACACAATACTGGAATTAACTGCTACTTCACCTAAACTCAGATATAAATTTTGAGGACGCTGGTGTTATCTATACAGAAGAGAATAATTATAGTCATTAAATTCTAAGTACCCATGTTGAAAGTTTTAAAACTAAAAAATATCATCATGAAAATTCACTTAATAAAAAAAATATTGCTGGTATCCTTATCACTTGTTATCTTAATTTCTTGCGATAAAGAAAAATTGCCAGTATCAAATTCATCGTATCAGACAACGAATCAGACAAGCTTTCCTCCTGCGTCTGGAACAGCTCGCGTTTTCAACTTCTTGAGTCAATCTTCATACCAGGTCAGCGGGTACACAACAAGATCGCGTTACGTCTTGTATGACAATGGCGCTTTTGGACTCCAGTACAGTGACAATGGTGGGTTCGAGTACCGTGGGCGGTACACAGAAGTGAACAGCGTCATCACTTTCGAATGGGAAGGATGGAGTACTGCCGGTTCATGGGGCGCCACCGCCACGCTAAGAGGCGATACGCTAACGGTTGCGTACAACATCATAATGATGATGACAGACTTCGAGGACGCCGTGTACCTGCGAAAGCCGTAATTAAAGTCAACTTCCAGCGATCCTAGCCACAAGTGCAGTACAAAAGAATCACAACATTGTTCTCTTTACAGAAAATGTAGTGAGTCTCGAAACCAGTTTGATATCTATAATCCCACAACTAATACATGGACTGTAGGTGTTCTTCCGGTAAGCATTCAAGGAGCGGCAATCATTTCTGTAAACAATACAATCTATGTGGCTGGCGGGAGAGTAAATAGCACTTATTCCAACCAAGTATGGAAGTTGGAGTTTTAAAAAATATCATTAATTTTTTCTAAGCAGAAGTTTGAAATAAAAAGCTCCGGATCCTTCCGGAGTTTTTTATTTATAAAATTATTCGCCTAACAATTTGCTCATAAAATAATTGAAAGGCGAAGTTGGTTATATAACAAAATGCAGTTCCATAAAAGATCAATACTTATAGAACTCCTTCATTTTGCCTAAGAAAAATTCCTTTTTGCGGCGGCTCACCTCCACTTCTTTCCCGCTTGAAAGAAGAACAGAGCCCCCTTCTCCACGGATATATTCTTTCACATGAACAAGATTTATCAAAAAAGATTTATGAATGCGTACAAAACCGGCATCAGATAGCAATTCCTCATATTCATGAATTGTCTTTGCAGAACAAATAGAATGTTTATCAGTAAAATAAATATTTGTATAACTGCCGGAGGCTTCACAAAAAAGAATGTCTTTTAATTCAACAACCTGGAAACCCTTGACAGAAGGAACACACAATTTCATATCCTGAGGTGTTTGTGTTTTATGCAGGTTGTGCAACAAAGCAGAAACATTATTATTAATAACGCTGGCAGTAATTCGTTTTACAGCTCTTCGCACCGCATCGGCAAGCAGGTCTTCATCGATCGGCTTCATCAGGTAGTCAATGGCGCTGTAATGAAAAGCCTGTAAAGTATAATCGTTATGTGCGGTTACAAAAATGATCTCGAAATTTATGCTATCAAGCTCCGTTAACAGATCAAAGCTCGTTTTACCCGGTAATGAAATATCAAGAAAAGCTAATTGCGGTTCCAACAACTCAATTTTATCCTTTGCGGAGTCGGCATCCATGCACTCAGCGATCACTTTTACGTCAGGACAATACTCCTGCAGCAATTTCTTTAATGTGTTCAGGCCTCTTGGCTCATCATCTACAAGTATTGTTCTGATCATAAATTGTTTTTAATACTTAATCGCAATATTGCCAATGTACCGCTTTCATTATGGCCGGATAATTCTGACCTGTCAGTAATCGTCAATGAACAATTCATTTTATATTTTTCATTTAACACAACTAATCTTTCATGAATATTGGTGACGCCTAATGAACGATGTGCAGATTTTAAGTTAGACCTGTTTTTTTTCGATTGATTAATTCCTATGCCATTATCTTCAATTTCACAGATCAGTTGTTCTGCTGCTCTTGAAAACCGGATAGAAAGTTTCCTTTCTCCGTCTTTATTTTGTAGTCCGTGCCAAATAGCATTCTCAACCAGTGGTTGAATAAGCATCGGCGCCATTTGTATCTCGTCGATCGCTAACTCATAGTCTGAAATGATCGAATAAGAAAATTCATCAAACCTGATCTTTTCCATTTCAAGGTATTGACGTAAATGGTCTATACATTGATTTACTGATATGAAAGTCTGTCTTGATTGCTCAAGGTTCGTACGGATAAGTTGAGCAAATTTGCTGAGATAACGACTTGCATTCTGCTTTTCATCTTCCAATATCATTTCTTTTATGCTATTCAATGAATTAAAAATGAAATGGGGATTCATTTGTGCATGAAGGCCCTTCATTTCTAACTCAGCAAACTGCTTATCAATATTTATTTTTTTATGCATATTTATTACGCGGGAACGGTAAAAAGCATATAAGCTTGCAAGTATAATTAAACTTACCAATAAAATAAACCAAATGGTTTTCCAAAAAGGAGGACGAATGTTGATCTCTATTTCTGTGATCTGCTCCGGCCATTTGTTATCGATCGACTCAACCCTGATCTCAAATTGGTAATGGCCCGGAGAAATATTTGTAAGTAAAAAACTTCTTTCCTGTGTACATTCAATCCATGTGCTGTCTTTTCTATTTTTTTTCCTGTAACTAAAACGCATATTACCCGGATCCAAAAAATTTACAGCATCAAACGATACCCGGATATCATTCTGTGTATGATCTAAAGTCAATTTTGATGAGGGGAAATTAATGATCGTATCCTTTAGAATTTCTACATCTGTAATGTAGACCGAAGAAGGAGAGTACTTTATATTGATCACATTATCCATAGACCAGAAAAGACGCTGCTTTTCATAAAAATAAAAGGTGCCTTTTTCATTATCTTCAAAAAATCCGCCCTGGAATGGTTTGGACAATCCATCTTCTTCAGTCAGTAGTACATAATCATGTCCCTTAGTTTTCATAAGACAAATACCCGCAGAGAAATTAAAGATGATACAACTATCCGTCTTCCCAATAATTTGAAAATAACTTCCTTGCTTACTGAGCCTAGACAAAACAGGTGACTGGGTAAATCCATCTTTTGAAAAATTATAAACACCATCATAAACGGAGGATACCCAAATATTGTCATATGCGTCCCTTTCTACAATGGATAGTATGATAGGAGAACTCTTTCCCGGGATGTATCTTATTATTGAATCAAAACTGTTAGTATTGAGATCAAACTTTAATAAATTGGCACCCCCGAGCCAGGTCACATTATCTTTTGTCCTAACAGAAGAATTGGGATAGCCCCATTTTAAAGCTTCATGGCTTTTATGATAAGCGATACGCTGAAATGTGTTGCTGCCAGATTGGTACACAACTAAATTCATAGTTCCGGGAAACCATATTAACAGGTTTTGAGTATTGTCAAAGGATAGGAATTTTAATTCAGCTATCGATAACTCAGGGATCGAATCAACTTTTACACGATCAAAATCATAATTTCTTGTATTTATCCAGATCATCCCTTTCCTTGTTGTAGCCCAGATCGTATCGCTATGTTTCAAAAACATTCCTTCAACCATATTACAGTCTTTATCGATCACAGAAAGATCAATAGCACGAATAATTTTTTTTGTTGATGGCTCCATTATAAGAATACCACCGCTTGTTGCAAAAAATAGTTTCCCCGCAGCCTTCCTCATATCAAGTATGCTGAACCATTCATTTTTTAAATATGGTGGCGCAAGAATTGTCTCTTCTGAAAATATTTTCTTAGTAATATGCTGTTTATACAAGCCTGAAATTGTCGTGATCCAAATTCTTTTTTCCTTGTCAATGAGCACTCCATTGCAAATAATATTTTGAAAGCTAATACCCTTTAATAATGCACTATCCCTATTCTCGTAAAAAACTACTGTAAATAACCCTGGTATGCCATTAAAAATATAAATAGATGAATCATTTGCCTGTTTGACCAGGGACTCAACATTGATAATTTCTTTAATAGAAAAATTGACGTTAAGGTTTTTAACAGTGTTTTTTTCAAGATCGATTATAGATATACTATTTTCTTCCTTTTTAAAAAGTACTATCCTGTCATCATTTAATTGAAAGAATTTGTTTCTTTTCCTGACTCCTTCCTGGTGAAGATATCGTAGGGCAGATGTCGAAGAGGTATCTGTTTCAATTCTATTGTCCTTCCTGTTATAAATAAAAAAACCCTTAGCATTATGCTGTAAAATATTGCCGTTGGGCAAACGATAAAGTTGCCCTCCAAACCGAAACCAGATCTTTGGATCTTCAGATGCTTTGTTATGATCATATCGCTGAATTATTTCTCCCTTCTTGTTGAAAATATATAAACCATTATGACTTGAAACAACATAATTGCCATTACTATCTATTTCCGCATCGAAGCATCTGTTAGAGTAATAATTGAAATCGAGGTTTTTCCCGGCAGGTACAGTCAATTTCAAAAAACCCGAAGAAGAAATGATCAATACTCCATTGGAGTTAATGATCGCAATTTTATCTTTTGATAATTTTTTGTGTGTGCCATGGTTTCTTGGAGAAGCATGATCGATCGTTTGATAATTGAATGGTTTAAAAGCGGAACCATTATAACGATATAGTTTGTCTACCGTACTTACCCAAATAAATCCATGCTCATCTTGAGAAATACCCGTAAGGATATTGCTGGAAAGGCCATTCTTTGTTGTATAAAGTATGAGGTCTTTCTCATCGAATGATTGTGCAGCCAATCTTGATATACTGCCTGACAGCAGTAATAATATTGTAAAGAAATATTGAGGCAAAAATTAAAAATGGTTTGCTTAAAATTACTTTTCCTAAGGCATAAAAAACATAGTTTTTATTTATTCCAAAAACCTCCTGCCGTTCACTGCTTTCAAACTGCCTTTATTTCATTTAACCCTACCATTTACAAAACCGGGAAGTGAAGAAATTGATTTTTTCGATTTGCCGGTCAACAAAGCAAGGCCGCCGTTGCTTAGAACCCGCTTTACAGGCTTTCTTCATTTCAATAATTTAAGGCCAGGTTTTGATCTGTGGTAAAATTTTATTCATCAACTAAATTTTTTTTATGAGAAAGCAATTAATGCGTACAATTCTATTTTTGACATCATCATTACTTCTTTTTATTTCCTGTCAAAAGGAAACAAAGATTCCTTCAAATTCAAATGAAGAGATCTCAACAGCAGCAAACAATGCTAACCGGGGTCATATAAAACAAACCAAAACATTTTCATCTGATGTTGCTATGAAATGGATGGCAATGCAGGTTAGACAAATGATCGCAGCCCCTACGGCAGTGGGAAATGTGGTTCATTCACGACATTATGCTTATAGCGGGATCACTTTATACGAATCCGTTGTTCCGGGTATGCCGGCTTATCAATCAATAGCGTCACAATTGAATGGGTTAAGTGGATTGCCGCAAACTGCTCCCGGTCACGCATACCATTGGGCGGCCAGTGCCAATGCTGCATTAGCTCATATCAATAAAAAACTATTCTCTTATGCAAGCCCGGCTAATAAAATTGCTATGGATTCATTGGAAAATGCACTCAATATTGAATATGCGAACGAGGGTGATGCCGAGGTTCTTGCTCGTTCGAAAGAGTTTGGAAAAACAGTTGCTCAAAAGGTATGGGAATGGGCAGAGACTGATGGTTATAATTCAGGCTTTGCTTCTGATCTCAATACACCTTTTACTTTTCCTCCAGGAATCTCAGGCCCACATCTATGGGTGGCGCCGCCTTCATGGAGTATTCAAACAGCACCTTTCTGGAAAACAGTTCGGCCAATAGTGCCGGGTAGTGGTGATAATGCTCAACCCGGTGCTCCTCCTGCTTATTCATCAGAAACAACGTCACCTTTTTATCAAATGGCAAATGAAGTATACACAAGTTTTCAAAATCTTACCCAGGCGCAAAAAGATATGGCCTTATATTGGAGAGATGTGCCAGGCACTACAACTCCGGGACATTATGTAAGTATTTTGAAACAAATATTAGAAACTGATAAACCAGGTCTTGATATAGCAGCTATTGCTTATGCAAGAGGTGGTATCATGGTCTTTGATGCCTCTATCAGTACCTGGCAAACTAAATTCACTTATAACCTGGTTCGTCCAATCACTTACATTAGAAATATTATTGGGGTTAATACCTGGAACCCTTTTATAGGCACTCCTCCACATCCTGAATATCCTTCTGCGCATTCATCATTATCTGCTGCTAATGCTGAGGCATTGACAATGGTTTTTGGTGATGGTCATCCTTTTACAGATCACACTTTTGATTATATGGGTTTTCCATCCCGATCATATACTTCATTCAACCAGATTGCCGAAGAGGCAGGTATTTCAAGATTATATGGTGGCATTCATTACAGGCAGTCAATTGAAGCAGGGTTATGGCAAGGAAAAAAGGTGGCAGATAACATCAATAGTAAATTGAAATTTTTGAAAGAATAGAATGCATTCTTAAAACAACGCGTTAGTCGCCGGTAACCTAAATAGAAAGCTCCGGATTCTTCCGGAGCTTTCATTTATAAAATATCATATGCGAAGTTATGTTATCCTAAAGCAACTCTTTTAAACTCTGTCACTTTCACATCACCGTTTTCTTTTAAATAGTCAGCAACTGTTTTGCTGCCATCTTTTACAAATGCCTGTGCTGTTAAAGTCTGTTCTTTAAAGAATGCTCCCATTTTACCTTCGGCAATTTTTGCAAGCATTTCATCAGGTTTGCCTGCCATCTTTGGATCTTGCTTCATCAATTCAACAATGATCGATTTTTCACGGGCAATTACATCAGCAGAAACTGATGCTGCATCAACAGCCACAGGATTCAACGCAGCAATTTGCATAGCTACATCTTTACCAACTTCAGCTGCATCTTTACTTAATCCTACTAATACACCAATTCTGTATGCACCATGAATATATGAAGCAACATACTCAGCGTCTATTCTTTCAAACTTTGTAACACCGATCTTTTCGCCGATCGCTGCCAATTTATCATTTACTAATTCAGCTACTGTAGCATGAGGAGCTTTTGCATTCATCAATTCTTCCAGGCTTTTTACATTGTGCCCTATCGCTGCATCTGCAATGCTTTGTGCAAATGCAACAAAGTCTGCATTCTTAGAAACGAAATCTGTTTCGCAGCTTACACAAACAACAATACCTGTTTTGTTATCATCGGTTGTTTTAGCAATAACAACACCTTCTTTAGCTTCACGATCACCTCTTTTAGCGGCTACTTTCTGACCTTGCTTTCTTAACCAGTCGATTGCTGCTTCAAAGTCGCCATTGGTTTCTGTTAATGCTTTACGGCAATCCATCATGCCGGCGCCGGTCATTTGGCGCAACTTATTTATATCCTGTGCACTTATTGTTACAGTTGACATAATAATTTAAAATTTGAAATTTAAAATTTGAAATTGATACAGTCAATTTCGGTTTACCTGCTCAGTAAAGATCTGAATGTACAAGTGTGCGACGCAACAAAAGTTGATAAGAGAACTAATGCTGGTAACACAATTAATACTATCATTAATTAAAGAGCTACGATCAAATA
>Ga0184635_10000297_pt1 | contig 11943 bp, 14 predicted proteins | sample PLM3_30_b2_FD_133147 | JGI IMG/M metagenome (GOLD analysis project Ga0184635, IMG submission 133147) | Groundwater sediment microbial communities from an aquifer in East River, Colorado, USA - PLM3_30_b2 | ecosystem: Environmental > Terrestrial > Soil > Riparian zone | place: USA: East River...
AACAGAAGATGTGAATCCTTCGATGGCGAGAAAAATTATTTCAGGTGAAAAATTGATGATCGCTAAAATGAAATTCAAAGATGGTTTTGTAGTGCCATTGCATCATCATGTACATGAACAGGTGACGCAGGTAGTTGCCGGGCAAATGCGCTTCTGGTTTGGAGAAAATAAAGAACAAACAATGGACCTTTATCCCGGTGATGTTGTTGTCATTCCTTCTAACTTACCTCATGAAGCATTAATGATCGGTGATGTGGAAGAAATAGATACCTGGGCCCCACCCCGCCAGGATTGGCTGGATAAAACTGATGATTACTTAAGAAAATAAGATATGGAACTAGGATTAAAAAATAAAATAGCCTTCGTTGCTGCCTCCAGCCAGGGACTTGGAAAAGCTGTCGCTCTTGAGTTAGCAAAAGAAGGTGCTAAACTTATTATTAACGGCCGCAGCAAAGAGAATCTTGAAAGCACAAAACTCGAGATTGAAAAAATAAGCGGCGGCGAAGTGTTAGCTCTTGCCGGAGATCTATCAAACGATCATGAAAGGGAACAGATCATTAAAAGTTCTTTGCAGGTTTATGATCATATAGATATTCTGGTTACCAATACCGGTGGTCCACCTTCAGGGAAGTTTGAAGATTTTAAACAAGAAGATTGGGACAATACATACAAAAGCCTGCTTGCAAGTGTTGTGGGGTTGATCAATGGTTTCTTACCAGGAATGAAACAACAGCAATGGGGACGGATCATCGCGATAACATCACAAGCCGTAAAACAACCAGTAAACAATTTGGTTCTATCTAATTCTGTCCGGGCTTCCGTTGCAGGTTTGATGAAAACACTTTCTAATGAATTTGGTATTCATAATATTACTGTGAACAATGTAATGCCCGGTTATACAGCAACAGATAGATTGAAAAAATTAATAGAAAAGAATTCTTCATTTGCCAATGCAAAAAATGAAATACCATTAGGGCGTTTTGGAACACCAGAAGAATTTGCTGCAGCCGTTACTTTTTTGGCAAGCGAAAGAGCTGGTTATATTACGGGTGTTTCCCTGGCAGTTGATGGAGGATGGATCAAAAGCATGCTTTGATGAGTTATTCATTTCATCCTTAGCACCGGATTGGGCAAATAAAGCTTCTCCTGCAGTAAACTCAACTAAATATTAGATTGCTTCGGCCCTGCATCATTAGATTTGGTGCGATTTTATACATGGCCTCGCAAATGACGAGACTCCTAAAGAATAAGGAAAACTTTAAAACATCAGAGTATCGTCCTTGCGAGGCTTGCCTAAAGAAAAGTAGAGTCATAGGCTTACCACCGGCGAGCCGAAGCAATCTAAACGTTTTGCATAATGCGACATTGATGAAGAATCAATACAATTCAAAATTGCTGAATAGAATTGTTGTGGTACAAAGTGAGCAATTTACGTGGCGAAGCAAATTGGAAACAACGAAGTTGATGTAGCTGTGCAGAACACCCAGTAAATGTCTCCCAGGAAGACTTACTGATACTGTATATAAACTGGCTGCGGCTTTAATTTTATAAGCTCCTGTGGTGTTAGCAAGCGGCCATTGCCCTTTGTATCATTCTTATAGAAGAGTTTGAATCCTGTGTATTCAACAGGTTCTTTATAAATGAACTGTTTGTAAGTATTGATCTTCTTCGCCGGGAATCCCCATCCATCCATGTGCATCACTACTTGCACCTCAGGCATTGTTTTAATGTTCTTATAATTTTTTACCATGCCTTGTGTAAAACGATGCACCACCAGGATCTTTGGAGGCAGGTTATTCTCTTTTACAATTTTTTGCAGGTACGCAGTCGTATAATTAATATCAGCGGCATCAAAGCTGCCGACCACTGTTCCGGGCTTTTGTCCACCTTTCATTGAAAATTCCGGATCAATTCCGAGATGTACATTCGGTAGCTTAAGATATTTTTCAAACTGAGGGACCTCCTCTTCTAATGTGCTTAACGCAACTTGTATATCAAGAAAAACGATGGCGTTGATCTTCTCCGCCATTTTCAACACTGAATCAATTTGAGAAAAAGGCATTCGAAGCCTGTATTTATTTGCAGTGCCGGGCAGAAGCTGCGCCGTCACGGCAATATAATGCAGAGCGGGTTGCACCTGCATAAAAGTGTCTGCTTCTTCCCACGCCTTTACTTCCTTCTGTAGTTTATCCAACACCTCCTGTTTAGGCAGTTCCCCTAAGATTCCCATATTCTTTGAATACAGGTTTCCATAATAAGCAATAATTCTTTTGTAAGGAAGAATGGAACCGGGCAAAGGTTCGGACTCATCCATTTTCCATTTGCCGGATGAATCACCATTAATGATATGCTCCATTTTCTCCTTATAAGATAAGGTTGGCTCAAATCTCTTTGGCGCTATTTCAACTTCACTCGTATCCTTTTTGTTTGGAACAACCGATGCGCCTGCAGGTGAATTTTTGAGATAAGGATAGTAGGAAAAGATCAAAACCAAAAAGAGGGTTGCAATTGCAGCAAACAGAATTTTCTGTACGAATGTCTTGGGGCTTGCTGGCATAGGTGGTACGGCTTCCTGTTTCATAGAATAAGTGGATTCCAAAAATTAAACCAAAAATTATTTTAATTTATAATAACGAAAATAACATAAAAATATTGCATACAGTCTTTTACAGGTGTTGATTTTTTTGGTTTCTACATCAAAGTTGACTCAACATTAGTTGCAAGCGGCAATGAGAAAGAAAACACAGAACCTTCATTCAATTTGCTCTTTACATGTATCTCGCCATTATGTTCTTTTATGATCTCTGACGATATATAAAGTCCCATACCAAGGCCGGGCATTGTGGATTCATGTCCATTGGCCCTATAAAATCTTTCAAATATTAATTCTTCGTCAGACTTTGCCATACCTATTCCAAAATCGATCACCGAAACGACAGCTGAATCTTTCTTTTTTTCAACTCGAATAATTATCTCTTTTCTATTCGGGGAATATTTTACGGCATTGTTTATTAAATTCATTAATACTTGTTCCAATCGTTCCGCATTTCCACACACTATAATATCATCTTGTAATTCTTTTTTTATTTGGTGCAAAGGATAGATATAACTACTGTTCTCAATACAAAGATTTACCAGGTCGGTCAGATTTAATTGCTCTTTATTGAATTTAAGCTTGCCGGCCTTTATTTTACTTGCATCCAATAATTCATCAATCAAATGTTGTAATTTATTTACTGAAGAGGTTGCTTTCGTAACATAGATCTTCGCTGTGTCAGATAAATTTTCCTGGAACTCCATCAATTGAATATAACCTTTCAAGCTTGTCAATGGAGTTTTCAACTCATGGCTGGCCACGCCAATAAACTCATCTTTTTTCTCCAGCTCCTTTCTCTGATCATCAATATCAATGTTTGTCCCTATCCATGCAGTTATGTTCCCATGTTCATCTTTGAATGGTATGGCCGTTGAATGATGCCATCGATAAGCTCCATCAGTTGTTCTTTTAAGCCGAAACTCGCTTTCATATTTTCTTTTTTCTTTTAAGGCTGTTTGCCATTCCGTAGTACTTCTTTCCACGTCGTCAGCATGTAGCAGCTCGGCTTGTTTTGTTTTTGATTCCTCCACATTAAAACCTGTGTATTCAACCCATCGGCGGTTAACATAATCAAGTTTCCCATCAACACTAGCAGTCCATATTATCACAGGTATATTATCAGCTAAAAATTTAAAATATTCACGACTTACCAGCAGGTCTTTCGTCCTTTCTTCTACGATGTCTTCCAACTCTTCATTCATTTTGTATGCCGCTAACCTGGCTTCTTCCAATTGCTGATTTTTTAATTGCAATTGTCTTTCATTTTCCTTTTGAGTAGTAAGATCAGTAAGAATAATACTTAAGGCAATACCCTCATCCAATTCCAGGGAGGTAACAGATAATAAAAAAGGTGTTAGCTCTCCGTTCTTGTTTTTTAAAGATATTTCTCCTTTGCTATCATACTCCCAACCTTGTTCTGTTATTTTTTTAAACTTGCTCTTATACTGATCGGGGATAAAACCCATAATAGGTAAGCCTATAACCTTCGCCAATGGCATACCGATCATATCTGCAAACTGGGAGTTACAATATAAAATAATTCCTTTGCTGTTAAGTGTAAGGGCGCCTTCTTTCATTTTTTCAATGAATACACGATAGGTATGATCAGCGCTTTTTAATGTATACAATTGTGGACCCTCTTCCGTTTCCACAACCAATGCATCTATCTGACCCGTACGAATAGCATGGATCGTTTCATTGGCTTCTTTAAGTTGCGAACTAAGATCTTCCAATTCTTCCAAAAGTTCTTCGTAAGTTTTTGTTTCTTTCATTTATAATCCACCATTTGATACTCCAATACTTTTAAGTACCCTCTCCATATCAGACATATCTCCGATCAATCGCTTCTCCGGCAAGGGATGCTTTTTTATAAGCAAGGGCAATGCAATAATGTTTTCCTGCCTGGCAACAGATGGTTGCTGATGTACATCAATTATTTCCAATTCATAATTCTCACTAAAATGTTCTTCGCATAGATCTCGTGTGTTAGCAATAGCCCGAAGAGAATTGGGAGAAGCACCCGTTACATATAAACGGAAAATGTAAGGATCATGATAACTTTTTCTTTTGCCATCTCCGTTTATTGAATTTCTTTTCATGACATTAATTGTTTCATCGGGCGGATATTTAAGCCTACAAGTACTTTTTCTTCATTTGAAAGATCACCGATTATTTTTCGGATCGGTTCAGGAACTTTTCGCACAAGTGTTGGAATGGCAAAAATCTGGTCGCCTTCCGCCAACTGTGGATGTACCAACAGATCGATGACTTCAATTTTATATTGCCCCTTTAAATGGGTTTCGCAATATTTCTGAAGATTTTGTAAAGCAGTTACTGACTTGGGTGTTTTGCCTGCAACATATAGTCGCAACTCCCATGTATTTTGCTTTTTTGCCATGGTTTATTTTCCGATCTTTTGTTTTGGTTGCTTTAGAATTCCGTTTTCCTGTCTTCTGCGGGCCATCTCCTTTCTTTCCAGTTGATCTTTGAATTCCTGGCCCTTTAGCTTCTGCAATTCTTGTTCCTTTCTTTCTGAACCAAGAAGAATTCCTTTTGGCCCCAGGTAAACTTCAACAAGGTTCAAACCGCGATTTGAAATTATAAATTCTCTTACCTGGTTGGAATGCTTCATTCCCCTTGCTTTCATTATAGATAAAACCCTGTTACGTTCGCCATTTGATTCGATATCTTTTAAATTGATCCATGTGTCTACCAAAGAAGAAACTCCTTCATCCATTCGTTCATCCATTACTTTCACTAAGGCTGTCAGCATAACAGTAATGCCTTCCCCCTGTAAAAAATCGATCAGGCGCAGCAACATTGAGTTCACTTCATTGATCAATCCTACAGAAACAAGATTGGTGATCGGGTCAAGAACTACAGTTGTTGGCTTGAATTCTCTTACAATTTTATAAATAGTGGAAAGGTGCATTTCAAGGCCATGCAAAGCAGGGCGGGCTGAATGAAATTGTAACAATCCTTTTTTTACATGCAGCTCAAGATTCAACCCGATCGATTTCATGTTTCGGATAATTTGGGGTGGCGATTCCTCAAATGCAAAATATATTGCTTTTTCATTTCGCCTACAGGTTTCATTGACAAAATAAGAAGCTATACTCGTTTTGCCTGTGCCCGCCATTCCTGAAACAAGAATACTGCTGCCGCGATAAAATCCTTTTCCACTAAACATTTCATCAAGAGTCGGCATACCAGTGCTTATTCTTTCAGATGAAACTGCCCTATTGAGTTTTAAAGAAGTTACGGGTAAAACAGAAATGCCGTCTTCATCAATTAAAAAAGGAAACTCATTAGTAGCATGTGCCGAACCCCGGTATTTTACAATACGTAATCTGCGGGTTGAGATTTGGTTTATCACCCGATGATCTAATAAGATGACACAATCAGAAACATATTCTTCCAGGCCATGTCGTGTAAGTTTACCATCACCTTGTTCACCGGTAACAATAGCAGTAACTCCTTTGTCTTTTAGCCAAAGAAAAAGTCGACGAAGCTCAGCCCGGAGAATTCCCTGGTTTGTTAATCCCGCAAATAAATTTTCGATCGTGTCAAGCACAACTCTTTTTGCGCCGATACTATCAATAGCATGTTCCAATCGTATAAATAATCCATCAAGATCATATTCGCCTGTTTCTTCTATCTCACTTCTTTCAATTCGTATATAATCAAGACGTAATTTTTTTTCTTTCTGCAATTTATCCAGGTCAAAGCCCAGGGAAGCTACATTCATTGTAAGCTCTTCAGTCTTTTCCTCGAACGTTATAAATACTCCCGGCTCTTTGAAACGTGTAGCCCCGTTTATAAGGAATTCAATTGAGAAAAGCGTCTTACCGCATCCCGGTCCGCCGCAGATAAGTGTGGGTCTTCCTTGTGGAATTCCTCCCATTGTTATTTCATCAAGGCCACTAATGCCAGTTCTGGCTTTCGACAAAAACTTCATATGATCAAGTCTTTACTTTAGTAAAATGAACAGTTATTAGTAAATGTATTTTTCTTCTATTGGATAAAAAAATTCATTTAAGAAAAAATCATCTGAAAGACAATGTCCGAACTTGCTATTTGCATATTATTTGTAAGAATCCTATACCACTGCAAAAAGCTAATTTGTGAGGTAAAATTTCCCCACTTTTAATTCAAGGTAATCACTATGAATGAAATTAAAATAAGAAAGGCTTCGCTGCTTGATTTGGAGCAACTGTTGGTTTTTGAGCAGGACCTTATAAAAACAGAGCGTCCATTTGACCCCACTCTAAAACCTGACCCTGTTAATTACTATGATCTGAAATCGCTGCTAACCTCTCCGCTTGCTGAAGTGGTTGTTGCTGAAATAGACAAGAAGATCATTGGTTCGGGTTATGCACGCATTGATAAGTCCAAACCCTTTTTGAAACATAGCCACCATGCATATTTAGGTTTTATGTATGTAAAACCAGCATACAGGGGACAGGGAATCAATAAGAGGATCATTGATGCTTTAAAAAATTGGGCCGCTATTCAAAACATTACTGAATTAAGTTTGGAAGTTTATTATGATAATATTTCTGCTATTAAAGCTTACGAGAAGATCGGCTTTTCAAGATATATTTTGGAGATGCGATATAACCTGGAAGACGAAAAGAAATAGACTAATTATGTCAGGACTTCCGCTCTAACTTATAGATAAATCCAAAAAACATAATAAAAAAAGTATATAGTGAGGCAAGCGTCAGCATTAAATTAAATTCCTTTTGATCAAATGAACCATAAAAGAAAAATATAAAACTTCCTATTAGCACCAAAATTGAAAATATTATTATCGCCCTCTTTAATGCCGTCGGACTTTTAAACCGATTTTCAACTAGTAGAAACAAGAGATTAACACAAAGAAGAGCTGGTATTGAAATGATAAAACCAATAAAGATCATAACAAAGATCATCTGTACAGCAGGATATTGATCCAGCATTTCCGAGTCAAAAAAAGTGATTAAAGGAACAAAAACGATGGGTACTGCAACCATGGTTGATAACCAAAGCTTAAAAATGTAAGTACGATACATGACCCCTTTAAACCTTTCCATTCAGATATAACTTAAGATAAATTTCAAATAAATAAATCGTTTTTACAAATGCTGATGTAGAAATCAAGCAGTGATATTAATTAACTTTATGAACTTATGATACAGCCGCATGAAATGAAACTGAACTTACCGATGAAGTTATCTAACGAAGTTGTTTCAACAACAACAACAGTTTGGAACATTCTTGTTGCAAGTAAAAACGGGAATTTAGAAGAGATTAAACATTTGGTCAAAGAATGTCCTGAATTGATCTATGCACAATACAATTATACACCCCCCATTCATTTTGCAGTTCGTGAAGGACATATTGATCTTGTAAAATATTTATTGGATAATGGTGCTCATGATCCCAGTTATAAGATCTATCCATTCAATGATACATTGCAAACAATAGCGCAGGACAGGGATCATAGTGAAATAGCATTGCTGCTGGAACAATATGCAAAAGACAGATCAAAACAGAAATATAAAGGCGATAATGGAGAAATTCTTTACAATAGAACTGAATTACAAGTGGAATTCCAGGAAGCAGTGAATAAAGGAGGTTTTGATAAAACAGAAAAGATAGTAAAAGAACATCCTGAATTTGCAAAAGATGAATCCTATTTCTGGGGTGAAGGGATCCTGGTTTTTGCAGCCAAAGAGTATAATCGAAAGATGATCGATCTTCTAATGAATCATGGAGCAAAAGTTCCGGCTATTTTAAAATGGGCACAATTCTATTATTTTGAAAGACTGGATGGCGCCACTTACATGATGGAAAAAGGAATGAACCCAAATACAATGAGCTGGCATCATGTTACATTGTTGCATGATATGGCACAAAAAGGAGATATTAAAAAAGCAGAATTGCTTATAAAGTACGGAGCTGATATAGATCCTGTAGAAGAAGAATACCGGTCAACTCCTTTAGGAATGGCAGCAAGATGGGGGCATGTGGAAATGGTTAACTATTTACTTTCAAAAGGCGCAGACATTAACAAAGCCGGCGCTTCCTGGGCTACACCACTTGCATGGGCAAAGACAAAAGGACATACGGAGATTGAAAAAATTCTTAGAAAGTCCGGAGCAAAATAATTTTAACTTCAGTTGTTGATAACACATCCTATTGCTTAAATAATATTATGGTAAGTGAAGCAAAAAACGTAACAGACTATTTAAAAGAAGTTCCTGAAAAAAGGAAAAAAGCTTTGCAGCAGATCAGAAAACTTTGCAAAGAAATTTTGATCGGTTATGAAGAAAACATGAGTTATAAACTACCCTCCTACAAAAGAAATGGCTTACCCGAAGCAGGTTTTGCCAGCCAGAAAAATCATATCTGTGTATATTTTGCTATCCATGATGTGATGCTTTCAAATAAAGAATTATTAAAAGGGTTAAATCATGGCAAAGGTTGTATCCGCTATTCAAATCCTGATAAGATCGACTTTGAAATAATAAAAAAACTTCTCATTGCAACTTTTGAATCCACCAGCAAACCTTGTTAAAGTTTTAGTTATCTTGTTTGATAATATTAAGAAGCACCATGAAAATTACTTACCCGCATACGATCGAAAACGGTTTGGGCGAAAAAATAATTTTTCATTCAGTACAGCCAGAACCTGATGGCGATAGGGTGATCGTAGAAAATTTTGTCACACCCGGGCATGGACCTATAATGCATACTCATTTTCTGCAGGATGAATCATTAACTGTTGTGAAAGGGAAAATTGGATACCAGGCGATGGGGCAAGAGAAACAATATGCAACTGAAGGAGAGACTATTACTTTTAAACGTGGAACTCCACATCGTTTTTGGAATGCGGGTGATGATATTCTTAATTGCAAGGGTTGGATCAAGCCCGCCAATACGATCGTCTTTTTTCTTTCGGCCCTTTATGACGCACAAAAAAACTCCGGGAAAGTGCGACCTGAAAAATTTGATGTAGCATATTTGACAACACGTTATTCCAAAGAGTATGATATTCCGGAAATCCCTGCCTTTGTCAAGAAAACAATTATGCCCATGACCTGTATAGTTGGACGAATGTTGGGAAAGTATAAAAAGTTTGAAGACGCCCCTGAACCAATAACAAAATAAAATTATTAAATGGATTATAAAAAAACAGATTTCTCAAAGTTTGGAGCTGATTTCTTCCCCGGGCTTCTTGGTATTGAAGTTTTAAGTGTATCAACCAACATAGCTACTGCACAAATGGAAGTTAAGGAATCATTATTCGCCCCCAATGGATACTTGCATGCAGGCAGTGTAGTTACCCTTGCAGATACTATTGCTGGCTATGCTTGTCTTTATAATTTACCCATGCTTGCAAAATCTTTTACAACCATAGAGCTAAAATCAAATTTCCTGGGTTCAACAAAAAGTGGTTTTATAATAGCAGAAGCTATTCTACAGCATGCTGGACAAACAACACAGGTTTGGGATGTAATAGTTAAAAGCAAAGAGAATCAGAAGACAGTTGCATTGTTTCGTTGCACGCAGTTGATCTTGTATTCATAAACTGCTTAGAATTTTCGGCATTAATATTGGCGTAAAAATTTACAAACTCATTTTATGCCAGTATATGTAGTAAATGCCTATGATATTCATGATCCTGAAACATTCAAAGAATATCCTCCTCGTGTAGCCACATTACTTCAAAAACATGGAGCTAAGCTTTTAGCAATGGACACGGAAGCTAAAGCATTAGAAGGGCAACCTAAAAAAATGAACGCTATTGTAGAATTTCCTTCGGAAGAAGCAGTACATAAATTTTACAATGAGCCGGAATATCAATCCTTCATTCATTTGCGACATGACTCCACCTCAAATTGCACGATGATCATACTAAAGCAGTTTCAAGGGAAATAAAAATCGTTCTCTTTCCCTTCTTCGCCATATTGAATCGAATATATATTCGTAACTTTTGGCTTTGTCGTACACACAGACGAGTGATAAACCTTTAATTAAGGTTTGGAATGTGATAGTTAAAATAAAAGAAAATCAAAAAATATTGGCATTGTTTCGCCACACGCAATTGATTTTATATTCGTACAAATGAGAAAAAATTTGATAATTTATCTGATCTTTCTTTCTGCCTGTTCAACAAGTAAACAAATGACTTCAAGTATTTGTGATGATTATTATAAATCAGTAAATGTTAGAAAAATCAAAGGGCCATTACATTGTCGAAGCATAACACTTTCAAATGGCGTTATTGTGCGAACAGAAGAACAACAAGCCGGACAAATAAAACATGTTGACGCAATTACATGCCCGGATTCTTACAAGCTTTATGGCGACATTGGAACAAATGGAGTAATTGTATATGAGACAAAACAGGTTCATGAGTTTATAACTCCATCACAGGCTAAAATAAATGACCCAAGTACTCACAAAAACAAAAAGAAAATATTTTTCTTGAATGGCTTTTTAATCACAAACGACAGTCTAAAAATTTCTCCTAAAGCAATCAAACGAATTCAGGCTTTAAAACCTGAAAAATTTAAAGAGACAGAGAATAATGACAGTGTCATATTGATTAATATTTGGACGTTAACTAAAAAAGAAATCAACAAATCTTTGAAAAGTTGCAGGAGATCGTACGAGTAACCTACGGGACATTGAGTACATTCTCAAATATGCTGAATAGAATTACGGAATGTACAAGTGAGCGACGCAATGAAAGGTTAATAGTAGTAATGCAGCTAAGTACGTAAATAAAAAAGACCAACCTTCCAGATTGATCTTATAATAGGATGAGATTGCTTCGGCCTACTGAACTTAATATGATATTGTGTTTTGTTAGACGGCCTCGCAATGACGGGTCTCCGTTTGTTTGTTGTTCCTCTTCGTCATTGTGAGGATTGCCAGTAGAAATGCAAAAATAATAATGTTTGTTAACGGCAAGCCGAAGCAATCTGATGAGATTGCTTCGGCCTACTATGCTAAATATGTTATTGTACCTTGACTGACGGCCTCGCAAGTGAATTAAAACGCCAACTGTCCCCCATTCCTCGGGTCGGTCTTTGTTTCTGGTTTATAATTTGGCGGTGGTTCTTTACCCAATAGATTTTTTACAAAATAATCCCAACGGCGACGCATCATATAAGGTGAATCTGCACCAAAACCATGACCGGCATTGGGGAATACAACAAGATCATAGTCTTTATTGGCTTTTGTTAATGCTTCAACCACCAGCATTGTATTATAAGGCGGCACATTATTATCCATCATGCCATGCGCAAGCATCAGTTTTCCTTTTAAGTTCTTAGCATAAGTCTGGTTAGCTT
>Ga0184635_10000298_pt1 | contig 11935 bp, 15 predicted proteins | sample PLM3_30_b2_FD_133147 | JGI IMG/M metagenome (GOLD analysis project Ga0184635, IMG submission 133147) | Groundwater sediment microbial communities from an aquifer in East River, Colorado, USA - PLM3_30_b2 | ecosystem: Environmental > Terrestrial > Soil > Riparian zone | place: USA: East River...
GTCCCGACGACATCGCCCGCCTCGCCGAGCGGCCCGCCGCCGCTGCCGCCTTTGCCGCTTTGACTGACCTGAACCGGGATTGCCTGCGGCAGCGGTTGCTTGGCGTTGACGTTTGCCGGGGTTGCCGGCTGTGGCAATGGCCCGGTAAATGCCGCACTCATTTTGGTAAAAACCCCCTGATTGGAGATAAATATTCCCAGTACAACCAGCGCCAAAAGCAAACGCGAGGGCGTCTGTAATGGCTTGTAATACCCGAGCACGCCTATCGTCAGTATTGCTGCAAGCCATACTATGAACCCCTTGCCGCCTGTGCCTGATCCGGTGATATCGCCATAGAGCAAATTCCATAAATTACTCTGCGTGCCCCGGATCGCGGTTACGATTAGAAGCAGTCCAATCAACACCAGCGCAAACGGCATTCAGAAATCCGCTCCACCGCCAAAATCAATCGGACCGCCGCTGCCGCCGCCAAACAGATCGAACCCGCCAACCTGTTTGACTAAGCCGCCCGTCTGGGTTGCCAGATCGGCGACCTGCCGCACCTGCCCGGTCACGCCCGAGACGGTGGCACCGCCGCCGCTCGCCGTACCGCCGGTTTCCGGTCCCGGATAGGGTCCGAGCACGGTCGCGAGATATTGCGCGAGTTCGCCCCGGGCCGTGACATAGACCAGAAACAACGAAACGATGGCGAGCGCGATCCAGGTGGATTGCGCCACCTAGAACCCCAAACGCGCCGCATATGCCGGGTATTTCGCGCCGATCAAGTAGAACACGACTGCGACGATAACAAGCCCAATCCAGTGTTGTGATTCCATGTTTTCACCTATTCCTTAAAGTGTGCAAGAACACGTGACCAAAGCCCCGCCGACACCAGCACAACACCGACGATCAGGAACCAGTGAACAAGATCCATCTGCGTTGTAAATGGCTGCTTGATCCATGCCTTCGTCGTATCTACTAGAGCACTAACCGCCCCCATCGTTTTACACTCCCTCTCGCAGTTTGCTTCGCAAACCGCTGCCGGTCATTACGATGTAAGACATTGTCTTAGCTCCCGTAAAGCGAGCCGGCCTGTGTAATCATATTGATAAGCGCAAGGCTTTCAAACCCGATCAACACAGCGGTTGTAGTATCAGTAACGGTAGCCGGGTTTATCAACAACTCCATATTGCCATATTGGATCGTTGACACTGGCTTGTCCCGGAAATCGAAATAGTACATAGACAATGGGAAATCATCCCCGAGGATCAGCCGGCTATCGACATAGTTCTTGTATGGCCCTTCCTTGAAGATGTTCGTGTAGTTGGCGCTCTGCATCGCGAAATACGAAATCGGATTTGGTCCGCCCAACGTGTAGTTGGTGGCGTCGTCATAGATCGCGGTTAGCGACATAAAGTCCCTGAAATTGGCAAACGGGATCGGGTTGTCCTGATTTTGCACGATCCCACTCGTCGCGGTGTTATTCATCAGATACGCGGTCGAAAGATCGAGCAACGGCAATACCGGCCCGCCCTGCTGCGAGATCGGCAACTGATCGAGGAAGTTCTGGTGAACCGTGATCGTGAAATTCGTCAACGTCCCGGCACTGCCCGCGCCGGAGTACATGCCCCTTTGCAGATTGCGAGCCGCGGTCACCGTAAAGAGTTGCGGGTTGATGGTAAGAGAAAGGTTCATCACCGCATTCGTCACGTTCGCGTAGATCGAACCTCGCAAATCGTGATCGGTATAAGAAACCGGCACCTCGAAAAACAGTCGGAAATTCTGCGTCCCGGTCGGGATCGTGACCGGCGCAAGAAGGGCATCGGTAGTGTTGCCGTAGCCGAACGGATTCGGGCTGCGGGTAGTCCCGGAAATCGGTTCGTCGAGAGCCGCTGCGCTGGCAAACGGCCGCCTGCGCTTGGCGCTGCTGACGGCGGTCAAGTGCCAGCCGGTGGTTGAGATACGCTGCTGATTACTAAGGTCGGTGAACTCAACCCGGCTAAAAAAATTACCGCCGCCGGCCAGGGTGCGGGTCAACGCGCTGGCGGCGGTGATGACCCCGGAAACTTCAACGACAAATCGCTTAATCAGCCCCACATTCCTAGGCGGCAGGTTAATGACCGTGCCCGGCCCCTGGTTGTTCGCGGCTGAGAATGTTTGCGTGTAGATCGGCAGCCACATATTGACGGCTTGCCGGATCACCGCATTACGCGCAAGAACGTTCTGCTGCTGCGGTGTAATCTGTTGTTGCATTGACTGTGCCATTGCGCGTTATCCCTGTGGCGAGTTCCAAGAGGCATAGATTGCCGTTACTCCAATACTGGCAATCGCCAGCATCAGGAACACGACAAACCAATTTGCGGGGTTCCTAATCAGCCCCCAGTTGATAAATTGGTCAGGCATTTTTACATGCCCCCCGCCTTGAGGTTTTTGAATACCTGACTCAAGAGCCCGAACAGCACATAGCCGAGCCCGGCCATCAGTATGACGGTCAGCCAGTTCTCAAAATTCCAACTCAAGAATACCCGGTCCATTAGATGTGCCTCATTCTAGAGTGTCGCGGGTTGCGCTCCACAAACCGGTTTAAGATATCGTCTGTGCCGGGAACCGGCTTCATCAGAAAAGCCCGGTCGTTGGCAACGTCGTAATAGTAGCTGTGTCTCGCCGGCAGCTTTTTTTCAAGATCGAGCCCCGGCAGGAAGGATTGGATAGTCTGCCGGTCACGCTTGTCATTCATAGAGAAGACGGCGAAGTAGCTTGCTTCTGATAGGACGAATCGGTTGAGCCATACCGGGCGTTGACTGAGGATTATCACCGGAATTGCCTTCGAGCGGCCTTGCGAGAGCAAAGCCTGCAATGATCCCCTGTCGGGTAATATGTGGCCTTCGTCTACCCATAGCCCGGCGTGACCCTTTCGCCATATTCGCCATAACAGTGCCTCCGTCGCGTCATGCTGATCCGGCCTTGGGTGAACTACATACAAGCCCGGCTGCTTGGGGATTTTCGCGTCAATCTTTATTTCTTCAAGCTGCGGGATTTGTGCGATCAGCGGGTCGTATTTGTAGTCGATGATGACCCACGGCACTTTGTCCCAATTTCCGTGCGACAAAGCCCACGCGGCAAAGTGCGTCTTACCCGACCCGGTCCTGCCCAACACGGCGAGCCGGTCGCGCGGCCCCGGCAAGTGGAAGGCCACCGGAGCGGCTGGCGTTGCCGCCAAACGTTGGGGAAGATCGTCCAACGGCATCGCCGGGGGCCTATGCCGTCCCGGTGGTTGAATACGATCCGGCCATACTTGCCGGGTCGAGTTGGCTTGGCGTTACCACTGCCGCCGGCCCGTTATAGGGCTGCGCCGCTGTCGCTGTCGCCGGCCTTTCGGTAACGCCGGGAGCGTTACCTATCGGTTGGCGCTCGCTCCACGATTGCAGTGCGCGTGGCCCGGAAATGGTCGCGCCGACAATGGCAAGCTGCGCCCAATCCGCTGCCTTCTGCGAAGACGCAACCGGGTAATGCCGCGCCACATTGGCGACCGCCGCCGATAGCTGAGTCGCTTCTGCTGGCGAAATTTCCCAATGGTTGCCGGCTTTAAAGGAAAGAACCAGAAAACATGAGTGAAGTAGTGATTCTATAGAGCTTAAATCCAGCGCCTTCGTCTTACTGGATGCGCGCTTGGGCTTGGGCTGTTCTTCTCCACGTCCGCCCCCAAAGATGCGCCCAAGGAAACCGGACCCGCTTCCACTTCCGCCGCTGTCCCGAGGTCCGGCCCCGGTATCACTTCCGTTTCCGTCACTTCCTCCGCTTCCGATGGTGGCCGGGTCAACGACTGGAATTGCGCTTCCATCGCTTCCTGTCGCGCTGCCAGTGCTTGGTAGTTCTCCGCGAGCGCGAGCCGCTCTGTTTCGTGCCGTTGTAGCTCTACCTCTCGCAAGTCCTTCAAGCTGTTTGCGACGCCGCTCAGGGTCGCTTGATATTCCTGTTTCCATTGCTCGCTTTCTGTTTCCAGGCGGCGCATCCGTTCTGCCGCGTCGAGTTCCGCTGCCGCCGCGGTCGCGCCGGCCAGCGCCACGGCGGTTTCGGCGGCAACGACTGTTTCGGTCGCGCCGGGGGCTTCGGCCTGCTGCTCGCCTTCGTGCTCCACGACGACGTGTTCGACGGTTTCATCACTCATTGGTGCGAACTCGCACTTTCATCGCTCATTTGTGCAAATCTGCATTTCCAGCGCGTCGAGCCGGCCGCGCACGATCATCAGTTCTGCGTCGAGCACCGCGACCAAGAGCGGCAGGTCGTCGGGGCTGGCGAGCGGCCCGAACCCGGCCGGGCTACCGCCGGCTGCTGCCGCCGCTTCGAGCGCTTCGAGGCTGAGCGCGTCGAGGGTCAGCATGGGTCCACGCTCAACAATGCGAGCCGGTCCACGCTCGCTTTCATCGCGGCAAGCTGGGTCATGCCCTCGATTTGGGCGAGGCGAAGGGAGGCGAGCTCGGCCGTGACCCGAGCCTGATCGCGCTTCAGCCCCGCGAGCGCTTCCTGCGCTTCGGCGAGGACCGCTTCAGTCTTGGTGACGAGCGGTTGAAACTGGGGGAGAACCTGCGCCAGAAGCTTTTTAACGGCGGACTCAACCCACGGTGGCAGGCCGCTACTCTCAACCGTGCCGAGGTTGGCCGGCGGATCAGTGTTCTGCACCGCGCCAAGCCCGCGCAACTGGCTCGCATCGTCCCGGCCGTTAGTGCGGCTGGCGAAAAATGGCATCAGTTACTCCCTGCTTTTAGCGCGTCGAGTTCAGCCTTTAATTCTTTAATGGCATTTATCAGAACATAGGTAAGCGAGCCCGGATCGAGAGTTGAAAGTGTTATTACTTCGTCCTTTTCCGGGTCGTTGTAATCGAAGGTGCCACACGCTTCCGGTATGTGTGGTTTTACCTGATCGGCGATAAGCCCGTAGCGTACTCGGTTATCGGTATCCTTAAACGGTGCGTTTTCGTTGTAGACGTAAGCCACGCATTCAAGTGCAAGGATCGCGTCGAGGCCGCGCAAGTATGGCTGTATATCGGACTTTACCGTGACGTCGGAAATCAACCCCCAGGTGCCGGAATTGTTTAAGCAACTACCGTCCGGTTTAACAATAATAGCGGTATTTGGAGATACTCCCGCGCCGCCGTCACCGGCAGACGACGTGGTAACTTGTATCGCAAAATTCCCGGAGCCGAGGTCGTGGTTTATTGCCGCTGAATAGCCGCTCTGTATGCTGCGCCATATCGCGCCGTCGAAAACCGCGTTAAATCCGAGTAGTTGTCGCGTCGCTAGATACCCCGCGACAACTGAACCGGCCTGCGTCGGAATACCGTTTCCCGAGCCGCCCACCAGCAGAGAAACATCAGCATAAATTTCGGTGTCAGCAATAAGCATTTTCCGCGCGTTGTGGGCTCTAAACTCCATATTGCCCTGGCCGCCGGAGGTGTTGCCGTAAGCAATCATCGACGGACCGTTAGCCCCGCCAATAAAGCCAAAGACGCCCGCCGCCCCTGTCGCGCCGTCCGCGATCTGGTAATTCAGCGCGCCAACGTTGCCGCTGAACGTCGCGTTACCCGTTACCGGCGCAAAGAACAGCGGAGTTAGTACCCCCGACGCAAAATCACCCGCCGCAGTATTCTGCTGGAAATTGAGATTACCGCCGGAACCAACGGTAATGCGCCACAACCCGCCCGCCGTGTTCGCCGGCACGGTATTAAGAAACTGCACCTGCGCTTGTACCGCGGACTGCACTACAAGCGTGCCGGTCATCGTGTCGCCGGTCACATTCACGTAGAGCGGGTCGGCGACTGCTTGAGTAAAGCCGCTGCGCGCGTCGACATATTGCTTTGTCGCGGCCTGCAAGGGCTGGGTCGGGTCGGCCGAGAGGGTGACGCTGGTCACTGCGAGCGGGGCCAGCGGACCGGCGTATGGGATTTGTATCTGTCCGCTTTCGCCTAACCATAGCGTGCCGGTGGGGGATATACTAAGTGCAGTGATCGAGTTTACGAAATCATAGATAAAAAACGAATTGTCGAGATGCCGCCCTATTTGAAATTTTGCCGTGCCGGCTTCAGAAAAAATGATCGTGGATTGCACACTGGCCGGGCCATTAACCGTTAAAATGGCATTACTCGCAGCCGGTGCGATAGTTAGATTCCCGGACATCGTATCGCCGGTCTTGCTGACGTATTGATCGCCGGACACGATGGTTTTACCGGGTTGGATAAACTCCCCGGTGCCGAGCTTTACTGCGCCGCCGGTGCCGTTTACTGTCCCAATTAAAATCCAATTTGAGGCAATCGGACTTACGCCGGTATAGGCCGCGACCCAAAATGTTATATCGGATTGAACGCCGCCGAGCGTATGCACCGCATACAGTGCTTCCCAAGCGGTCAGCACAATCCCGGCGGCGGTCCAGGTGCGTGCCACACCGTCGTATGTGTTGCCGGCCGGAATAGTCCCACTTGTCGGCTGATCAATCGTTAAGTTATTGCTTGCCGTCGTTGCAGAGGAAACCGGCATGCACATCAACGACGCGGACCAGCCAAGCCTCCCGCCGATACCGCCCCAAGTAATATTCCCGCCGCCGGTCATCACCGGCTGCGCGTGGTTGTACCCTTCCACGTAAGAGGCCAGCGCCACCGTCACGTTGCCGGCATTGCCGCCGCCCGCGATCCCCGGCCCCGGGGTGACGCCGGTTATGGTGCCGGCACCGGCCGGGCTGAGGGTCCATGTGCCATTCGCGGCGCGCGCCAGTTGCCCGGTCTGCGACCCGGCGGCGGTCAGGTTGTCGAGGCCGAGGAAGCCAGTGCTCGCGCCCGTGCCGCCGTTCAGTATCGACATCGGCAGCGCGGGCGTGCCGCCGGCCGAGAGCGGTTCCATGACCCAGTTGCCGGCGGAATTGCGCGCCAGGAGCCCGCTGGTGGTGCCGCCGGTTTCCGCCAGCGCGTCGAGGGCCAGATCGGGGGTTGCCTGCCCGGTCCCGCCGTATTGAATCGCCAGCGGGGTCTGTAAGCTGATCGTGCCGGTTGCCGTGATCGGGCCGCCGGCTAAGGGGGCTGCCGTGTCGATGTGTGAGACGCCAGCCACGCCGGTCCCTCCGGGGGTTGAGCCAAAGACAAGCGGTGGGGGGAGAAAGTTCAGGACTTGGATACTAACTCCGTCTGTCCCGGAAGGGATTAAGGGAGCGTAAACCACAAATTCCAGGCCGTTGGTAACAACCGGATAGTAGCCCTCAAGAGCCGGGCCGAGTTCAATTTCAAAGCCGGTGTCCGGGAACAGTAAACGGACGGGAACAGAAGAATGGATATTAGAAATGTGGACGGCCGCGATTTGACTTAAAGGCGTGACCCGCTGCTCGCGGGCGTTGAAGACTACCGTGTAGGAGGGCGGCGCACCGTCCTTTAGCCAGGAGATTTCGACGGGAACGGTGCGGTTGCCCTCGATCGGCGCTTTTAGCGTCGCGGCGGGCAAAGAGACGTAGTTGCCGCGCCAAGCAAGATCCGGTCCCGGCGGTAGAAACACTGTCGAAAACCCCCCCGGTCTTCAGGGCGCGCGGGTTGCGCGCGACACAACAACTTGTGGTATTACTGATCCCGGCAAGCGACGACGCTGGTAGACGTTGCCACTCGCCGAGGCGATGCGCCGCCGAGGGATTCGAGCGTTGTCGGGGAATGGCCCGCTAGCCGGGGAGCGATTGCGTCACAATCACCGGATAGTGGGGTAACCTGCCAACGGCTGGCCCCACGGCGACGCAATCGCGGCGAAAGAGTAAGCGAATCGGGGGCGGACGCAAACCTCTAATCTACACAGCGGGCATTTTTGCCTACAGCGTATGGTGCCGACAGGCTAAACACCTGCCGGATATAGTGGCAGTCACCCGACAGAACCCGACACTACGCCACATTTAGCGGGATGGCCGGGCTGGTCCGACTATCCCTTGGTAGTAAAATAAATTACGCGAACCGGATGATTGCCGGTTGACGCGCCGCGCGACGACAGGGGAGAGTGACGGCAATGCGGGGTGGGCTGGTTGGAAGCCGCCCACCCCGTTAACCGTATCCCGGTCAGCTACCAGTCTAGACCGGCTAAGTAGGGGAAACCCTGTGCAAGTGCCCTACAACACGGCTTGCCGCTCCGACCTAAATGACGCCAAGCGGCGCAGTGGTCAAGAGACCGCGCGCCCCTACAGCGTTTTACCGACAGTTTTATCCGAAATTCACCCTACGGCCTCGCCCCCTGTACCGCCGTCGCGGGGGATCGTGCGAGCCGCAGCCGGCGGCGTGCTGCCTTGCTTTTCCAGAGTAGTCAGCACGCCGCCGGTCCCTGACGGCATCCATGTCAAGGACCGCGAATATGCCATCGAAGCAAACAGTCGACAACGACGCCGAAGAACTGTTGCAGTCCCCTGAAGGGTTAGAACTCAAGGGTAATCTCAGTTTTTCACGGTTGAACCCGCTCGCCGGGGAGCTGGCGAGGGATACCAAACAGCCCCAACTTTGCGGTTGGATCACCGGAATCGCCTACGCCATCGTCCATGACGACGGTAAAAACAGCCAATACGGCCCGTTTAACCGCATCATCGGCGAATTTTTCGCGCTGCCGTGGAACCGCAGCGTCGAGATCACGGCAACCGAAATGTTCCTGCCAGGAACGGCGGAGCGGTTCGTCGTCGCCGCCGTCGAAAAGGGCGGAACGTGCCCGATTCGCTTCGAGGGCTGGGCCTTCCCCGATACTAGCGGTCGCAAGGGCGGGACCGGCTACGTCTACAAGGTGTTCCTGCGCCAGCCGCCGGGCGTGCTATCGGCCGCCCGCAGGATGGCGATTGAGTGCGGCATCATCGACGCGCCACTGCCGCCGCCCGCGCTGGCACTCGAAGAAATGGATCCCGAGACGGGCGAGCTTGCGGACGGGCTGGCCGAGCTTTTGAAGGGCGGTGCTAAGAAACCCGTAGAGGCGCCGGAAGACGTCGCGGCCGAGTAGGGCCGTGCTGCTCACGGTGCCGTTCTGGCGCGCTCTAGCGTGGCTGAGCGGGGCATTCGCTAGCGGTTGGGTCATCGCCCTATCCGCGAGCTTCCACTAACACACGTTGAGGGGGGAGGGGCCGCGAGGCCCCTTCTTTCTGTGTGCCCATGCTGAACAGCGAACGTGGCTCGTAGGCCCCGCGATTACGCGGCCGAATACGCGCGCCGTAAGGCCAAAGGCCAGCGCGAAGGCAAGACGCTGCGGGAAGCGCGCGGTCACGCTCGCGAGCCCGAGGAACGCAAGGCCCGGCGGGCGCGAGCCTATGCCGTCCACGGTGTCTCACCCGAACGGCTCGCCAAGATCCGCCGGGCTTTTGTCGAACACATGGTCCGAACCTTGGGCGCAGCCACAACTCACAACCGGGTTGACCGCGACGTTATCACCAAACACGCCCGCCTCCTGCCGGTTGACGTGATCGAGGAAGTAGTCCTAAACGCGAACGCCGCCCAGTTGCAGGAATTAGCCGGAAAAAGCTACGAAACCCTGATCCTCGAATACCCGGAGCTTGAGAACGATGACGAACGCAACCCGCTCTGGTACGCGCCGGATATCAGCTACACCACCTGAGCCGCGCGCTTGTGTCGGCTGCGGCAAGCTGTTCATGCCGGTGAAGTTCAATCAGACACGGCACGTCGCACACTGCGGACGCGCTAGAGTCAGCGATCAGGGACGCACTTCGTCACGACGCAATGGGGTTCGCGCCAGGAAACGAGCCGGGCCGCAGAGCTTTATCGCGATAGACGGCGAGGGCGTGACCGACACCGTTACCGGCGAGCATCGCTATGTTCTGCTGACATGCGGCCACCGTCACTTGTCACAAGATGGCCTACACTTAAAATGGAATGAGATATTCGATTTTCTGTGGTCATGTTTCGAGGAAGATTATCTTGCCAGCGATAAACACCCGGCCTATGTCGGATTCTATCTCAAGTATGATTTTGCCCAGTGGGTCCGGACCTTGCCGGAAAATAGGGCGCGTTTCCTATTCACGCCAAGTCTCCGGAAACATCGCGAACCGCACCGTGAACCACATCCGGTAAGACATGCAGGATGGGAGTTCGACTATCTAGTCGGAAAAAGGTTCCGGCTTAGGCCAGAAGGACGAACCCGGATCAGCACTATGGAAAAGGGCAAACTCAAAACCCCTTGGATGCATATTTGTGATGCTGGGGCTTATTTTCAAAGTTCGTTTTTAAAGGCCATTGAACTGACAAACAATCCTAACCCAGTGGTGACCCCGGAAGAGTACGCAATCATCGAACGCGGCAAGGAACGTCGGCAAAATGCCGAGTTTGATCAGCATATGATTGAATACAACTTGCTGGAATGTGAAGTCCTAAGTCGATTGATGGGCCAGCTTGAAAGCGGCATCCGGGAAGAGGGATTAAAACCCAGCCGCAAGCAATGGCATGGGCCAGGACAAGTAGCGCAACTTTGGCTGCGAAAAATTGGCGCGCCAACCGGGGAACAATTACGGAAAATTATACCCGAGCCAGTGCGGGAAGCGGCCCGGGCCAGCTATTACGGCGGCTGGTTCGAAACCTTCTGGCACGGCCCAACCAAAGGCACCAGCTACGGCTACGATATCAATTCCGCCTATCCTCACGTTATGAGCGGCCTGCCCTGCCTGTTGCATGCGAACTGGAAGCACCGCCAGGAAAAGAGCGGTGGGCGTAAACTCACTTGGACGCAAAAAGACGAGCTATTGGCCCTGCCCTGGACACTGGTGCGGGCAGAGCTTAAGGGCCACCATCGCGTTGTCGGGGCCATGCTGCACCGAAACCGCAATAAAACCATCGCCCGGCCCGGACACACCATCGGATGGTTTTGGACACACGAGCTTAGAGCGGCGGTAGAGGCGGGATTTGTCGAGGATATCCGCCTGTTCGATGTACGGGAATTCGTACAGTCCTGCGATTGCCCGCCGCCTCTGGCCCCGATTGCCGAGCTCTACGCCGGCCGGATCGAAGTCGGCAAAGCCTCGCCCCAAGGCAAGGCCCGGAAACTCATTTACAATTCCTGCGCCGGCAAGACGCAGCAAAGCGTTGGCGAGCCGATCTATGCCAACCCGGTCTATGCCTCGCTCATTACCGCCGGCTGCCGAACCATCATCACCGAGGCCATAGGATCGCACCATAACCCGCTCGATCTGTTGATGGTGGCGACCGATAGCGTCGTGTTCCGAACCCCGCACAAGGGACTGGAACTCGACAGGGAGCGGCTTGGTGCCTGGACCGAGACCACCCACGAGAACCAGTCCCTGTTCATGCCGGGGGTTTATTGGGATGACGCCGCCCGCGAACGAATCAGGCTGGGGCAAGCGGGGATTTTTAAATCACGCGGGATCAGTGCCCGCGATCTGAACAAACATATCAGCGAAATTGATGCCGCTTGGGGACGGTTTAAGCAAGATGGCTGGCCTAAGATGACGTTGGACGTATCGTTTCAACTTGTCTCGCCCAAGCAGGCATTGGCGAGAAAGCGATGGGATTTATGCGGGGTTGTTATTTCGGCGGATCGGCCCGAGACGTGGCAGATTGATGACCAGGGCAACCCGAAAGAGCCGGTGCGGATTATCAATGCCGATCCTAAGATGAAACGCATTGCTTCGCGACCGGGACGTTCTCACCCATGGCCGCGTTGTGCCGATCTGGAAAGCTTGCCGTATGAAGGGACATTCGGCGATGAGATAAGAGAGGAACAAGAGAAAGAATATGGCGATAACCCGGACGGCTGGCCCGGCGGGATGATACCAGAAGCACTCCTAGGAGAATGAAAATGCAACATCCTTTAGCCAAAGCACTAGGCGAACTACGACAACGTAAATTAACCATTTCTGAGTTGGAAGAACGCTTGAAATGGGCACAACTCGAAACCGAAAAGGCTTGGGAAAACGGCGAGGTCGGAAAGCTTATAGGAGAAGA
>Ga0184635_10000299_pt1 | contig 11887 bp, 16 predicted proteins | sample PLM3_30_b2_FD_133147 | JGI IMG/M metagenome (GOLD analysis project Ga0184635, IMG submission 133147) | Groundwater sediment microbial communities from an aquifer in East River, Colorado, USA - PLM3_30_b2 | ecosystem: Environmental > Terrestrial > Soil > Riparian zone | place: USA: East River...
AATAATCCATTTCTTTTTCTTGAAAAGATAAATCATAGCACTCATTATCACTGCCATTGATATTAGCACAGCAATAAAACCGGAAGGTATTTTTGCAAGGCTATTCAAATCTAGTCCATTCATACCGTATATACTTGCCACAAGTGTAAGTGGTAGCAAGATAGATGCAAATATTGTAAGGGTTCTCATTGTATCATTCATTTCCAAAGAGATGTTTGCGATGTAGAGATCTCTTACAGAATTAATAGTATCACGATAAGACTCGACGAGCTCCACAAGATGGGAGATGTTGTCATATGCCATCTGAATATATTTTACCTCGTTTTGGTCTTTTTCCATATGGCTTAGAAAGTTAACCACATCTCTGACACGCCAGAAGTGTCTCCTGAACACAATAAGTTTGCCTGGAAAGCGTTGAAAGATATTGAATAGTCTCTCTTGAAGGATCGCTTAGTGCTTTCTCTTCCTGATCGGTAATAGTTAATTCAACAGCCGTTAAAACTTGTTCATATCTATCAATCAACTCCGACAAGACACTATAGAATAAAGCTTCTATGGAATCCATCACTAGTTTTTTGTTTTCATGCTCTAGTAATTTGCGTATGCTTTTTGCAAGATCTACTTCAGACGGATGGATAGTAATCAGCCAGTTCTTACCACAAAATAAGTATACACCCTCAGTAACAACTGTCTGCGAATCCTTAAATTTAATATCTAACAAGATCGTAAATGTATGCTTGTCCAGCAGTCTAATCTGAGGTTTTTTAGACTTGCTGCGCAATAATTCAACTGCACTTTCATCAAGACGAAAATAACTTGCGATACTCTTAATCTTGTCATCGGTAGGATCTATCAGATCTATCCATGCTTTATCTTTGAGTTTTATATTTTGAAATTCCTCTAGTTCTTTAACTTCATTTTCGTTATAGGTAATTATCGTTTGCAATTCTGAAAGTCTCCAACTAATAAAATGTTCTTCATCATATTAACTATTGTTTCAAAAAATAGTATTCGCACCATTATGGAGCCTATTGATGACGAGCCTCATAATTCATAGTCAAGGCGTTGTGATAGAGTTTGAATACAGCAGGAAGTATTCCGACAGGTTCACCATCCAAAGATACAGTCATATTTCTATTCTTTGGTAGGAAGGATACCTGCGATGCTTGATAATAAAGGATATCCTCTTCGTGAAGATATTCACTGTCACCTTTCACTTCCACAAGTTTCTGGAGCATTTTAAAGCTTCCAGAACTCTTCATTATAACTACGTCGAGTTTCCCATCAGTGATTTTAGCTCTTGGTGCTGCGTTGAATCCGCCACCCAAAAACTTACCGTTTGCCACTACTGCCATAGTTATGTTACTAGTTATCTTCCTCCTACCATCCATAATGATGTCACATTCGTTACTTTCGTAAGTAGGTAATGTAGAAACAATTCCTGCGATAGTGGAAAGAAATCTGCTGTTTATTTTGCCTCTCACCATTTTGGACCTGGAGATTATCTCAGCTCCTACTCCCATCTCTGCAGCGTTTAGCACGATCCTGCTTCGAGTGCCAGTTGGATTATCCTTATCTGCTATAGTTACGCCAATCACATCAATTTTGCGTTTTTTCATCTGTGAGATACGTCTAAAAGAATCGATACCTTGATGCATAATCCCCAAAGAGGACGCAAGGACGTTGCGACTACCAGACGGTATGATCCATAGTGCTGCTTTAGCGTTCACTGGACTTAGTCTTCGCTCGGGTCTGAATTTCATGGGATCCAGAGCCGATCTATTTTTGAGTTTAAAATTAAAAAATCCGTTCGCAACTTCATTAATTGTGCCATCACCACCTATAGCTGCTATATTGCTGTACCCTTTTTCTAGTAATTTGCGTGTGACATTCGTTCCATCATTAGCCTTTTTTGTGAATATGATTCGGTGAGGCGATGGCAGAAATTTTTTTATTTTTTCATAAGTTAATTCCCAGTTTTTTCCTGTTGTTCCACCTTGAGAATTTGGATTAAGTATTAAGATTAATTCGTTGGATCTAGATTCAACACTTGGTTTTTGTTTAGGTTTACCGGTGGCCTTGATTAAAGAACTTAGCTTTAGCGACAATGTTATAATCAGTATCTCTTTATATTTATCGATTGTATTCCGTATTGATAATTCATGCAGTAAATGCAATCAGTGGCCAAGCGACAATAAATATAAAATACTGATAAGATCTTTTCAAATTCCTTGTTGTGTGTTGAATCTGTTTGTCTTTGTGAAGATACAACAATCGCGAAAAATATTAATTTCTTAGTGCAAAGTTTAATTTCATTCACTAATTTTGTTACCCGATCTTGAAGCCTTTATAAGAACATAATCAATAGTTCCTTTTTGAGATAACTCTTTCATTTTCAATGCTGATACATATACTATTCTTTCAACTAAATCATAAATAATTTTCTTTGAATAAGATGGGTATTTATTCAAGATGAGTCTTCGGAATACCATTCTATTTCGTATATAATAATCTGCCAATGGGCCGTATACAGATGCACCGATATATTCAATTTGTTTTATCCTAAATTTTTCATTTAAAATGACTTTTTTGATATATTCTAATTGATAGTGTTCCGAAGCCCAAGTTATGGTGAGAATCCCAAGCTGTCTAATACTTTTTAATGTCTTAATGAGGATATTTTGGTTACTAATTTGTCTTTCCGTTGTGACAACCGGAATGGCAATAACCAGTAGTCCGCCATGTTTTAAGACTCTACTTGATTCGCTAATAAACTGATTAATTGATTTGAAATGTTGGGCAGAATCCAAAGCGATTATTCTGTCTGCAAAATGATCTGGAAACGGAAGAATTGTAGCTGTTGCATTTACCAGTGATATGATATCCTTCTGGCGATTACCGTTGCCGTGCCTAACATACGTTCTTGGTGATATTTTTATATTTTTATTCTTATAAGAAAAGACTTTGTCTATATTTTTACTAGCAGTTCCCAATTCCTTGTAGTTGATATCAACACAGATTATATTGTCAAGTAAATCGTATCTTAATTCCCATTGCACGGCTGGAGTACAAAAACCACTTCCCACGTCTATTATTATTTTTGCAGAGTGAAGCTAAGCAAACTTTCCGGTTAATGTACAAAGGTTATATTGTGCATTCCCGATGTTTTCAGAACTCCCTTTAACCCAATATCCAAAATTGAGCATGCAAGTACCAGTCGCATATTGGACATATGACGACATAAATTGGTAAATACCAACAACATCACGCTCATTCCTTCTTAGAAACCAATAAAAATGTGATTTTGCAGAACCTGTCATTTTTGTGTCAAACTTTTTCTAAAGAATGACGTCTAAGCTAGAGTAAAAAAAGAGAGGTATTTGCTGATACCAGAATAGAAGTTAATCCTTCCTGTAATTCTCAGCATCTTCCTTGGTTATTGAAAACCAGACTTTGTCTCCATCAAAGCGTTCGACTAGTTTTTTTGGCAGATAAAATTTGTCCTTATCGACAACCCCTTTTTTAGTAACGACTATTTCGGGTTCTACCTCATGTACTTCACCTAAATCATAGTCATTTATACCTCGTGCTTCTTTTTTTATGATGTCGTCCCAGTTTGTTATATTGCTCATGAGATCTATAGTACAACATTTAATATAAGTATTCAATAGTCCATTACGAAAGCATGTTGGTATTGGACTTGACTGTTACCTTGGAGCGACCGCTAGATAATGTAAATTGTCCGGTAAATTAAATTAGGTATGCCTTATAGCAGCAATAACCATTAACACAACCCAGATAACTAAGACAATTATTCCAATAATGATTAGAATGTTGCCAATAGTTCCAGCGGGATACGGTATAGGAGCATATAGTAAGACCGCTCCTATTACTATGAGAAGTATTGCTAAAATTAGTAAATTCTGATGGGAAATTCCAGTCATACACTAAATCATCAAGCAAACAAAGCTTATAACCATAATGACTCTAGTTCTTGCATCCGAGTTCGAGTTCAGTTGACCTGTGTCCAAATCTAAGCATTGGAAGACTCGTCACGAAGTTGAGTAGATAAAATAAACTTGCCGTTAATTCTCCACTTGGCGCTGCCTAGTTCTCTGCCCTCTGGTCCTGTTGCTTTCGGCACGTCTATCTCAAAATTTTGAAAATGGTAAGTAACTTCCATATTCTTTCCTGTCAACTTGTCTATTACCTCTTTTAGGACATCAGACCACTGAGAAGCGCTTTGCTCCACTTTTTGACCTATTTCGCTTACTGTATCTGATGCCTCTTTCGTTGTGTTTTCCATATTAAACTAGAATCTACATTCTTTATATCAATTACATACAATAATTGTTACTCTTTAGCGATAACCAAATTGTCCAATATAGATATAAATGTCATTAGAAAATTTTCTGGTTTTTGAAAAAAAATAATCGGAATGGGATAGTTACTTTGAGCCTTCCTTAAGTTTTTCACTGGCGTTACCAAGTAAGCTGCCTAGACCACCAGCTATTTTCTTGCCTACGTCTTCAGTCTTATTCATGATTTCTCCTCCTACTTTACTGGCATTCTTTCCTAATTCTGATCCAGTTTTATTTACTCCCGCACTTGCATTTCCCGCTGCATTTGAAGCATTAGTAGTCACATTTTGAGCGTTAGCGACTGACGCATAAATCAATGCGAATGCCAATGCAACGGCTACGGTTCCAAAATAGATTAATTTTTTCATCAAGTAAAGAGTAAACAACATCATTTTAATACCTTATGGAATCTTAACCGGTCTGAATCACTGATTTTATAAAGCCAATCAATGATAAAAAGGGGTGCGCGCCGACTTCGATTTGCCTTTTTGCTGGGAGCAACTGCTTCATCTACCGAAGAAATCAAAGATAACGCCTTCGGGACGCCTAAAGATCGTGAAGATTTAACTAACATGATGAATCTAAGTCCAGGTGATGTAAACACACTGATTTATGATTTGTTCCTCAAACTGAACTCATCAAAGGGTAGAAATTTCCTAAGGAAGTACTTAAGCTATGCTAACATGATTAAAAAGAATTAGCTTGATTTTTTTCATTATTTGATAAGGCGTTTAATGATGATTCGTTTCATGGTCTTTCCAATGGTTCACACATAACCACATGTCCTTATCAATACAGTTTATACAGTCAATATTTGCAGGTTGACTGCATATAGAGCACTTATTCTTTCCAACATAATATAACAAAGGGGTTGATGTTGTTAAATCTTCTTTCTTAACGTTACCTTTTATAGACATGAAGAATTCAATTAATTCATCTTTATGTTCTAGACTCTTTTTATCTAATCCTATTTGGAATACTATATTCATTTTTTCTTTGTCTGTTAAGATCGTAAATATGTCATCTAGGCTAGTCATTGGTATATGTAATAAATTTTCAATCTTTGGCAATATATGGTTAAGTTTGTGATTTACCGGCTTTCCTCCTGGTAAATTATGTGCATACTTATCACCACATAGAAACGTGTCTATCTCTTGAACTTTACCTACTTGAAAATCGATTTTATAGATTATTCTAGTCCCTTTTATGTTAAGTGCTTTTGAAAGAGTTCTACCAATTATTTCCGCTATCTGATTTAATACAAATAGTTCATTACGTGTTATGATCTCTTGATTTCCATCTCTTTTATCGTTTTCATAAGGACAGGAATAGAAATTAACTACCTGACAAGGATAGGTTGGGAGAGCATTTGCGTTGTTATTCGAATCTTCATATTCTGTAATCTCAAGTGCATTTGCTATAAACTTGTAAAGGCCAAAATAACTGCCTTCGATTTTTGGACTCAATAAACAATCCCTACATTTTCTTTTACCATATGGTGGATTCTTCGTAAAATCCATTAACTCAATGTAGTTCTTGTACCAGGCATATACATCTTCTCTAAAGTTATCAGGAACGCCAAACATGAATACGTGTTCATGATATTCATTAGGGAAAAATTCCAATCGGTCTTTAGGCTTAGTTATCTTTTCCCACTGTTCGAACGAAATTATTTTTTTACCTTTAAAGACTTGCAAATCATTTGCCGAAATCGTTCGGGCAGAAAGTTGCGCCGAAGTAGAAGGGTTATGTATCGGGTACGGATTTCTTACTCTCTTGTTTATCATTCTTAATCGACTCTTCCATTACCCATTTTGATGCTTCATAGTATGGACTGATAAAAGTCTGTAATTCAGCTATTTTTAATAATGCATCCATGGCCTTGTAATCCTTTTCTCTATATCTGGTCCACATCTCTTGATTAACTAATTCTAATTGGTCAATACGTTCTAAGTGCTGATCTACGAATTGAGTCTTAGCGATTAGTGTTAAACGGTCAAATCTAGATTCTTTTATGTTCTTCTTTATTCTGTGATAATGTTGTCTGCTTATTTGAAATCCCTTATTGTGTAGGTATTCTAAACTCTCTTTCTCTGATAGTTTCATAACAATACATTGAATTACAAAGGGTTTAATTGTCTCATTTCTACGCATTTTTAAGCACCTAAATGTTACTTTTTGTCTCCTCTTCCTCTTACTGCTATTGTTTCATCTATGCCATTTGATGCTGTCAGAAGAACTTTATCTTAGCCTCATCACTACCAGGACCACTTTTTCCAATGCTTCCCATAGTTTTCTCTCCTATCATAGTAACTTTGCCATATTGATTGACATTACAGATGACATACCATCCATTCACTTTGTTGCCGTATATAGATAGAGTATCACTTTCTTTGCTTTTGTCTAGATATTGATATTTTGAGACAACGTTAATGGGGCCAAATTCATAAAATTCTTGGTGTATAGTATGCTTATCACTGAGAGACATTTTCTATCTATCTACCTGCCCTGTCTCCTGCGTACGTTCCTTCTTACCTGAGCTCGGCCTGCTCCGCCTTCTCCCTTCTTTTTATTTTTATTCATATATTATGTTACTAATAATGTAACCATCATTTATAAGCAACATTGAAAATGAGATAGTTAGAATTTCATAGAATTTCATATAGATGTTACAAGCTCTTAGCTCATTATTTGGTACTATGGTCATTGTTATAATTCCAATTCGTTTGCAATTAGGAGGACACCGTCTATCTCCATTAGATAGGACTCGTAAAGGTGCGTCTATTGCGTCTATTGCGTCTATTTTGTGGGTCAATTTTGTTCTCCTTTTTTGTCGGTAGACGCTTTAGACGCTGTAGACGCAACTTTCCGTATCCTAATACCTTTACTATGATCTTCACCCTGATTTATCAGATGTTCTATTTCTAGACCTTTTTCTCTCAAAGTTGGTGATATTTCGTTTAAACGCATGGTTAGGATATGAGCTCCCTTTGGCCAATATCTGCCCCCAGTGTCTATGTTAAGATCTGTTGTTTCCGCAACACTGTTTAATTCACAAAGTAAAGCTGAAGGTGTACCTTCCCATTCTTCTCTCAGATCTCCTTTATTTTCACCATATTTCGTGAACATCATATACATTAAACAGGTAGCCACTTCACTAGATTCTATGACCTCATCAATTTGCAGTTGTGTATTTCGTTCATACGCATTCAGGAACTCATCAACCTCATTACCCATACATCTTGAGATAATTTCTCCGTATTCTGCAAAGTCCGCCATTCTTGGATATTCTTCGATTCCTGTTTCTTGTGTTTCTTTAAACTGTAACACTTTGACTAAGATATCTAATATGTGACCCAGAACATATGGACGTAGTTCTTCGAATTTTTTATTAATGGTTTCTTCCTTAAGTCTATCTTGTTTTGATATACGCTGAAGTTGAAATATCAAACCCCTGTCTAATAAGTCAGGTTTTGTTGCAGCTAGGTTGATACCATTAACTCCAATACATCTTTTAAAACTGCGAATTTTATCTTCATCATCTGAATATAATTTTCTAACAGAAGATCCACTGCCAGTGACAGCTCTACATATTTCATCAGATATCCAATATTTTAAAATGGATGAAATATTATCGTAATATGTTACATAGTTATGTCCTAATTGTTGTATGAACTCATTTTTATCTCTGGGAAACGATAATGTTTTTAGAATACTTGGATCTACTATCTCTTTAATTTTTTCGAACATTGTTGACTTTGCCGCACCCTGAGAGCCATGTGGTAAGAAAACAGGTTTAGAAATATCTGGAATGAATAGACTTATGATATAGCATTTCAACAATAATCTATAATCTTGCTTATTTTCATCTTTGACATTCTTATTCAATAACAGATCTATAAATTTGTCAAACATGTCTATACCAAAAACATTCCTGGTGTTTACAAAGTCTGTGTATTCTCCTGTTCTTAAAGGATATACCTGTGACGCTTGATTGTTAAATCTTCTAAACAGTATCAGCTCTATATTTTTTATTACATTCCAACCCTCACTTGTAATCTCTATGAATTCATGATCATTATTGGTCAAATCATAATACCATATAATTTTGGAATTACCGTTTACAGTATCACCTGCTATAATTGGTTCTATTCGTTGAGCTACTCTTAAATTAAGTTTTATTGGATCTCCGCTATCAAATACTGCCTCGGCATTTAGGACACCAATTGCATCTCTAAAGACATTTGCATCAATAATTTCGTTTTCTTCTTTGTAAAGTATTCTAGATAACCAATCTCTAAATCTACCACTATTAAGCAGTAATACTTCTAAATGATTATTAACTTTTATGGCAGCATGAGCTTCTTTATACTCATCTGTAAATAGCTTGATAATGTTATCTCTTGCTTTTACGATAACCAATTCAGCTTTAGTTAGTGGTTCATCTAGATTTTGATTTGGATTTGGATTTGGTTGTGCTGTACCTGGTGTAGAAGTTTGATCTTGATTAACATCAGCGTCACCGTTACTATCCATAGCATCAAATATTTTAAACCAATTATCTGAATAGCATTTAACGAATTCCTCTTGATTTCTTTGGTTCATTGCACCTTTAACTTGTTTCTTAAAATCTTCAACCGTTTTTTTAATATCGTCTCCATATACATCTACAATAATTGTTTTCTTTTTTTCGTCGGCGAAACTGTTGTATATTCTCCTGGTATGTGTTTGATAACTTATACCAATAACGCCTATTTTCTTAAGATAATCTGTTAGATCAAATGAAATGAATTGTTTCATATCTATTACTCACTAACTACAATCTCCTAGACCTGGATAGATCTTTCTAAGATCCTCTTTTAGTTCTGGATATGTCTGATCTTGCGATTTGTATCTCCAATCGTTGAGCTTCTCTACTCGTTTCATCTCTGCTAATTTAGCGAAAAATATTTTTCGTATCTCATCAATTGTGGCACGGCGCAGTTCAGTGGAAAGTACCGTCCAGCTTTTATGATAGTATCTGTTATCTATAACTCTTTTAATTTCTTGTTCAAAGTATGCAGCCGTTTTAGCTGCAATTTCTAGAGAATTTTTTCCTACACCTGGATCTGGATTATTATATGTCAATCTAGAATTTCCTCTTTTTGAAAACTATTCAAATCTTCTTTTGCATACCAAAGATCGGTATCTACTCTGCTACTACGATTGTATTTGTATTCATAATCATATTCAGAATTTGTCTCAATTTCACCTTTCTTAACAGGTTCATCTTTTCTTGCAAGTCCAAGAGCTTCGATTATTTCTAAGAATAATTCTTTGTGGTAACGACTCTTATAGCCGTAATCGCCCTTTCTTTCATAACTGTGCTTATGCTCTTTAGCATTGTTCAGAAACTTATCCCGAATACTTTCTATTATAATATTCCGTTTCCTATTTTTCCCGTAGTCATCATCCAGTATTTCTCTGGCAGGAATGATTATTTTCTTATTGGTTTTAGTATAGAATACCTGAGCAGGTTCTATATGATGACCATCTTTCTTTTTATTCCAAAATACTGTTTTACTATGATTTTCTTCCCACACATGTGTAAGTGATTTGATTATTGGTTCATGTAGTAATTGATACTCTAAGTCAGTAAACCATTGGGGTATATATGGCAGCGATATATCCGGTGTTGGGTTTTGCTTTATCTTATATGATGTTGGTGTTTCTATTCCCGAATGGTGACTTAAACCTAAATCAAAACCGAAGTGTCTTAGCTCTGGAACTATAGTTATCTTAGGAAGATTTATAAAATCTGGTTGCGTATCTATATTATCCAATACTGCTCTTGCTCTTGTGGTCTGTGGGTTGGTGAGTGAACTGCTGGTCTCGATAACACAAACAGTTCATTCTTTTCTTTTCTAAAATTCAAATTTAATTGGTATCTCCTTTACTGAATAATTCATCTATGACCTTTTTGAAACTACATTTACAATCTGGTTCAGAATCATGAGCTAAAATAACATCCATGATCCTGTTTAGGCGATCTATTATTGAATTGTTGATAGTATTCATTCTGTAGCTTTTGCTCCTTCATCTGCTACAACTGCACCACCACCATACACATTTTCCTTCAACATTTTTGAAATAATATCATTGAAGGACTCCGGTGTGTGTCCTAACATTCGCAATTTCTCCCAATTTTTGAGAGAAATACGTATCATTTTATCTTGCATACAATGATTACTACGTATCCATTGTTTATATAGTCTTTCACTAATTGAAAGACTCACGGACATAATATATTATAGCAACTGATGATCTACCTTAAAACCTGTGTCAAAATATGATGAAATACCTATTGACGTTAGCCGAACGGATCAAATTCTACGATTTGTAAGAAGTAACCCAAATTGCACGAAAACATCTGTAATCAGACATATGAAAGGAAGATCTTCGATAAACACAACTCATTATATTTTGCTAAACCTAATAGATAAGGGAAAATTAAACGTTAATAGAGTAACCACTCAAACTCATTTGTTAACGATTAATGAAGAAGACGATTTTAACATATTTTATAAAATCCTAGTCGATATTGAGGATTTAATCGAAGAAATGTCTGAGTTTATCTCATCCAATGATATAGATAAAAATCCAGAAATCAAGAAATTATTTGTAGGATTGGATGGGATTGAAAATTCTTACAGGGAGCTAGTTAGTACGATGTTAACAATGATATATTTTCCGATTATTGCGAGTCCCGGTAGTTTTGGTGAGTTTTACAAGATACTTTTTAATCAACTAGATGTAATTTATTCAAAATATGCCTATGCTCGTTGGGATAAAAAAACGACAGATGAGGTTCTAGCAATTTCTAGTAAAAATCTTGAAGTAGGGTTTAAGGCCTATAACAACCAGGTAAAAGTTAAAACCAATATAGGAGATAGGCTGATGGAGGCATTAGAAGACTTCAGAAACAAAGTTTTTGACATTTATAACTTTTAGTTACTAATATTATTGAGCATAAACACAGTAATTCTTTCATTTAATTGGAAAATTTCAGTTATTAATTTACCTGGCTTATCCATTCTAATACTCAAATATTATGCACGAGTTATCCTGTGACCAAATATTTCACGATTGTTTACCACTCCAAAGTAATAGCTAATCATACTATTTCATTTTACCCTAAAGGAAAAGAGCTATCCTATTCCATTTATTCTTAATGAGTCTAAAATTTGTTTAATCGTAGGTAAATAGGTATCAAATTTTGAGCTCTCCACACTGTACTGAAATACATAAATCTTATTGCCTACTGCCGTCCATGAATGCATTATCTCAAATGAAACAGGGTTTCCCATATTCGGTAATGTTGAGAATACTACCTGGTACCCTGGACGTCCCGCAAGAGTAGCAGCACCTGAACTTGAGATCTTAATTTGGTTCGTTTGATTAAGTGAGGAAAGTGTAACATTAGTAAAGTCCTTGAGAGATACATTTTGTTGATAACTCATTACACTGATAGTAAATCTCGCTGGAAT
>Ga0184635_10000301_pt1 | contig 11864 bp, 13 predicted proteins | sample PLM3_30_b2_FD_133147 | JGI IMG/M metagenome (GOLD analysis project Ga0184635, IMG submission 133147) | Groundwater sediment microbial communities from an aquifer in East River, Colorado, USA - PLM3_30_b2 | ecosystem: Environmental > Terrestrial > Soil > Riparian zone | place: USA: East River...
CCTTGGCGCAAGTGGCCGTGCAGTATCCCGCGGCCAGCGCGGCCCTGGTTGAACTGGCTCGTTCCGGCAAGTTGTCGGAGAAAAACTGGATTGCAGCCACGATTGCCCTCGAGGGAAATCGGTATTCAATCCGCGATAGCGGCCTGGACAGCGCGTCCGTGCCGGTGGGTGACGGCGTGAAGCGCTACTACCTCGCAAGGAGCAATCAGCACTTTTACAGCACGCCTGCGTGGGGTGGCATGTCCGCCGAGCAAATCCAGCAGCGGCTCTCGATTATCGACCAACTGATGGCGGTCAGCCCAAGCGCCAGGGTGGCGCAGGCGCTGGAAAACGCGCGCGCCTCGCTTCTGGCGAAGGGACAAACCGTCAGCGCCAACTGAGTATTGACTCGGCGTCGACAACGCGCGCCGGAAGCAAGTCGACGCATCCAGGTCCGCCGGGACGCATTCAGAACAGTTAAAGCACAAGACGAACGAATGAATACATCGAGCAACGAATCCCGTGGCCCGTTGACGCCGAGCTTCGCCACGCTCTTTCGCCGCAAATTGCTTTGCGGTTTCTGGCTGGCGGTCCTGTGCTTCCACGCCTCGCTGAGCTTGTCGCAGGTCACGGTTTTTTCTGAAAGCTTCGAGGGCTCGTTCCCGGCCAGCGGCGGCTGGACGACAGGGGACGATGATCCATTCGGACCCACCGCCTTTTGGAATTCTGTCGATGCCGCTTTCGGCGGGGAAGGCACTCACAGCGGCAGTCGAAAGGCTTACTGCTCCGGCACTGGATTCGGAGGGACCGTCGCCAACCCGACTTATCAAAGCGACATGACCGCGTTTATGAGCCGGCCGATTAATCTGGGCGGATTCTCCGCGGCGAGCCTGACCTTTTGGTTCAAATTGCCTTCGCTCGAAGAGTGTTGTGAGCGACCCCGCGTACTTATCGACAGCACGCAGGTCTGGACGACGAGTCAGGCAGTGGGTGCATGGACCCAGGTGACTGTCAGCTTGAACGGATTCGTGGGGGGATTGCGCACCTTGAGGTTCGAGTTTGTGAGTGATGCGTCGGTGCAGTTCGAAGGGTGGTACGTCGATGACATTCTGGTAACGGGGACTCTAGGAATGGGTCCGCCAAATGACCCTTTCAGTAACGCCTTTACGATCAGCGGCGCCGCCGGCAGCACCAACGGCACCAGCGCGGGCGCCACCAAAGAGGCTGGTGAGCCGAATCACGCCGGCAACAGCGGCGGTAAATCGGTTTGGTACCGATGGACGCCGGCGGTCAATGGAACGGCCGTCATGGACACCACCGGCAGCGCCTTCGACACGCTCCTGGCAGTCTATACGGGCGCGGACGTCGCAGGCCTTACGCCGATTGCTGCCAACAACGATATCTCTGTCAACAATCCAAGAAGCCGTGTGACTTTCAGCGTGACAGCCGGAACGACCTACCGCATCGCGGTGGACGGCCGCAACGGCGACAGCGGAGCCGTGGTACTGAACTGGAACGAGGTCATCGGGCCGCCGGTGAACGATAGCTTCAGCAGCGCGATAGTGCTCGCCGGCAGTTCGGGCAGCACCAATGGCACAAATATCAATGCAACCAAGCAGTCCTCGGAGCCCAACCATGCAGGGAACGCGGGAGGCAGTTCGATATGGTATCGATGGACGCCGGCCAGTGCCGGCCAGGTGACCTTTAACACGCTCGGAAGCACTTTCGACACGTTGCTGGGCGTCTACACCGGCTCCAGCCTGGGCAGTCTGACGGTCGTGGCGACCAACGACGATCTTTCTCTGAACTTCCTGCAAAGCCAGGTGACCTTTACAGCCGTGGCTGGAACGACCTATCGCATCGCGTTGGACGGGTATGACGGGGATATCGGGATGCTGACACTGAACTGGGCTCAGGGCGGACCAGTCAACGATGCCTTCGCCAACGCCGCCGTGCTGAATGGCTCGTCCGGCACGACGAATGGAAACAACTTCAACGCGACAAAGGAACAGAACGAACCCGACCACGCGGAGGAACCCGGCGGCCACTCGGTCTGGTTCAGGTGGACCGCGCCCACCAATGGGCCTGTCGTACTCGACACATTGGGCAGCGCGTTGGATACGCTATTGGCCGTGTATACAGGGAGCCAGTTGAATAACCTCTCGCTGGTCGCCGCCAGTCATTACGGGGGAATTCTGCTGGAGAGCCGGGTCGATTTCCAGGCCACGGCCGGCACGGTGTATCGCATTGCTGTGGATGGCTTCGACGGCGCGCAGTGGACCTACCGGCTCAACTGGCATTCCCAAACCCAGCCGCGATTTCTGTCCATCGCTCGCGTTCCCGCCGGCGCCTTGCTCACCCTAACCGGGGCGGTCGGCGACAAATACGAAATTCAATCCTCGAGCAACCTGGCTGCCTGGACACCCCTCTTCAATCTCACCAACTCGACCGGCACACTCCAGTTCACCGACCCTTCAGCGACGAACCTCAGTCATCGGTTCTATCGGGCGCTGTTGGCGCCCTAACGAAAAGCGAAATAACGCGGAAGTCGGTGGAATCAAGTGGTCGCCGGCTCGGTAGTGGCGTGTTTGGCGGCGCGGGCGTCGAACTTATCGGCCTTCATCAGGTTCGAGACGTGGACGGTGCCCTCCCGCTCGACGATGGCGCCCTGGGGATGCTGCTGGCTCTTGCGCGTGTGGCGCTTGATGAGCGCGATGCCTTCGACGATGGCCCGCTGCTTGCCGGTGACCATTTCAATGATCTTGCCACGCTTGCCTTTCTCCGCGCCGGCGATGACCACGACTTCGTCGCCTTTCCTGATGTGGAATCTGTGCATAAAGACTAGATGACCTCGGGGGCCAGCGAAATGATTTTCATGAACTTGAGGTCGCGCAGCTCCCGCGCCACGGGACCGAAGATACGCGTTCCGCGCGGATTGCGCTCGGCGTCAATGATGACGATGGCGTTGGCGTCGAAACGCAAGTAGGAGCCGTCGCTGCGGCGGATGGGCTGCCGGGTGCGGACGACGACGGCGTCCACCACTTCGCCTTTCTTCACCGTGCCGTCGGGAGCGGCTTCCTTGATGTGCGCCTTGATGACGTCGCCGACGCGGGCATAGCGCTGGTTGCGCCCGAGGACGCCGATGGCTGCGGCGCGCTTGGCGCCCGTGTTGTCGGCCACGTCGAGGATGGAGCGGATTTGGAGCATGGCGGATTCCTCAGGCGGTGACCTTGACCGGCTCGGTGTTGCGTTCGACGACTTCCACGAGGCGCCAGCGTTTGGTCTTCGACAGCGGCCGGCATTCCTGGATGCGGACGCGGTCGCCAGTCTTGGCTTCGCTCTTCTCGTCGTGGGCGTAGAACTTGTTGAACGCCGTCACGACTTTCTTGAAGCGCGCGTGCGGAAAGCGGCGCTGGACCTTGACGACGATGGTCTTGGCCATCTTGGCGGAGACGACTTCGCCGACGCGTTCCTTTTTGTGGCCGCGAGCGGCGGCGCTCGGGGCCGCGGGAGTGGCAGTGGGGGTGTCAGACATAGGCGTTCAAATCAGGCGGCCTGCGAGCCGTTCTTGAGCTGGCTGATGCGCGTTTCGATGCGCGCGATGTCGCGCCGCAAAATGCGGAGGCGGGCCGGCTTCTCCAGCTGGCTGCTCGCCTGCTGGAGGCGCAGGTTGAAAATCTCCTGCCGAAGGTCGCGACCCTTGGCCGAAAGCTCCGGGATGGTCAGGTCTTTGAGTTCCTCGAATTTCATGGCCTCTTCCACTTAAACGTGCTTATGCCGCGTGATGAAGCGCGTGCCAATCGGGAGTTTGGTAGCTGCCAACCGGAGCGACTCGCGTGCGAGCACTTCGGGCACGCCGTCCACCTCGAATAGCACCGTCGCCGGCTTGATGACAGCGACCCACGACTCGAGCGGACCTTTGCCCTTGCCCATGCGGGTTTCGAGCGGTTTTTTCGTGTAGCTTTTTTGCGGAAAAACGCGGATCCAGACCTTGCCGCGGCGTTTCATGTTGCGGTTGATGGCAACGCGCGCCGCCTCGATCTGCTTGGTGTCCAGCCAGCAGCGTTCGAGGGATTGCAGGCCGTACTCGCCGAAGGCGACCGTGTTGCCGCGCGTGGCCAGGCCGGCGCGATTGCCGCGGTGCATCTTTCGATATTTAACTCGTGCGGGTTGCAGCATAGGTCAGGCGTTGCGATGAAAATTCTCCACTCAATTCCCAAGAGTGACGGTCTCGGCGGCTTTGGGCTTTTCTTCCTTTTTGGTGTCGCCTTTGCAAATCCAACACTTGATGCCGAGCTTGCCGTAGACGGTGTTGGCCTCGGCGAAGCCGTAGTCGATGTTCGCGCGCAGCGTGTGCAGCGGCACGCGGCCCTGGTGGTAAGTCTCAACACGCGCCAGTTCCGCGCCTCCGAGCCGGCCGGCGCAGCGGATTTTAACCCCCTCGGCGCCGAAATCCATGGTGCTCTGAATGGCCTTCTTCATCGCGCGCCGAAATGAAACCCGGCGCTCGAGTTGAAGAGCGACGTTCTCGGCGACGAGTTGGGCTTCGATCTCGGGCTGTTTGATCTCCATGATGTCCACGTATATTTCCTTGCCGGTCATTTTGGACAGTTCCTCCTTGAGCTTGTCGATCTCGGCGCCTTTGCGGCCGATGACGACGCCCGGCCGGGCGGTCAGGATGGTGACGCGGCAGCGGCTGGCGGCCCGCTCGATGAGAATCCGGGGCACGCTGGCCGATTCGAGCTTCTTCTTGAGCGTGTCGCGAATTTTGCGGTCCTCGGCGAGCAGTTTCCCGAAGTCCTTCTTGTCGGCATACCACTTCGAGCGCCAGTCCTTGTTGACCCCGACGCGCAAACCTATTGGATTGGTTTTTTGGCCCATAGATTACTAACCTTGCTTGTTTGGCGAGTCCGACAAAACTATCCGTATGTTGCAACCGCGCTTCAAAATGGGTCCGCCCTGGCCACGGGCCTTGGGCTGCATTCGCTTGTAGATGGGCGCCGTGCTGGCCACGGCTTCTTTAACCCAAAGTGATCCGACGGCCAGCCGATTTTCCGAATCCAGAAAGCTCTGATACTTCGCCAAGTCACTCTTCTGACGGTTTTTCTTCTTTCGATTTCTCGTATGTTCGAGGGCCGCCTCCAGGTCGGACACCTTTTGCTCGAGCGCTGACTTGCCCCACTCGGAGCGAAGGGCTTCCGCGTTCGCGATGGCGCTCTGGAGAGTCTTGGCGACGACGCGGGCCGACTTGCGCGGCACCACCGCCAGCACCGCCTGCGCCTGGAGCGCGGGCAAGCCCTGAATCTGGCGGACGACCTCGCGCATCTTCTGCGACGACATCCTGAAGTTGGTGTAAATAGCCTGGACTTGCATGCGATTACTTGGCTTCGGCCTTGGCCGTGTGCGCCCCGTGTTTCTTGAACGTGCGCGTGGGCGAGAACTCGCCCAGGCGGTGGCCTACCATGTTCTCCGTCACAAACACGGGATTAAAGACCTTTCCATTGTGGACATTGAAGGTCAGGCCGACGAAATCCGGCGTAATCATGGAGCGGCGCGACCAGGTCTTGATCGGCGCCTTGGACTTGGTGTCCTTCGCTTTCACGATTTTTTCCATCAGATGGCCGTCGATGAACGGGCCTTTTTTGATCGAGCGTCCCATAGAGCGTCAGTGGTCAGGCGAGTTTCATTGGCCGGCCATTGCGCCGGACCAGGATGAAGCGGTTCGAGTACTTCTTGCGGTGGCGCGTCTTGCCGCCTTTGGCAATCTTGCCCCACGGCGACGTCAACTGCTGCCAGCCGCCGCCGGACTTGGATTTGCCGGCGCCGCCGCCGTTGGGATGGTCGACCGGGTTGCGCGAGACGCCGCGGTTAATGGGCCGGATCCCCCGATGACGGGAACGGCCCGCCTTGCCAAGAATGATGTTTTCATGCTCGAGGTTCCCGACCTGGCCAACTGTCGCCAGGCAATCCTCGTTGATCCGTCGAATCTCCCCCGAAGGCAGACGAATCTGGGCGTAACCAGCGTCGCGCGACATCAGGGTCGCTGCCGAGCCCGCGCTGCGAACCATCTGGCCGCCGCGGCCGGGGGTCAGTTCGAGGTTATGAATCGGCAGGCCGACCGGAATCGACTTGAGCGGGAGGCAATTGCCGACTTCGGGCGGAGCCGTCGCGCCACTCATCAGTTTCGCGCCAACCTGGAGGCCGACCGGCGCGATGATGTAGCGCTTTTCGCCGTCGGCGTACTCGAGCAACGCCAGCCGGGCGGAGCGGCCGGGATCATACTCGATGGCCGCGACCTTCGCTTCGACGCCGAACTTGTTCCGCTTGAAATCGACCAGACGCAGCTTCTGCTTGTGGCCGCCACCGATGCCGCGGGACGTGATGCGGCCATAGCAGTTGCGCCCGCCCGTCTTCTTGCGAATCTGAAGCAGGCGTTTCTCGGGCCTCGTCTTCGTGATCTCATCGTACGACGCGATGGTAATGTATCGCGACGAAGGCGTTAGCGGTCTAAAAGTCTTTACAGGCATAAAATCAGAACGTTCCCAAGTCAGCCGCCTGGAGTGGCCCGGCCATTAATCCTGCCCCTTGCCGGAGTCAGTTATCGGTCGCGCCAGGAAAAAACGCTGCCCATCGTCCCCACTGGGGAAACGGAGCGCGAAGGTTAGCAAACGCGAGTTGCTGTGCAACAAGTTTTTTGAGATTTTTTAGCAGAGGGTTTTCGGTCGAATTCGGGGAAGGATTGCACGGGTCTGGAATGCCGTGGAATGGAGGACTGCTGAAGGGCAGACTCCAAAAGTCCGGCCGCTTCGACAGACTGTGTCTGGCCGGCCGGAATCGGATGATCCGGGCAGTCAGCCAGCTTGGAATTCCGAAACGTCCTCCGTATGGGCCGCCGCTGGGAGCGCCGGCTTCCAGTCAGCGAATGGCGCTCTCCTGGTTACTGAAACATGCCGGCAGGACGCCGGCGCTCCCAGAGGCGGCGGTGCGCTCGATCGATTGCGGCAACCTGGAACTGCTCGCCCAAACCTGCTGTCGGGCGCCCCCGATGATGCCGAGCACGCCAATCACCGCCCCCAGCCAGCCCCGGCTTCGACTGAATGTAATGCGGACGGTTTTCATGTGTTCTGATTGAGGTCCGAGTTGCGTGAAGCAGTTCCGCAGTTCCCGGAATGGATTATTTTCGGCGCACGAGCCTCCTTGCGAAATAGGGCCAACTACGTTACGGAATACCCGTGGACCTGCAACTTGTGGTCTAGGGGAAACCCTGAGCGAAGCCCGGGGCGCAGCTGCGACCGCGGTCGCAGGCTGCCTTCTCAGACTGGAAGGGAAGTAGGGCCGGTGCTCAGCCTCCAGGGTCCGTAGTCCCGCGACCTCACGGTCGCAGCTACACTTGCCCGAAACCCCAACGACGACCGATGCCACCAGGCAAAGCCACGCCGTCAGGCGTACCAATGGACCATCGAGAGTTACTTCGAAAATTTCTCGAAGTCGGCCTGGTCGCCTTTGAAGGCTTTGGCCTTTTCGCCGATGCGGACGATCTTGATCGAGTTGATGGTGTCGCCGGCAGCGATCTTGTTGACCACGTTCTGGCCTTCGACGACGTGGCCGAATACGGTGTGCCGGCCGTCGAGGTGCGGCGTCGGGACGTGCGTGATGAAGAACTGGCTGCCGTTGGAATTTCCTGTGTTGGAATAGGGTTGCTTTCCGCGGTCTGAATTAGCCATGGAGAGGATGCCCGCCTTGTCGTGCTTGAGTTCGGGCAGGCACTCGTCCTTAAACCTGTAGCCGGGCCCGCCCGTGCCGTCGCCCAAAGGGTCGCCCCCTTGAATCACGAAGCTTGGCTCGACGCGATGAAATTTGATACCGTCGTAGAAGGGCTTGTCCTGCTTCTTGGGCGCGCTGCCATCTTTCGAATAGTACTTGGTGCCCTCGGCCAGGCCCACGAAACTGGCCACCGTGCGGGGCGTCTTTTCGAATTCGAGTTGGCAGACGATTTTGCCTTTCGCCGTGTCGATTTCGGCGTAAAGCCCGTCGGACAGTTTGGAATCGGCGGCGTGGGCCATCCCAATCAGACAAAGCAATGTCAGTGAGGACAGGGATACAGTCAGTACGTTCAAGATGCTCATAGTGGGCGGGATTGAATCCGATTCCCTGGCGGCGCAAAAGAAATTTTTTCCGAGAATGCCCGCCGGGCTTCAGCCTTCGATCTCATAGGCGCCGTATGGAGCTCGTCCATTTTTCGGCCTTCCGTTACTCAACCAACAAAGGCAATTCGTTTGCCGTCTCCCGGAGGGAGAATTGAGAATAGCCCACCCTTTCAAGGGTGGGATTGTCGCATAGGGGCATTGAGTCCCGAAGGGACGGCTGAATCACTGCCTCGTAGCTGAGATTATGAAGCGACACATTACACTCGCTGGTATCGGCCGTCCCTTCGGGACTGGTGGACTGGCCAACCTGAACTCAAATCTCCCTCCGGGAGAGGGCCCGAAATCATGCCGAGACAGCAGCCCCTTGCGAGTCGCCATTCAACCGCCCGGCGGCCCCTCGGCGATGCAGTAAAGGTAGCGCTCGCCCCGCAAATAAAGCTCCTTCTCCACCAACGCGGGCGAGGCGCTGAAGACGTCATCGAGGCGGTTTACCGCCAGCGTGGCGTTGTCGCGGTCGTGACGCAGGACGACCGTCCTCCCGTCGCGGCCGGTGATGTAAATTCGTCCCGCGGCGCCGACAGGCGAGGCAAAGATGAAATCGCGGATGCCTTCCAGGCGGAGTGGTTCGCCACGCGGCTCGCCAGTCACAGGCTCAAGGCGCGAGAGGACGTTCTGGTTGTGCCGCAAGAAATAAAGCGTGTCGTCGTAGAGCAGTGGCGAGGAGACGTAAGGTGTGAGCCGATTGAGCTTCCAGGCGACCTGCTTGGTGTCCGTGAGGTCGCCCTTCGCCCCGGCCAGGCGGATGGCGAGCATCGACTGGTGAGAGTAACTGTTGCCGGTGAAAACAAGGCCGTGCCCAAACACCGGCGACGAGACGACGTTGTCGGTGAGCCCGGCACACTCCCAAAGCAGCGCGCCAGTCGCCAGGTCATAGCCGCGCACGCGCTTGGTCGCGCTGACGACGACCTGCGGCCTGCCTTCGTGCTCGACCACGAGCGGCGTGGACCACGAGGTCTTTTCGTCACGAGCCTTTTTCCAGCGAACCTCGCCGGTGCGCTTATCGAGGGCGTAGAGCGCGGAATTGCCTTCGTGATCCCAGCAGAGGATGAGCGTATCACCGTGGAGCACGGGCGAACTGCCTTCCCCGTGGGCGTGGAGGGTTTGCATCCGGCCGAAATCCCTCTGCCACTTGATTTCGCCGTTCAGATCAAGGCAATAGAGGCCGCGCGAGCCGAAGAAGGCGTAAAGTCGCTCGCCGTCAGTGACCGGCGAATTGGAAGCCAGGCTGCCCGTTTCGTGTCCGCCCTCGTGCGGGAACTCTTCGCGCACGGGTTTTATCCAAACGACCTTCCCGTCGCGCCGCTGCACCGCAAGGACAGCGAACTGATGTCGCTGCGTGACCGGCACGTTGTCGTGGGTGCCTGGTGCGTTGTCATAAACCGGTTTCTGGGTCTCGCCCACCGGCACAGCCGCAGTGAGAAAAACGCGGTCGCCATAGACAATGGGCGTGGAATGGCCCTTGCCCGGCAGGGGCAATTTCCAGCGAATATTGTTGGTCTCGCTCCAATGTATTGGCGGCTCGGCGCGAGGGGCGATGCCGTTGGCCAACGGCCCCCGCCACTGCGGCCAATAGCGAAGGGCTTCCGGGCCGGACTGGGTTCCCAACTTGCCGATGTTTGTAGCTGCGACCGTGAGGTCGCGGAACGGGGACGCAGCGCGCAGGAGTGCCGCACCGTTTTTGAGCCCGGTGGAGACTTCTTCCTGCGACCTCACGGTCGCAGCCACACTAATCGGCTCCAGGGCCGGAAGTGCCAGCAGACCGATGAAGGCAAAGGCAAGGAAATGGCGCAGAGGCATCTGCATGCTGAAGGGTGTTCTAACCTTCGGAGCGCCTAATGTCAAAGCGGCAGCATGACCCCACCTCGGGTCGAATTGAACAGAAGATGGTTGCAGACGCCGCCAGATGTTTGGAGCCGCATTGGACATGCAGGGTTCCAACTCGCGGAGAAACTCGAACCCTCGAGGCATCCAAGTTGAGTCGTAGCCGCCGGCGGGGTGGACGTAGGACCGCGAACTCCGAAGCGCATTCTATTTCCGGCGACCGCGAATTCCGGCGATGGAATCGAAGGCGTTCCGCATAATCCATGCTTTGGCTGAAGCGGCATTGGGTGCGTTGTCGACGGCATCGGCTTTGTGCAGCGCGTTGGTCAGCGTCGTAGTCGCGGTCTTGGAACGGCCCGAAAGGGTGAAAAGAATCTTGTAGGCGGCACCCTCGTACACGCGAAAGCAGCCAAGAGCATTGCCTGAGTTGTAAATGCCAACGCCACTGGCGATGGCGTCTTCGATGGCGCGGTTAATTGTTGACGCGTCGGCTTCCGTACATTCAAGCTCCAAGGTTTTCCGAACCTTTTTCGCCTCGGCCAAAGAGCGTTTGACCTCGGGAGTGAAGTCGTCGAGCTTTCGTTCCGGCGGCTGATCGATCGTTTTCAGTTGATCCGCAATGACACGAGCCGGAACGGCGAAATTGATGTTTTGCCCCGCGGTCAGGGAGGCGACCGACATGCCAAGGATTTCACCGGTGGACGCGGACAGGATAGGGCCGCCGCTCGATCCAGGAGAAATCGGAGCAGTGACCTGGATCATATCCGACTGGCCTGCGTGCGGGCGCAGGCCGCTGATGATACCCTGGGAAAGCGTGTTTCCGTAACCCAGCGGACTGCCGATGGCGACCACGGCGGCGCCCACACGAACGGATTCCGGCGGGCCCAGCTTGAGCGGAGGCTGTCGTGATTTTGCCGCCTTGAGCAGCGCCACGTCCCAGTCCTTGGAACTGCGAATAATGGCCGTGGCGGTCTGCGTGGATTCATCTGCAGACTGGATCTCGACGGTCGCAGCGTTGGCGATGACATGAAGACACGTCACGATGACACCGGACTTATGGACGACAAAACCGCTGCCCTGACCCAGTCTTTCTCCAGCACCGTTGTAAGTCGTCAGCGTTACCACGCTAGGGCTGGTTTTCGCAAAGAGATCAGCCAGATCGACGTCCGCACTTGTGACCGTGCAGGTCGCAGTGAAAAACACGCCCAGGAGCGATGCACGGATGGCACACATACGCGTTCTGCGTTTGGCTTGTTGCAGGCGAGTTTCAGGCGGGTCGGTGCGGCAGTAAAGGACATTCGCGGTAGTAGCGGAATGCGTGGGGCGTGGGTCCATTCACTCCTCGCTTCGAAGTTTGTGCGGCGATGAATGATAAGAGGCGAGTGTTTCCGAGTTGAATCGGCGCCGGGCTTCGGTTCCACTTACGCCTGTGAATATGAAGCTGGATGAAGCACAGCAACGAAAGGTCGCCGAATGGGTCGCCGAAGGGCTTGCCCTGGCCGACATCCAGAAGCGGCTCGCGTCGGAACTGGGCGTGAGCCTGACCTACATGGAAGTGCGCTTCATCGTCGATGATTTGAAGCTGGTCCCCAAGGACGCCGCGCGGCCAAAGGACGAGAAGATTTCCACCTTGTCGGCGCCCACGAACCGGGCGGAAGGCCAGGACGGCGCAGGCGCGGCCCCACAGGCCTCCCCTCGTGGAAAGTCGCCGGCGGCTGGTCCTGCCCCCGCCTCCGCCGCGGACACTGCGGGTGGCGTCTCGGTCGTGGTGGATACCGTCGCGCGCCCGGGCGCGTTGGTGAGTGGCAGCGTGAGGTTCAGCGACGGCCAGACCGGCAGCTGGTACATGGACCAATA
>Ga0184635_10000302_pt1 | contig 11861 bp, 15 predicted proteins | sample PLM3_30_b2_FD_133147 | JGI IMG/M metagenome (GOLD analysis project Ga0184635, IMG submission 133147) | Groundwater sediment microbial communities from an aquifer in East River, Colorado, USA - PLM3_30_b2 | ecosystem: Environmental > Terrestrial > Soil > Riparian zone | place: USA: East River...
CCCGAGCGGACGGTCAAGGAGGCCGAGGTCGGCGAGTTCGGCCCGGTGACGTTCCCGCAGTACGAAGGGGCGACGGCTGGCGTTCGATCCATGACCGACGAGTTCCTGTTCGGCGAGCTCACGGCCGATCCGAAGCGGCTCGCCGCGATCATCGACTACCGACGCGGTCTCACGACCGCAGACATCCCGACAGCGGACAAGAGCAAGGACGACAAGCCTCCCAAGGCTGAGTCCGAGCCGAAGCCGGACGAAACGAAGGAGGCAGAGATGGCAGTGGACATCGAGCGGTTCAACACGCTCGAGTTGCTCGCCCACCGTGCCAACGAGATCAAGGCGCGGTTCCAGTACCTCGACGCCGAGTACGCGGGGACGACGTTCCCGGTCGAGGTCATGCAGGAGTGGGCAGGGCTCGAGGAGGAGGAGGAGGCGATCGCCGAGAGGCAGAAGCACCTCCGCAAGCGGATGGACAAGATCGCCGAGTCGGCCAAGAAGGAGGAGCGTGTCGAATCGGGCGATAACGCGATCCGTACCGTGTCCGCCGATCGGGGGCGTGGCCCGAAGGCGCCGGAGGACGTCTACGATCTCTCGGCATACCGGAAGGCGGCCCACACCGAGGAACAGGAGGCGCGGCTGCTGCGCGACGGGCTCAAGCGCGCCGTCGAGTCGACGTCGTTCCCGATCCCGCCCGGCCGGGGCGTGACGCGGGAGGACGCGCAGCAGGCCGTCGTCGGGCTCATCGAGAAGATCGAGGGCTCCGATGACGACGTGCAGGGCGAGTTCGGCCGTGACGGGCGGCTCGCCGGGTACTTCCTCGCGGTCGGGTCGCCGACGTACCGGAGGGCGTTCGCGAAGTTCGCGATGTCCTCGCCCGCTCCGGCGATGCACAGTCCCGACGAGGCACACTCGATCCAGGCGGCGAAGGGGTGGGAGCAGCGCGCGTTCACCCTGGCGTCGACCGGCCTGCCGGTTCCGTTCCAGCTCGACCCAACCGTCATCCCGATCTCGAACTCGACGGTGAACCCGTACCGGGCGATCAGCCGAGTCGTGCAGACGACGGTGAAGAACTGGCGCGGCGCGACGTCCGCGGGCGTCACGGCGGCATACGCGGCAGAGGGCACGGAGGCATCGGACAACACGCCGACCCTCGCCCAGCCGACGATCGACGCTCACCGGGCGCAGGCGTTCGTGCCGTTCTCGATTGAGGTCGACCAGGACTGGGGTGCGATCGAGACCGAGATGCTCGCCGAGGTGGCCGACGCGAAGGACGACCTCGAGTCGGACAAGTTCACCCTCGGTACGGGTACGAACCAGCCGTTCGGGCTGATCGTCGGCGCGACCACGCTGGTCATCACGACCACGACCGCCACGTTCGTCGTCGCGGACCTCTACAAGCTCGAGGAGGCGCTGCCTCCGAGGTTCCGTGCACGGGCGTCGGTCACCGGGAACCGGACCATCCTGAACAAGGTCCGGCAGTTCGACTCCGCGGGCGGGTCCGCCAACTGGCTCCCGTACCCCGGTGTCGGGCAGGGCCTCAACAACCAGGTGCCGACTCCCGGGAACGTGGGATACGGAGTCCTCGCGTACCCGACCTACGAGAACTCGGCGATGGACGCGGTGCTGACCACCGGCTCGGAGATTCTCGTGATGGGTCAGTTCAACCCGTACTTCACGATCGTCGACCGGATCGGCATGACGGCGGACCTGATCCCGCACCTCGTCGGCACGGGCCACTTCCCGACCGGCCAGCGCGGCCTCTACTTCCTGTGGAGGAACGGGTCGAAGGTGCTGAGCGCGAACGCGTTCCGCACGCTGCAGACGTAACACCGAGAACCGGGGCATCTTCTTGGGGCAGGGGCCAGGGTGGTCCCTGCCCGCCCCGGAAGGGAGGAACGATGGCGACAGCGAAGAAGCGAGCCACGACGACGCGGCGAGCTCCGAGGAAGCGCGCGTCGAGTGACTGGTACCGCGTGAGCGAGCCGGGTGGCTTCCACGCAGCCGGTAAGGAGTTCTCCGGCTCGATGAAGCAGGGGGAGCTCGTGCGGGGCTCGCATCCGGCGGTCAAGGCGTACCCGCAGTTCTTCGAGCGGATGGATGATGTCGACCGACCTGAGGTCGAGTCGGCAACGGCGGCGCCGGGCGAGCAGCGGTAGGTGGTCTGGCGCATCACGGTCGAGTGGCTCGACGACGAGGAGTCGACGCCCGAGCTCGTGGCCCACGGGAGGGTCTGCCACCTCGACCCGAAGGAGGCGGACCTCTCGTTGCGATCGTTCCACTCGTACTGGGAGGTCGAGCCGAACCCTCGCTCGACGTTCGATCATCCGCAGGCGACCCACAAGCTCGTCGGCACGTCCGTCGTCGAGAGTTACCCGCGCCACGAGGGCTCGATATGGGACCTGGTCGCGACGATGCTCACTCACGCTGGCCGCGGATGGCCGGGGGAGGCCGGTAGGTGATCGCGCAGCGCGTCGTTCGTAACACCCGAGGACAGCCCGAGGTGGTGTTCTACGTCGGCACGACGCCGACCAACGCCGACGGCGCCGTCACCGTGGATATCTTCCGTGCCGACGGCACGATCTTCACCACCGACGCCGCGACGAGTCCGGGCGTGACGGGTCACTACATCTACACGCTGGCACCGCAGACCAATCTTGAACGGTTCCATCTCGTTTGGGAGGGCACGTTCGGTGGCGTAGTGCAGCAGCAGGAGTCTTATGTCGAGGTCGTCGGCGGGTACTACGCCGCGCTGGCCGACATTCGCGCGCTGCAGGGACTCTCGGACGTGGCCGCGTTCCCCAACTTCAAACTCGCCGAGTCGCGCCAGTGGTTCGAGGACAAGGCCGAGGCCCACTGCGGCGTGGCGTTCGTCCCGCGGTACGCGCGCGACGTGCTCGACGGCAATGGATCGAGCAAGCTGAAACTCCGGCACAACCGGCCGACCAGGATCATCTCGGCGAAGTTCGACGGGGCGGCTCAGACGACGACGACCTGGGACCTGTACGAGGACGACGGGTCCGACGGGTTCATCATCTCGCCGACGTCGTTCCCGTCGGGGAACCGGAACATCGAGATCATCTACGAGCACGGCTTCGACGGCCCCGACTCCGAGATGCGCCAGGCGGCGCTCACCGCGATTCGCGACAACGCGCTCGGGCTCGCGAGCGGCATCCCACCGCAGGCCACCGAGGTTCGGCAGGAGTTCACGACGATCTCGCTGTCGACGCCGGGGCCGAACGCTCCGACCGGCATCCCGTCGGTCGATCAGGTACTCAACGCGCGGCGTGTGCCGCTATCGGACTAACAGGGGGAAGAACCATGCTCATCGTCAACGAAGACGGAAACACGATGGTGAACACCGACCAGACGTTCGCGATCGGGATGGGGGTCACCCCGGAGGGCGAGGCCGTTCTCGTCGCCCAGGCCGGGCCGGTCTCGGTCCCGCTCGCCTCCGGGGGAGATCGCCCCAAGCACGCCGCCGAGGCCATCATGAAGGCGTACAAGGAACGGCGGCTGATCCTCGACCTGAACGATCTCCTCGGGGCGAAGCCCGATCTCGTGGTTCCGATCAGCAAGATCGTCCGGCCCGGCAACGGGCAGGGATAGTCGTGGTCGGCGCGACCGTCATCTGGCGCCCGGAGCCGCTGACCGCCAGGCTCATCGCGGCGGTCGCCCCCGCGGCGCTTGACCTGCAGCACGTCGCCCAGGCGAAGTGCAAATCGAAGGCGGTCGCGGCGACGATTCGCGCCATTCCGACGGGCAGCTCGGCGACGCTCGGCACTCCGCATCCGCTGGGCAAGATCATCGAGGGCGGCGCGCACCCGCACACGATCACCCCGAAGAAAGGCGAGCTCGGCGTGCTCAAGCTGGCCGACGGGAGTTTCGTCCGCGGCTCGGTCAAGCACCCCGGTTCACCTGCCGAACCGTTCCTGCGGCCGACGCTGGGGCTGTGGCCGACCGCGTACCGGCGCCACGCCTCCGCGGCGATGCGAGGTCTCGTGTGAGCTCGGACTTCCAGACGACGTGCGACGCGATCATCGCCGACCTGCGGGCCAACGTCGCGGCGATCAGCGCCATCCCGGCGGGGAACATCCACCGCTACGAGCCCTGGGACCCGCAGGACATGCAGGCTTCCCCCGGGGACGGCAGTCATCTCGCGGTCTGGCCCGCGGTCGAAGGCGCTGAGTCGGCCCGCGCGCTGACGACGGGGCCGGGGAGCGATGAGCTCGAGCAGCGATTCGCCGTCTCGTACTGGGAGCACATCGGAACCGAGGGCGGGACGGGCGTTCGGGACGAGGTGGCGAGCGCGGCGCTGTTCACGCTGCACAATGCGGTGCGCGCGCGGTTCTACATCGTGGCGAACATCCAGTTTGGGGGCGCGCACATGACCCGCTACCTCGGCACCACGTTCCCCAGCAAGGCCACCGGGGTCCGGTGGTTCACGTTGACCATCGCGTCGTTCCGCCACATCCACGCCGTCTGACCAGGAGGGGTCCATGCCGACGTACATCTGCAAGGACAAGACCGTTTCCGTTTCGGGTTCGGGGCCGAACGGTGAGGCGATCGGGCCGATCTCGTTCAAGACGGGGTCGTACACGACGAAGGACGTGAACGAGGCGTGGGTCCTCGACCATCTCGCGCTCGATGCCATGAGCAAAGTCAGCTTCGACGAGTCGAAGGAGGCGTAACAAATGCCGATCGTTTCCCCGTCCAACAACTACATCGTCGGGATCGCGAAGCAGACGAACGAAGCGACGGTGAACACGGTCGAGGAATACGGCGCCCCCGTCTTCTCCGGCACGCCGTTGCCGATGGAGGGCATGGACCGGGTCGCGGTCACCGATGCGTCGGCGATCGACGGCGACCCGTTCAAGCTCGGCGACCAGCATTGGGAGGCATCGAACCTCGTCTTCCCTTCGTTTGGTCTGCACATGGGGCGGCTGCTGTTCTCGCTCTATCCGACCGACACGATCTCCGGTGCGGGTCCGTACACGCACACCTATTCGGGGCTCGGGCTCGGGACGACCTGGCAGACGATGTTCCACACGGACATCCTCGGCGGCGCGGTCGAGTGGACGTATGAGGCTGGACAGTGCGCGGGGATGTCGTTCAGCGCGGACGAGAATGGCGGCCCGCTCCGGGTGGGGTATCAGATCGTCGGCAAGCGGCCCACGGTCGCGTCCTACACGAACGCCACGCCGCAGTCGACGTCGACCGATGGGTACTTCACGGTCAAGGGCGCGGTGCTCAAGTACGAGGCCGACAGCGCCACCCCGGCGACGGAGCTCAACGTCCAGTCATTCAACCTGGCAATCACTCGGCCGGTCACGCCGCTCGCGACGGCGGACGGACTCTCGGTCGCGTACCTCGGGATCGGGAAGGTCTCGTTCGACTTCTCGATGACGCTGCTCAAGGACGATCACGAGATGGTGCGCGGCGCGTTCTTCGGTGCGGTTGGCGGTTCGACCCCGTCGAACACGATTCCGACCGGCTCGGTCGAGATCAACTGCGTGCACACGATCACGGGTGGGCACTCATTCAAGCTCACGATCCCCAAGGTCGCCCTGTTCGAGACGCCGCCCGAGCCCGACCCGGCGGCGTCGCCGCTCACGGCCGCGGTCACCGGCTACGTGTTCAAGCCCGCCGCTGGCGATCACGTTCAGCCCATCCTGATCAACGCGCGCTCGACGGCGTACTGATCCCTGGGATAGGATTCACCCCTCAACGACGCCCGGATGCGCCGCGCTCCCACGCGACCCCGGGCAGGAAAGGAGCGTCCGATGGATTCGGACCAAGCACTCGCGCTGCTGCGCGCGCGGAACCGTTACGTCCGCGAACTCCCCTCCGGTCTTTGGGTTCGCATCGCGTTGCCCGGGACCGCGGAGCTCCTCGCGTCCGGTGAGGTTCCGATGCCGGTGCTGCGCGAGATGGCGAGGCAATCGGCCGAGAAGTCCTCGAGCAACGGTGACGGGCCGAACGCCGAACCTGAGGCGCTGCCCACGCCCGAGACGGACGAAGTGCTCGACCGCAACCTCGAGATGATCGCCGAGTCGAACCGCTACCGGCGCATGATCGTGCAGCGTTCCCTCCGTGGTATCGCCCCGACCGAGGACGAGCTCGAGAACGAGGACGTCCGGTATCCCCTCGAGGTCATCGACGAGCTCGATCAAGCCGACTTCGAGCGAATCTTCCTGTGGGGCGACCGCCAGGAGCCGATCGACCCAAAAGCGGCGACCCCAGTTTCCGAGACATAGCCCGCTTCGCCGCCTCCCCCACGGGGGCGGCGTTCGCTCGACTCTGCACGTTCTGGGGCTTCGACCCCGGGACGCTGGTCGAAGACGACCTGATCGCGATGAACCTGCGGGCGGCGCTCGCGATGGCGCTCCTCGATGAGCCGGAGCCCGACGACGAGGAGACGGAGGCCGACGTGGCCCGCAAGCACATTGAGGGCATGGCGCAAGCCCACCGATACGGCGACATGCTGAGGAAGGCGTACGCGCATGGAGATTAGTTCCCTCCTCGGTTCTGCCGGGATCGGCGGTGCGATCGGCGCGGCCATCGTTCGGCTCGAGCTCGACACGAAGAAGTACCTCGCGGAGATGGAAACCGCGAAGGGACAGACCGTCGCCGGGACGAACTCGATGGCAGCGGGCACGTCGAAGTTCGCGGGGCTCGCGAAGACGGCGTTCCTGGGGGCGGGCGTAGCAGCCGTCGCCTTCGGCGCCTACGCCGTCAAATCGGCGATCGAGGCTGCCGATGCCCAGAACAAGCTCGCGAACACCTTCGCGAACAACGCGATGCTCTCGGACTCCTCGATGGAGGCGTTCAACCGTCAAGCCGGGGCATTGCGCGATCTCACCGGCGTCGATGATGAAGCGATCACCGTCTCGCAGGCGATGCTCGGGCAGTTCAAGATCACGGGCCAGCAGGTGCAGGAGCTCACCCCGCTCATCGTCGACCTGTCGGCGAAGATGGGGATTGACCTGGCGGCGGCGACGAAGTCGGTCGGTAAGGCCGTCATCGGGAACACCGCCGGACTGCAGCGGTACGGCATCGTCATCGAGGAGGCGTCTGGCAAAGGTAGCGAGTTTCAGTCGGTGGTCGAGGGTCTGCAGGGGACAGTCGGCGGGTTCGCGCGGGAACGCGCGATCGACGAGCCGTGGCGCATCCTCGGCGCGCAGTTTGAGGAGGTCGCCGAGGAGGTCGGCACGGTGCTGCTCCCGGCGCTGCAGGGTCTCGCCGACTGGCTGATCCAGTACGGCATCCCTGCGTTGCAGCATTTCCTCCATTGGGTTGAGATCGCGGCCGACCCGGACACGTACACCGACATCCCGATCATCGGCGAGGTGTTCAAGGCGGCTGGTGCCGGAGTCCAGGCGTTCGCCGACGCGACCACCTACGCTGACGACACGGTGCGCCGCCACGGGCTGCCACTGCTGTCCGAGATGAAGCAGACGGCCGACCTCGCGTCGACCGGGCTTACGAACCTCGGCGACTCCTCGACCTACGCCTCGTCAACGCTCACGGCCGCAGTGCCCTCGTTCCGAAAGCTGGGCAAGGCCGCGAAGGGAATCCGCGACGATATCGCCGCCGAGCTCCCAGGGATCATCGGCACGGTGACGACGATCAAGGACACCTTCGATATCAAGCCGGGCGAGCTGGTCAAGATCACGCAGTCGTGGAAGCAGATCGGCAAGCGGATCGCGCAAGACCTCAAGATCATCGGTGACGCCGACCTGCAACCGGCTATCCGCCAGGCGATCCTCGCGTTGCCGCCGGAGATGCGCGACGCATTCGCTCGGGGAAACGCGACCGTGCGCGGCGCGATCGTGAAGAACATCAAGGACACGCTCGACACGAAGCAGGCGATCCCCGACCTGGCGGCCTCGGCGCTGCGGGGATCGAAGACGGTCGGCAACCAGATGATCGTCGGCCTCGTCCAGGGCCTCGAGTCGGGACAGGGGATGCTCAACTCCGCGGCCGAGAGTGTCATCAACCAGGCCATCGCGCGGATGCGGGTCGCGGCCATCGTGAAGTCGCCATCGAAGAAGACCTACCTGCTTGGCACCGAGCTCATGCAGGGTCTCGCCAACGGCATCACCGACTCCGAGCAGAAAGCGGTCGATGCAGCGAAGGCCGCGATCGACAAGGTCATCTCGGGTCTCGAGAGTGCCCTGTCGAAGGTCAAGGGTAAGGCATCGAGTTTCGGCGGGGGAATCAGCGGCGGGTTCTCCTCGTTGGGTGACCTGTCGAACCTGATCGGGATGTTCGGCCCGGAGGGTGGTGGCTGGCCGGTTGGGGGCATCGCCGGGACGCTCGGCGGTCAGGTGGACGTCGCCCACCAGTTCGCCGACATCCTCAAGGCGTTGCAGACGCAGGGCGCCTCGAAAGGCCTCCTGTCGCAGATCGCCGGGGCGGGGCCGGAGGGCATCCCGTTCGCGCAGGCGGTGCTACAGGGCGGACCCGGACTGATCGACGAGATCAACGATTCGCTCGCCACGATCAGCGAGCTCTCGAGGCAGACCGGCAAGGCGCTGTCGGAATCGTTCTTCGGCGACAAGATCAACAGGCTTGAGGCGAAGCTCGATCGGCTCCACGAAGACCTGCGCGAGATCACGGCGCTCGAGCGCGCAGGCCATTCGCACGACATCCTCCTCGACGGTCAGAAAGTGTCGGAGGCGACGCGTAAAGAGCTGGTCCGCGCCGGGTCCCGTAACTCGGACATCTTCGGGGGTCGGGCGTGACGCTGCCGACAATCACCGTGTCGATAGGACGACTGACCGGCTGGCTCCTCGGCGAGTCTCTGCTCGGGGTGGACACGTTCCTCGCGACCTATGACTACGAGGCGGTGACGTCGCGCGTCATCGACTTTCACACCCGGCGGGGGAGGCAACACGAGCTCGACCGAATCGAGACTGGAACCGCTTCGGGGACGCTGGTAAACCAGGATGGCGAGCTGACGCCATCGAACACGTCGAGCACGCTGTACCCCGCCGTCCGTCCGATGGCTCCGTTCAAGATCGAGGCGACGTTCTCGGCGGTCACTTACCCCGTGTTCACCGGGTTCGTCGAATCGTGGGTGCCCTCCTGGGAGGGAGTGAAAGGGCTGGGAACCGATCTGGTCCGATTCCAGATTGCCGACGGGATGAAGGTGCTCAACCTCGCGACCGTGACGATCAGCCGAGGAGTCGAAACGACGGGTGCCCGGATCGAGGCTTTGTTGAACGCGATCAACTGGCCGTCCGACCTAATGGACATCGACATCGGACAGTCGAACGTCCAGGCCGCGGACCTCGAGGACGTGAACGTCCTCTCTCACATCCAGGAAGTCGCGGCGAGCGAATCAGGCCAGTTCTTCATCGCGACGGACGGAACGGCGAAGTTCTTCGACCGCTTCCACGCGACGCTCCTCGACGAGGTGAACGATGTTTGGGGAGACGACGGGGTCGAGAAGCGTTACGCAGCGATCTCCCCGTCCTACGATGACCAGACGATATGGAATCGGGTCGTCGTCTCGGCGCCGTCGCTCGCCGATCAGATCGCCGAGGACCTCGCGAGTCAGGAGCAGTTCAGCGGGCCGATCGGCACGCGCCCCAGGACCCTCCCGGTCTCGACACTGTTGACGTCGACCGCGGACATGCTTGAGCGGGCCGAGTTCCTCGTCTCGAAGTACGCGAACCCCGAGCAGCGGATCGCGGCGCTCGCAATCGACAACGGGAGTCTCGACGACACGCAGTGGCCCCGCATCCTTATGAAAGACCTCCACGACCGCGTCCTCGTGAGGAAGCGCCCGGCAGGAGACGTGATCGAGCAGCCCAGCTTCATCGAGGGCATCTCCATCGACAACGACGCCGGGCACTGGTGGATCACCTGGAACCTGTCCTCGACCGCGCTGCAGCAGGGGCAGTGGCAGCTCGGCGTCGTCGGGAAATCCGAACTCGGCGTAACGACGACACTCGTAGGAACCTAGGAGGCATACCGGATGGCGTTTCCCGTTATCACGCGTTCGCAGGGCGAACTCATCACACCGGCGATTTGGAATGCCGATTTCGTCGCCAACATGAACCTGATGGGACCGCACCTAATCGCCCGGAAGGCCGCCGACCAGAACACGGTATCGACGACGCTGGCGAACGACGACACGCTGTTCACGCCTTCCATCGCCGCAAACGAGGTATGGCAGTTCTATCTCTACCTCTATGTCGTCACCGGCGCTGGGGGTCTAAAGACCTCGTTCTCTTTCCCGGCGAGCGGCGAGCTTTTGATGACGCTAATCGGTTTTGACGCCGGAGGGTCGACCAGCGTTCAACAGGCTCGTCTCACTGCTAGTGATGGGGCCTCGCAGACCTACCTGACCAACTCTACGGGGCGTCTGTGGGTTCAGGAAGTTCTATTCATAAACGCGGGGACAGCCGGGGCCGTGAACTGCCGAATCGCTCTGAACTCGGCAAGCGGCACTTCCACGATGAAAGCGCAGTCGACGCTGTGGGGAGTGAAGCTCGCATGACCGGGCTCCCGTACCGGCTCGGTGCCAAGCGTGATCGACCCGACCCGCGTAACTATCTTCTCGACACCGCCGCGCTCGCGCCGCAGGCAGCGGTGCTCGACCGGAAGATGTACACGATGGTCAACCCGGACTTTCGGATCGACCAGGGTCATGAGGGTACCTGCGTCGGCCACGGACACACGAATCTTCTGATGGCCGGTCCCTCGGAGCACCGGCTCTACCCGGAGTTCGAGACCGAGGAGAAGGCCCACCAGTTCGCTCGGCGGCTGTACCTCGAAGCGTCGGGTGACACCACCTACCAGACCGGCATGTTCCCGGGGGACGCCTGCGCGAAGCTGAAGGAATGGGGCCTGATCGACTCGTACTGGTCGGTCCCGCAGGTCGACGACGTCATCACGGCCCTGCTCACGTTTGGGCCGGTCGGCCTCACCCTCCCCTGGTACTTCTCGATGTACGACGGCAACAACGGCAAGGGCGACAAGGTGCTCGCCGAGCAGTACGGCAACTACTGGATCAAGGTCAACATGGAATCAATCTTCATCGGGTACCACTGGATCATCGTAACCGGCATCGACCTCGCCCCGGACGATGGGGCTCCCGAGTGGCTCCGCATCCAGAACTCGTGGGGCGACTGGGGATGGAACGGAACGGGGCGCCTCACGGTCGAGAACTTCCGGCGGCTGAATACGGGAAGCAACTGGACGTTCGCGGAAAGGCCGTTCTGATGAGCGACGCATCCGACCGCGGATGGGGGCCGGGCTGGCCGGTCGATCGAAGCGACGACATGGTCGCGCTCCGCGTCGAGGGCGCCGACTTCCCCGGCGGCGTGCACCCCGGCGTGCACGACCTCATGGAGCTCCTGCTCGTCGAGTCGATCGGTCGTGGGTACATCACGCTCCACGACGGCTGGTGCTGGGGCTACGCCGGGCGGTTCATAAAGACGTCGAGCGGCGGTACCACGACCACACCGTCGAATCACTCGTGGGGCCTGGCCGTCGACGTGAACGCGCCGGTCAACTGCTTCGGCTGCACATCGCACACGATCCCCGAGGCGATGGGCGCGTTGTGGACCGGCTACGGGTTCCGATGGGGCGGGGACTACGACGGTGCAAAGGACTGGATGCACTTCGAATACATGAACACGCCGTCGGCGGCGAAGAACGCGACGGCCCGAGCCCGGGAGGAGTTCATGCAGGACGAGCGGCTCGACCAGTACGTGAAGGGCGAGGACGCCTACCGCGATCGGTACAAGGACAAGGGTGGCGAGGACCCGGGCGACGCCCCGGGCGATCGGCCCGAGTGGTTCCAGCGCGGGTGGCGGTCGGCGCGGTTCGCGGCGTTGAACCCGCACGGCGAATGA
>Ga0184635_10000303_pt1 | contig 11860 bp, 11 predicted proteins | sample PLM3_30_b2_FD_133147 | JGI IMG/M metagenome (GOLD analysis project Ga0184635, IMG submission 133147) | Groundwater sediment microbial communities from an aquifer in East River, Colorado, USA - PLM3_30_b2 | ecosystem: Environmental > Terrestrial > Soil > Riparian zone | place: USA: East River...
AAATTTTTCTCATCAACGAAGCAACCTGTACGTTTTGGTCATCAAAAAGACGAACTAATTTTTCCAGCGGTTCTTTTTTTATAAAAGGCTCATCACCTTGTACGTTAATAATTATATCAACATTCATTTCGGCAACAGCCTCAGCAATTCTATCGCTGCCACTTTCATGTTCCTTTTTACTCATGATCACTTTGCCACCATTTTCTTTTATTTCTTTGAAAATAATGTCGCTATCGGTCACAATGAAAACATCTTTGAACAAACCAGTTGCCACCGTATTATCATACACATGACGAATGATCGTTTTCGTCCCCAGCATTTGCATGAGCTTACCCGGAAAACGGGTGGCTGCATAGCGGGCAGGAATTACGGCAACAATATTCATTGGGGAAAGTTAGCAAAAGCAATCAACCATCAAGTTTTTGAAATGGTTTTTTTAATAAAGCAACAAGATCTTCGTCTTTCTCATTGGGGTAATAACGGTCAAGACCATAACGGATCTCTTTCGGATCGAGTGTTCTATAAGTTCCGAATAACCGATCCCATATTGAAAAAACTCCTCCGTAATTACTATCGGTATAGGGCTGTTTCCAATGATGATGGACCTTGTGCATATTGGGGGACACTAAAATATAACTGATGATCTTATCTACCGGTTTTGGTAAAGAGATATTCGCATGAGTAAAAGCTGTTGCAAGCACTAATAAAGTCTGATAGATCATGACCGCATACATGGGCGCACCGGACACAAAGATCAATAATAGGAAAAAGATACCCCTAAGAATGCTATCGCCGGGATGATGTCTCAAGCCCGTGGTTACATCAACCGTATTATCGGTATGATGAATAAGATGAAAACCCCACAAGGGCCTTACTTTATGCATTATCCAATGGACCAACCAACTGCTAAAATCCAGGGCAAGTACACCAATAATTATAGGGAAAAGTATACTTGTATTTGCATGGGTCCAGTAAACTATGCCAAAGGATCGATCCCTGCACCAATCACTTAACATCACAATTAATATTGCAAGAGCTGTATGAATTATAAGATGAATAACGGTAAAAACAAAATTGATACCGGCATGACGAAACTTGTTTTTTTTGTAACGTAATTGTATTAACGGAATGGCGCCTTCGAGTATCCAGAATATTAAAAGACCGCCTACGAGAAAGATCATTCGCTGAACAGGATGATTTTCCAGGGTATCGAAATAGTCTCTTATGTCATTCCACATAGGATGGTTTATTAGCAGAAAAGTTACGAAGGAATAATTGTATCATGAAACTTGTTCATTATCCCATTGTGTTAATAATTCAACTGCTCTCTTCTCCTGTATCTCGGGAACCATCAATTTTATGCCACCAGAAATTGTCGAAAGAAATGGAGCCATGGTAATTGAGTGTTCGTCCATTAAGTGACAAACAATATCTTCTTCTTTTAGGCGCCCCATCACTAAATGGGCAGAAATATAATCATCAAATCTTCTTACTGTAACCAACTTCATTCTATAAAAATAAAAAAGCCCCGTCATATGCGGGGCTAAAAAGTATTTAAATAGGTAAAATTATTGATTCAGCATTAGCGGCATTACCAGCATCATCAGTTCCTCATCATCTTCCTGTTCAGTAGGCTTTATAATTCCCGCTTTGGTTGGAGTGGACAGTTCAATTTTTATATCATCGCTATCCGCAGCGTTAAGCATTTCTATTAAAAATTTTGCATTGAATGCAATGGCAAGATCTTCCCCATCATAACGGCATTTCATTCTTTCGTCGCCTTCAAAACTAAAATCAACATCCTGTGCAGTCAATTCAAGCTCGCTACCGGCTATGCTAAGCACTACCTGGTTGGTGCTTTTGTTACTGAAGATCGCAACGCGGCGCAAAGCTCCCTGGAAGTCATTTTTATTAACCACTAACTTGTAAGGGTTGTCAGAAGGAATCACCACTTTATAATCAGGGAAGCGGGCGTCGATCAGTCGACAACTCATTTGTGTTGTACCATGTTTTACAAAAAAATGATTGCTGTTATAGCTGATAGAAATTTCATCATCATTTGCGGGTAAAGCAGATTTTAAAAGCGTCAATGGCTTTTTGGGAACTATAAAGTTGTCACTCTTCGGACAGCTTACATCTGTTCTTTTATATTTTACCAAACGATGTGCATCAGTAGCCACGCATTGCATTCCTTTTTTATCCAATTCAAAAAACACACCAGTCATTGCGGGGCGCAGGTCATCATTGCTCACAGCAAACAGCGTTTTATTGATAGCCGTGATCAGCGCAGATGAAGTTGCTTTGAATGAAGTAGTATCATCAGCAGAAGGCTCTTTTGGAAAATTATCCGGGTTCTCTCCCATCACTTTATACTTTCCGTTATCACTGGTGAGCTCGATCCCGAAATTTTTATCTATATTAAATGTCAGCGGTTGATCCGGAATATTTTTCAAACTATCCAAAAGGATCTTTGCAGGAATACAAACCTTACCACTGTCTTTTGCTTCAATATCCATTTGAATGCGCATCACAGTTTCAAGATCTGTCGCTACTACGCTCAGCTTATTTTTTTCTACTTCAAACAAAAAATCTTCAAGGATCGGCAACACCGTATTTGCATTAATAACACCCGAAATATGCTGCAGTTGTTTCAGTAAAGCCGAAGAGGAAACAATAAATTTCATCTTGCAATTGGTTTGGGGCGAAGCTAATGATTTTTGGATTATAGCCAATAATTATAAAAACACTGTGGATTATTAATTAGCAAGAGGATACGAGGCTTACATTTGAGCCCGGAACTAAAGAATGCTACCAAAAAAATCATTGACCAAAGAGCAGGCGTACCAGAAACTAAAGCACTATTGCGCTTACCAGGACCGTTGCCATAGCGAGGTAAAGACCAAAGCCTATTCTTTTGGCTTAAGAAAGTCCGAGGTAGAAGAATTAACATCAAAATTGATCGAGGAAAATTGTCTTAATGAAGAACGTTTTGCAAAAGCATTCGCCGGCGGCAAATTCAGAATAAAGCAATGGGGCAGAATAAAGATCAGGTCAGAACTAAAAAATAAACAGATCAGCTATTATTGTATCGCTGCTGCACTGGATGAAATAGATGATCTTAAATACAAAGAAACGCTTCATAAACTGGCTGTAAAAAGATGGAATTCTATAAAAGGAACCGGAACAAACCTGTTTGTAAAAATGACAAAGACCAGGGACCATCTTTTACTCAAAGGATATGAAGCGAATCTCGTGGCAATCGAGATCAAGGCACTTGCTGAAAAACAAAAAGGCGCCGCTTAGCGCCTTTTATTATTTAAAAATAATTTTTAAGGAACAGGGACAAAAGGTTTTGGTGCTGCCTGTGATGCTTTTACTTGTTCTTCTGTTCTTCCACCGGGCGGGCAATTTTCCCTGAGAAATTTTGAATACATCTTGCCAAGATGCTGGAAAGTACCCTCTCCCTCACTGATACTATGCGTACGATTTGGATAACTCATCATCTGGAACATTTTTCCATTTTTTACCAATTCATTTACGAGCTTTTCTATATTTTGATAGTGTACATTGTCATCGCCCGTGCCATGCATGAATAGCAGGTTTCCCTTTAAATTCTTTGCATGAGTTAATGCAGCTCCTTTTTCATAATCACTCGTGTTTTCCTGTGGTAAGCCCATATATCTTTCTGTATAAATATTATCATACAATAAAGAACTTGTAACCGGTGCAATAGAAATTCCTGTTTGATATTCATCGGGATATTGGAACATCAGGTTCAGGGTTGATGAACCACCACCGCTCCAACCCCAAACTGCCACACGGGTTGTATCAATAAAATTCCATTTCATTACTTCTTTAGCGCCAAGTGCCTGGTCCCTGATATTTAACTGGCCAATTTTTTTGTAGATGGACTTTCTCCATTCTCTTCCTTTGGGTGATGGCGTGCCGCGGTTATCCAATGAAACCTGCACATATCCATCAGCAGCCATATCGCCATCATATAAAAAATTACCGGCTGCGCCATAACTATCATCCACAGTTGTGGCAGCAGGTTCGCCATAAACATAAAAAACAACAGGATATTTTTTTGTGCTGTCAAAATTCTTTGGCAAAATGCGCCATCCATCCATTGTTACACCCTCTTCAGTTTTCACCTGGAAAAAAGCGATATTACTTTTCTCTTTATTCTCTTTCTTTATTTTTTTCACCATATCATCACCTTCCTTAAATGGCATATGATTGGGAAGGGTGACCCACTCGGTCAAAGGTGGCGTGTAATAATTTGAAAAGCTATGACGGGCAAATTTTCCATTGGGAGAGATCTCATAAGTATGTGTTCCTTCTTCGCCCGGAGGTGACATTCTTTCTGCGGGGGAATTGCCATCTAATCTTGCAGCATATAAAAAGCGCTGTGTGGCATTGGATGGAGATGCATAGAAATAGACAAGCCCGTTCTTCTCATCAATATTAAGCAGATCGATCACATCATAATTTCCCTTTGTGATCAATGTTTCTTTTTTTCCATCTTTACTTACCCGGTATAAATGCCGCCAACCATCTTTTTCACTGAGCCAAAGGAATTCATTTCGGTTTGAGATCCAATCCCAACCCCTGACTTCGCTTCTCCATTCATTGATCGTTGCCACCCATGCGTTATCGGTTTCCGAATAAATAACTTTTGTATCACCGGTATTTGTATTACAAAGCATCAATTTGCTTTCATTTTGCTTGCGGTTGAGTTGTTGTAAAACAATTTCACCGGTACCGGCCCATTCCATTCTTATCAAATAATTCTGATCCGGCTCACCCGGAACTTTCATCCATTTTGTTTGTGCGGTTGTAATGTTGACTACGCCTATACGTGCTGGAGAAGGCGGTTCGCCAACTTTTGGATATTCAACAGGAATTACTTTGCTATAAGCAGAATCAGTTGTATTCAGCATATAATAATCACGGATCTTATTTGCATCGATCTGCCAGTAAGCAATGCTCTTGCTGTCAGGCCCCCAGCGAAAACCATCGCGACAGGAAAACTCTTCTTCATAAACCCAATCAAAAGTTCCGTTAATTAATTTTTTTGTTCCGTTATCACTGGTAAGTTTTTTTATGGTACCCGTAGCAAGATCTTCTGAATAAATATTCCTTTCGCTTACATACGCAACTTTTTTATTGTCCGGAGAAAATTTTGCAAACTGCAGCGATGCCGCCGGCCGTCCCTTCCCTATTTGTTTCAGATCGCCGGTTGTTAAATTCAATAACCAATAATCACCGCGGGTTCTATAGCGCCACACTTTTTGAGTATTGGTATAGATCAATGCCAGTTTTCCGTCGGGAGAAAGTTGAAAACTGGCCGGACTTAATGTATCAGCATTTTTCGTGATCAATTGTTTGCGGCTTATGAAAACTGTTTTATTCTGTGAGGGCAATTCGATCTTCACTATTTCCTTTTTTTCAACCGCATAATAGGAGCTGCCATCAGAGGTCCATTTGGTTATGGGTACGCCAGGTTGCGCAAATAGGAGAATAAAAACAAATTGAACAAGGATGAAAACGCTTAGTTTTTTTGCATCTTTTTTAAACAGCATAAGAACATATTTAAGGCGGAAAAATACAGAAATGCCGGGAGATAGAAAGGTTAATGTGATGGGTGGACGAATTGATTTATTATTTTACGCCATGGATGGACTAACTGAATAACTTTACAGCATGTCAACCCTCACCATTACAGGAATTCAAACACAACTTCATTGGGAAGATGCGGCTGCTAATCGAAAAATGTTTGAAGAAAAGATCAATAGCATTACTGATAAAACAGAGATCACTATTATTCCCGAAACATTCAGTACCGGATTTAGCATGAAACCAAAAGAGCTTGCTGAGACAATGGATGACGAAACAGTAAAGTGGATGAAAAGAATTGCTGCAGAAAAAAAAGTTATTCTCACCGGTAGTGTTATCATAAAGGAAAATGACAATTATTTTAACAGGTTGATCTGGATGTTGCCAAATGGTCAAATAGGTATTTATGATAAAAGACATTTGTTTGGTTATGCAGGAGAAGACAATGAATTTACCCCTGGCACAAAAAGATTGATCGCTTCTGTAAAAGGATGGAAGATCAATTTGCTGGTTTGTTATGACCTGCGTTTTCCTGTTTGGGCAAGACAGCAAATGCAGGAAGATGGACCTGAATATGATCTGTTGATCTATGTTGCCAATTGGCCAGAAAGAAGAAACCATGCATGGAAAACTTTACTTCAGGCAAGAGCAATCGAAAATCAATGTTATGTTGTGGGAATAAATCGTGTGGGCTATGATGGAAACAATATCTACCATAGCGGCGATAGTATGGTTATTGATCCGATGGGAGAAGTATTATATACAAAAGCACATGAAGAAGATATATTTACTGTAACACTTCATAAAGAAAAACTGGATGAAGTAAGAACCAAACTTCCATTCTGGAAAGACGGCGATAATTTTATGATACAACCATAATGAAACAAGTATTAACTAACGCAACTATTTATACAGGGAAAGAAATTCTTTCCGGAAGTGCAATTCTTATCAATGATGGCGTCATTGTTGGATTTGTGTACGATACAGATATTCCAGATGATTATGAGTTAAGAGATCTTGGAGGAAATAATATCGCACCGGCCCTTATTGATCTGCAGATATACGGAGGAAATGGATTTTTATTTTCTGCCGATCCTTCTATCGGGGCAATTGAAGCCACTTATAAATATTGTTTGAAGGGAGGCGCCTCAAAATTTTTATTGACAGCGGCAACAAATTCTTCAGAAGTCTTTAGCAAAGCCATTACAATTGCAAAACAATATTTAAATGAAGGCGGAAAAGGAATGCCCGGTCTTCATTTGGAAGGTCCCTGGATCAATCCTGAAAAAAGAGGGGCTCATATTCTTGAATATATTCATAAACCAACATTGGACGAAGCGAAGAAACTTATTGATGAGGCAGACGGGGTTGTAAAAATGATAACTCTTGCACCCGAAATGGTGGATGAAGAAATTGTCGATTACCTGCAATCGAATGGAATAATTGTTTCAGCAGGGCATACGAATGCAACCTATAAGCAAGCAATGAAAGGCCTTGAGAAAATAAACATAGTTACACATTTGTTCAATGCTATGTCACAGTTTCAAAGTCGGGAGCCGGGAATGGTGGGTGCTATTTATGATCATCCTTCTGTTTGCTGCAGTTTAGTTGCTGATGGCGTTCATGTTGATTATACTGCCATCAAGATCAGTAAAAGAATTTTAGGAGAAAGAATTTGGCTGATCACTGATGCGGTTTCTGCAACAACGGATGGTCCCTATCAACATGTTTTTGAAAATGACAGGTATGTTTTACCAAATGGAACTTTATCCGGTTCAGCATTAACGATGATGAAGGCTGTAAAGAATTGTGTTGATCATGTTGGAATAAATATTGAAGAAGCTTTGAGAATGGCTTCATTATATCCTGCAAGAATTTTAGGAATTGATGATAAAACCGGGTTGATCGAAAGAAATTATGAAGCCTCTTTTGTTGTATTCGATAACGATATGAATGTTATTGATGTGATTTGATCAGCTCCATTACTTTATCCATTTTATAATCTGCGCCACGTCGTATTGCGTCGGTTGTTGGCAATGCGACCACTTCTGGCTGAACACCACGACCATCCTTCGGAATATTTTTATCAATTACTAAGCGAAATAAAGGAAGCCGAAAACGAATACCGGTTTCAGGTAAAGTAAGATCAGGTATCAACCACGCTGTATTTCCATAGGCGCCACCACCCGTTTCTTCCCCAACAACAAAAACATTATCCTGAGGTTTTATAGTTTGTGTAAATAAAGTGGTCGCTGAAAAAGAATTTCCTCCTGTTAAAATATACACATTGCCATCAAAATGATCCTTCTTTTTAGGATTGAAATAATGCCTTTCAAAATAACCGAAATGATATTTTCCATCTTTCTTTTTTGCTGTTACAAACAACATAAAAAAGCGGTTAAAGAAATAGCCTTCAATATATTTTTTATAGCGGCTGTTCCTTGTATTTGCATAAAGTGAATCTGCCACTTTAAATTTTCTATCAGCAATAAATTTGGTTAAGTATGTAGAATTGGTAACGCTACCTCCGCCATTTCCACGAACATCAACGACAAGGTTTTTTGTTCCTTTACGCTGCATCTCTTTGAAAGAAGTCCTAAAGAACGATTTAAGTTTTAAATTTCGCCCAAAAGAACCCAGATCCATAAAAGCAGCCTTGTTCGTAGAATCGATCCTCAGGCTTCTTGTTGCCCGGGTGATCTGCTTCTTTCTCTCTGCCCGGGTTGTTTTGGCAAAACGAGCTATTGCTATACGGTTGGCGCTGTCCGCTCTCGGATTATAGGAATGAATAGTTGCTGTTTTCTCAGTACCATCGCCACTTAGATAATCGATAAAATAATTTTCTTTTTGCCCATACACCGAAGTAAATGCAGCGCCAAACCCGCCGCGGTTGCTCAAGGACTGGTATTTATGAGTCATGTTATGCCCATCGCTTGAGATGTATTGGCAAAGTGTATCAAGTATTGTTGCTATCGGCTGGTGATTTATCTTTTTTACAACAACACCTCTTGTGAGTACCGTGTCTTTTCGAATAAGATTGGCGGCAACAGTTGCTGTGTCGTCGGAACTACCTGGCCAGATCTTTAAACTAAGCGGGAAAATCTTATTGTTACTTGTGTCACGGTAATTCATAAAAGCCTTTGAACTTCTTGTCACCGTATGCCCACAATTGATCTTTGAAATAACATAGCTCAATACTTTTCTAAAATCTTCTTCATTCAAAGAATCCTTGAGCTGGCTTTTACCCCAATCAAAATAACTATCCATTTCATCTTTTGGCGTATACCAGTAAATTCCCGGGTGTGATTCTTCTAAAGCGCCCCGAAAAATTGTATAGTCTTTATTTAATTGTTCAGGAGAATATTTTTTTGAAGGAGCGAATGAGGACTTAGAAACGGAACATGAGTTCAGTATAGTAATGAGCAATAGGCAATAGGCAATAGGCAAAAGGAAATAACTTTTTCTGTAGTAACAATCTTTCGCTGATTGCCAATTGTCAATTGTCAATTGTCGATTCACTCCTGCACATTGCTTATTGAACAGTGTTTTCATATACGAATTCAACTTATTATTTCTTCAATGCATCCCAGCCTTGCGCAGTGATCGGGAAAGTATTGTTTCCTTTTGTAATAATTTTTGCTCCTTCAACAGCATCCGTCATATAACCAATCACACTAATTTCCTCACTTAGAACGATCTTTTCATAATCAGATTGATGAATGGTGAATATTAATTCATAATCTTCACCGCCACTTAAAGCACAGGCTGTCGGATCTATTTCAAATTTAAACGCCGCATTTTTAGTGTCTTCTGCTACGGGGATCTTTTCTTCATACAAAATACAACCTAAATTGCTTTGTTTGCAAATGTGCAGGATCTCAGAGCTTAAACCATCGCTGATGTCCATCATTGCAGTGGGTGTAATGGACTGTCCTTCAAGAAACTCAATAATATTTTTCCTTGCCTCGGGTTTTAATAATCGACCAACAACATATGCCTCTCCTTCAAGGTCGGGCTGGATCGAAGGGTTTTCAACGAAGATCTTTTTCTCCCTTTCTAAAAAAAGCAAGCCAACATAAGCCGCCCCAAGATCGCCACTTACACAAAGCAAGTCTCCTTTTTGTGCCGTACTTCTTTTTACATATTTATCTGGCGTCACTTCTCCGATAGCGGTCACTGAAATTATAAACCCCTTTTGCGAAGAAGCCGTATCTCCGCCAATTAGATCAACTCCATATTTTTCACAGGCAGCATAAACTCCTTCGTAAAACTCATCGATCGCCTCTAAACTAAACCGGTTACTGATACCCACACTCATTGTGATCTGCGTTGGCGTAGCATTCATTGCGTACAAATCACTCAGGTTTACTATAACGCTTTTATAACCCAGGTGTTTTAAAGGCGTGTACATAAGGTCAAAATGCACTCCTTCAATTAAAAGATCTGTTGTAATGACTGTTTGCTTTCCAAAATGATCAATAACAGCGGCATCATCACCAACACCAACGATCGATGAGGCATTTTGCAACTCAATGTTACGGGTGAGATGTTCAATAAGGCCAAATTCTCCAAGAGATGATATTTCAGTACGATTTTCCATTTTAGATTTTAGATTTCGGATTTCGGATTTTGCCAGCGGAATCCTTAATGATATTGCTATTTACAGTATTTATAGATGCAACTACTATCGAAAGCAATTCATTTGCTTCTATAAACAATTCTCTCAGTTCTGTTTTTATTTCTGAATTAAATTCTGCAATCATTTCATAAAAGAACATTGTTTCGTCCAGCTCTTCTTCAACAATTTTCAATTTATTTATGAAATCAGCTTTTGACTTTGCCCGACACGCCGATCGGTAATTAGCTGCGGAGGAAGTAGAACTTCGTATAGTCTGATCGATATAAACTTTATTAGCGGGATTGAATGGCAGTTTAATGCAAAGCTTTCCTGTTTTAATAGCAAGGCTCTTAAATCTCTTTTGTAATTCCTTTTTATCCATTGAACTTCAAATTAAATCTAAAATCTGCAATCCGAAATCTACAATTCAATTTCATTTTTAATAACTCCCAACAGCTCGTCATGGATCTTTCCATTAGTAGCAATTATTCTATGTTGATAGGGCGAAAATTTTTTTCCTTCATGATCTGTCACTTTTCCTCCAGCCTCCTCTACCATTAAGTAACCGGCAGCACTGTCCCAGGTTTCCAATTTGTGTTCATAAAAACCGTCAAATCTTCCGCAGGCAACCCAACAAAGATCAATACATGCAGATCCCAATCTTCTCACCGGGATACCCTTTCTTATTAAACGACTGAAAACCTCCAACGGGCCGTTTGGCATATTGATATAAGTATATGGAAAACCTGTTACAAGATTTGAAGTAAGCACAGTTGCTTTTCCGCTAACAGAAATTTTTTTGTCGTTAAGTGTGGCACCCTTTCCTTTTTCAGCAAAGAATAATTCATTAAGTATTGGAGCATACACGGCAGACATTACTATTTCTTTGTCTTTTTCAATAGCAATGGCTACACAACAAAGAGGAATGCCATGAGCAAAATTTATAGTACCATCGATCGGATCAATTATCCATTTATAGTTAGAATCCCGGGAATGCTCACCCGTTTCCTCAGCCAATACCTGGTGATCTGGAAAATTCTTTTTTATAATACTAATTATTGCTGCTTCTGAAGCATGATCGGCTTCAGTAACCGGGTTATTTATTCCTTCTTTTTGAGAAATTTTGAAATCACCATTAAAAAACCGTTTTAGCTCTGCTCCGCCTGCCATTACCGCCTCGAGAAGTGTTTGTTTAAGCATGGGCAAAGATAACTTTCGGATTTTGATTACGGCCCCCAAATATGTCGGGATTAGAATTTAGATTTGAAGCAGATTTATGCAACTGTCTGTAATTATTGTGAGCTATAATTCAATTGCGGTACTTGAAAATTGCTTGTTTTCAGTACAAAAAGCTATGCAGACAATAGATGGTGAGATTATTATCGTTGACAATAATTCAAAGGATGGAATCAAAGAGCATTTACCATCAAAATTACCGGGAGTAAAATTTATTTTTAATAATGAAAACCTTGGTTTTGCTAAAGCATGCAACCAGGGATCTAAAATTTCTTCAGGCAATTATCTTCTTTTCCTTAACCCCGATACCATTTTAACTGAAACATGTTTGAAAGATTGCATTTCTTTTTTTGAATCACACGCAGATGTTGGTGCAGCAGGAGTAAG
>Ga0184635_10000304_pt1 | contig 11856 bp, 7 predicted proteins | sample PLM3_30_b2_FD_133147 | JGI IMG/M metagenome (GOLD analysis project Ga0184635, IMG submission 133147) | Groundwater sediment microbial communities from an aquifer in East River, Colorado, USA - PLM3_30_b2 | ecosystem: Environmental > Terrestrial > Soil > Riparian zone | place: USA: East River...
AGCCGCTCGCTGACTTCACGCTGGATCTGCTGGATCTCGTGCCGGGTGTCCAGGAGCGCTTGTTCGAGGCGCTGAAGCTGGGAGCGAATCTCGGACGCCGGGAGCTCGATGTGCGGAATGTCGTGGTCCTTGACGCTGCTGAGGACCAGGATTTTTCCGCGGCAAATGCCCGGTGATACCGGAATGCCGCGCAACACTCGCTCGCCTCTGTTGCCCGCCGCGAGTAACATGGCTGGGTTGTACACGCGGGGTTCGGGAATGGGAAGGAGTAAAGGTGATTGGGCCTGGGTACGGGCGTCCCACTTTTTTGCGGGGCACGTTTAGGCCACGGTCTCACCCGTGAGGGGTGTGAGGCGGTTCGTTGGGCGTGACCTGCGCAGAAAATAAGATGCGCCCCTCTGAATGCATTTCGAATTCTTTGCAAGAAACGATTCTTGCGTCCTCGAAGCGTCACGCCTAGGCTCCGATTGTCCTCAACCAAAGCCTTGATGTTATGAAAACTTCATGGTCTCTCCTTCGACGAATCGGTTCTTCGCTTCCACTCCTCCTCGGCGCCTGGGCAACCGCGCTTCACGCGCAGCCCGGCTCACTGGACCTCGGTTTCAAAGCCGCCTTCACCACCGGAGAAGTGGGATTCTCGGTAGCCGTGCAACCGGACCGCAAGGTGATTGCGGCGGGCACCTTCGGCGTCCTGCGTTTTCTGCCTGATGGCAGGGTCGATCCTGCGTTCCAGTCCATCCCGCCCGGCCCCGCGCCGTTTACCGGACCCGGCAGTGGCATCGGCGCTGTGGCGCTGCAACCCGATGGCCGGATACTCGTGACCGGCAGCTTCACCAATGCGGACGGCATGCCACTGCCCGAATTAATGCGGCTCAACGCCGACGGCTCGCAGGATCCCTCCTTCAACGTCGATGCCAGGGTGAGTCCGAGCGGGAAACTCATCGTGGTTCAACTCGACGGGATGGTGCTGACGAGCGGATTAATTACGCGCCCCGGCGAGGACTATTTTTTGGGATTGCTGCGGCTTCGCGCCGACGGCTCGCTCGATCCGAGCTTCGACGCCAGCAGCGTGCCGACCGGCGACCCCTCGGCGTTGGCGCTGGCGGCCGACGGTAGGATCTATGTCTCTGCGGACGGGGGGATCGCCCGGGTTCATTCCAATGGCTTGCGCGACGAGTCCTTCAATCCGGAACTTGACCTCACTCCCCCGGGCACGATCGCGGTTCAGCGCAATGGCAAATTGCTCGTCGGCCAGTACAGTGACGGGCCGGGGCCGCCCTTCAAGCCCGTGCGCCGACTGCTGCTCGACGGCAAGGATGACCCGGACTGGATCGTGCCCGCGTTTAACGGCGGCGATGCGGTGGTGTATGCGATCCTCGTCCAACCCGACGGCAAGGTGCTGGTGGGCGGCAACAATCTGGAGGCATTCAACGGCGTGCCCAATGCTCACCTCGGCCGCCTGAACTCCGACGGCTCGGTCGATACGACCTTCGACACGGGCGCCGACCTGCACTATTACAGCGTCGAGGACATGGCTCTGGCGCCGGACGGCAAGGTCCTCGTCGCCGGAACGCAACTCACGAGGCCCGACATCGCGCTGGCGCCCGGCATCTGGCGATTGAGCAACGATGCAGGCTTGCAACCGCAGTTGGACGTCAGCTTCACGAGGAACGATGGAATCACTCTACGACTGACCGGCCAGCCGGGCGCGACCTATCGGCTGGAATATCTCGAGAAACTGCCGGGCGTTGGGGCCTGGACCCCGCTCACCGACCTGACGCTGTCCGGCACCTCGGCGACGTGGCAGGATACGACCTCCCAAAACTCGCGGACGCGCTTTTACCGCGCCGTCTCGTTACAGTAGCTGCCGCTTCAACAAATCCGCCTTGGAACTCATCTCATCAATCCCGTGGTAGGGCGCGTCGCTCCGCGCGCGCTGATGGGTCTGTAGCGGCGACTCGTGAGAGCGCCGCAAACTCGAAGGAAGGAGATCGGCCGCGCTCTGACAAGCCACCGATACAGTCCGCACGACGGCGCGCGCGGAGCCCGCGCGCGCCCTCTGCGACTCCAGATTCGTCCGTGAACAGAGGAAGTTGGCCAGCCAGGGTAAGAAATTCCACTTTTTCGGAGAGTTTTCGCTCGTTTCGCTCGTTTCGCTCGTTTGGCGCCAATAATTTCGCGCTCCGCGCCCGGCGTGCCCGCTGGCAAAAGGCTGGACGTGCCCCGCGACTGTGTTTTAGAGACAGTCTCGGAGCGACGCGCCCTGCCATTTATGAGATGCTCTACAGCTCCCGCAAGCGGAAGAAGAGATTGCTCGAAGTGAGCGAGTTGGTGACGTTGAACTCGGTGCCGACCACGCCGCGGATGCTCGTATCAGTGTTCCAACTCGTCGACGGAAGGCTGGTGGCGCGTTCGAGAACGTAGCCGGCGCGGTTCGTCGACCAGGCGACAATGGCGTTGCCACCCGTGCTCGTTATGCGCAGCGACGGACGCGGTTCGTCGCCATCGAGAGTCCCGTTTTCGTTTCGATCGATGCCGATGCGCGTGCCGGACCCGGGCGGCACGCCGACAATAGTCAGCGTTTCTCCCGCGAGCACTTGTGAGCGAAGCTGACTGCGAGTCATTGGAACCAGCGTCGTCGTATCAAGGCGGTAATTGCTCGACGCCGGCTGGTAGAGCAGCCCGTGCTGAAATCCGTCGATGGTTCCCTTGACGACGAGGTTGATATTCGTCAACAACGCGGCCTGGCTCTCCAGCAGGTTCCAATCGTTACTCACGCTGGCCGTGTCGACGTTGTCCGCGGTCAGCGTGCGCGCGTAGCCGACGGCCGGCGCCGTGCCGGTGTCGAAGCACTGCACGAACGCGTTGAGGTTGCTGCGAATCGTCGCGCCAGCCGGTGTTTGCTCTGCAAACACTCCGAAGACGCCTCGCGACAGGAACGTCTGCAGGTCGGGATCGGTGCCGTCGTGGATGATGCCAAAACCGCCGATGCTCGGCGCGCCGGGCGCGTTCGTGAACCGCATCTTTTGGTAGATGGCGCGCAACTGGGGCACCTTGAAACTCTGCGGCTCCTGGAGCGCTGAGGCAGGCGTGAAGCTTTTGTCCGTGCCATTTGGAACGGCGTGGCACGTGTTGCACTTCAGGCCGAGGGTGCCCGCTCCCTGATAATTGGTGAACATGAACGTGCTCCGACCGACGACCGGATTGCCCCCGGCAAAGGACGTTGGCAAGGTCCGGTCGAGGTTCTGGTTCGGGTTCGGCTCGAAGTTGATCGTGTTGATGTACGTGCGGTAAGCCTGCATGTCCGTCGCGGAGAGCATCGACCCGCCGAGCAGTCCGTCAAACGCGCCGTTGAAATGGAGGAAGTTCGTGCGGTCACCGCGCCAGTGCAGCGGGTCGAGGCCTTGCAAGCCTTTCAGCGTTTGCGTCGTCATCGGGCCTTTCATCGGGTGGAAGACGAAGTTGCTGCTGAGGCCGCCGGGGATCAGAAGGCTCGAGGCGGAAATTACGGCCCGATTCGTTTCGAGGCTGCCCTGCGGATTGCCGAGGTCCCAGGCCAGCAGGTCCATCTCGGAATCGATATGGCACGAGGCGCATGAGACCAGGCCCGCCCCGGAGAGTTTCGCGTCGTACAGGAACCCGCGGCCGTTGCGCACCGTGGCGGGCGTCGGATCGTGGCTGCCAATGGGGATCTCGCGGACAACGCTGTGGCTCGGGAGACTGACGACCGAGATGCTGTTGGCCAGCCGGTTCAAGACGTACAACGCCTGTCCGGGCTTGAGCGCAAGCCCGCGCGGTCCACGTTTGTTGCGCGGGTCGGCGGCAGAGCCGATGGCAGTGGGAGTCAACTCGACGCGCGCGACGACCGCGCCGCTGTTGGCATCCACCTGCGCCACGCGATCGGAACCGAACGCGGCGACGAAGAAATTGCTTCCGTTGGGATCGAACACAATCGCCGTCGGCTGCGCGAGAGCATTCGTGAGGTCGGAGAGACTTGGGAAATTCGTGACCGTGTTGGCGTTCGTGTTCAGGTTGTAGCGCGTGACGGCGCCGCTGGCGAGGTCGACCCTGCTGACCTGGTTGGTGACGAACGAGCCGCGGATCACCGGCTCGAATCGCTGCGAACTGGCGTTGCGCGCGTCGGAGTTCGCGACGTAAAGGTCGCCGCTGCCCGGGCGCACGGCCAGGCCGAGGTTCACCGTGCCGACCCGCGGGAAGTAACGCGTGATGGCCAGCGTGCTCGTGTCGATCTCGACCACGTCATTGTCGGGCATGGAAAACTTGATGAACGACGGGTTCCAAACCGGATCGTTGGCGTCGACGATGAGACTGACGCGCGGAGGCGCGGGCAGGCCCGGCTTCATCCCGGCAGTCGGTTGCGGGGGCGCAGTGTCGAACGGGATGAGGGTCGTGCGGTTGCCCGAGAGGGCGAACGCGGCATAAACCTTCGTGCCATCGGCGCTCACCGCCATGGCGCGCGGATGCTCGCCGAAGACCGGGATATTCGTGACGACCACGTGGCTGGCCTGGTCGATGACGGTAATCTGGTTGTTCCGCGCCGCGGAGACGAACGCGCGGCCATTCGCGAACACCACGTCGCCAGGCTCGTCCTTCACGTAAATCGTATCCGTGACCACGTGGCGCGACACGGACACCACCGTGACGCTATCGGACAATTCGTTCACCACCCACGCTTCGTCGTTGTTCACCGGATTCACCGAAACCGGTTCGAGCGCGACGGGGATTTCCGCGATGAGGATTGGGTTCCGCGGGTTCGAGACGTCGAAGACGGAGAGGCGATTGTCCGGCGTGTTGACGGCGAAGAGGCGCGAGCCGTCGGGAGAGAGCCGGCAGGGGCTGACCTGCTTGCCCTCGAAGTTGACAAAGGACTGCGCCTGCGCGCCCGCGACGAGAGCAATTGTGGCGGCGGTGGCCAACAGGGCAGCAGAGTGGAGAGAGTGTGTTTTCATACGCAATGAGCCGGCGCCACAGTGCGGCCCGGCGTTCAGGATTACGGCGCCGACCATAGCCGCCCGCGCGTGTTTTGTCCAACCCGACGATCGTAACCCGGATGCAGTCCGAGGTAGGGATGGCGCGCTGCGCCGTCCGCGCCGCGTAACAGCGGCGCAATCGGGCGAGGTCGTGCAACCGGTCGATTCGTTGCCGTCGTACCCGACTGTTCCGCCCGCTCTGCGCGGGCGGGGCCATCGCAGCGCGATGGCCCTACCCGACTCTCGTAGCCGCCGACGTAAGGAGGCGGATGTACCGTGCGGCCGTGTTCTCCGCCTCATCAAGTCGGCGGCTACAGACTGCCTGTCCGGCACCCTCTCCCCCACTGGGGGAGAGGGATGGGGTGAGGGGGATCGACGCGCTCACGGTATAGCCAGGCGGTAGAAGCGGTGGGGGTGTTGGGAGACGGTGGTGTCCGTGTAGCGGGCGATGCAGTCGGGGGAGGCGGTGACGGTGGCGATGTCCTGCCAGGTGGTAAGGTTGGTGCTGGCCTGGAAACGCACGGACTGGCCGCAGGCGGCGGGGAATTGCAATAGCACCGCGCCGTTGGGCAGCCATTGGATGTTCGCAAAGTCCACGTATTTAATGAGGGTGATGTCCGTGCCGCCGTTCGTGTTGGCGGACTGGCCGGCGACAAAGATGCCGCCGTCCGGTGTGACGGCGATTCCGATGGCGATGTCGCTGCCGTTGGCCCTGAGAGTCAGAGCTTACGGCTTCCCGGTCACGACTTTGAAGGGATTCCTGTCCGGGGCTTCGTTGTGCGGCACGGCGCCGAGCATGCCGCGCAGGAGCCAGTTCAAAGCGGGCAGGCGATGGCGCAGCCAGACGGTCATCGGTTCCGGTTTGGCGCCCAGCGCGGCTTTCGGCTCGAGCGCGGTGCGGCCCAGCGAGAGACGCCGGCAGCGCCAGTCGATGGCGTCGCCGATGGTGCAATGCAGGAGCCGCAGGTAGATCGGCAGCCCTTCCGCGGCGGCCGTGCGGTCGAAGCCGATGTAGTAGGCGATGGCCGTCGGGCCATCGCGCAGGCTGGTGACGAACCCGAGCATCGCTTCGCCGCGCCGGACGGCGGTGCAGCGGAAATCGTCCCCGAGCGCGCGAGCCATCGCGGGCAGGCAGTTCTCGGTGAGTGTGACGAGCCGGACCGAGGCGTTGCCTTGCACGGCCCGGTAAAGCTCGTGCAAGCGGCGCGCGTGCGGCGCCAGATCGGTGACGGGTTCGATGGTGCAGCCGGCCCCAGCAAGCTTCTTCAACTGATCCTTCGCGTTGCGACGATATTTGGCGTCGAGCGCCGCGAGGTAGTCGTCGTAGCTGCGCCAGCCGGGGTCGAGGGTCAGCACCATGTTCGGCTCGGTTTCGAGCGGGCGATAGCTGAAGCGGCGCAGCGCCTCGAGGCCGCGCTGTTCCCCGGTCAGGTCCTTGACGAGGACGAAGTTGGTCTGGCCGGTGAGCCGCTCCGAGCGGCGGATGCGATAGAGGGCCTCGGCCACTCCCGGCCAAAGCGCCGCGGGATCTTCATCGCCTGCGAACGCGATGCCGTGAAATCCCCAGGACAGCAGATTGCCGGCAACCAGGATGCGCTCGCGGAGGTTGGCGCTCGCCACCTTTGCGGCGGGCGCGAGGGCGAGGCGGAGCAGATTGGCGGGACGCCCTCCATTCTCCTGGCGCAACTGACGGCCGGTGACGGTGACCATTTGCGCCGCGAGCGCGGCGACGGGTTTGTCGCCGCGAAAAAGCATCGCGTAACGAGGCACGATATTTTCGGGGCCGTGCTGTTCGAGGGCGCGCAGCACATCGCGCCGAAGGAAGAGGCTGGCCTGCGCCGTAAGGCAGTCCCACATTTCCCGATTGAGGTAATCGACGCGATCGGCAAACGCGAACCCGAAGCCCGTCGGCCGGTGGCGTTCCTGGTGACGCGAGCGCATCGCGCGCAAGGATTCCGCCATCTTGCGAAGCGGGTTGGTGGGTTTGGAGGAGCCGGGCATGGACGGATGCAGGATTCAGGAAGCGGGATTCACGATGCGGGATTGGGGAGGACTATTCGGCTTCGCTCGCGCCGTTGGCTGCGGCATGTTTATCGAAGCCGATGTAGATGCGGGCGTTTCCGTTGCGGCCGAGTTCGCGAAGGGTTTCGAGTTCCAACATGCGCAGGAGCGCGGGGTGGTTTGCGTAGGCGGCGGCAGTGCGTTCGCGTTGTTGCAGGCGGTGAATTTCAGCTTCAGTTTCGACGCGCTGGATCTCGGCTTCACCCTGGGCGGCGAGACGTTGCGCGGCGGCTTTGGAGTCGGCTTCGAGGCGTTGGGCTTCGGCTTTGGCTTGCGCTTCGATCTTTTGCACGTCGGCTTTGCTGCGGGCTTCGACCAGTTGCACCTGGCTCATGCGCTCGGCGGCGAGCACTTTGTTCATGATCTCCTGGAGGTTGCCGGGGAAGGCGAGGTCCTTTACGTCGGCACGATGGATGGTGACGCCGTAGGTGGCCGCGGTGCTTTTCACGTCGCGCAGGATGTCTTCGCTGAGGCGATTGCGGTTGGTGAGGATGTCCTCCAGGATCATGGTGGCGAGAGACCGGCGGGCGGCCAGTTGCACGTCGCTGTAAAGGCGGTCCTCGTATTTGTCCACGGCGTGCAGGGCGAGCTTGGGGTCCACGACGCGAAACTGGACCAGGATGCTCACGCGCAGGGCGACTTTGTCGGCTGTGAGGATTTCCTGGCCTTTGATGGTGAGGTCGCGTTCTCGCATGTCCACGAGCACGAATTCGATGTAAGGCCCTTTGGGACCGAAGAAGCCCTTGCGCTCGGGAATTTTGTAGCGGCCGGCTTCGAGGACTTTCACCAGCACGCCGTCCTCGTACCAGAGGGCGCGGTGGGTGTCTTTGATGATAAGTTCGTTCTTGAGCATGGGATCCTTTCGTGTGGCAAAACTGGTGCCCCGAAGCAGGGCCGATGTTGAAGCACGGCCGAGAACAGATTGGCAATCTGCCGAGTCACATTCGCAATGAGTGACAACAGTGCGGTTTGGAGGCCGCTCCATTGCCCCGCCGGGGCAAGGGGAGTGAATACGACGGAGCTTTGGAAGTCAACGTTGCCCCAGCCACTTCCGAATCATAGCGCTGGCAGCGTCGTCGCAGCCCTTCTCCGCGTTGGCGCCGGCAATGTTGGTGGCCGCGATGACGGCGAAATTCTTTTCTGGAGCAAGCCACATGACCAGATACCACATGGTATTCGAGCCATTGTGCATGAGCGCTTTTCCCCCGGCCCATCCGCGTTCCAGGCTGAGCCAGCCACAAGCGTAGTCCTCGCCCGCGGGTGGCGTGTGGAGTTTGCGAAACGATTCAGGCTTGAGAAGGATGCCGGTTCCCTGCCCTCGCTGGAGATGAAGCATCACAAATCGCGCAAGATCGTCCAGCGAGCAATGCACCGTGCCGGCGGGGCCTATGGCCGGTGGATTGTCCAGCTGAACAGGCGTGGTTTTCGAGAGAAGGCGGGCGTGGCCCCAGGGTTGGTCCACTTTGTTAATCGCGCCGGGCACTCCGAAGCCGGCGGATTTCATTCCAAGGGGACGGAACAGCTTTTCGGTGAGGAGTGTTTCCCACGGTTTGCCCGCGAGTTTTTCGAGCATCGCACCTGCGATAGCGTAACCCTGGTTGGAATAGATGAATTGTTCGCCCGGCGCGGCTGCGGGCGGCTGGCTTAGGACGGCCTGGATGAATTGGAGACGCTGTTTGGTGGCCGTGCCTTTCTGCTCCAAGGCGAGCGCCCACCACGCTGCCGCTGGGGGGGCGGCGGGACACCCGCCGCGGTGCATCAGCAATTGTTCGAGCGTCACGTCGGCGTAGCGCTTGTCCATCTTCATTTCAGGAAAGACCTGGGCGATGGTCGTGGTCCATTGGACTTTCCCTTCTTCCACGAGCAGCGCAGCCAGCGTCGCGGTCATGGACTTGGTGCAGGAACCGATGTGAAACAGGTCGTTGGTGGTCACGGGCGCGGGGTCGCCCTGCTTGCGGACTCCCACGGCAGCGCGGTCGCAAATCTTTCCATCCTTCACGACGACCACGGCAAGGGCGGGCAAATCGCGGTTCTTGCGGAGGGCTTCAAGAATCGCGGCGGCATTTGTCGGCTGCGGGGTGGCGGCTGAAGATGTCGCGGCTGCCAACGACTGGATGGCCAGCAGACCGCCAAAACAGAGGAGAGAGTTCATCGTTTCGGGACTATGAAGGGAAGGCCTGCGCACGCGCAAGGGGCAATGGAAATGTGGCTCGTATTTCACCTTGGATTGTGCTTTATTCCTCGCATATTCTCCAAACTCCATGCATTAGTGTCTCGGCATGAAAAGCAGCTCCAAACCGGGCTCGGCGATTCCTAGAGCGCGGTCCCCTCGTTGGAGTCGGGCCGCGAACCAAGTGTCGCTGGGCCTACTGCTGCTTGGCCTGGCGTGCAACGGCAGCCGATGGGCAGGGGCTGCGAGTCTGCCATCGGGCTTCACTGAGGAAGCCGTCCAGGGGCCATGGACTGAAGTCGTGGGGCTTACGTTCGAGCCTGATCAACAAACCACGGGTGGCCGCATGTACGTGTGGGAACGCGGCGGCCGCGTCTGGATTGTGGAGAACGGCGTGAAGCTGTCTCCGCCGTTGCTCGACGTCCATGAAGAGGTGGGCGGATGGCGTGACTTCGGCATGCTGGGACTCGCCCTTCATCCGAATTTCCGACAGAACGGTTACTTGTATCTGTCGTACGTGGTGGACCACCATCACTTGACGAAGTTTGGAACACCCGCCTACCACCCGGATACGAACGAGTATTTCATGGCCACGATCGGGCGCATCACCCGTTACACGGCTCGCGAGTCCGATGGTTTTCGCAGCGTCGATCCGTCCAGCCGAAAAGTGCTGCTGGGCGAGAGCATCACGAATGGGTTTCCGATTACGTACGAGTCTCACGGAGTCGGCTCCCTGGTTTTCGGGACGGATGGTTCCTTGCTGGCCGCCTGCGGCGACGGCGGAAGCTACAGCACCACGGACCTCGGCAGTGCCCCCGAGACCTATTTCACCCAGGCGCTGGCCGAAGGCATTATTCGGCCGAAGGAAAACATCGGGGCGCTTCGGGCCCAAGTGGTGGATTGCCTCTCCGGCAAACTCGTCCGACTCGATCCCAACACGGGCGATGGCCTCCCAAGCAATCCGTTTTTTGAGCCGGCCAATCCTCGCTCCGCCCGCTCGCGCGTCTGGTCTCTCGGCTTGCGCAATCCGTACCGCGTGACGCATCGGCCGGGCACGGGCAGTCATTCCCAAGCGGATGGGAACCCCGGGGGGCTTTACATCGGCGACGTCGGCTGGCGCACGTTTGAGGATTTGAATGTCGTGACGGGGCCCGGGCAGAACTTTGGCTGGCCGCTCTACGAAGGGCTGGAAGCTCTTGCGAGTTATCGCAACAGCAATGTGGGCAACCAGGATGCGCCCAATCCCTTGTTTGGGACGGGCGGTTGCACGCAGCAATACTTCTATTTTCGGGATCTCTTGCGTCAGGACTCTCTCAACCCACCCAGTTGGCCGAATCCGTGCAATACGAGCGTGCAGGTGCCGGCGAGCCTCCCGCGCTTCGTCCACACGCGGCCGGCGATTGATTGGAAGCATGAGATCGGCCCGGCGCGGACAGGAGTCTATACGTCGACCGGCACTGCGGCGGTCACAAATGTCGGCGCGACGGGTTCGCCCGTGTCCGGACTGCAGTTCGGCGGGACCAGCTCCATCGGCGGGGCATGGTATCAAGGCGACGATTTCCCCGCGATGTACAAGAACACTTACTTCCACGGCGACTACGAAGGGCAGTGGATCCGGAATTTCGTCTTCGACACGAACAATAAACCGGTTGCGGTGCGTGACTTTCTTACAAACGGCGGCGGCATCGTCGCGATCGCTACGCATCCGGTCGAGGGAAGTTTGTATTATGTTAGCTGGTCGTCCAACATCACACGCATTCGATACACGGGCAGCGGCAACCAGTCGCCAAAGGCCGTGGCGGCGGCGGACAAGAGCTACGGCCCCAGCCCGCTCGCGGTTCAATTTGCGGGGAGCGCGTCGGTCGATCCTGAAGGGTTGCCGCTGACCTATCGTTGGGACTTCGGCGACGGCTCGACGAACAGCACCCAGTCCAACGCCTCGCACACATTCACCGCTCCGGCCGGCACGCCTACTTCATTTTCGGTCACTCTAACGGTTACCGATGTCTCCAATGCCACTGCACAAGCCAGGCTTCTCGTCTCCGTGAACAATACGCCGCCCGACGTTTCCATCACCAGCCCGACCAATGGTATGCGCTATCCGCTGACAGACGAAACTACTTATGCGCTGACCGCAACCATCTCGGACGCCGAACACGGTCCCAACCAACTCGCGTGTGAGTGGCAAACGATTCTGCACCACAACCAGCATACCCACGCCGATCCCGTGGATACAAATTGCGCGACGACGACCGTCATCTCCCCCATTGGTTGCGATGGCGAGCACTACTACTATAGCATTCTTCTCAAGGTGACGGATGCCGCAGGGCTGGCCACAATGCAGGAAGTGCGCCTCTATCCGGATTGCCCGGAACAGCCAGTGACCTTGAAGTACCTCGGGCGCGACGCAACCGGAACGATTCGCTGGCAATTGACTGGAGATTCAGCCCGCACCTACGTGGTCGAAGGCTCGACCAACCTCGTGGGATGGAGTCCGGTCACGACCGTGCAACCGGCCACTGGCACAGCCGAGTTCAACGATGCCAGCGCCAGTTCGCTGCAGTTCCGCTTTTATCGCGCGATGCTGGTTCCGTAAGACTTTTGCACCGCAAGTCCGTGTTGCGCCGCAGCGCG
>Ga0184635_10000306_pt1 | contig 11831 bp, 5 predicted proteins | sample PLM3_30_b2_FD_133147 | JGI IMG/M metagenome (GOLD analysis project Ga0184635, IMG submission 133147) | Groundwater sediment microbial communities from an aquifer in East River, Colorado, USA - PLM3_30_b2 | ecosystem: Environmental > Terrestrial > Soil > Riparian zone | place: USA: East River...
AGCAAAATGATCGTGAGAGATGAGATATGGGCTTTTCAAAATAGTGATCCGGGCTTTTCTCCCAATGATGACTATGTTTTATTTACTGCTAAAAGGAATTTTGAAGAAGATATTTTTGTTTATAACATAAAAGAAAATAAAACAACCAACCTGACAAATACGGGTGTTACAGAAAATGGCCCTATCTGGTCGGGCGATGGAAAATACATTTACTTCACTTCGCAGCGTTTAAGGCCATCCTATCCATTCGGAATGGCAAATGCAAGAGTGTATCGTTTACCGTTGGAGAAATTAGACGAGCCTTACCGACTGGACAAATACAATGAACTTTTTAAAGAAGAGAAAAAAGATACAACCAAGAAAGCGGCTAGTGCGGATTCTCTAAAAGCAAAAGAAGTGACGATCGATATGGACCTTATAATAGATAGAATGGAACAGATCAGTCCTTCTATCGGTGCGCAGTTCCTGCAAGCTGTTTATCAAAAAGGAGATAAGACAACTGTTTTATATGCCAGCAATCATGGCGAAGGCAGAACTGCCCTTTGGAAAACCGTGATCGAGCCATTTGAAGCGAATAAAACAGAGAAGATCGCAAATACAGATAATGCTGGTGGATTTGATATCGTGGAAGTAAGCGATAAGTTATATGCATTATTCAGTGGAAATATCAACAAACTGAATCTCGAAGCCAATAAAGTTGACCCTATCAGTATCAGCTACACATTCAGAAGAAATCTATCAGAAGAATTCAATCAAATGTTTTATGAAGCATGGGCGGGAATGGAAGAAGGATATTACGATGATAAATTTCATGGTAATGACTGGAAGAAGACAAAGGATTATTACAAACAATTTTTACCTCATTTAAATAACCGGGCTGATCTGAGAACAATGTTGAATGATATGCTCGGTGAATTAAATTCATCACACCAGGGCTTTGGCACATTCGGTACGGATGAAACAATTGCTTTACAGAATCAAACAATGGAAACAGGGATCATTTTTGAAAATGATGATCCTTATAAAGTAAAATATATAGCAAGACGTTCAGTTGCCGACAGAAAATCAATTGACATAAAACCCGGAGATATATTGGTAAAAGTGAATGATGAAGCCGTTGATAAGAAAATCGACAGGAATTATTATTTCACAGTCCCATCAAGAGACAGGGAGTTAAGATTGACTTTTGATCGCAATGGTCAGATTGTGAATATAAAAATTCATCCGCAGGCTACACTGTTTGCTAATCTTTATGACGAGTGGATCGATAATAACCAAAAGAGAGTAAATGAAAAAGGGAACGGTCGTATTGCTTACGGTTATATGAAGAATATGGGTCAGTTCGAATTAGACCAATTCATCATTGATATGACACAGGAGCTAAATAAAAAAGACGCATTGATATTTGACCTGCGTTATAACACCGGCGGCAATGTGCATGATGAAGTATTGAAGTTTTTGAGCCAGCGTAGTTATTTGCAATGGAAATACCGTGAAGGGCAACTGACGCCACAATCGAACTTTTCTCCTGCTGATAAACCGATCATCTTATTGATAAATGAACAATCTTTAAGTGATGCAGAAATGACCTCGCAGGGTTTTAAAGCATTGAAGCTTGGAAAGATCGTTGGCAATGAAACCTATCGTTGGATAATATTCACCAGCGGAATTGGTTTGGTAGACGGTTCCTCCGTTCGTATGCCGGCATGGGGCTGTTATTCACTTGATGGGAAGGACCTGGAAAAAACAGGAGTGCAACCGGATATTTTGATCATCAATAGTTTTGATGATAGGCTAAATGGCCGCGATCCGCAATTGGATAAAGCAATCGAGGAAATTTTAAAACAACTGAAATAGCATTAAGCTCTTTTCAATTTGCGCAGGCGATAATGAACTTTCCTTTTGATGAAATCACTCAGCTTATAACGCTTGAGTATTTCTTCAGGAATGTGTGCAGCGCCATTGATAAGACCAAGACAGCCGGGTTGATTGCAATAGCATTGAAAAGGGCTTGCCATGTTCCACTCAGTGGATGGATAAAAGAAAGTGAACTCTTCGCCTTCTGCTACATCACGCAAGGCAGTTACCTCCATTTTTGTTGTATCAAAGAAACAATTGGGATTGCATCCATGATTGATGTATTGCAGGAAATAAGGGTGCAACGCAATATGCGTTTTGTTTCCAGTTTGAACAGTTAAATAAGAAGGCTTGTCAGAAACAAAGGCAGCACCCAATGGGCTGATCTTTTCTCCTTTTCTAAAACTTTTTAATGCAAATAAAACTTGTTGTCCTGTTTCGCGGTCCTTTCTTATTTCTGCAAACTGGTGATTGGCGACTATATCGTAGTCGTTGCTGGTTGCTGGGTTTACTTTCATAATTTGTTAGTAAGTAATTTAATATTAGAAAATAATGGTACAATGAAATTATATATAATAAATAAAACAACAAAGTATATTCGTTAAAATGTTAACTAATGGTGGATTAAACACTGTTCTTTTGCTAACGACCATTTGAAATAACTAATCGATATGTATATGAAAAAGATTTTTATTGCTACCAGTTTTATGATTTCAATGAGTATTCAATCACAGGAATTGAATGTAATGACGTTTAACATCAGGTACAATACCAGGAATGATAGTTTGAATGCATGGCCATACAGGAAGGACAATGCTGCTTCGCAAATAAAATTTCATAATGTACATATACTAGGCGTACAGGAAGCATTGCATGAACAGGTAATGGATCTGGGCCATTCACTTTCGCAATACAAGTACGTTGGTGTTGGTCGTGATGACGGTAAGACTAAAGGCGAGTATTCTGCTATTTTTTATGATACCACAAGATTGAAATTACTCGGGTCATCTACTTTTTGGTTATCACTTACTCCTGAAATGCCCGGAAGCAAGAGCTGGGATGCTGCGATAACGAGGATCGTTACATGGGCAAAGTTTAGTGATGCAAGAACTAAGAAAACATTTTTTGTTTTCAATACTCATTTTGACCATATTGGCAAGGAAGCAAGAAGAGAAAGTGCCAGGCTGTTAAAGCAAAAGGTGAAAGATATTGCCGGGAATAACCCTGTTATTATTACGGGTGATTTTAATTCCAAACCATCTGATGATCCAATAAAGATCATAACTGGATCAACCGATAAGGATAAGTTTATTGACACTAAGGCAGTAAGTCTTACACCTCATTATGGCCCGCAGGGAACCTTTAATGCCTTTACTTCAAAAGAAATAGATAATGAGCCTATTGACTTTATTTTTCTAAAAGGGAAATGGAATGTGTTACAACATGCCACTCTTTCGCAAACCTGGGGAGGAAGATTTTCATCTGATCATTTCCCGGTGTTTGCAAAACTTAGTTTTTAATGGCATTCAAAAGATCATTTTATCTGGCGGGTTATAGTTACATCTTTTATTTTATCGTCTTCGGCAAGAAGAAGGGCCTTACTTATAATTACTGATAACTGCCTGTCTCCTTCAAATGGTAAGTAGATCCTGCCGGGATCTTTTTCTGTTCTTCCGCCGGGTACAATGCAGAGGTATTGATCGTTAGGTTCCATCATTATGTTGCCGCTGCCCATATGTATCTTATAGGTCCTGAGTTTTCCTTTAACGATCAGGTATTTTTTATCGAATGAACATTTATCAGCGATCTTAAGACGGGGAATAAGTTTTTGTAAGACCTCGCTTCTCATTCTTGCTGATTCGGTCAATTCTCCGAAAGAATAGCCATGCCAGTAAGCATTGTATCCCTCATTTCCCGTATTGGTCCAGTTAGGATCATTACCGATACTGGTTACGCCAACAAACAGGTCGACGTCCCGCATTATTTCACTGAATACAATTTTAGGAACATTGATCAATTGTAGTAATTCATTGCCCTGGTAAAATCTTACCTGGTCCGTTGAAATATAGTTGAAGACGCCAACATTATTTGCTTCTGCGTTGCCATCAGCATCTACATAATATTGTGCGGTCATATTCCAAACTGGCAATTGAATGGTTGGTGTATTATGCGAATCCCATTGACCCATCAGGTGATATTGCCAGCTACGTTGTTTACACAAAGCAGCAAATTGATGCTGGCGAAGTATATGTGCCGCAAAGCGGTTTGAATAAGTGTTCGTATTTAACTCTGCATCAGTAAGCAAATAAATTTCGCGGTAAGCTTGTTTGAAGGGTTGCGTGATCTCTTTTTCCTGTATAAAATTTCTCCAGCTTACTATTTCATCGATGTTTGAATTGATAGGATGCCAAAGTTCAACCGAGACATTTTCATCTAACCATGTTATAAGTTCGTTTTTTACATTAAAGAACTTATTGTCGATAAGCAAACCCGTTTCATTAATATCCTCCTTTTTAAAAAGCCAGATGAGTTTGGAAGCGATCACTTTAACAAGCGGGTGAGTGATATAATTTTCAAGCCACTCATTGTATTTCCAAACTTTTTGTTCGAGGTAATAACTTTCAATCCGATCTTTCTGCACTTGTAACTGTGCCTCCAGTTCTTTGATATCATTTTTTAATTCTTTAAGACGGCCCGCAAATTCTTTTTTTACAGTTGCCGGCACTGATTTTATCGGTTTGTCATCTTTTTTCCATTCTATAATTACATCACCGGCATTCCTCGCCTGGATATTACAGGTAACAGATCCGAACTCAATTTTTTTATTACCCAATTCATCAAGCCCAAAATCCATTACACCGATCTCTTTTATAAGGTTTTTATCGTAGCCATTCTTTGCGGCTACTTCACTTATGATGCGATCGATCGATTTAAGGATATTATTGTTGATGATCTTATTCCTGAATTTCATCAGCCTTGTTACTGCTTCTTTGAAAGGCAATAATGAAAAGGCAAACATAGCAGCGGTGCCAGTTTTTGCAGAAATGGGTCCGACGCTTGGTTTTTTCTTAAAAGCAACAAGAGCATATTGATCAACTGCTGTTTGCAATTCAGGATCATTTACCAGGCCAGTACACCACACAAGGCCGCGGAGTATATTATGATTAAGCTCTGTTAAAAAATGATCTTTTTCATTTTTATGAACAGCGATGATAGATTCTTTGTTTATCGCCAGGCTTTTGATCATTGTTTTCGCAAATTCATCATGACCAACTTTATTTATTAACTCTTTTGCTTTTGGCAACCAATTTTTCGGTGGGGAGGTTTTATCACTGCTATCAAGACAGAATTTAATAAGATCAGCCCAGGCTAGTTTTAGTTTTTCATCCGCTTTTGATTCGATATAGTTTGCGATTACCCGGCCCCACTCATCTTTTTTGTCAACAGGCACCAATGAGGTGGTTTGAAGCATATAATCGATCCTCTCATTTACTTTCCGGTGATCAGCACTCATATAAACGGTCTCTGGGGTTCTGAACAGCTGCAATGTATTTCGAAGCGTATCATCTAAATCTTTCTCCTGTATCCTAGCAAGCACCATATTCATCAACTTTCCTTTGGACCATTGGAAAGTGTAAGAGTCTCTGCATTCCTGCCAGTTATGTAGAAAATGAAATAGTTCTTCATCGGTTAGATCGATCTTACCAAGACGGTAATTGCGAAAAAGCTTAGTAATAAGCTCGATCTGGATCTTATTTTTACGAGTTTTATTTTTACTTAATCCTGGTAGTAATGAAGAAAGAAAAAGAATATCTTCTTTAGAAGTTATATCGGATGGCAATAAAAGATAATCTTCTATATTGCCACCTTCAGGCGATGGCAAATAATAATCATAAGGAGCATCTTTGTTGTATAATTTTTTTTCTAGTTGCTCAATATTAGCTGTAATAGTCTGAAGCCTTTTGCTGATAGCCAGCTCTTGAGGAATCGTTCCTTCCTCCTTTTTTTCATTTTTATTCAGGAAATCAAAAAATCCCATTTTATCCTCCTACTAATGGGGTTAACTTAATAAAGCTTATTTCAGATCGTTGATGCAACACAAAGGTCTGCTCAAGCGATTCAGCTTGTATGCTATCGATAAGAATAAAAAAACCATTTTTCAAAAATGCATCTTTAGCAACCTGTGTTTGTTTTTTTGCATCAACAGGACGAAACTTTTGCAGACGAAAACCATTTAATATCACCTCAGCACCATCAGGTTGAACAAGTCCATAATACTTATCATTTTTCGTTTTATTGTATTCATTTACTTCGGCAACAACCCGTTTTTCAATTATCTCTCCAACGGTCACAAGTGAAGTTGGGAACTCTATTTGAATTGAATGAAAAGTTTTGCCACCGCTTGTTTCGTCTTTAATGGTCACAGAAATAGAAGACATAAGAATAATTTTCAGGAATGTAAGATAGCAAAATAGAATTATTTTTTGCTATGGTCGTTGCTTTGTCAACCTGATAACAGCGCTGCTTTCTTCGGTGCTTTTCAGCATCGCTTCATAGCGTTTGTTATTCACGATCGCTAACATGTAGGAAGTATTTGGGGGAATGGACCCAAGATTCTCAGCAACCATTACCAGTTCATTATTCTCATTAAGTTCATTGACGGGTAATTTAATTGTATAGGCCGCTCCGGTAAGCCGGATATGTTGAAATATTAGTTTGTTATTTAAGAAAAGAGAAATTGAATCACCATCAATTTCGGCATTATCATAAAAGCGAAGCTCAATAGAATCACCTGTTATCGGTATATCTGTGGCAATTATTTTTTCTCTTATTTTAAATTCTTCTTCAATAGTTTTTTTAACGGTTAGTTGTTTTTCAACTGTCTTTGGAGCTGGTGATACTTTAACCGTTTCTGGTTTTTCAACAGGCCGGTTATTTACTTTGGCTGTTTCTTTATTTTCAACAGGAACAGTATTTTCTTTTTGCTGAATTGTTTTTTCAACAGGTACCATAACCGGTGTTGAAGCTATTGATGAAACACTGTCAATATAATAAGGGTCATTAGCGCCGGCTGTATAGTTTTCAATAATAAAATCCCATTCATCCGGAAACAAAGTTTGATCTGTCTTTTCAAGATGAACCGGTCCTTCTTGTTTATCACTTCTATGTTTTAAAGAAGCATTACCATCTAAAAACATTTTATCACTTCCGGGACAATTAAAATCGGCAGATGACAGGTAAGGAATTTTTCCTGGTGTATTTAAGCCAGGCTTTCCTGTTTTTTCTTCTAATAACTGATCATCCCACCAAACTGCTTCATTGGTAGTTGGATCAAAATATCCTTTTATTGAATAGCGCCGGTAATTGTTCTCTGATTCGTAGTAATAAGAAGTCCCAACAAGGCTATCACCTTTCTGGATTATTTTAAGTTCCGTCTTTTTTTTATTGATCTTTCCTTTCCACACACCGGTTATCATTTGTGCGGAAGAATCTGTGAAAAAGCAAAGTAAAAAGCCCGAGATAATTAAGATAAAGAGTGATCTTTTTGTGTGCTTCATTTTCCAATGTCTCCGGTATGTAAAACGGCTAAAAAACCCGATTATTTTGTTGGCATTTGCGCTTTAAGAAGACTTTGTATACAAATGAAATAAATGAGGTTAGTACCGTAGAAAATCTCCTTAGTTTTTTTCATTGGTTTTGCTCGGATTATCAAAAAAACCCTAACTTAGGTCGCTGTAACTAACGCTCACTTTATTTATACCAAAACAATCTAACTGCCTATGTCAGTTTTATACCCACTTACCTTAAGGAGAAACTATATCCGCACAAGATCAGCAAAGAGTAATTCAACGATCAAATTTGTTCTCTTCTTTTTAATCGCAAGCATTTCTTTTAATGGATCATTTGCGCAAGAAGTATCAAAAGAAGAACAGGCAAGAAAAGAGGCAGATTTGAAAAGGCAGGAAGCTGTGTTAATGGATGCCAAGTTAAAAGCTAATCCGGGATTGAAAGAAAAACTGGAAGCTGCAGGGAAACTAAAATCAGAGCCTCTTGTGTTGACTCCGGAAGAACAACAAAAAGTTTCAGATCAGCAGTTGGGAGAAGAGAAAGCAAGATATATAGCTAAACAAGCACTTGAAAAAGTTGTTGTGCAAAATGGCGGCGTAGAATATAAAGTAATAACAAATGGAAACCAGGTTGAGTATGTGGTAACGAATGCAGGTAATGTTATTTACAGGCAACAAATAAATTCTTCGGCAAGCTTATATGAGAAACAAGTGCAGGCGGAAAAAGAAGGTTTGTATGCATCAAACACATTAAGAAGAAATTTGAACTATCCACACGATGCATTGCAAAGTGAGATCAGGAGTTTGATAAATGCTCCTAAAGTAAATAATACAAGCAGGGCAAACAATGATCAGCGAGTAACAGCAGACTATACATTTAATGGAGGTGGGGGTACAATAGCCGCCACTGCTGCAGCTACTCCTTACCCGGCAATTATTACTGTAAGCGGCGTACCAGCAGGAGCAATTGTAAAAGAGGTGAAAATAAATGGATTGAATCATACATGGTCTGATGATGTTGACATTGTTTTGCAATCACCATCAGGAACAAATGTTGTTCTTTTATCAGATGTTGGCGGCGGCGGTGCAGATTTCGTAAATAATAATTATACATTGAATGATGGAGCAGCAACCAGCATGGGAGCCACAGTTCCGGCATCAGGTAGCTATAAGCCAACTAATATTGTTGGAACCATAGGAGTAGAGCCAGATAATTGGTTAGCTCCGGGCCCGGGTGCTGTAAGCCAACCCAACCCTACTTTATCTTCTTTTGGAAACGGAAGCCAAAACGGCGACTGGAAATTATTTGTATTTGATGATGCGGCCGGTGATTCAGGCAACTGGGGAAGCTGGAGCATTACATTTACAGATCCTCCTGCAGTTTGTTTCCCAATTAGCTTAACAGGACAACCTGCCAATGCAACTGTATGTGCAGGAACAAATGGATCTTTTACTGTAGCAGCAACTCCAAATGGAGTTAGTTATAATTGGCAGGTAAATACAGGTTCGGGATTTACATATTTAACTAATGGAGGAGTTTATTCGGGAGTAACAACAGCTACACTAACAATTACAGGAGCTACTCTTGCAATGAATGGTTATCAATACCGTGTTGTTGTTACTTGTACTCAAGGTGGCTTACCTGAAATTTCAACCCAGGAAACATTAACTGTTAATGTATCGGCGGAACCACCGATCCTAACTCCGGCAACGGGTGCAATATGCTCCGGTGGCAATGTGGCGATCAATGCTTCAGTAGCGGCAACATCAACCACTGTTTCATCAGGAAGTATTTCTGTTCCCATCCCGGATAATGTCACTGGCATTGCGACAAGTGCACTTAATGTCGCAGGTTTTTCCGGTTCAATAGCAGCTATAAGCGTAAATTTTAATATAACGCATACATGGGATGGTGATGTTAGAATAAATCTTGTTGCTCCCAACGGCGCTATTTTAAATCTGGTGAATGTTCGTGGAGGCAGTGGCGATAATTTTGTAAATACGACAATTAGCTCCGCATCATCAACATCACTGGCAACAGGTACAGTTCCATTTACCGGCACTTTTGCTGCTGATGCTGCTTCTGGTGTTGGATTAGCCCCTAATCTTTCTACTACAACTTTATGGTCTGCATTATATGGAACTCCAAATGGGGCATGGACTTTAGTGTTAACTGATCATGCAAATGGAGACATTGGTACATTAACCTCATGGTCAATTACATTGACTCCTGCATCGGCGGCTAATGCGGTATGGACACCTATAACAGGATTGTTTAATGATGCAGGTCTAACATCGCCTTATGTTGCGGGAACATACCAGTCAACTGTATATGCATCACCTGCAGCTACTACTACTTATTCCGCAAGTATAACTAATGGTACCTGTAATTCGCTGCCGGCTACAGCTGCAATAACTGTAAATACACCCGTATCTATAACTGCGCAGCCGGGTAATGGTAATGCATGTGTAGGTGTTACAAAAACTTTATCTGTGACAGCAACTGGCACGGCAGTAACATATCAATGGCAAGTTGATATGGGAGGTGGGTTTGTAAATATCACAACTGGTACACCAACTAATCCAGGTGCATTTATTTATACCGGTCAAACAACAGCTACATTAAGTATTAATAGTGTAATGGCTACGATGAATGGTTATAAATATCGTTGTGTTGTTTCAGGCACTTGTCCTCCTGCAGTAAATTCAAGTGAAGTAACATTAGCAGTTAACCAAAGGCCTGCTATTTCAGTAGTCAGCAGTTCTCAATGTTCTCCAACTACATTAACAGCGTCGGGTGGCAATACCTATTCCTGGGCACCTTCTGCCGGGTTAAGTGCAACAACAGGAGCAGCAGTAACTGCTACCCCAACCGTAAATACAATTTATACTGTAACAGGAACAAATACTGCAACAGGATGCACAGGCACAACACAAGTTGATGTGAAATTCACTCCGGCAACTCCGGTGATCGCTCCGGCTGCACCGATCATTTGTGCAGGAGCAGTGCAACTATTATCTATTACATCATCATCATCAGGAGCAACATTGCCAAATACAACTTCTTCGGGTACTATAAGTCTCCCGGTAAGTAACCTGCTTCCACCGGCGATCAGCACAATTAATGTAGCGGGTGTTACGGGAGCTGTTCAAAGCATCACCGTCAATTTGAATATCACACATACCTACGATGGGGACATGACAATAAATCTAAAAGCTCCGAATGGTAATATTTATAACCTCGCATGGGAAGTTGGAGGCAGCGGTGATAATTTCGTAAATACAACATTTAGTTCAGCAGGTGGTACTCCAATTTTTAATGGCACCGCTCCATTTACCGGAACTTATGCGGCAGATGGATTTACCGGTGTAGGTATCGCCCCTAATCTTTCTAATACAAATACATGGACCGGCCTTTATTCCACACCTAATGGTGCATGGAGTTTGATAGTTACTGATCCATGGAACCTGGATGATGGAACTCTTACTTCATGGTCAATAACTTTAAATTATGCTATACCAGATGCAGGTATATGGACACCTGTAACGGGGTTATTTACTAACGCTGCGGGTACTACACCTTATGTAGCAGGCACACCTGCTTCCACTGTATATGTAAGCCCCGCAGCTACTACTACCTATTCTGTATCTGTAACAAATAGCGGTACATCAACCAAAACATTCTCAGGTGGTAGCTCAGTTACAATTCCTGGAATTGCTCTTGGTTCTACTTCCACTGGTTCAGGTGCCGGAGCTCCTTATCCATCAACACTAGCGGTTTCCGGATTACCCGCAAATGCAATTGTAAAATCCGTAGCAATAAAAGGAGTAAGGCATTCATTCCCTGCTGACATAGATATGTTGCTACAGTCACCAACGGGAACAAATGTAGTGTTGATGTCTGATGTTGGTTCAGGAACAGATGCAACAGGACAGGTTTATACATTTGATGATGCAGGTGCAGCAATGTCTACTACAGCATTGAATCCCACAGGTACGTATCGTCCTACCAACAATGGTGGAACGGATGTATACCCTGCACCAATTGGTAGTATAACACAGGCAAGTCCTGCACTGTCTTTGTTCACTGGTGACCCTAATGGAACATGGAATCTTTATATCACTGATGGCGGTAGCGGCGATGTTGGTTTGATCTACTCTTGGGAAATTACATTTACAATTCCACCAGCAACAAATTGTACATCAGCGCCACGTACTGTAACCGTAACTGTTCAGTCACCGATCACATTTACGAATCAATTGTCGAACAGAACAGTTTGCCAGGGTGATAATTTAATTTTAACGCTGGCTTTATTAGGTATAACTCAATCAATACAATGGCAGGTAAGCACTAATGGTGGTACAACCTGGACAGATATAGGCGGTGCTACAACAACATCGTTGACC
>Ga0184635_10000307_pt1 | contig 11826 bp, 10 predicted proteins | sample PLM3_30_b2_FD_133147 | JGI IMG/M metagenome (GOLD analysis project Ga0184635, IMG submission 133147) | Groundwater sediment microbial communities from an aquifer in East River, Colorado, USA - PLM3_30_b2 | ecosystem: Environmental > Terrestrial > Soil > Riparian zone | place: USA: East River...
AAGCTCGGCCGCAGCGACACCGGTGCCACGGTCGTTATGCGGGTGGACGGAGAGCACCACAGCGTCGCGCTGCCGCAGGTTGCGGCCGAACCACTCGATGACATCGGCGTAGAGATTGGGCGTGTACATCTCGACGGTCGACGGCAGATTGATGATCGTGGGCCGGTCGACGGTCGGCTCCCAGACGTCCATTACGGCCTCGCACACCTCGAGGGCGAACTCGGGTTCGGTGCCGGTGAAAGACTCGGGTGAGTACTCGAATCGCCAGTCGGTATCCGACGCCGCTTCGGCAAGCTTGCGCACATGCCGAGCGCCCTCGACCGCTATGTCCACGATGCCTTCGCGGTCGGTACGGAAGACGACTCGTCGCTGCAGTGCGGAGGTGGAGTTATACAGGTGGACGATCGCCCGCCGAGCACCATGCAGCGACTCGAAGGTGCGCTCGATGAGGTGGTCGCGAGCCTGCGTCAGCACCTGGATGCTGACGTCATCCGGAACCATGTCGCTCTCGACGAGCTCACGGACGAAGTCGAAGTCGGTTTGGCTTGCGGACGGGAACCCGACCTCGATCTCCTTGTAGCCAAGACGGCAGAGGAGCTGGAAGATCCGCCGCTTGCGCGCCGGCGTCATCGGGTCGATCAGCGCCTGGTTGCCGTCGCGTAGGTCGACCGAGCACCACAGGGGTGCCGCGGAGATCCGCTTGTCGGGCCAGGTGCGGTCAGGAAGGTGGATCGAGGTGTACGGGTGATAACGCTGCACCGGCATCGCGCTCGGTTGCTGTGGCATGGGCATTTCGGTCGGCTCCTCGGCTCGCCGCGAAGGTCCGGCAACGACGACCACCCGCGGCGAGGGAGCCGGCTCGTCTAAGGAGCCTCGCCGCGGCCGCTAAGAAGGAGCAGTCCGCTGTAACGCATCGCCGGTCAGGCTACCGGATTGATCACTTGGCGAGCCACTCATCCCACATTCCGAGACCGCTGCCAGTGCCCGTTCAGCGGCCGCCGGCGACATCAACAGTGGAGCCGGTGACGTAGGAGGCGGCCGGTGACAGCAGCCAGAGGATCGCCTCGGCGACCTCCTCCGGCTGCCCACCGCGCTGCATGGGAACCGTTCCGGCCAACCGGCTCACCCGGCCGGGCTCGCCGCCGTCCGCGTGAATGGTGGTATCGATCAGCCCGGCGCGTACCCCGTTGACCCGGATTCCGTTGGCCGCGACCTCGCGGGCCAAGCCGACGGTCAGCGCGTCGATCGCGGCCTTCGATGCGGCATAGTCCACGTACTCCCCCGGTGCGCCGAGAACCGCAGCCCGGGAGGACACGTTCACGATTGCGCCGCCCTCGCCACCGCGCGCGGTCGACATCCGGCGAACCGCTTCCCTCGCACATAGAAACGAGCCAAGGACGTTGACGGCGAGCATGCGCTGGATGCGTTCCGCGCTCATGTCTTCGACCCGAGATTGGAGGTCGACGATGCCGGCATTGTTCACCAGGCCGCGAACCGGTCCGAGTTCTGCATCCGCAGCCTCGAAGAGACGCACAATGTCGGCCTCGATCGATACATCCGTTTGCACTGCCAAGGCCTTGACGCCGTGAGCCTCGCAGCTGTGTACAACCTCCGCAGCCGCAGCGCCTTCAGCGCGATAGCCGACGCACACGTCCCACCCGTCGCCGGCCGCGAGCCGGGCCGTCGCCGCGCCGATACCCCTACTCCCCCCAGTCACGATCAGAACGCCATTCACGAGACAAGTGTCCCGTCAAGGAGGTCCTCCGTCAGATGCCGGAGGACCTCCGGATGGATGGCCAGGCCATCGCGGAGAGGTTCGGCAGGGCGTGACCCTGGGACCGATCAGCCGGTTGACGTGCTGCGGAGGAGATGGCAACGGCTACGTACCCCTGCCACCACAAATCCAGCAGCTCGCCCATACCATGCTCCGGCAGATCACCGGCCCCAACGGGACGCCAATGACTCCCGGTGGGGACTCTGTGCTCGCTCGCGGTGGCGGCGGTGTGTTAGTTCTGGTTGATGGCGCGCGAGCGGGGCGGCAACGAGGGATCGGCGCCGTCTGCTGGACAAGGTGTCGCCCGCAGGCATTATGACCTGTTTGGGTCGGTGTCCCTGCTGCGCGATCCGGGCGCGTCGGAGAGTCTCACGACGGTGCTGGTCGCTTTCGGTGCCAACGCGCTGGTCGCGGTGGCGAAGTCGGTCGCTGCCACGGTGACTGGGTCGGCGTCGCTGGTGGCCGAGGCGGCGCATTCGTGGGCTGATACCGGCAATGAGATCTTCCTGCTGATCGCCAAACGGCGGTCCCGCCGCGCGCCTGACGCCGCGCATCCGCTCGGCTATGGCCGGGAGGCGTACGTGTGGTCCCTGCTCGCCGCGACCGGGCTGTTTGTGGCGGGCGCCGCGGTGTCGGTAACGCACGGCATCCAGGAGCTCATTCACCCGGAGCCGGCCAGCCACTTCGCCGTGGGGTACGTCGTACTGGGAGTGTCGTTCGTCCTGGAGGGAATCTCGTTCCTGCAGTCGGTCCGCCAGGCGAAACCCGAAGCCGAGTCCGTGCAGCGGGACCTGATCGAGTACGTGCTGGCTGCCTGGGATCCCACTCTGCGCGCGGTGTTCGCCGAGGACTCCGCCGCCCTGATCGGCTTGGTCATCGCGGCGGCCGGCCTGGCCGCGCACCAGGTGACCGGGTCGGTGGTTCCGGACGCGGCCGGGTCGATCCTGGTCGGCGTACTGCTTGCTGTCGTCGCGGTGGTGCTGATCAACCGCAACCGGTGGTTCCTGGTCGGCCAGGAGGCCGGCCCCCTGGTGCGTAAGGCCGCTATCCAGGCCCTGATGGACGACCCGGAGATTGCACGGGTGACCTATCTGCGGCTGGAGATCGTCGGGCCGCGGACGATCTTTGTGATCGGTGACGTCGATCTCACCGGCGACGACACCGAGTCCCACGTGGCCGTCCGGCTGCGGGCACTCGAGGCCAGGATCAGCGAGTCGCCCGCGGTGGGCGGCGCAGTGCTGAGCCTGTCCGCCCCCGACGAGCCGACTATCACGGCCTAGGCCGCCGGCGGACCTCGCGATTGATACCGCAAACTGCCGGGCTACCTCGTGATATCGGCTGGCCGAGGCTTGCCGGCTGCGGTTTGCTGTGCACATGGAGACTCGGTGGTCGAGGCGCGAGCAGGAGCTGCTCGACATCGAGCTGCTGGACCCGGAGAGCGAGGTCTCGAGAGACCGCTGGTGGCGGTTTCGCGTCGAGGTGGACGCCTACGACCTTCCGTACGACCCGCCGTTGCCGCGCGAGCAGACGACGTGGTGGCTGTACATGGATCCGGGGACGCGGTGCGAAACCTGGGTCATTCGCGATGACGACGGGATGGCAGCGGCGTTGCGCCTGCAGCTCTTCGACGACAGCAACCGACATCTGGCGTGGGCGGCGATCAATGTCCGCCCGGACGTCCGCCGAGGTGGCCTCGGCCGAGCACTGTTCGGGCACGCCGTCGAGCGCGCTCGTGCCGAAGGCAGGCGCACGCTTAACGTGGGCGGACCGCGCTCTGATGCAGCGGCTGAGTTCGCGGATGCGGTGGGCGCGGAGCGCACGCAAACCCTGCTGCGCAGCGTGCAGCGGCTCGACCAGATCGATCGAGACAAGCTCGGCCGGCTGGCGAAGAGGATTGCGAAGGCTGCGCCGCAGTATTCGCTCGTCCGCTGGGCCGACCGATGCCCCGACGAGCACCTCGGCGACTACATCCACGCCAAGAACGGCATGCTCGACGCACCCGTCGCCGACGGCATCGACTACGAGCCGCATGAAGCCAAGCCCGATCTGCTGCGAGAGGCCGAGGACCGCAATGCAAGCCTCGGGATCAAGGAATACGTCATCTGCGCACGCGATGACAGGAGCGGAGAGTTCGCCGGCCTGACCCAGCTCTGGAACGTCGGTGGGATCCGGGCGGACCAGGGGGACACTGCCGTGCTCCAGGCGCACCGCGGCCACAAGCTCGGCGTACGGCTCAAGACCGAGATGGTCGCATGGCTCGCGGCGGTCGATCCACACATCCAAGAGGTCCAGACCTTCAACGATCCGGACAACGAACCGATGCTGCGCATCAACCGAGAGCTCGGCTATCGCCCCTCGGAGCTGTGGGACGACTGGACGATCGCGGTACGGCCGCCTTCTTGACAGCTCGCAAGAGGATCAGGCGTCGTGCGTGAACCGTGAGTTTGAGCAGGACACGGATCAACCATCGTGCGCCCAACGTGACGGCTTGGGCCTCAGCGCCACGCTACGCGCACATCACCTGATCGCAATTAGTCGCGAATTCATGCTCCATGCACGGTGGTTGATCGAAAAACGGGTCTCGGTCGATGACCAGCAGTCAGCAGCGAAGATCACGCGCGCCAGCCCGTTGGTGATCTATACGCTCACTACCGGCGTGATCGCTGACATGATCTCGGCGAAGTGAGCCACCGGGACCGGCGGACAGCAGCACCGCGTCGGTGGAGTCCCGACACGGCGCGGGGCGCGCTGCGGCCGAAGCGGTCAGAAGCCGAGCTTGCGGAGCTGCTTGGGGTCGCGCTGCCAGTCCTTGGCAACGGTGACGTGCAGATCGAGGTAGACCGGTGTGCCGAGGAGCGCCTCGATGTGGCGGCGTCCCTCGCTGCCGACGGCACGCAGTCTCGAGCCTCCGGCACCAATGACGATCGCCTTCTGACTCGGCCTCTCCACGTACAAAGTGGCGTGGATGTCGAGCAACGGCCGGTCAGCAGCGCGCCCCTCCCGCAGCCCCATCTCCTCGACGACGACGGCGATGGAGTGCGGGAGCTCGTCCTGTACGCCCTCCAGCGACGCTTCCCTGATCAGCTCGGCCACCATGACCTGCTCGGGCTCATCAGTCAGTTCGCCCTCCGGATAGAGCGCCGGCCCCTCAGGGAGGCGGGCGATCAGCAGATCCTCGACGGTGTCGAGCTGTTCGCCTTGCTTCGCGGACACCGGCACGATGTCGGTGAAGTCCGGACCGCCCGCGCGCCCCAGCTCGTCCACCGCGGCTAACTGTTCCGCCAGCTCCGGCCGGGTGACCTTGTCGGATTTCGTGACGAGGGCGAGGACGGGGGTGCGTGGCACCTTGGCCAGCTCGGCGGCGATGAACCGGTCACCAGGGCCGATCTTCTCGTCCGCCGGAATGCACAGTCCGATCACGTCGACCTCGGCATAGGTGGACCTGACGACCTCGTTGAGCCGCTCACCGAGCAACGTGCGGGGGCGGTGGAATCCGGGGGTATCGATCAGGATCAGCTGCGCGTCGGGGCGGGTGAGGATTCCGCGGATCGCGTGCCGCGTCGTCTGCGGACGGCGGGACGTGATCGCCACCTTGGTGCCGACGAGCGCGTTGGTCAGCGTCGACTTGCCGGTGTTCGGACGGCCCACCAGGCAGGCAAAGCCGGCGCGATGCGGCGTCTCGTCGCTCGACGAGTCCCGCGGGCCGGCCGACATGGGTCAAGTGTGGCGTACCGGAGGTCCGCTCACATCGCCAGCTCATCGGCGGGATCCGCGCCGTGCGGGCGGCGACCGTACAACGTGACACCGGTCACCCGGCGTCAATCCGGGCCCAGACGCCGCCGTCCGCGGAAGCGAGATAGACCGGGGTCGTCGGACCGCCGAGATCCCTGACCGCGGCCAGATCCTCCGCCTGGGGTGGCTTGTCCGACCCGCTGACGACAGCGACCGCTTCCAGGCCATCCGCGCCGCCACCGACCGCCATCACGATGGCGGCACGCACGGCGCTCAGTTGAAGAGACGGCAGCGCGACAGTCGTCGCCACATAGGTGCGCCCGGTCGTGTCCCGCACCGCAGCGCCTTCGGCGGCGGACAGCCGAACTCGGGCAGACCGCGCCAGCACGATGATCTTCTCGTTCTCCGGGCCGACCTCATCCACGGAGGACCACCATAACCGTCAGGCGGGCCGGGCTTCTTGGCCGACGCGGGACACGAGAACGGTGCCGATCTGGTTGCGCCGCCCGGCGGCGCTCTCAGCGGTGAGCGTCAAGCCCTCGACGACGGCGGTGGCACCGGGGATCGGTACCCGTCCAAGGTTTTTGGCAAGCAACCCTCCCACGGTGTCGACATCCTCGTCGTCGAGCTCGACGTCGAACAGCTCGGCGAGCTCCTCCACCGGGAGCCGTGCCGTTACCCGTACCGAACCGTTGGCGAGCCACTCAACGCCCGGCCTTTCGATGTCGTACTCGTCGGCTATCTCGCCGACGATCTCCTCCAGGATGTCCTCGATCGTGACAATGCCAGCGGTACCGCCGTACTCATCGACGACGACCACCATGTGGATCTGGTTGACCTGCATCTCTCGCAGGAGGTCGTCGGCGGGCTTGGAGTCGGGTACGAAGGTCGCCGGCCGCATCACCGACTCGACCCGCTCGGTGGATTCGCCGTCGTGGTACTCGTGGGTGCGGCGCGCCAGGTCCTTGAGGTAGATGATTCCCACGACGTCGTCCTCACCTTCGCCGACCACCGGGATCCGCGAGAAGCCGCTGCGCAGGGCAAGCGACAGTGCCTGGCGGAGTGTCTTGTGCCGCTCGATGAAGACCATGTCGGTCCGCGGAACCATGACCTCGCGGGCGATCGTGTCACTGAGCTCGAAGACCGAGTGCACCATGCGGCTCTCCTCGGCCTCGATGAGCCGACTCTCCTCGGCCAGATCCACCAGCTCCCGCAGCTCGGCCTCCGACGCGAACGGTCCCTCGCGAAAGCCACGCCCGGGCGTCAACGCGTTGCCGAGCAGAATGAGCAGCTGGGGCAGGGGCCCGAGCACCCGGGCCAGCGGATGGAAGATGACCGCGCCGACGAGGGCCACTGAGTCGGCGTGCTGGCGACCGAGGGTACGGGGCGCGACGCCGACCACGACGTAGGACACGAAGACCATCACCACAACGGCGAAGAGGATGGCCTGCCAGGTCTCGGGGAACCGATGCAGGCAGACCACGGTGACGAGGACGACGGCGGTCAGCTCGCAGGCAACCCGAAGGAGCAGGACGAGGTTGACGTACCGGGCCGGGTCGGCGGTCACGTCAAGCAGCCGTTGCGCAGCCCGGCCGTCCTCCCTGGCCAGTTCCTCCGCACGCACCCTCGAGACGCGGGTGAATGCCACCTCGATGCCCGCGAGAACGCCGGCCACCGCGACCAGGAGTACGGCGAGACCGATCGTCCAGCCATCGGCGGCGGTCACAGCGCCACCTGTCTATCGCAGTCCACCATCGGTCGATCCGGCATCCGGACCCGACGTCGCGCCGGGGCGGGCCGACCGCTCCTCCCACCAGGATCCGAGCAGTTTCGCCTGCAGGCCGAACATCTCTTGTTCCTCGTCCGGCTGCGCATGATCGTAGCCGAGCAGATGCAGGATGCCGTGAGTCAGCAGCAGGTTCACCTCGTCTGCGAAGCCATGGCCGGCGCGGCGCCCTTGCCGCGCCGCGACCTGCGGGCAGATCACCACGTCGCCGAGGAGCCCGGGCTCGGCCTCTCCGTCATCGTCACCGCGTGGCGGGCGCAGCTCGTCCATCGGGAAGGACAGCACATCGGTCGGGCCGGGCTCGTCCATCCACTTGACGTGGAGCTCTTCCATTGCGGCCTCGTCCACAAGCAGGATCGACAGATCCGCCTGCGGATGAATCTTCATCGCGTCCAGAACATGCCGCGCCAGGCCGATGAGCGCGGCATCGTCGACGTCGATGCCGGACTCGTTGGCGATCTCAATGCTCATGGCGCCCATCCCGCCGCTCCCGCGAGGTGGCCGACGAGCGCGGCGATCGCGATCCGCGGAGCCGGGACCGGGGGCGGGGCAAACCGGCCCACCGATCCAGGAGCGAGATCTGGGAAGTGCCGCCTGTGGGGCTCGGGCATGAGACCAGCGTGCCGCACCGGCTAGCGGCCTTGACGGCCGGCCCTGCGTCCTCCGGCGCGACCTCGCGGTCCGGTGATCCGGTCGGCTCCGCGAGTCTCCGCACCGTTCGCCGCATCCCACCTGCCGTAGGCATCCACGATCCGGCTCACCAGCTTGTGGCGTACGACATCGTGGCTGGTCAGCATGCGGAACTCGACGTCCTCCACGCCTTCGAGAATCTCTCGGACGATCTTCAAGCCGCTGCGGGTGCCCGCAGGGAGGTCGATCTGGGTGATATCACCCGTCACGACGATCTTGGAGCCGAAGCCGAGCCGGGTCAGGAACATCTTCATCTGCTCAGGCGAGGTGTTCTGGGCCTCGTCCAAGATGATGAACGCATCGTTGAGCGTGCGACCGCGCATGTAGGCGAGCGGTGCCACCTCGATCGTGCCCGCAGACATCAGGCGCGGGATCGAGTCCGGGTCGACCATGTCGTGCAGCGCGTCGTAAAGGGGGCGCAAATAGGGATCGATCTTCTCGTACAGAGTTCCCGGCAGAAAGCCCAGCCGCTCGCCTGCCTCCACCGCCGGTCGGGTGAGAATGATCCGGTTGACCTGCTTGGCCTGCAGCGACTGGACCGCCTTGGCCACGGCGAGATAGGTCTTGCCGGTGCCGGCGGGGCCGATGCCGAACACGACAGTGTGCTTATCGATGGCATCGACATAGCGCTTCTGGTTGAGCGTCTTGGGCCGGATGGTGCGACCACGGTTGGACAGGATGTCGAGCGTGAGCACGTCGGCCGGTCGTTCGGTCGTCTCGGCGCGGAGCATGTGGATGGATCGCTCGATGGCGTCGACGGTCAGCGGCTGACCGGTACGCAAGACGAGCACAAGCTCGTCGATCAGCCGCTCGACCAGTGCCACGTTCTGCGGCTCGCCACTCACGGTGATCTCGTTGCCGCGGACGTGGACGTCCGTGTCGGGGAACTGCTGTTCGACTGCTCTGAGGAACTCGTCGGCAGAGCCGAGGAGGCTCACCATCGGCACGCTGGCCGGTACGACGATCTTGTGCTGGATGGATGTCGCGGGTGCCATTTGCCTTCCATGTTATCCGCCGGTTCCGACAAACCGCTGATCAATTGTCCCCAACAAGGGCACAGCCTGTGAGTTTGCCCAGCCGTCGAGCAGGGAGATGCCGCTGCGAGCGGTGCTGGCCGCTGTCTACGCGGCCTACGACGTCGGGGTGATTGGAAGCGGGAGTCACGATCATCCGCAGATGTCGGGTCAGCCCTCGCCGAAGGCGTCGTAACGGATGTGGGTCTGCGGTACTCCAAGGGTGAGCAGGCGGTTCAGGGTAGCGGTGATCATCGGCGGAGATCCGCTCGCGAAGACATCGTGCGTATGCCAGGGACCGTAGCGGGCGATCACGTCGGGCAGGAGCCCGTGCTCACCGTGGAAGCTCGTGTCCTCGGAGACCGCCGTAATGACCGTGAGCTGAGGGAGCCGCGAGCTGAGGCGGCGCATGGCTGCCAGGTCGTACAACTCATGCGGCCGACGTGCGCCGAAGAAGACGTACACCGATCGCGGGCTGTTCCAGCGGGCCAGGTCCTCCACGATCGCCTTGATCGGCGCGAGACCGGTGCCACCGGCGACACAAAGGACATCCCGCGGCGACGCGGGGTCGATGACCATGCTGCCGACCGGTGCGCCAAGCCGGATGACATGTCCCGGCTGGGCCTTCCTGACCAGTGCACTGCTCACCCAGCCCACGGATATCGCCTTGACGTGGAACTGGATAAGTCCATCGGCGCGGGGTGCGTTGGCCATTGAATATGGCCGCCAGACTCCGGGAAACCACGGCGTCTCGACGCTGACGTACTGTCCCGGGCGATAGGGGAACGGCTGGTCAGTGCGGACCGTGATCACGGCGATGTCGTTCGTCCGCCGCTCGTGGGCGACGATCTCGCCCTCCCACCACGCAGGGAGCCGGGCCGCTTTTTCGACACCTGCCACCATGGTCCGGGCTATGAAGCCATATGCCTGAACCCACGCGCTTTCCAGCTCGGGGCTCCACAGGGAGCCCGCGAACCTGCGCAACGCCGCGATGAGCGCGCGGCCTACCGCATCGAAGTGCTCCGGCTTGACGTCGAACTTCCGGTGATCGGCGGCGAGTTGCTCGAGGTATGGCACCAGGATCTCGGGCCGATCGAGGTGCTGTGTGATCGCGAGGAGCGCGCTCACCAGACGGTCGCGCTGCGTGTCCATCGCGAGCGGGAACTTCCCGCGGAGCTCGGGATTTTCAACGAAGAGCACCGCGTAGAAATACGCGGTGAAGCGATCGCCGTACGCGGATACGGCGTCGAAACTCTCTCGAATGAGACGAGCGTCCAGGAGGGATCACCACCGAGGACACGTGTAACGGTGAGTGCAACACTCGGACACTATCTGTTACCAGCGCAGTCCGCAGCGGAATCACCCGATTGTCCACAACCCGCCCTACCCATCCGTATGAAGGGCGTAGGAGGGGGTGTGGGGCGGCGGACTCCGGTCGGCCCTAGTTCGGGTGGGAACCGAAGGTCGTCGGGCGGCGAGTGAAGGGATACGTCGCCCAGTACATCTTGCTGACGGCACCGCTTCGTTCATCGCGGACCATCCGCAGCAACTCACCCTGCTCGCGACCGGACACCGTCCGGTAGAGATCGGCGGTCACCTTCTCGAAGACGGCGGGCGGTTTGCTCCGCGGCAGGTCGGTACGGCGCGCGGTGAGCTTCCCGTCCTCGACCGCGAAAACGAACTCGCTCCCCTCCGACCACCAACGGCCAAGCAGCTCCTCGTACTCAGGCGCCACCGGCGGACCGACTCGCCATGCTGTCGGCAGGGCAGGATCCCCATCGACAACGTCCAGCGTGAGCTCGACGGCAAGTTCACCGGGCTCCGCTCCGGCCGATGTGTTCGCGAAGACGACAGCGCCGACCTTCTCCGGCCGCCGGACCGCAAGGCCCGCGACAAAGCCGGGCATCGCTCCGTCGTGCCCGACCAGCACCCGCTCGCCGCGCCGGTGGAGCATGAGCCCGAGTCCCCAGGCGACCAGCCAACCGTCGAGGTCGAACATCGCCTGCGGATGACACATCTCGTCCAGCGTGTCGGCTGACAGCACATCGGCGACCGGATCCGCGAGAAATGTTGCCCATCTGCCCAGATCACGCGGCGTACTCCAGAGTTCGCCCGCGGGCGCGAACGCAAGGCCGGGGAAGAGCGGCTCAGGCCAGACCCGATCGGCGTAGGGGTCCACGAGGTAACCGTGCGCCCGCGGCGGGACGGCGGCGGTGGTGGTCCGATCCATGCCCAGCGGACTCAGGATGCGGTCGCGAAGCACGTCTGCCCAGGCCGTACCGCGCAGTCGCGCGACCACCTCACCGAGCAGTGAGTACGCGAGATTCGAGTAGTGGAAAGCCCGGCCGGGCGGGAGCACGGCGTCGGTCTGTTCCAGCCCGGACAGCAAAGTCGACAGGTCAGGCCCCTCACCGGACTCCCAGATATCCCCGTGCGGTTCGCGCTGCAGCCCGGAGAAGTGGCACAGCATCCGGCGTATCGGCAACCCGCCATGTTTCGTGTCAGGCACGTACTTGCCGAGCTCGTCGTCCAGCGAAAGGAGGCCGTCGTCGCGGCACTGCAGGACGAGCGTGGCGGTGAAGGTCTTGGTGATCGATCCGACCCGGTATTGCGTGTCGTCGGTCGGCGCGGACGCCACGTCGGCCTCCGTCGTTCCCACACCAGTGAAGTGGACGGGCGCGCCATCTCTGACGACCAACGCAGCGACCGAGGGTGAGCGCCATTGGACCTGGTGGTCGGCGACCTTCTTGCGAACCGCCCGGTCGAGCGCGTCGGGCAGCGGCGTCATCCTGGCGGCCATGCCATTCTTCTCCCCCCGAGTACGTGCGCGT
>Ga0184635_10000308_pt1 | contig 11824 bp, 13 predicted proteins | sample PLM3_30_b2_FD_133147 | JGI IMG/M metagenome (GOLD analysis project Ga0184635, IMG submission 133147) | Groundwater sediment microbial communities from an aquifer in East River, Colorado, USA - PLM3_30_b2 | ecosystem: Environmental > Terrestrial > Soil > Riparian zone | place: USA: East River...
CCAATCGCGCCATCTCCAATAACCCGGGCACGCGTTGCGTCGTTAGGGCGTGCGGTCATAAAAATGATCGGTGTCCGGTGGCCGGCGGCGGACAGGTGGCGCTGAAGCTCAACGCCGCTCATTTCCGGCATGTGTATATCTGAAATCAGACAAGACGCCGTTTGAATCGTATTTGATTCCAAGAACGCCTTCGCTGAGCCAAATGCCTCTGCGGAATAGCCGAGCGATCTGATGAGATTCTCCATCGCGTTTCGAACGGATTCGTCATCGTCAATGATGACTACGTGAGGTGCTTTCAAGTCACGCTTCCCTGAGATGATTGGCTGCATTCGGGACGAAAGTTTCGGCCGCTGCATAGAGCTTTGGGCCCGACCTTGTCTTGTCATCTCCGGCCAAACATTTATTGATCTTTGCCGATGCGTACCGAAGTGACGTCACATCGCCCGCGGAATCGAATTGGCTGCCAAATTAATTATACGTTGGTGTAGTTGAGCGATACGCATGTCCAGTTTTTGTAATCCGCGTGAACGGCGCGATGTCCGCTTCGTAAAAAAGTGCGCCGGCAGGTCCGACGCACTGAGACAGGTGGGAATAGTAGTTGATCACCTTGGACTATGGGGCAATGAGCCGCGCGGATCAGCGGCAGGCAAGTTAACTGTACTGCCCGAAGGTGCCGGGGTGTTGTTTCCGGTGGCGTGTAAGACCGGTATTGATCCGCAAAATTGAATGCTCCCCCCTCACTGTCCGCGCCGTGGCACTCAACGAGCCCACCCAAACGCCACGGCGCGGAACTTTTAACATGCAGCAGAAAAAGAAACGCGCGCCGGTCGAGATGGGCCGACGCGCGCTCTCACGTTATGGGTGACAGCAGGGGAGCAGTCACCCCTGAGGGGCGGGCCACCATACCCACGCGGTAACGGTTTGATAGACACTCTTTCGGATGTACCCATGTCGCCAATGGAATGCCCCACATTGACTCAAATCTGAAATAACCGGAGCATTGGACAATGGCACAAAGATCACCGACATCCTTTCGATCTGCCGCTATTTCGAGGAACTCCACCCTGATCCGCCATTGATGGGGCGCAATGCCGAGGAGCGAGCGGTGATAGCGTCATGGCTGCATCGCATCGAGTGGGACGGCTTTCTCGCGGCGATGGAAGCTTTTCGTAACTCGACACCGGGTTTAAAGGGGCGTGCTCTCCCCGGACCAGAGGCCTATGAGCAGATCCCAGCGCTTGCCGAGCGTGGGCGCACGCGGATCCAGCATTTCTTTGAATGGCTTAATGCGCGGCTTGCCGAAAACGAATTTGTATGTGGCCCTGGCTATACAGTTGCCGACATCAGCGGAATGGTCGCCGTCGATTTCGCTGGCTGGGCGAAACTCAAGCTACCCGAGCATGTTACGCATCTGCGCCGTTGGCATGCCGCGGTGTCGGCCCGCCCCAGCGCGAAGGCTTGACCACGTTTTTTGTCGGCCATGCCCACTTTTGGCGCTTGGCGGACCTGCCATTCGACCTGATGAATGTCGTTCCTGGCATGATGCTTCGAGCCAGTTCGCCCGCGGCGTTGCCGCAAGAGGCCCAGATCGCTACTCTAGCGATTACAAAAAAATGTAATCGAGGAAACGTGAGCTTAGCGTCTGCCCAAAACAGCTAATATCCGACCCAATCAAATCGCGAAAACAACAACGGTCGGGAACCCAGGGAGGTAAAGCATGGCCCGTCTCACCATCAACGGAAAAGCTCAGGATATCGACGTCGATCCCAATACCCCCCTGTTGTGGGCGTTGCGGGAGCAGGTCGGTCTGACCGGCACCAAATACGGCTGCGGCATCGCCCAGTGTGGGGCCTGCACCGTGCACATCGATGGCGTCGCGGTCCGCTCGTGCAGCCTGCCGGTCAGCGACGCGGTCGGCAAGCAGATCACGACCATCGAGGGTCTGGCGCAGAACGGCATCTTGCATCGCGTGCAGAAAGCCTGGCTCGAAGGCGACGTGCCGCAATGCGGCTATTGCCAGAGCGGCATGATCATGGCGGTAGCGGCGCTTCTGAAGGAGAAGCCAAAGCCCACCGATGCCGATATCAACGACGCCATCACAAATATCTGCCGCTGCGGCACCTTCCAACAGGTACGCGCGGCAATTCACGCCGCTGCTGCGAACGCGTGAGGGGGCAGTCATGAATCACATCCAGCAAATGAATCGTCGCACCTTCGTCGTGAGTGCAGCTGCCGTCGGCGGCGGCCTCATGTTCGGCATGGATATCCCACTCGGTCCGCAAGTCGTCCGCGCCGCGGACGGCTCGCCGGAAGTCAATGCTTGGGTCGTAATCCGGCCTGACGACACCGTCGTCATCAGGATGGCACGCTCCGAGATGGGGCAGGGCACGATCACCGGTCTCGCCCAGCTCGTCGCCGAAGAACTGGAATGCGACTGGTCGAAAGTCACGACCGAATATCCGACCCCGGGCCAGAGCGTCGCGCGCAAGCGCGTGTGGGGTGACATGTCGACCGGCGGCAGCCGCGGTATCCGCAACTCGCACGAATACGTGCGCAAGGGCGGAGCGGCGGCTCGCATGATGCTGGTGCAGGCCGCGGCCAACGAGTGGAAGGTTCCGGCGTCCGAGTGTACGGCATCGAACAGCGTGATCACGCACTCGCCTTCCGGCCGCACGACGACGTTCGGCAAGGTGGCCGAAGCCGCCGCCAAGCTCGAGCCGCCCGCCGAAATCAAGCTCAAGGATCCGAAGGACTGGAAGATTGCAGGCAAGCCGTTGCAGCGGCTCGACACCGCCGACAAGATCAACGGCAAGATGATCTACGGGATCGATGTCAAGCTGCCCGGCATGCTCAACGCCGCGATCAAGGATTGCCCGGTGTTCGGCGGCAAGGTTAAGAGCCTCGACACCGCCAAGGTCGCCGGCATGCCGGGTGTGAAGAAGGTGGTGCAAGTGGGCGACACCGCCGTCGCTGTGATCGGCGATACCTGGTGGCAGGCGAAGAGCGCGCTCGACGCACTTCCGATCGTGTGGGACGAAGGCCCCAACGTTAAGGTCTCCAGCGCCACCATCGCCGAGGCGCTCAAGACCGGCCTCGACGCCGAACAAGCCTTCATCGGCAATCAGAACGGCGACGCGAAGGCCGCCATCGCCAGCGCGGCCAAGAAGGTCGAGGCGGTCTACAGCTATCCGTACCAGAACCACGCGGCCATGGAGCCACTCAACGCCACCGCGCTCTACACTGCCGACAAGTGTGAAGTCTGGTGCGGGACGCAGAACGGAGAAGCGGCTTTCGCCGCCGTTCTGGCGGCATCCGGGCTGCCGGCCAACAAATGCGACGTGCACAAGCAGATGCTTGGCGGCGGTTTTGGCCGGCGCGGCGCGTTCCACGACTACGTGAGCCAAGCCGTGCTCATCGCCAAGCAGATGCCGGGGACGCCGGTGAAACTGCTCTGGTCACGCGAAGAAGACATGGTGCACGGCAGGTATCACCCTGTGACGCAATGCAAGCTGGTCGGGGCGTTCGACAAGGATAACAACCTGACCGCACTGCATGCGCGCATCTCAGGACAGTCGATCCTGACCGCCGTGCGCCTCGAAGCGCTCGAAAACGGCAAGGATCCGGCTACGTTCCAGGGCTTCGCCCCCGCGGGCGAGGCGATGATTGGCTACTCATTCCCAAACCTCCTGGTCGATCATGCGATGCATAACCCGCCTGTGCCGCCAGGCTTCTGGCGTGGGGTGAACATCAACCACAATGCCATCTACCTGGAATGTTTCATGGACGAACTCGCCCATGCGGCCGGGCAGGATCCGCTCGAGTTCCGGCGCAAGTTGATGACGAAGCACCCCAAGCACCTCGGTGTGCTCAATGCCGTGGCCGAGCGGGTTGGTTGGGGCAAGCCGGCGCCGCAAGGCGTATTCCGCGGTTTGGCCCAGCATATGGGCTACGGCAGCTATGTGGCTGCAGTCGCCGAAATCTCCGTCGAAGGTGGCAACAAGATCAAGATCCATCGCATCGTCGGAGCAACCGATCCGGGCTTTGCGGTCAATCCGGCGCAGATTGATCGTCAGGTCGCCGGCTCGTTCGTCTACGGTCTGTCGGCACTGTTCTACGGTGAATGCACCGTCAAGGATGGCGCCATCGAGCAGACGAACTTCGACACCTACGACTCGCTGCGTATCGCCAATATGCCGAAGGTCGAATCGATCGTCATGCCGACCGGCGGCACGCCGTGGGGCGGGGTTGGCGAGCCGACGATCTGCGTGGCTGCACCCGCTGTCCTCAACGCGTTTTTCGCAGCGACCGGAAAACGCATCCGCTCAGTCCCACTGAAGAATCTCAACATAGCCTTCGCGTGAACAATCGAAGCGGCGGCTCGCGCCGCCGCTTCCCCTTTGGACATTGACCCATGAATGCGACGCGCGTGTCTGCCGCGGTCGTGGTCGTCTTTGCGTCGATCGCTACCGCCTTCGCGGCCTCTGAGCCCCCGGCCGGCGCGACATCGTGTTCCGGCTGCCATCCGGCCAATGCCGGTGTTCAATCACCGGTGCCGCCGCTTGCCGGAAGAAACGCGGCGGAGATCGTCGCGCAGATGCAGGCCTTCCGGGCAGGCCAGCGCTCCGCGACCGTCATGGACCGCATCGCCAAGGGCTTTTCCGATGCCGAGATCCAGGCCATCGCCGCCTGGTACGCGGAACAGCATTGAAAGAGGACGGCGCCATGACCGGACACCGCACGTGCCGCCGTACGTTCCTTACCTCGGCCGCTGCGCTTGCAACTTCGGCAGCGCTCCTTGCCCGGCCTGCCATCGCGCAGTCCGCCCCACGCGTTGTTGTTGTGGGCGGCGGCTTTGCCGGCGCGAGCGCCGCGCGCGCCCTCAGACGAGCCGATCCGCGCATCGCGGTAACTTTGGTGGAGGCGAACCAACCCTTCATTGCTTGCCCGTTCAGCAACGGCGTTATCGCGGGATTGCGGGATCTCACGGCGCAGCAATTCGGCTACGGCAAGGTCGCCGCCGACGGCATCACGCTCGCGATAAAGGCCGCGAGTGGCGTCGACCCGGCAACCCGCACGGTCTCGCTCGGCGACGGACAGCGGCTATCCTATGACCGGCTGGTGCTGGCACCGGGCATTGACCTGCGCTGGGACGCACTGCCCGGCTACACCGAGGGGGCTGCCGAGCAGATGCCGCACGCATGGAAGGCCGGCGCGCAGACTTCGCTTCTGCGGCGCCAGCTTGAGGCAATGGAGGACGGCGGAGTCGTGATCATTGCGGCGCCGGCCAACCCTTTCCGCTGCCCGCCCGGCCCCTACGAGCGCGCCAGCCTGATCGCGTATTTCCTCAAGACAAAAAAGCCGCGTTCGAAGCTGATCGTGCTCGACGCCAAGGACGCCTTTTCCAAGCAGCGCCTGTTTCAGAACGCCTGGGCCGAGCTCTATCCCGGACTGATCGAATGGGTGTCGCTCTCCAAGGGAGGCAAGGTCACCTCGGTCGAGCCCGCAACCAAGACGCTCATTACCGATTTCTCCACGCACAAGGCGGATGTCGCAAACGTCATCCCGCCGCAGAAGGCCGCGCGCATCGCCGAGATCGCCGGCGTTGTCGACCGCACCGGCTGGTGTCCGATCGATCCGGTCACGTTCGAATCCAAGCTCCAGCCCAACATCCACGTGCTCGGCGACGCGACGATCGCCGGCGGCATGCCGAAATCGGCGTTCACTGCGAACGCGCAGGCCAAGGTCTGCGCGGCTGCCGTGGCGAAGCTTCTACGCGGCGAGACGCCGGCCGAGCCTAAACTCATCAACACATGCTACTCCCTGGTCGCGCCGGACTACGGCATCAATGTCGCCGGCGTTTATCGCCCGGTAAACGGCGTATTGACCGAAGTTGAGGGCTCGGGTGGCGTCAGCGCTGTAGACGCGCCGCGCGCCACACGCGAGCTCGAAGCGACCTTCGCAAATGGCTGGTTCCAGACAATCACGAATGAAGCCTTCGGCTGAGATGCGGGTCGCGCGCGGGCTTTCGGTCACGATCGCACTCGCTGCTTTTGCGTCCGCTCTCGCTTATCCCGCCCATGCGCAGGACGTGCTGCTGCCGTATGCGGTCGTCGGTGACGCCATTCCAGCCTCGCTCACCGGCGCCAAGGGTGATGCGGCCCGTGGCCGCGCGATCGTAACCGATCGGTTTGTGGGACTCTGTCTGCTCTGTCATTCCGGGCCTTTCCCGGAGGAACGGTTTCAGGGCACGATCGGCCCGGACCTTAAAGGAGCGGGCGCACGCTGGAGCGAGGGTCAGTTGCGGTTGCGCATCGTGGATTCGACCCGGCTCAATCCGGACTCCATCATGCCGCCATACTATCGTGTGGATCGTCTCACCCGCGTCGCACCTGCCTTTCTCGGCAAGCCGGTGCTCAGCGCGGAACAAGTCGAGGATGTGGTGGCATATCTGACGACGTTGCGGGATTAGGGTCGAAACGATGCAACGGCATGATGATGGGCGGAGATCGCGACGCGGCATCCTGAAGGCGGCGGGTGCCCTTGCTGCGGGCTGCGGCGCCGCAATCCTGGTGCGCCCGGCGTGGGCGACCCCCGCCTCGATGGAGACCGCAATCCGAAACGTGGTCGGCGCGGCAGCGATGAAGCCGGGCAAGGTGGCGCTCGACATTCCCCCGCTGGTCGAGAACGGAAGCACCGTCGCGGTGTCGGTTGCGGTCGAGAGCCCGATGACGCCGACGGACTACGTGAAGGCAATCCACATCTTTACCGAAAAGAACCCGCAGCCGAACGTCATCGGCATCCATCTCGGTCCGCGCGCCGGACGAGCCACCGTCTCAACGCGCATGCGGCTTGTGGATACGCAAAAGATCGTGGCGATAGCCGAGATGAGCGACGGTTCGTTTTGGTCGGACACGGTCGAGGTTATCATTACCCTTGGCGCCTGCCTCGAGGACGTCATCTGATGGCACGCGCGCTCATCAACGTTCCGGCCAAGGCCAAGCGCGGCGAGGTCATCGCGATCAAGACGCTGATCTCGCACGAAATGGAGACCGGGTTTCGCCATACGACCACCGGCGTACCTATCCCGCGCAACATCATCACGTCGTTCGTTGCCACCTACAATAAAGAAGAGATATTTCGCGCCGTGCTTTTTCCCGCCATTGCCGCGAACCCGTTCATCACGTTCTACACGGTCGCGACCGAGAGCGGCACGCTTGCCTTCGAATGGACCGGCGACAACGGTTTCTCCGCGACCGAGAGCGCCACGATCACCGTCGAATGAGGCCGGCCATGACGAAGCTGGAGTTTGTTCGAAGCGGTGTGCTGGTCATCGGTCTTTGCATCATGGCGGCGCAGTCCTCAGCTGCCGAAATCCCGCTCGCCGAGCGTCGCTCCGGCTACGACTTCCTGAGTCGCGAGACCCGCGCGATGCAGGACGACGATACCGCGAACCCCGGCATGCTTTGGGTGCTCGACGGCGAGGCGCTGTGGCGCGCCAAGGCCGGCACAGCCGGAAAAGTCTGTGCCGACTGTCATGGCGATGCGCGCGAGTCCATGAAGGGCGTCGCCGCGCGTTATCCGGCGTTCGATCCGGCCCGTGGTCGGCCGGTCAATCTTGAGCAGCGCATCAATATTTGCCGCAGCGAGCAGCAGCAGGCGCCGCCGTTCCCTTACGAGAGCAGGGACCTGCTGGCGCTGACGGCCTACATCGCGCGCCAGTCGCGCGGCATGCCGATCGAAGGCACGGCGGACGAGCGGCTGAAACCGTCTGTGGATGCCGGGCGCGCGCTGTTCACCGGTCGTCAGGGCCAGCTCAACCTGACCTGTGCGCAATGCCATGACGACAATTGGAGCCAGAGACTCGCCGGCAACCTGCTGACGCAAGCGCACCCGACCGGCTACCCGCTCTATCGGCTCGAATGGCAGACGGTGGGCTCGCTGCAGCGCCGCCTGCGTAATTGCTTGATCGGCATGCGCGTGGAGCCCTACGCGTACGGCGCGCCGGAATACGTCGCGCTCGAGACTTACATGATGTGGCGTGCGCGCGGGCTCCCGATCGAGACACCAGCGGTGCGCCCGTAGGCGATGTCCGCGCCTGCGCCGGTCACTACGCCCTCGCTGCGCCAATGACCCAAAGCGACATTGGAAGACCTGGGTGGGCGCGTCGCCGATGATGCGGCATTTCAATCATAATCCGCGTCGCGACTGATAGCCTTAACCATCGCTTCGACGGCAGCTTTCTGTTTCAACCCGCTTTCGCGAACCAGCGCGCGCCAAGCGGAGAAACTGAGCGCCAGATGCAGTACGGCGCGCTGCTTCGTGCTCAGCTTTGCACCGAGCACCTCGTGATAGGCCGCCATACGCGCGCCAAACCGCAGTTCAACCATTTCCTTCGTGAGCGCGTGATATTCGGCGTCGCGCAACACGCATGCGGCCAGATCAGCGTTGCGGTCGTACCAGTCATAAATTGCACGAAGGCCGACACGCAATCGCTCGCGGGGCGTGAGTCCACGCCATGCCTCGGCATCCGGCAAAGGGTCACGCTCAACGGACAGCCCCGAGCAAGCAAGGTAAAGGCTCCGCTCATCGGGAAAATGGGCATAAAGCGTGTGGCGCTGAACGCCGGCTCGCTCTGCGACCATGCTGAAGGTCGTGAGCGCCGGGCCGACACTGCTGTGCAGGTCGATCGCAGCTTCGACGATGCGGCGCCGTGTTTCAGCCTGGTGCTCGGCGCGGCGCCTGAGGGTGTAGGTTCGGGTCATATGTTTTAATTGCACACACGTGTATATTCATTCTTGACAACAGCGTCATATTTCACTATACGCATGTGTACTACGAAAGAAAGCCGAAGTCCACCCTCGACCCTGGCGGCATGGAGGAAACGCATGGAAACGAAGATCAGCGAAATCGCCGATGGCATCTACCGGCTCTCAACCTATGTGCCGGACATCGCGCCACCCGCCGGCTTCACCTTCAATCAGTTTTTGGTTCTCGGCGACGAGCCGCTGATGTTCCATACCGGTCTTCGAAAAATGTTGTCTCTCAATCGCGACGCATTAGCCCGCATCATGCCGGCCGAGCGCCTGCGCTGGATCGCGTTCGGCCATTTCGAGGCAGACGAGTGCGGCGCGATGAACGAATGGCTCGCGGTTGCGCCACAGGCGACGCCCGCGCACGGTCAAACCGGTTGCATGGTGTCGCTCAACGATTTCGCGGACCGGCCCCCGCGCGTATTGACGGACGGCGAAGTCGTCAACCTCGGCGGCGGCAAGCGAGTGCGTTTCATCGACACGCCGCATACCCCGCATGGCTGGGACGCCGGCGTGCTATACGAAGAGTCGACGCGCACTTTGATGTGCGGCGACCTGTTCACCCAGCTTGGCAATGCCCCTGCGCTGACCGACGGCGATGTTGTAGGGCCGGCGATCGCCGCGGAGGATGTATTCAAGTATTCCTGCCTGAATCCGGGCATGGGCGCGACGATCCGCAGCCTTTCCAAGCTCGCGCCCCGCACGCTGGCAATCATGCATGGTCCCTCCTTTACGGGCGATGGCGCCGCCGCCCTGAGGGCCCTGGCGGATGACTATGACCGTCGCGTTTCCAGTCAGGTATCCCAGGCTTTTGGGAGCGTGGCCGCCTAAGCCATTCCGCACACCACGCCCGCCAGATTGCCGGTGGAGCGGCTCAAGCCGAACGCAAGTTTCGCGATCAGCACGACGCCCATATTGCCGGCTCCAAGTGGCTCCAAGTGGCTCCAAGTGGCTCCAAGTAGCTCCAAGTAGATGCTTGTCATCTGACCCACATTTTTGGTCTTTTTCCCTTACGCCGCGGTATTTGTAATGAGGGGCGCCACCGGCGCCGGCAGGGAAAGTCTGTGCGATGCCCGACGAAACACGCGATAGCCGCTTGTTGCCTTATTTCAGCTCGGAACACGAAATTCTGCGGACCCAGGTTCGGCGTTTTGTTGAGACTGAGATCAAACCGCACGCACAGGCGTGGGAGGACGCAGGATTTGTCCCGCGCGAGGTCTTGCGACGCATGGGCAAACTGGGATTTTTCGGAATTCGCTACCCCGCACAGTATGGCGGTTCCGAGATGGATGTGCTTGCCAGCGTGGTGCTGGCGGAAGAGCTGGGACGCTCCACGTTCGGCGGTGTCGCGATCACTGTTTTGGTCCACACCGACATGGCATCGGTGCACATCTACAATGCGGGGTCACAAGCGATCAAGGATCGCTTCATGCCGGATATTGTTTCCGGCACGAAAATCGTTGCGGTTGCCGTCACCGAACCTGGCGCCGGCTCCGATGTGAAAAACATCCGATCCACGGCGCGACGCAACGGCAATGAATACGTTCTGAACGGAACCAAAATGTTCGTTACGAATGGTGTCTATGCCGACCTCTACTGCGTGGCGGCGAAGACGGCAATGGAAGCGCGGTCGTCACAAAGCATCTCAATGTTTTTGGTTGAGAAGGACAGACCTGGGTTCCGTGTTGGAAAAAAGCTTGACAAGCATGGCTGGCTTTCCTCCGACACGGCAGAGCTGATTTTTGAAGATTGCCGCATACCGGAATCGAATCTACTCGGTGCCGAGGGGCGCGGCTTTTACGCAATCATGAACAATTTTCAGAACGAGAGAATCGTGATGGGCGCGATGGCTATGGGTGAAGCGCTAGCGGCAATCGATTTGACCCTCGCTTGGGTCACGCAGCGCCATGCTTTCGGTTCATCGCTGTGGTCGAAGCAAGCGATCCGTCATCGCTTGGCGATGCTGGCCGCCAAGGTCGAGGCCGGGAGGCAACTTGTCTTCCATGCAGCCTGGTTAGCGACGCGCGGAATTGAAGCGACCAGAGAGGTTTCGATGGTGAAGGCTTACTGCGGCGAGCTCGTTAACGAGGTCATGCACGCCTGCTTGCAGTTCCATGGCGGGATGGGATTCATGCGAGAGAGCGCCATCGAGCGGATGGCAAGGGATGCGCGCGTGCACACTATTGGTGGTGGCGCGACTGAAGTCATGCTCGAAGAGATTGCCAAGCGCATGCATGTAAGCTGATCAAATTTATCAGGGCCTCTAGCCCAATTGCATGCCAATGCCCCAAAACAGCGTCCGCTTCGCGGGTGAAGCGGACATCGGAAATCCTGTACCGGTCTAGGCCTTCGCCCATTCGCGCCAATGTGTGGGGTGAACTTTTATTCGCCGCTCGGTGGCAGCTTTGATCCAACCGCCAACGACGCGGCGGCAGGGAAACAATATCGCACGCTCGCCGCTCGCATCGATAACAGCCAATTCCAAGTCGCGGTTGAATGGTGCGGTCGATAGTTCGCGCTGCCACATGGACTTTCTCCCAAACATGGAAAAGCTTGTGGCGTAAATAGATCGACGCTTCATCTCCGTCTTGTTATTTGCGGTCAAAGATTTGGTTTTTGACCGACCTAAACCATTGGATAGGTGCCGCGCCTCTTTCGGATAATAGGTACATCGCTCGTACAATGGAGCGCGCGGGCTCGCACGGCATAGTCTAATCATCGAGACAAAAAAAATATTTGGGGAGACGACGATGTTGAAGATCATGGCGGCGGCCACCCTCTTAGCTATTTGCCGCGACCTGTGGCCGCTGACATCGGTATTGCGCTGGAGGTTTGCACCATTACGCGCTGTCCGCTCCTCGCCGCCGCGATAGGAACATTAGGAACATTAAGTCTGACTAGACGGGAAGCGGACGGTGGCGCTGGCAGTGTGCCGATGAAAAACCCGTAAGAATTTTGGTTAGGCCGCCGCGAGGCGGAGGGGCGCAAGTCGGCACGCGGCTTTTCCCAGAAAC
>Ga0184635_10000310_pt1 | contig 11808 bp, 9 predicted proteins | sample PLM3_30_b2_FD_133147 | JGI IMG/M metagenome (GOLD analysis project Ga0184635, IMG submission 133147) | Groundwater sediment microbial communities from an aquifer in East River, Colorado, USA - PLM3_30_b2 | ecosystem: Environmental > Terrestrial > Soil > Riparian zone | place: USA: East River...
ATGTGTTATTAAGAACGATCTTGAAAGATTTTGGTTTCTTCAAAAAGTCAACACCCTTCTTTGTAAATTTCAACACACCATATTCTTCAATATCTTTTTGAAGTAAACCCTCCAACAGCATTTGGCGGATCAATGAATTCCAGAAATGCGGTTCCTTTTCATTACCGCTGGCGAATACATCAAGCCCCTCATGGCGATACATGGTTATTTGTGGTGTTGGTCTTCCAAAGATCATATTCACCACATACTCCATGGCAAATCGTTCATCGAGAGCCTTAATAGCTTTCAGTGCACACACAACCTCATCCTTTGCTTCAATTTTTTCTTTCGGGTGAAGACAGTTATCACAATTGCCACATTTCTCACTTTCATATTCTTCACCAAAATAACTGAGTAAAATTTTTCTTCTGCAAACACCACTTTCTGCAAATGCCACCGTTTCGCTTACCAATTGATTTCCCACTTCTCTTTCGCTAAGCGGTTTATCACGCATCAAATGTTCAAGCTTTGCCACATCTTTATGAGAATAATAAAGAATACATTTTCCCTCCATGCCATCACGACCGGCCCGGCCAGTCTCCTGGTAATAATTTTCAATACTTTTTGGAATATTATAATGAATTACATAGCGGATATCTGGTTTATCAATTCCCATTCCGAATGCAATAGTGGCAACGATCACCTGCACGTCCTCATTCATAAACTGATCTTGCCTGTCAGATCTTAACTTACTGTCAAACCCGGCATGATAAGCAACAGCTTTAATGCCATTTGCCGTTAGCATATCAGCAAGTTCTTCGGTCGTTTTTCTATTCGTTGTGTAAATGATACCGCTTTTACCCCTATTCTGCACGATGAACTTTGCCATATTCTTCAGCGTATCATCCTTGTTGATCTTAGGAATTATTTCATAATAGAGATTTGGCCGGTTAAATGAAGAAATAAAGATCTTCGGATCACGGAGGTTTAGATTTTCAACGATATCGCTTTGAACTTTTGGGGTTGCGGTCGCTGTTAAGGCAATCATTGGAATGTCTGGATTTATCTGGATCATCATCTCTCTTAACCGACGATATTCCGGACGAAAATCATGGCCCCACTCAGAAATACAGTGTGCTTCATCAACCGCGAAGAAGGAGATCTTAAGATCGCTAAAGAATTCAAGATTCTCTTGTTTGGTTAATGTTTCCGGCGCAACGTATAACATTTTCGTTTTGCCAGTAAGCAGATCATCATGTACCTCTTTTATTTCTTTTTTTGTAAGAGTAGAATTTAAAAAATGAGCTACTGAATCTACATTGCTGTAACCGCGGACAAGATCTACCTGGTTTTTCATTAATGCAATGAGAGGAGAAACAATAATTGCAACTCCCTCACTAACCAATGCCGGTAATTGATAGCACAAACTTTTACCACCGCCGGTAGGCTTGATAACAAATGTATCCTTACCTGCCAGTAAATTCTCAATGATCTTTTCCTGGTTGCCTTTGAATTTATCAAAACCAAAATGCTCCTGAAGCGCTTCGTGAAGGTCAAATTTCTTTTTGGAGGCAGGTTTGCCGTTTGTTGCCTTAACTGTTTTTTTTGCTGATGCTGTAGCCATTACTCAAAGCTTTTCATCGTCTTTTTTTAAAATTATAGCTGATTAAGATACAGAAAATACCGTTGTAATGTGTTGGTATTTTTACACAAATGATAGCTTCTGTACGATTTATATGGAGTGGCGGCGGGACTTGCTAGCGGAGAAGGTATAATTGAATATTCTTTCCATCATCCCGGTAAACGCTCCTATCAGATACCCTCAACAGACGATCCGGGCGAATTTACGAAAATTGTTTGCTTGATTAGTTACTAAAATGGTAAACTAAACTATAATCCCGTATTGATATGGTTTCATATCAAATCCTATAATTTTGCCCCCTCAAATGACCTCCTCACTAAAACAGATTGCGCTAAGGACTATCGATTTAGAGTCACAATCCATCAGCGGATTATCCCAATATATCAACGAGGACTTTGAAAAGGCGGTAAACGCAATCACTAACTGCAAGGGCCGGGTGGTTATAAGCGGAATTGGAAAAAGCGCTGTTATTGCTCAAAAAATTGTTGCCACACTCAATTCAACAGGAACGCCTTCAATTTTCATGCATGCGGCCGATGCCATTCACGGAGATCTTGGGATTGTGCAACAGGACGATGTGGTGATGATCATCAGCAAAAGCGGCGAAAGCCCGGAAATAAAAGTGCTGGTCCCGCTGATTAAAAATTTCAAAAATATTCTTATTGGGATGGTGGGAAGTGTTGAGTCTTATTTAGCCAGCCAATCTGATTTAGTACTAAACACAACAGTTCCCCAGGAAGCCTGCCCGAATAATTTGGCGCCAACAAGCAGCACAACTGCACAACTTGTAATGGGTGACGCATTAGCTATTTGCCTGATGGAAATGAAAGGGTTTGGTAGTGATGATTTCGCAAAATTCCATCCAGGGGGAACACTTGGAAAAAAACTTTATTTACGGGTAGCTGATCTTTATATAAAAAACGAAAAGCCAAAACTGGCAAAAGACAGATCATTGAAAGAAGTTATTGTTGAAATTTCATCAAAACGATTAGGGGCAACAGCTGTCGTTGATAACAATGATATTCTTTTAGGAATAATCACAGACGGGGACCTTAGAAGAATGCTTGAAAAAAGTATTTCTTTGGATGGTGTGACTGCAGCAGATATCATGACGGCAACACCCAAATCCATTGGCGCAGATGAACTGGCGGTTGATGCGCTGGACCTGATGAGGAAAAGATCAATCACCCAATTAGTGGTGGTTGAAAACGGAAAATATCTTGGATTTATACATTTGCATGACCTGATCCGCGAAGGATTGATATAAAAGATATGAGTAGCAAACATAATTATGTAGCGATTATGGCCGGTGGTATCGGAAGTCGTTTCTGGCCAATGAGCCGCACCGCCTATCCAAAACAGTTTCTTGATATACTAAATACGGGCAAAACTTTAATTCAACAAACGTATGAACGGTATAAAAAACTGGTGCCCGAGGAAAATATTTTCATTATCACATCAGCAGAGTATGTGCCGATAGTGAAGGAACAATTGCCAAATGTCAAAGAGGAAAATATTCTTGGCGAGCCCTCACGAAAAAATACGGCGCCATGTGTTGCTTATATTTCTTTCAAGCTTTTGGAAAAAGATCCGAATGCAAATCTTATTGTTGCCCCGTCTGATCATATGATAACAGAAGTATCAGAATTTATTAAGACATCAAAGAAGGCGCTGGATTTTGTGGATCACATCAACGCATTTGTAACGCTAGGAATAAAACCAACATACCCCAATACCGGTTACGGATATATTCAGCATGATACTACCGCAGCAGCTCCGGATATTTATAAAGTAAAAACGTTTACCGAAAAACCGAATGCAGAACTGGCACAAACATTTATAGCCAGCGGAGACTTTCTTTGGAATGCAGGCATTTTTATTTGGAAAGTAAAAAATATCGTTACCGCATTTGAGAAATATCTTCCTGAGATGTACGAGGTTTTCGCTGCAGAAAAAGAAAAGTTTAATACGGAAGAAGAGAAAGAGGCAATAGAACAAATATATCCCCAGTGTACCAATATTTCTATTGATTTTGGAATCATGGAAAAAGCGGATAATGTTTATATCATTCCATCATCATTTGGCTGGAGCGATCTTGGTACATGGAACAGTGCGTGGGATAATATGGAGAGAGATTATTTGGGAAATGCTGTTGCTGGAAAAAATGTAATGATAATGGACGCAACAAAATGTATGGTTCATGCAGAAAATGGAAAACTTGTTCTGTTGCAGGGACTCGATGATTTTATTGTTGTAGACACAAAGGATGCGTTACTTATTTGCAGAAAAGATAAGGAACAAGAGATAAAGGAATTTGTTGCTGAAGTCAAGCGAAACAAAGGAGATAAGTACCTATAATGTGGTATCTGCAGTTCGAATGGGGTTTTATATTTTTAGTTAGAAATTATGGCAGCTCCTGTCAACAATATTTTATTCCTCGATATTGAGACTGTTCCTCAATATGCAGACTATAACTCTTTGCCCAAGGACTGGAAAGAGCTGTGGGATACAAAAGCAACTTCACTTTTAAAATACTACGAAGAGGACACAAAAGAAACGATCTATCATCGGGCGGGCATTTATGCCGAGTTTGGAAAAATTATTTGCATAAGCTGTGGTTTTATTCAGGGAAATGGCAATGGGAAGAAAATCATTCTTAAATCTTTTTATGGAGAGAATGAAGCGGTGCTGCTTGTTGAGTTTTGCGATATGCTGAATAAATGGACGAATAGTGACGAGCCGAAATTTCTATGTGCTCATAATGGAAAGGAATTTGATTTTCCATATCTATGTCGCCGGCTTATTATAAATAAGCTTCCAATTCCAGCTATCTTAAACGCCAGCGGTAAAAAACCCTGGGAGGTTTGTCATATCGATACTCTTGAATTATGGAAGTTTGGAGATTTTAAAAGCTTTACTTCTTTAAACCTCCTGGCTCATACACTTGGCATTCCTACACCAAAAGATGATATTGACGGAAGCAAGGTTTGGAGTGTTTATTGGAACGACAAAGATTTAAAACGGATTGTCAACTATTGCCAGAAAGATGTCGTCACTGTTGCACAAATACTTTTGCAAATGCAGGGAGAATCAGGTGTAAAACAGGAAAACATCGAAATAAAAGGATAAAGCCGGGAAATTTCAGCATTGTTTTTTCAGCCTTTGGCTCAGAACAATTATTTTTGCTGCCCCAAACATAAAAGGGATTGTTTCTAAAAGTTCGGGATTAAAAGGTGCGGTAGCTCAGTCGGTAGAGCAAAGGACTGAAAATCCTTGTGTCGGCGGTTCGATCCCGCCCCACACCACTGAAAAGGCTCTGGTTAATTACCGGAGCTTTTTTATTTGTAAGCCAGTAAGTGCGAAAAAAACAACTGCAAGCTGGTGTTCTTTTGTTTTTGCATGCCGGCTCCGGAATCTTGAGACCAATGTTGGTTCAAATCAACTTCTTTTTATTGACAGAATGGTTTTTTACCACGTTTGAATAAATCACTCTTCCTTCTGTTTCACGACCAGGTACCACTGATTTTCGAGCGGGAGATAGCCATAATCATAGCAAAAGAAGTAGGTTTTGCCGGTCCTGGTAGTGTAAGTGTGTGTCATATATTTAAAATGAAATCCAAGCCGGTGAAGCTTATCAAGATTTGCCTTGACGGTTTCTTTATTTTCCGGTAACACACTTTCAAGGATCTTTCTGTTTTTTAAAAGGCTATTATTTATACTACGCACAAAAGAGCTGTAATTAGATTTAGCTTTTTGTCGATTGTTATGATTGTTGCGGCAATAATCATCACAGAATTTTTTGTCACTTCTTCCTTTCAACTCTTTGCCACAGGTAAGACAAATTTTCGATTCTGAGATAATCATGGCGATGGTTTTAAAGAATTAAGGTATGGAAAAACCACCCGCTTGCAAACGTTTAAACACGTTTAGTTTCGGGAAAAAACGGGTAATCACCGGATGGACCTATCTATCATATTCATCTTTGTCTTGTCGGCTATTAACCCAAACGGCTGACTGCAATAAATTTCTTAACCCGTTCCATAAAATTAAATGGGACACAAATTTTCAGTTATGTACGCATTAAGAAACAAGGTCCAGTTGATTGGCAACCTGGGCAGCAAACCAGAAGTTAAGAATACCGAAAGCGGTAAAAAGCTGGCACAGTTCAGTATTGCAACCAATGAAAGCTACCGCAATAGTAAAGGAGAAAAGGTGACCGAAACCCAATGGCATCGCGTGGTCGCCTGGGGTAAACTTGCCGATATTGCCGAGAAATACCTTGACAAAGGCAAGGAGGTTGCGATCGAAGGAAAACTTGTTAATCGTAGCTATAACGGCAAGGACGGAAGTAAGAAATACATGAGCGAGATCCAGCTTAATGAATTGCTGATGCTGGGGTCAAAATCTCCTGTTACCTGATTAAATTGGGCCGCGAATTACGGGAATATTATTCTTGTTGTTCGTGGCTTTTTCTCCCGCTTCAAAACTAAAACTTGAAAGACTTATAGTTTAGGGAGAAGTTTATAAAATAGTGGGGCCAGTATGGCGGTGTTCAATGAATTGCGATAAGGTTTCCCGGATTACAAGGAATTAATTTTCGGAACTTATCAATTGCATGCTAAATTCACATTTGCGTTATTCGAGTAATCCGTGGCTAAAACAATCCAAAGTGGCTAACCTCATTATTGACACCGAAAACCAATCGTTTCAGCTGGCGGTTGACCTTGTTTATCAAAGCTCATGCAATATTTTTCTTACTGGTAAAGCAGGCACTGGCAAGACAACATTTCTCAAATACATAAAGGAAAACTGCGCCAAGCAACTGGCTGTAGTAGCGCCAACGGGAGTGGCGGCGATCAATGCGGGTGGAGTTACTATGCATTCTTTTTTTCAATTGCCCTTTTCACCATTTATTCCAGATGTTGGTGGATCTAACAGACAAACCGAAGAAACCACGAATAAAAATAGTCTTCTCAGCAAGCTGCGAATGACGACTGAAAAGAAAAAGATCTTACAGGAACTCGAACTACTTATTATAGATGAGATCAGTATGGTTCGTTGTGATATGCTCGACGCGATTGATACTGTCTTGCGTCATATTCGACGCCGGAGTAGTGAACGGTTTGGAGGGGTACAGGTTTTGTTTATCGGCGATATGTTTCAATTGCCGCCGGTAATAAAAGAACATGAATGGCGATTCCTGAAAGACTTTTATGATAGCCCTTATTTCTTCGACAGTCTTGTAATAAAAGAAGAACAGCCTGTATATATTGAGTTTGATAAAATATACAGGCAAAGCGAGGAGAAGTTTATTAATGTATTAAACCAGGTAAGGAATAATCAACTTGATGATGATGGAAGAATTTTGTTGGAGAAAAGATTTGTTCCCGATTTCAGGAGAACAAAAGATGATGGTTATATTATTCTTACTACAACCAATGAACGGGCAAGAAGTAAAAATGAAACAGAACTAAACAGCCTTGCGAACAGATCATTTTCCTATAGGGCAGAGATCGAAGGCGATTTTCCGGGGTCTGCTTATCCTGCAGAAGAACAACTGTTGCTGAAAGTTGGATCACAGGTTATGTTTATTAAAAACGACACGGAAAGAATTAAAAAATATTTCAACGGAAAAATAGGAACAGTAACAGAGCTTGATGATGATAAAATTCTTGTTCAATGTAAAGATGAAACTGAAGAGATCGAAGTAAAAAAAGAGAAATGGGAAAACATCCGTTATACTGTTGATAAGAAAAGCCGACAGCTAAACGAAGAGGTTTTGGGATCTTTTACTCAATACCCCCTTCGACTTGCGTGGGCAATAACTATCCACAAAAGCCAGGGACTAACATTTGATAAAGTAATCATTGATGCCGGTGAGGCATTTGCACCGGGCCAGGTATATGTTGCCTTAAGCCGCTGCAGAACATTGGATGGAATTGTGCTGCAAAGTCATATCCGTTCGACTAAAATGTTTTCTGACGAGAGGGTTGTTCGGTTTTCTAAAACCAAATCTTCTAAAAATATCCTGGAGCAGGAGCTGCAACGATCAAAAAGAAGCTATCAGCTTAAAATACTTTTATCCCTTTTTGATTACAAACAATTATTTGAAGACGCAAAAGAGCTCAATCAATATTTGCAAGAGAACGGATCTTCTTTTAATGAAGGATCGGAGAAATGGATTGACGAGTTTTTAGATGAAATAATTAAATTAGAAGGAATTTCAGAGAAATTTCAAAACCAACTACGTTCAATTTTCAATCGCGAAGAAAATGCTGATACAAATGAATTGCTGAAAGAAAGAATGAATGCCGGGACCAGCTATTTTCTAAAGGAACAGACTAAACTAAACGAATTATTAATTGGTTGCCCGATAGTAACAGATAGCCGCCTTCATGCGAAAGAAATAAACGAAGCACTAAAGGAAATTTTTAGTGGTCTTTCAATAAAAAAGTATTTAATGGGAGGTTTTTCCGCGGCGTTTGATATCGAAACATACCATAAAAGAAAAAAAGATTTTATACTGCCGGCATTCAGTGTAAATGTATATGCGGGAGAGGCAAAGGAAAGGACCGAAAGCCCTCATCCTTTGCTTCATCAGAGATTGAGAAAACTCAGGGATAATATTTGTTCTAAAGCGGACCTGCCAATTTATATTATTGCCGGCACCAATACACTTGATGAAATGAGTCGTTATTTACCACAGACCCTGGTTGAGATCAGAAAAATTAGCGGGTTTGGTGATGCAAAGACAGAAAAATATGGCCAACAATTTTTGGATATCATACTTGAGTATTGCAGAGAAAAGGATCTTTCATCACTAATACATGAGAAAAATCCTAAAAGAGAAAGAAAAGCCGAAAGTGGAGAAAAAAAGAAGAAGGTTGACACCAGGGCAGAGTCTTTCAGGCTTTATAGGGAAGGAAAGCGGGTTGATGAAATTGCAAAAGAAAGAAATCTTACACAACAAACAATTGAAGGCCATCTTGCATATTATATTTCCACCGGAGAAATCAAGATCAGCGAACTTTTGAGCAGTGAAAAATTTTTATTAATTGAATCAGTTGCAAAAACGCTTTCAGGAGCATCACTAACACCCATAAAAGAAAAACTTGGAAATGGAGTAAGTTTTGGAGAGATAAAACTGGTCATTGCGGATATGGAATTTCAAAAAAATCAACGACCCATATAAACCATAAGTATTTGAACATCGCTTGGATTAATTCCGGAAATTCTGCTTGCTTGTCCAAGTGTCGTGGGTTTTATTTTAGATAGTTTTTCTCTTGCCTCATTACCCAAAGAAGAAATTTTTCTATAATCAAATGTTTCTGGGATCATCAAACTTTCGAGCTGACTCATTCTTTCAACAAGTTCTTTTTCTTTTTCTATATAAACATCATACTTGATCTGAATAGAAGCTTGCTCAAGAGCATCACTTGAAAAATCATTTAATTCCTTTTTTAATACTGGTAAGCAATCCATTAAATCTTTCAATTCAATTTCAGGACGCAATAGTAATTTGCAAGCCTTTTGTTTTTCGGTTATCAACGAAGATGATATTTTTTCAAAATAAGGATTGATATCATCAGGAGTAACAGAAAGAGTATTTAGGATGTTCTTTATTTTTTCGACCCCATCCCTTTTCTCTTTTACTTTTTCCATTCTCTCTTGTGATGCCAGGCCAAGCCTGTAGCTTAATTCTGTTAGTCGGAGATCAGCATTATCTTGCCTTAAAAGAGTTCTGAACTCTGCCCGGGAAGTAAACATCCGGTATGGCTCATTGGTGCCCTTGCTAATTAAATCATCGATCAATACGCCGATGTAGGCATCACTCCTCTTCAGAATTAACGGCTCAAGATTTTTTGTTTTCTGATGAGCATTTATTCCTGCCATCAAACCCTGGCAAGCGGCTTCTTCGTATCCCGTAGTTCCATTTATCTGGCCAGCAAAAAATAAACCTTCAATAAGTTTTGTTTCAAGAGAATATTTCAATTGCGTTGGAGGAAAGTAATCATACTCTATTGCATAGCCAGGGCGAAACATTTTTGCATTTTCAAACCCAGTAATACTACGAAGTGCTTCGTATTGCACTTCTTCTGGTAATGAAGTTGAAAATCCATTAATATAAACCTCAACAGTATTCCACCCTTCAGGCTCAACAAAAAGCTGGTGCCGTTCTCTTTCGGCAAATCGATTTATTTTATCTTCTATGGAGGGACAATACCTGGGACCTATTCCTTCAATCCTGCCGCTAAACATGGGACTTCTATCAAAACCAGTTTTTAGAATATCGTGAACCCTTTTATCGGTATAGGTGATCCAGCAACTCAATTGTTTCTTGGGCTTTTCAGTATCAAGAAATGAAAATCCAACAACCTGATCATCTCCTGGCTGTTCTTCCATTTTAGCATAATTCAAACTCCTGCCATCAACTCTTGGAGGCGTACCTGTTTTTAAGCGATCACTTTCGAAGCCAAGAGAAACCAGTTGCTCGGTAATACCAAAAGCAGCTTTCTCTGATATACGACCTCCGCCAAAATTCTTATCTCCAATATGCACTTTCCCATTTAGAAAAGTCCCGTTAGTAAGGACAATAGAATCAGCGTATATGTCATGACCCAAGCCTGTTTTTACTCCAATGGCTTTGTTCGCACTAACTAAGAGACCGACGACAGTGTCTTGATAAAAATCGAGGTTCGTGGTTTTTTCAAGCATTTCTCTCCACTTCGCAGCAAAGAGCATCCTATCATTTTGTGCTCTTGGACTCCACATTGCTGGCCCTTTAGATCTATTAAGCATTCGAAATTGAATCATGGATAGGTCGGTTACAATTCCAGAATATCCTCCCAGGGCATCAATTTCCTTTACAATTTGTCCTTTCGCAATTCCACCCATTGCAGGGTTACAACTCATTTGAGCAATAGTCTGCATATTCATGGTTATTAAAAGAGTTTTTGAACCAAGATTTGCGGCAGCAGCAGCGGCTTCACAACCAGCATGGCCGGCTCCAACAACTATTACATCATATTTTTGAAACATGGGTCGCAAAGGTAAGGCGATTTTAAAGCCCATATAGAACAGAAAGACTGTCATATTATTTCACGTGGAACAGCTGGGGATGTTTCCCGTGAAACTGAGTTATTAATTAAAATACTTATTGAGTAGCTCGTTTTCTCTTTTTCTCATTATTTCTTTATCTCCTTTCCTTTTGTCATTGTAGCCACAAAGGTGAAGTGCAGCATGAAATAGCACCCGGTGGAGTTCCGATTTTATAGAGTGTCCCAATTGTTTTGCATTATCCCTGATCCGTTCAATGCTTATGTACACCTCAGCGGTTATGGCTTTATTGTTCGGGGAAAGGTCAAAAGTGATTACGTCGGTATAAAAGTCGTGATTGAGGTATTTTTTGTTTATCTCCAGAACGGCCTTATCACTACAAAAAATATAGTTTATGGAATCAAGGTTTTGCATTTCCCTTTTAAAAATGGATTCAATAAAATTCTTGAGTTTAGATGTGTTTTTTAAGTTAGTTGGAAAATCATGTGAAAAGAAATGAACTTTTGTTTTTTTTGCGGTAGCCATTATTTCAGAATTCGTAAGCAAATGTAATTCAGTGAATTTAGCTTTGTAATCATTCTATTAGTATGAAATTATCAGAATTAAAGCCGGGACAGGAAGCAATCATTAGCGAATTTGATAGCAACGATATATTCCTGAAGCTTATGGAAATGGGATGTGTGCCAGGGGAAAGAATTTTCCTTGAACAGGTTGCTCCATTAGGAGATCCGATTTCTATAAAAATATCCGGCTACTCTCTCAGTCTTAGGTTAAATGAAGCGGAACACATCCAAGTGGAATTAATTAATTGATTATCAATAATTTAAATGAATATTGGTCTTTACTTTGGTTCATTTAATCCCATACATATAGGCCACCTTATTATTGCCAACCATGTTTTGAATGAGACTCCAATAAATAAGATCTGGTTTATAGTTTCACCACAAAACCCCTTTAAAGAAAGCAAAACATTATTAAATGAATTCGATCGATTGCATTTAGTGCGCCTTGCAACGCAAGATGACAACAGAATTAAATGTTCAGACATAGAATTCAATCTTCCAAAACCATCGTACACTTCAAATACATTGACTTTTTTGTCAGAAAAATATCCCGAACATCAATTCTCC
>Ga0184635_10000311_pt1 | contig 11795 bp, 10 predicted proteins | sample PLM3_30_b2_FD_133147 | JGI IMG/M metagenome (GOLD analysis project Ga0184635, IMG submission 133147) | Groundwater sediment microbial communities from an aquifer in East River, Colorado, USA - PLM3_30_b2 | ecosystem: Environmental > Terrestrial > Soil > Riparian zone | place: USA: East River...
AGCGTCTCCCAGCGCGGCCCCGCGAAGATCTCCTTGTAGCGCTGGTAGGCGAGCTTCGCGTTCGCGATCGCGAGGCGGCCCTTCAGGTGATCAGCGCCGTCGATCGCGTCGAGCCGCTTGTCGGTCTCGGTATCGACCCGCGAGACGAAGAAGCTCGCGACCGACAGAGCGTCCCGCAGGTCGCCGCCGGCCTCGGCGAGCCGCTCCAGTCCGCGGATGTAGGCCTCTGCCACCTCGGCGTAGCGCTGCAACGAGAAGATCAGTGTGACGTTGATGCTCTTGCCACGCGCGATCATCTCTTCGATCGCCGGCAGCCCCTCCTTCGTCGCCGGGATCTTCACGTAGAGATTCGGGCGGTCGACCGTGTCGTGGAAGCGCTGCGCCTCCTCGATCGTCGCTTCGGTGTCGTTCGCGAAGTGCGGGTCGACCTCCAACGAAACTCGGCCGTCCACGCCCTGGGTCTCCTGCCAGACCGGGTGGAACAGGTCGCAGGCCTCGGTGATGTCGTCGAAGGCGAGCCGAAGGAAGATCTCTTTCAGGTCGTCCTCTTCGCCCAGCACGTCGCGGAGCTGGTCGTCGTACCACCCGCCTTCGGACATCGCCTTCTGGAAGATGGTCGGATTCGACGTGACGCCGACGACGGCGTCCTCGTCCATCATTCGCGCGAGCTCGCCGGTCCGGAGCCACTCCCGCGAGAGGGAATCGATCCAGACGCTCTGGCCGAGCTCGCTCAGCTGGTGGAGGCGCGATTTAGACATTCAGGCCCTCCTTTTCCATTGCTTCGATCTTCTCAAGCCTTCTGCGGTAGCGCTCCGCGCCGCTGAACTCGGCGGCGAGATAAGCAGCGAGGAGCTCGGCGGCAAGGTCGGCGCCGACGACCCCCGAGCCGATGCAGAGCACGTTCATGTTGTCGTGCTCCACACCTTGCCTGGCCGAGTAGGTGTCGTGGCAGACGGCGCCACGGATCCCCGCCAGCTTGGAGGCCGCCACGGAGGCGCCGACGCCGGAGCCACAGACGAGGATGCCCCGCTCCGCATCACCCGAGCGAATCGCCTCTCCGATCTCCCTGGCCTTGTCGGGATAGTCGATGCGAGGCGTGGATCTGTCGGTGCCCAGGTCCACCGGCTCGTGCCCAAGGCGCTGCACCTCTTCGAGCACGCGGTCGCGAAGCTTGACACCCCGGTGGTCAAACGCAACAGCAACTCTCATTCCTCGACTACGTTACCCCTACATGGGTGACTCGGATCTCTGGCGGGAGCTCGGGCAGCAACTGCGTGTCGACGCGGTTCGCGCGAGCGCAAAAGCCGGCTCCGGCCACCCAACCTCCTCGATGTCCGCCGCCGACCTGGCGGCGGTGCTCCTCGCCGCCCACTTCCGCTACGACTTCGACGATCCGAAGAGCCCGGCGAACGATCGCCTGATCTTCTCCAAGGGGCACGCCTCGCCACTCGTCTACGGGCTCTTCCGCGCCGCGGGCGTGCTCTCGGAAGAGGAGTTCATGACCTATCGGCAGTTCGGGAGCAGGCTGGAAGGACATCCCACGCCGGTTCTGCCCTGGGTCGATGTCGCGACGGGGTCGCTCGGGCAGGGGCTGCCGATCGGCGTCGGCGTCGCCCTCGCCGGCAAGCGGCTCGACCGGCTTCCCTTCCGCGTCTGGGTCATCTGCGGCGACAGCGAGATGGCCGAGGGCTCGATGTGGGAGGCGGCCGAGCACGCCGCGTTCTACGAGCTCGACAACCTGACCGCGATCATCGACGTCAACCGGCTCGGCCAGCGTGGCGAGACGATGCACGGTTGGGATCTTTCGTCCTACTCCGAGCGGCTCCGCGCCTTCGGCTGGCACACGATCGAGATCGACGGCCACGACGTCGAGCAGATCGACGCGGCCTACCGGGAGGCGGAGTCCACGGACAAGCCCACTGCCGTCGTGGCCAGAACGATCAAGGGCAAGGGGTACTCGAAGGTCGAAAACCAGAACGGATGGCACGGGAAAGCGATCGCCGAAGAGGCGATCCAGGAGCTGGGCGGCCTGCGGAACATCACCGTGGACGTCCCCAAGCCGGAGCGAGTGGAGCGTCACCGGTTCGAGCCGACGCCGCAGGAGTGGCCGAGCTACGAGGTCGGGTCGAAAGTGTCGACGCGGAAGGCCTACGGAGAGGCCCTCGCGGCGCTCGGCGGCGAACGCGGCGACGTGGTCGCGCTCGACGGCGAGGTCTCGAACTCGACGTTCTCTGAGATCTTCCGCGACGCGCATCCGGAACGATTCTTCGAGATGTACATCGCCGAGCAGCAGATGATCGCGGCGGCGGTCGGGATGCAGGTGCTCGGCTGGAAGCCGTTTGCCTCGACGTTCGCGGCCTTCACCTCCCGTGCCTACGACTTCGTCCGGATGGCGGCGGTCAGCCGGGCGACGATCAAGGTCTGCGGGTCACACGCCGGAGTCTCGATCGGCGAGGACGGGCCGTCGCAGATGGGCCTCGAGGACCTGGCCGAGTTCCGCGCCGTCCACAGCTCGACCGTCCTCTACCCGTGCGACGGGAACCAGACGGCCAAGCTCGTCCGGGCGATGGCCGACCTCGACGGGATCTCGTATCTGCGGACGACCCGGGGCGACACGCCGGTGATCTACGAGCCGGATGAGGAGTTCCCGGTCGGCGGGAGCAAGACGCCCCGCGCGCCGGACGACGAGGACGTCACGATCATCGCGGCCGGGATCACGCTCCATGAAGCGCTGGAGGCCGCAGACACATTGGGCTCTGAGGGAATCTCGGCGCGCGTGATCGACTGCTACTCGGTCAAGCCGATCGACGCCGAGACGCTTCGGAGCATCTCGACCCCGATCGTCACCGCCGAGGACCACTGGGCCGAGGGCGGGCTCGGGGAGGCGGTTCTCGCTGCGCTCGCCGATGCCGAGGAGCGTCCTGCGGTCTCCCTGCTCGCCGTGCGCGAGATGCCCCATTCCGGCAAGCCGGCAGAGCTGCTGGCAGCCGCCGGGATCGACGCCGAACACATCGCCGCGGCGGCGCGCTCGCTCGTCCGCGCCGGCGCGCCGGCCTAGGCTGCGGCGCGCCGCAGCTGTTCGTCCAGCGGCACGAGTTGGACGTCGAAGGTCTCGAGCGCGTCGGCGTTCGAGACGACGTTGTCGCCGGCCTCGAGCATCGTGAGGAGATCGCGTGTCAGCGGGATGTTTCCGGGAAGCCGCTCGGTGACGACGGCAGGCACCCGCATGAGCCCGATCGGCATGTGGACGGTCGGCCGCCGTCGGATCCCGAGCGCTGCCCGGATCCGCTGCCAGAGCTCGTTCCAGGTGACGACGTCCGGCCCGCCGAGCTCGAACGTGCGCTTCGCGGCCCCCGGATGGTCGATCGACTGCGCGAAATAGGCGCCGACGTCGTCGATCCAGATGGGCTGGATCCGCTGCTTCCCGCTGCCCATGATCGCCGTGAACGGCGAAAGCTTCGCCAGCTTGAGGAACGTCGGGAGAATGCCGCCGTCGCGCCCGAAGACAAAGCTCGGCCGGAAGATCACGTGCTCGAGCGCCGAGCGCTGCAGGTCCTGCTCCATCGTCCACTTCGCGTTGTAGTAGGGCACGAGGTCCTTCGTCTCCTCGGTCACGCCGAGCGCACTCATCAGGACGAAGCGGCGGACGCCGACCTCGTTTGCAGCCGCGATCAGGTTGCGCGTGCCGCCGATCATCACCCGCTGGAACTGCTCCCGCTTGCCCTGCCGGATCGCGGCGAGGTGAACGACGACCTCGATCCCCTGCACCGAGCGGCGGAGGCTGTCGAGGTCGGTGACGTCGCCCTGAACCGCCTCCTGGCAGCGAATTCCGGCCTCCTTCCACTTCCCGGGCTTGCGCTCCAACACGCGGACCTGGTGGCCGGCGTCGACGATCGCGTTCGCGACCGCCGGGCCGACGAAGCCGGTCGCGCCGGTGACGAGGACCTTCACTTCACGCGCTCGTCGAAGTTCTGCCAGTACCTGCTCGGGGTCGGGCCCTGCTGCCCCTGGTACTTCGAGCCGAGCTCACCGGAGCCATAAGGCCGCTCGGCCGGCTCGGAGAGCTGCACGAATGAGAGCTGACCGATCTTCATCCCGTGGTAGATCGTGATCGGGAGGTTCGCGACGTTCGAGAGCTCGAGCGTGACGTGGCCGTCCCAGCCGGGATCGATGAAGCCGGCGGTCGAGTGGATCAGCAGGCCGAGTCGGCCCAGGCTCGACTTCCCTTCCAGCCTGGCCACGAGGTCGTCGGGAAGCACGATCCGCTCGAGCGTCGAGGCGAGCACGAACTCGCCGGGGTGGAGGATGAAGGGCGCCTCCTCGCCGACTTCGACCAGCTCGGTGAGATCCTCCTGCGGCTCCTTCACGTCGATGAACGGGTACCGCGCGTTGTGGAACACGCGGAAGTAGCGATCGACGCGGACGTCCACGCTGGAGGGCTGGAGCAGCGACTCGTCGTATGGCTCGATCAGGATCCGGCCCTCCTCGATGAGTCGCCGGATCGTGCGGTCTGAGAGGACCATCAGAGCGCCGACCTGGCTGCGCGGCTGAGATCCCCGAACTCCGTCTCGGTGAGCTCGACCGATGCCGAGGCGATGTTCTCCTCGAGATGCTCGAGCGACGAGGTGCCGGGGATCGGAACCATCAAGGGCGAGCGCTGCAGCAGCCAGGCGATCGCGACCTGTGCGCGAGTCAGCCCATGTGCGAACGCAACGTCGGTCAGCCGTCCCACGCCGCGGGCCAGCTCGCCGAACGCAAGCGGAAACCATGGCAGAAAGGCGATCCCATCCCGCTCACAGGCTTCGAGGACGCCCTCCGAGTGGCGGTCGGCGAGGTTGTAGCGGTTCTGCACGGACACGATCGGGACGATCTCGCGGGCCCGAGCGAGCTGGCGAGCATCGACGTTGGAGAGACCGACGTGCCGGATCTTGCCCTCCTGGCGGAGCTCGGCGAGCGTGCCGACGGACTCCTCGAGTGGCACCGATGGATCGACGGAGTGCAGCTGGTAGAGGTCGATCCGCTCGACCCGCAGGCGGCGCAAGCTGCCCTCGCAGGCAGCCCGCAGGCTCTCCGGCCGCCCGTCCTGAAGCCATTCACCCCGCCGCTCGTGAGTGAGACCGCCCTTGGTCGCGATCACGAGTTCGTCCGGATAGGGATGCAACGCTTCGGCGATCTGGCGCTCGTTGATCTCCGGGCCGTACGAGTCCGCGGTGTCGATGAAGTTGACGCCGAGCTCGACGGCTCGGCGCAGCACCGCCTTCGCGTTCTCAGGGTCGTCGGGCTCGCCGATGACCCCTGGGCCGGTGAGGCGCATGGCGCCGAACGCCATCCGGTTCACGGTCAGATCGCCGAGGGTGGCGGTGCCGGCCGCGGCAGCAGGCTGGGTCGTCGGCTCCGTTGACATCCGCAGGAAACTAGCGCAGAGTCAGGCGGTCAAGAGGGCCGAGGAGGCACTGTGAACGCGTTCCGCACGATTCACCGCTGGTGGGCGACCTTGTTGACGCTTGCCGTCGTCGTTCAGATTGGATTTGCAGGCTACGGAGCGTTCAGCGCTGCCGACAAGGTCAGTAACGGATCGATCGACGAGAACACATTCGAGGACGGATTCGGTCTCCATGCCGCTCTCGGCTACCTGATCCTTCTCGCCGGCCTCGTGCTCTTCCTGTTCTCGCTCGGAACGCGGAACCGATCGCGGATCCTCCAGTCACTGCTCATCTTCGTGCTCCTCGTCGTCCAGATGGTTCTGGGCTGGACCGGAGCCGAGTTGCCGGCCGTCCTCGGGTTCCTGCACCCGGTGAACGCACTGATCATCCTCGCGTTGGTCGGGCGGATGACCGGGATGATGTGGCGGGAAGAGCGGATGGCTGCGGTGCCGGCGGCGGCGCCGGCCACTTCACCGCCGGCCTAGTCAAGCGCTACTCCGGGTGGTTGTCCGGGCCGGCCCCGAGACGGAACGGCGTCGTCACGCCTTCGTAGGCGACGTGCATCGTCAGGCCGTCGCTCGCATGCTGGAGGTTGTGGCAGTGGTCCATCCAGATGCCGGGATTGTCGGCGCGGAAAGCCACCTCGTATTCCTCGTCGCCGAGGACGTTGAGCGTGTCGACCCACCAGGGGCTTCCGGTGGTCGGCTTGCCGTTACGGCTCAGGACGAGGACGTGGTGGCCGTGAAGATGCATCGGGTGGACGGAGCCCGTGTCGTTGACGATCTTGAATTTGACCAGGTCACCTCGGCTCACCATGTACATCGGCGTCTCCGGAAAGAGCTTGCCGTTGACGGCCCAGTGGTAGCGGGGACGGCCGTTGATGAAGCCGACCTTCTTCCCGATCTTCAGCAGGAAGCTGCGGTCGAAGTGGGTGGTGGCGCCGAAGGGCGTGGCTTTCGGCCGGCCGTAACCCGAGGGATCGAATTCGCCGCCTTCCGCTTCCTCGACGTGAAGCTGGGGGTCATCGGGGTCGCTAATGAGCTGGAGCGCCGTCGTGGTGCCCTCCAGGAAGAGCCCAACGGAGTACTGCGGCATGACGAATGTGACGTCGTACCTCGCCCCGGCGCCCAGGAGCAGCGTCTTGTACTCGATCGGTGTAGGGCCGTTCAGATCGGTGCCGTCGATCGCGGCGACGCGGAACGGCGTGCCTACGAGATGGAACCGTTCTCCGAAGCTGTTGGAGTTGACGAGCCGGAGCCGGACCGGCGTGCCGGGAGCAACGAGCCGTCGTTGCTGCCCGACGTGCGACCCGAGAGCCGTTCCACCCGAGAAGTCGTGTGCGATGACCGTCAGGTCGAGCGCGCGACGGCGCGGCTGGTGTCTGGGCTCGATCACGAACGCCCCGTAGAGGCCGCGCCGGACCTGTCTCGACGAGACCTGGTGCGAGTGGTACCAGAACGTCCCGCGCTGCTCGGCGCGGAAGCGGTACGTGTAGCGCTCGCCCGGCATCACGGCGTCCTGGGTCACGCCCGCGACGCCGTCCTCCGCGTTCGGGACGTCCACGCCGTGCCAGTGGATCGTCACGCCGTCGTCGATGTCCTCGTTCACAAGGGTGGCTTCGACCAGGTCGCCTTGGTGGACACGGATCTCCGGCCCGGGCACCTGTCCGTTGAACGTCCAGGCTTCGATCGTCCGGCCTGGGGCTAGCTCAACCTCGGCCTTTCGAGCCACCAGCGTGATCCGGTAGTCCGGCTTCCCGGCCCGCGGCCCGGTCAGCTGGTCGACGCTCACTCCTCCGTGGTCGCCGTGGTCGTGTGCCGGCCCTCCGCCGAAGTCGGTCGACCCGAACTGCATCGCGGAGTACGAGCTCGGGAGCCGGCTGTCCCACCACGCCTTGCCGACCCAGCCGGCGAGGGCAAGGAGAAGCACGACGCCGGCGACAGCTAGGGATCGAAGCAGCAGAGAGCGCACACATTCACGCTAGACCAGCGAGAGCTGGCGATGGGGCTCGAAGCCCGAGAGGCCGACGCCGATGAGCCTCAGGGCACCCGGCCGGTCGGCGAGCGCCCGGTCCAGCAGCGAGCAGGCGAGCTCCCAGATCCGGTCCGCGTCGTCGATGCCGACCGGAAGCGTCGTCGAGCGGCTCCGGATGGCGAAGTCCGGATAGCGCACCTTCGTCGTCACGGTCCTGGCCGTCTCCTGCTTCTTCTCGAGGTGTCCGGCGAGAGCTTCGGCCATTCGGCGGAGCTCGGCGCGAAGCTGCTCGACGTCCGAGATGTCCCGGGCGAACGTCTCCTCCTGGCTGATGGACGCGCGCTGCACCTGGAGCTCGAGGCCGCGGGAATCGATTCCGCGGGCTCGGGCGCGGAGGAGCCTCCCGACCTTGCCGGGAAGGAGCGCGCGCAGGCGCTCGTCCGAGAGAGCGGCGAGCGCGCCGATGGTCTCGATGCCGGCGGCGCGGAGGCGGGCCTCGGCGCGCGGCCCCACGCCGGGGAGGCGACGCACGTCGAACGGCGCGAGGAAGGCAGCTTCCCTGCCGGGTCGCACGACGACGAGGCCCCCGGGCTTGCGTTGGTCGCTCGCGATCTTGGACACGACCTTGCAGGTCGAGACGCCGAGCGAGCAGGTCAGGCTGGTCGCGCCGCGCACGGCGGTCTGAACCGCTTCGGCGACTCGCCGCGCCTCGCCGAAGTCCGCGGCGACCTCCCCGAGATCCAGATAGCCCTCGTCGAGCCCAGTGCGCTCGACGGTCGGCACCACCTGTCGAACGGTGTCCCAGACCGCCTTCGAGTAGGTCGAGTAGACCGAGTGGCGCGGGCGGACGAAGACGGCGTGCGGGCAGCGGCGGAGCGCCTCGGCGCAGCTCATCGCCGAGTGGATCCCGAAGCGCCGCGCGACATAGTTCGCGGTCGCCACGACGCCGCGCCCGTGCGGATCGCCGCCGACGACGAGCGGCTTCGTCCGCAGCGTCGGATCCTCGAGCTCCTCGACAGCCGCGAAGAAGGCGTCGAGGTCGAGGTGCACGAGGATCACGCAAGCACTGTACGAAGCGGCCCCGACCTTATGCCCGGCCTCTCCACAGTGGACAGCGCCCGGTGCCAGGTACGGAGCCAGTGGCTCACGGAGACAGTCGCGTGATCGTCCAGTCCGGACCAGCTCGGCGCTCGTAGCGGAACCGATCGTGGAGGCGGCTCTCGCGGTGCTGCCAGAACTCCCAGACCTCCGGCTCGAGGCGATAGCCGCCCCAGTGCGGCGGGAGCGGCACGTCGCGGCCTTCGTACTCGCGCTCAAGCTCCGCGACGCGCGCCTCGAGCTCGTCCCGTGAGCCGATCGCCTCGCTCTGCGCCGATGCCCACGCCGCGATCTGCCCGCCGCGTGGACGTGTCCGGAAGTACTGCTCCGACTCCTCGTCCGAAACGCGCTCGACCGGCCCTTCGATCCGCACCTGCCGCCCCAGCGGGTGCCAGTAGAAGAGGAGCGCGCCGCGCCCAGTGGCCAAGAGCTCCCGCGCCTTCCGGCTCCCGTGGCCGGTGTGGAACTTGAAGCCCCGCTCGTCGAAGCCCTTCGCGAGCACCATGCGCACCGACGGCCGGCCGTCCTCGGTCGCCGTCGCCAGCGCCACGGTCTCCGGAAACTCCACGACCCGCCCCGCCTCCTCGTACCAACGCCGGAACTGACGCAGCGGATCCGGATCGAGATCGCGCCGCCGCAGAGGCTGATCGCGGGCGCTCATGAATACGGAGTATTCAGTATGCACAGGCCCGGTCGCTCCGCTATCGTCGGCTCCATGGCGACGACGAAGACGATCGACATCCGCACGGAGATTCCCGGCCCCCGCTCCCGCGAGATCATCGAACGCAAACAGCGCGTGGTTGCGGATCCGCTCTCCCTCACCTTCCCGATTGTGATCGAGCGCGGCGAGGGAGCGCGGCTCACCGACGTGGACGGGAACACGTTCATCGACTTCACCGGCGGAGTCGGCTGTCTCAACGTCGGCCATTCCCATCCCCGCGTCGTCGAGGCGGCGCAGGAGCAGCTCGAGCGCTCCAGCCACACGGACTTCACGATCGTCCCCTACGAGGTCTACGTCCGACTGGCCGAGCGGCTCTGCGAGCTCGCGCCGATCTCAGGGGCCAAGGCGTCGTTCTTCAACGCCGGAACCGAGGCAGTCGAGAACGCGATCAAGTACGCGCGCTCCTACACGAAGCGCCCAGCGGTGATCGCGTTCGAAGGCGGCTTCCACGGCCGCACCCTGCTGGCTCTCTCCATGACGTCGAAGACGCACCCCTACAAGGCCGGCCTTGGGCCATTCGCGCCCGAGGTCTACCGCGTCCCCTTCCCCAACGAGTACCGCGGCCCGAGTGCCAAGCACGCACTGGCAGCGCTCGAGCGGGCGCTCGTCACCCAGGTCGCCGCCGAGACGATCGCGGCGATCGTGGTCGAGCCCGTCCAGGGCGAGGGCGGCTTCCTCGTCGCGCCCCAGGAGTTCATGGAGGGCGTCCGCCGCCTCTGCGACGAGCATGGGATCGTCATGGTCGTCGACGAAGTGCAGACGGGCTTCGCACGGACGGGAACGCTGCTCGCCATCGAGCACTACGGCATCGAGCCCGACCTGATCACCGTCGCAAAGTCCATCGCGATGGGGCTCCCGCTGTCGGGAGTCCTCGGGAAGGCCGAAATCATGGACGCGCCGGGCGACTCCGCGATCGGCGGAACCTATGTCGGCAACCCGGTTGCCCAGGCCGCTGCGCTCGCCGTGCTCGATGTAATCGCGGACGAGAACCTCTGCGCCCGCGCGACGTCGATCGGCGACCAGCTGCGCGAGCGGATGCTCGCGTGGCAGCAGCGCTTCCCACAGCTCGGCGACGTCCGGGGGCTTGGTGCGATGCTGGCGATCGAGCTCGTCGCTGACCCGGAGACCAAGGAGCCCGCACCGGAGCTGGCTTCAGCCGTCACGGACGAGGCCGCCAAGCGCGGCCTGCTGCTGCTCAAGTCCGGGATCTACTCCAACTGCATCCGCGTGCTCACCCCGCTGACCCTCTCCGACGGCGAGCTCGACGAGGCGCTCGGCGTCTGGGAGGAAGCGCTCGACGCCGCGCTTTCCGGCTAAAACGCCAGGATGACCCCCGCCGACCAGGCGCCGCGCGTGCGGCTGATCTTCGGCGCGCTGATGCTGGTCCTGCTGCTCGCTGCGCTCGACCAGACGATCGTCGCGACGGCGCTGCCGACGATCGTCGGCGAGCTCGGCGGGATCGAGCACCTCTCGTGGGTCGTCACCGCGTACCTGCTCGCGTCGACGGTCGTCGGGCCGGTGTACGGGAAGCTCGGCGACCTCTACGGCCGGAAGATCGTCCTCCAGACGGCGATCGTGATCTTCCTCATCGGCTCGGCGCTGTGCGGGCTCGCGCAGGACATGCCCGAGCTGATCGCGTTCCGCGCGCTGCAGGGAATCGGCGGCGGCGGGTTGATCGTCACGACGATCGCCGTGATCGGCGACATCATCCCGCCGCGGGAGCGAGGCAAGTACCAGGGCTTCTTCGGCGCCGTCTTCGGCGTCGCGACGGTGATCGGGCCGCTGCTCGGCGGCTTCTTCGTCGATCACCTTTCGTGGCGGTGGATCTTCTACATCAACCTGCCGCTCGGCGCTCTGGCGCTCGCCGTGATCGGAGTGACGTTCCGCCAGCGGGCGGCCCACGTCCAGCACCGAATCGACTACCTCGGCGCGGTACTGCTCGCCGGCGGCCTCTCGGCGATCGTGCTCTTCACGAGCCTCGGCGGGACAACGCTCGCCTGGAGCTCACCCGAGAGCATCGCGCTGATCGTCGTCGGTCCACTGCTGCTCGTCGCCTTCGCGGTGGTGGAGCGCCGAGCGGCCGAGCCGATCATGCCGCCGGCGCTCTTCCGGAACCGGATCTTCGTCGTGACGAGTGCGATCGGCTTCATCGTCGGCTTCGCGCTCTTCGGTGCCGTCACGTACCTGCCGCTCTACCTGCAGATCGTCAAGGGACACAGCCCGTCGTCGTCGGGCCTGCTCCTCACGCCCATGATGGCCGGCCTGCTCGTCACCTCGATCGGCAGCGGCCAGCTGATCACGCGGTTCGGCCGCTACCGGCCGTTTCCGATCGCGGGGACGGCGCTGATGACCCTTGCGATGTTTCTGCTCTCCGGGATCGGCGTGTCCCAGCCGATCTGGCAGACCGCCGCCTACATGGTCATCCTCGGCTTCGGGCTCGGGATGACGATGCAGGTGCTCGTCCTGGCCGCCCAGAACGCCGTCCCCTATGAGCTGCTCGGCGTCGCTACCTCCGGTTCGACGCTCTCCCGGCAGGTGGGCGGATCGATCGGCGTCTCGGTGTTCGGCGCGATCTTCGC
>Ga0184635_10000314_pt1 | contig 11719 bp, 13 predicted proteins | sample PLM3_30_b2_FD_133147 | JGI IMG/M metagenome (GOLD analysis project Ga0184635, IMG submission 133147) | Groundwater sediment microbial communities from an aquifer in East River, Colorado, USA - PLM3_30_b2 | ecosystem: Environmental > Terrestrial > Soil > Riparian zone | place: USA: East River...
GCATGGACTGTCCGCCGCCGAGGCCGCCCGACTCACCCTGACGGAGGCGGACGGCGACGGCCGCCCTCAGGACGAACCAATCCTGCAACGCCGGGCCGAGGAGCTTCGCCAAGCACTGAACGACCTCGACGAGAGCGCCGCGCAGAGCACGCTCGACAGCGCCTTTGCGGAGTTCGCGCCCGAGACCGTGCTCTCGAATCTTGTGCTGCCCTACCTGCACGAGCTCGGTGAGCGCTGGGCGAGTGGTGATGCGTCGGTGGGCCAGGAGCATTTCGCCAGCCAACTCCTCCGAGGCAGGCTGCTCGGCCTTGCGAGAGGTTGGGATCGTGGCGCCGGACCGCGTGCTCTGCTGGCGTGCGCTCCGGGCGAGCTGCACGACCTCGGGCTAATCGCGTTCGGCCTTGCCCTGCGCGCTCGAGGCTGGCGAATCACCTATCTCGGTCAGGACACACCACTCGAAACGCTTGCCGAGACTGCCCGCTCGCTCGGGCCCGAGGCGATCGTGATCTCGGCCGCCTCGCCGGATCGCTTCTTGCGCTCGGGAGCTGAGCTGCGCCGCGTGGCGAGCACCGCAAAGGTGTGGCTCGCCGGGCCGGGAGCCAGCGCGGCGCTCGCCAAGAAGGCAAACGCTGCATTCCTCAACGTAGACCCCTTGGCCGCAGCGGACCGCGTTGCCGCTATGAGAGCCTGAGGTGCCCGAACCGCTCGTCAGCGTCCGCGCCTGATGAGGCAGGCGTCAAGACCCGTGACGTCGCACGAGGCCGCGACCGCCGCCGGACCTGTCGTCGAGCCGTCGCCGCGAGGCGCGGAGACGCTTGCAGCAAGCTACTGGCGTGAGGTCGAGGCGACGACGCGCCGCCTCGTGCGGGCGGACGCCGTGGACGGGCACGTCGACGTTCGGCTCCTGGGTCGCGGACCCGCCCTCATCAGGCTCGGCCCCCCAGCCGTCCTCGCCGATCTCGCGTCCGTCACTTGCACGTATCCCATCGTCGGCGGGCTTCTGGTCGGCCGGCCGGGCGGAGCACTCGCGCTGGAGCAGCTCAACGGCGATCCGGTCGTTCTGCGCTCGACACTGACGGAGTACCTTCCCAGCCTCGCAGGCACGCTCTACTTCCACGTGCAGGCGCGCCTGCATTCACTGATCAGCCGGCGCTACTTCGCGCGCCTCGGGCGGGAGGCGCAATGAAGGTTGCCGTCTTCGGTGCGACCGGCACGATCGGGACTGCCCTCCTACCCCACCTGACGCGCTCGCATGACGTCGTCGCGCTCTCGCGACGCGAACAGAAGGCAGACGGTGTGACGTGGTTAAGGGCCGATGCGAGCGACGCCGAATCCGTCCGGAAAGCGCTCGAAGGGGTTGACGTTGCCTACTACCTCGTGCACTCGCTCGGCACGCGTGACTTCGAAGGGCGCGATCGCGACGCGGCCAGGACTGTCGCCGAACAGGCCGCGCGGGCCGGGCTCAGGCAGCTCGTCTACCTGGGCGGCCTCGGCGACGATTCGCCTGAGCTGTCTACGCATCTCCGCAGCCGGCTCGAGACCGAACAGGAGCTCGCCTCTGGTGCCGTCCCGCTGACGACGCTGCGGGCCGCAATCGTCATCGGCCGCGGTAGCGCCGGCTTCGAGACGATCGTCGCGCTCGTAGACCGCCTGCCGGCAATGGTCTGTCCGCGCTGGGTCGGCGTACGCACTCAGCCGATCGCAATCGCCGACGTCGTCGAGTACCTCGCCGGGGTTTGCGGCCATCCCCAAGCGATCGGCAAGAGCTTCGACGCCGGTGGGCCCGAAACGATGACCTACAGGGAGATGATCGAGCGGGTTGGGGTCGAGCGCGGCAAGCGGCCACTGATCGTTGAGGTTCCCGTGCTCACGCCCCGGCTCTCGTCGTACTGGCTCCACCTCGTGACGCCGGTGAAAGCCTCCGTCGCCCGCCCGCTCATCGAAGGGTTGCGCAACGAGACCGTCGCCAAGGACGAGCGCATCCGGGAGCTGATTCCTCTCAAGCTAACGCCCTTCGACGTAGCGGCGCGAGCCGCGCTCGACGACTAGCCGTACCGGGCACGGTCGTGACACTCGGCTGATCGGGTCGTTGTGACCTGCTTGGGCTTGTCCTGCATCGGAATTCCTTCCAGTGCCACGGCCCGAGAGGGGACATTCGTGAACGCTGGCCCAGAGCAGCGCTACTGAGGAGCGGCGGTGAGTGGCACCGATGTCGTGACGGGGAAGCTCGCGTAGCTGCGGCGCAGGCGGCCGGCGAACCGCCTGGCACAGTTCGGCCGCGGCCTTGCGGGAGAAGGTGAGGACGAGCAGCTACTGGGCGATCACGGCGCGCGAGGATGCCGCAGACCAGCCAATACGAGGATGTGGTCAATCTCGTGGCTGAAGGCGGACGACGTGACTCGGGTTTACAAACACAAAGCGTTCCTCATTGACGGGGTGGAACACACTGAACAAGCCTTCCTTGGCACTGCGCGCCAAACCCTGATCCACCTCCTTCGGCTCCTCGCGTACCGTGATCCGCTCGCCGTTGGCGCGAAAACGAGGATCCGCCCGTCCTGGTCGGATAGCGGGAGGCCCGCCACCCGGCAGCATGAGCACAGAGACTCGCTTCCGGGGTGTGCGTGGTCGTGGATGGCTGTCCGACGCCCTGAACGAGCGGCCCTGACGTAGGCCCCGTACATCGGCCCGATACACAGGACGACATCGCGGTTCGCGTACCGTCCCACCATGTCTCTGTGGCTTGCCCGGCACGGCGAGACGGAGGAGAACGCGGAGGGGCGGATCCTTGGACTGCGCGATCCGCCGCTCAGCCCGGCGGGGGTCACCCAGGCCGAGGCGCTCGCCGGACGCCTGCGGGATGCCGGGGTCGTGGCGGTGTGGACCTCGCCGCTGCGGCGGGCGCGGGAGACGGCGGAGGTCGTGGGGCGGACCCTGGGGGTTGAGCCAGTCGTGCTCGATGAGCTCGTGGAATCAGATCGCGGGGACTGGGAGGGCCGGCGGATCGTGGACCTGGCGGAGGAGAGCCCCGACCTGCACGCGGCCTTCATCTCGGGTGACCCCTCGTTCCGGTTCCCGGGCGGTGAGTCGATCGCCGAGCAGCGCGCGCGCACAAGGGCGGCGCTCTCAGAAGTCAGGGCCGGGCCGTCGCCTGCACTCGTGGTCGCACATGCCGGCACGATCCGCGCCGCGCTGGCGGACTCCGGGGCGTCCGTGCCCGCAGAGTCCGCGCTGGCGCACGGCGCGGTGCTGAAGCTAACGCTCTAGAAGACGCGAGCCGCGATCTCGGCCGGCGCCTCGAGCAGCCCCTTGAGCTCGTCGTCGACCTTGACGAGGGTCACCGATGCTCCTGCCATGTCGAGCGATGTGCAGTACTCGCCCACGTAGGAGCGCCACACGTTTACGCCGCGCTCTTGCAACTGCTCGTGCGCGCGCCCATACAGGATGTAGAGCTCCGAGATCGGCGTGCCGCCGAGGCCGTTGATCATCAGCGCGACCTCGTCGCCCGACTCGTAGGGCAGGTCGGTGACCACCGCCTCGAGCATCTCGTCGATGATGTTGTTAGCGGTCGTCAGCTTCTCGCGGCGACGGCCGGGCTCGCCGTGGATGCCGACGCCCATCTCGATCTCGTCGTCGCCCAGCTCGAACAGCGGTGAGCCCTTCGCGGGAGGCGTGCAGGAGGTGAGCGCCATGCCCATCGACCGCGTGACAGAGTTGACGCGTTCTCCGAGGGCAACGAGCGACTGGAGATCGTCGCCGCGGTCCGATGCTGCACCGAGTGCCTTGATCACGAAGAAGTTGCCGGCCACGCCGCGGCGCCCGACCGTGTAGGTGGAGTCCTTGACAGCCACGTCGTCGTCGACGATTACCGTGCCGATCTCGATGTCCTCGGCCTCGGCGAGCTCACGGCCCATGTCGAAGGCCATTCTGTCGCCGGTGTAGTTGTTGATGATGTGCAAGACGCCCTTGGAGCTGTTCAGGAGCTTGCTTGTCTCGTAGACGTAGTCCGAAGGTGGAGCGGAGAAGACGTCGCCTGGGCAGGCCGCGTCGAGCATCCCGGGGCCGACCGCCATCACGTGAGCGGGCTCGTGCCCGGAGCCCGAGCCCTGGATGATTGACACCTTGTCGTCACGCGGAACGTCCGTCCGCATGATCAGGTTGTACTCGGGCACGTAACGCAGCTTGCCCGGATTCGCCAGCTCGATTCCCTTCAGCATCTCGGGAACGAACTGCTGCGGATCGTTGACAAACTTCTTCATGTAACTCCTCCTCTGCCCGGTCGCCCGGGCCTAGACGGTGGTGGGGCGCCAGGCGGCGCTGACGCGTTCGAAGAGCACCGCGATCGCTATGGCGCCGGCGTCGACGGAGTCCCTGCTGCGCTCGCCCGAGTACGCGGCTCGGCCCTTCTTGGCGAGCATTCCCTTGGTCGCTTCGGCGCTCTCGCGCGCGGTCTCGGCGGCCGCCGCGAGGGCCTCCGATGCGCTGGCGCCGCCCGCGAACTCCTGCTCCAGCCGGTCGGTTGCGGGGATTAGGGCGTCCAGCAGGGTCTTGTCGCCGAGGTCCGACTCCCCGCGCTGCTTGATTCCTTCGATCGCGGCGCGGAGCGCAGCGACCGCATCCTCTGCCGAAGGATCCGGACTGTCCTTGAGCGCCGTGCCGGCGCGCAGGAACGCGGTACCCCAGATCGGACCCGATGCCCCTCCGACACGACCCGACAGCACGAGGGCCGTCTTCTTGAACAGACCGGAGACGTCTTCGTACTCCATCGCGTCCCAGTCGTCCACAACCTTGCCGAAGCCCCGGGCCAGGGAGTAGCCGAAGTCTCCGTCGCCGACCACAGCATCGAGGTCGCAGAAGTACTTCTCGTTCTCCAGGGCTGTGTCGGCGATGGTTCGCACCAGTTGCTCGGCGTCGCGCAGGGCGGCGTCGCTCATGTGACCTCCCTTGGGGCAGGGACCCGCAGGCACGCCTGAAGGTCGTCCAGCGTGATGTACGGCCCGGGTTCGGCGGGGCTTCGATTGGCGAGGACCTGAGCCGGTTCGCCCGGGTCGCCGAGGCTCGATACCACGAGCACGGCCTCCGAGAAGTCCTCGGCACCCGTGTAGCTGCTGACGGTGACGACGCAACGCAGGCCCGCGGCCACCGCCGCGAGGAGACCGTTGCGCGAGTCCTCGATGACGACGGTCTGGTGCGGGTCGGCCCCGGTGCGCTCCAGCGCCAGCAGGTAGATGCCGGGGTCGGGCTTCTTGGCCGGCACGACGTCGCCAGCCAGCACAGTGAAGTGGGCTGCCTTCTCGTCGCCGACGGCGTGCTCGAGGGTTGCGCGCACCGACTCCTCCGCCGATGTGGAGGCGACCGCGAGTATCCACCCGGCCGCGAGCGCCTCGTCGACGATGCGGGCCACGCCCGGACGGCCGGGCACCTGGCCGGCGTGAACGCGAGCCTTGTAGGCCGCGGTCTTCGTCTTGTGCCAGCGGGCAATCAGCTCCCGCTGGCCCTCGGGATCGGCCGGCAGTCCGTTCTCGCGCACGAACTCATCCGTCAGCAGCGACGCCATGCGCTCCTTCCCACCGCCGATCAACAGCTTCTCGGCGTACTCCGAGTCCGACCAGCGGACCGGCAGTCCCTCCTGCGCGAAAGTCTCGTTGAACGCCGGCAGGTGCCCAAAGCGCTCGGTGTCCGCCAGCACGCCGTCGCAGTCGAAGAACAACGCGGGCATCAGCCGCCTACGGCTGTGCGCGCCTTGCCCACGGAGCCGAAGGTCCGCATGTGCTCAATGGCCATCGCCCGCACCGCGTCGCTCGCGCTCTTCAGCAGGGAAGGGGGATCGTGCTTGGTGGGATTGGCCTCCAGGTACTCGCGGAAGGAGTCGACGAAGGCGATCTTCAGGGCTGTCGAGATGTTCACCTTGGCGCAGCCGCGCGAGATGAGATCCTTGAACTGCTCCGTTGACAGCCCGGTTCCGCCGTGCAGCACCTGGGGAATCGGCGCCCGCTCGACGATCGCAGTCACCCGCTCGGGCGTGAGCTTCGGGCTTGACGCATAAAGTCCATGCGCCGTTCCGATAGCCGGTGCGAACGCGTAGATCCCGGTGTCCTCGATGAACTTCAGCGACACCTCGACCGGATGTACGTCGCCCGCCTCGTCGGAGCCCATGTCGTCCTCGACCCCCCTGACGCTCTCGATCTCACCCTCGACGTCCGCGCCGTATTCGCGCGCCTCCTCGACGACCTCGGCCGTCTGGCGGGTGTTCTCCTCGATGTCCAGATGGGAGCCGTCGAACAGGACCGAGTTCCAGCCCATCTTCAGGCAGATGGTCGCCCATTCGCGGTCGGGGCAGTGATCGAGGTGAAGAGTGATCGGCACGGGTGCATCGTCGGCCATAGCGCGGAACATCTCGTAGAGCACCTTGGCCCCGATCGACTTCACCGTCTTGAGGGACGTTTGGACGATCAGGGGGGAGTCGAGCTCGGAAGCCGCGTCGATCACCGCCCGCAGGCTGACGTCGTCGACGACGTTGAAGGCCGCGACGCCGTACCTCTCCTCGAAGGCGGCGTCGAGAATGTCTCTGAAGGCGACGACGGGCATTTCGACCGCGCGAGCGTATCCGGAATCTGCCCCGTAATGCTTCATGCTAGGGGGACGACGCCGGCCTCCTTGCCAAGCTTTGCGATCTCGGGAGGCAAAGTCGGCGCTGTCTGGTACACGGGCAGCTTCCACCCGCTCGGCACCCAGGCCCTCGGCCTCGTCGCCGTCGGCCGCCGCGCCGCGCCGCCTAGCCCGGCAGCCAGCCCTCGCGGTACCGGGACGGCTGCGACTCGGGCCACTTCGCGTCGAACTCGTCCGCGTCCTGCGTCGTTTCGGGGCTCGCTCCGTGCCGCGCCGCGATCTCGCTCGCGGTGTACTCGCCGTACGGCCCGAAGGCCTGGTTCTGGCGCGAGCTCATCGCGACGAGGACGCACGGCCCGTCGCCGGCGCCGACGATCACGTGCTCGGTCTTGGGCGGGCAGTGGACGAAATCCCACTGCTTCAGCGGCCGCTCCTGCCCTTCCACGACAAGGAGTGCCTCTCCCGAGATGATGAGAAACGCCTCGGCCTCGGTCTCCCAGTGGTAGGTCGAGTTCGGTTCGCCTGGCTGGAGCACGGCCAGGTTGACGCCGAGCATCGGGAAGACCGTGTCGGCCTCCCACTCCGTTTTGCCCGTGAAGCTCACGCTCTGCCGCCCGGGCCGGGCGTTCCATTTCGCGTCGCGGGCGTTGAGGACAAACCAGCCCGCGGTGGCCGGGACGAGCCCGGCGTCCGTCTGCTCCAGCTTGGCCTCGGGGACATCCATGACGGATGTCTAGCTGATCGCGAAGGTGACCGTGACGGAGACGGTGCCGGCCCTTCTGATTGGAAATCCTTCGTCCGCCCTCGTCCCGATAGCGCTGGGCCAGGAACCTGAGCCGACATGCGGGATCGGCATGATCACAACAAGTGAGGGTTCCGCCCGTGCCGATGAACGTCGAGCGGGCCGCCGGGTGGTCGTGGAGGCTCCTGGCGTGCGCGGCCGCCGTCCTCGCGGCGCTGGCACTGCTCTGGTACTTCCGCGTCATCGTCCTGCCGATGATGGTCGCACTTACGATCGCACCTGCGCTCACGCCGCTTGCCGCGTTGCTTCGCCGCCTCCGGCTGGAGCGACCGGCGGCCGCCCTTGCCCTGACCGCCGGCCTCCTGGTCGTCGCCGGTCTGATTGCGATCGTGACCGCATCAGTGCTCGCGCAGTGGACCGACCTCCGCGCCTCTGTGGAGCGTGCGATCGACGACATCACCACCAAGCTCGAGGGAGACCCGTTCAACCTTTCCTTCGACCGGAGAGAGGATCTGCAATCCGCGCTCGGCGACTCCTGGGGCAGCCTCTCTCACTACCTCGCCTCGGGCGTCCAGGCCGGGGTCGGCTTGATCACGGGTCTGGTGCTCGCGGTTGCTCTCCTCTATTTCGTGCTCCGCGACGGCGCCGAGCTCTGGGCCTGGGTTCTCCGTCGGTTCTCGTCGGAGAATCGCCCCGTCGTCGACCGCGCGGGCCGCCGAGCGTGGGCCGTGCTGGGCGGCTTCGTGCAGGGAACGGCAGCGATCGCGGCGATCGATGCAGTCCTGATCGGGATCGGCCTTTGGCTGCTCGGCGTGCCGCTCGCGTTCGCGCTCGGGGTACTCGTCTTCCTCGGGGCGTTCGTTCCTTTCGTCGGGGCCTTCGTCTCCGGCCTCGTGGCCGTTCTCGTCGCCTTCGCCGACGAGGGGTGGGAGATCGCGCTTGCAGCTTTCACGCTCGTCGTCGCGGTCCAGCTGATCGAGGGCAACTTTCTCCAGCCGATCATCCAGAGCCGAACCGTGGACCTACATCCCGCAGTGATCCTGCTAGCCGTCGCCGCAGGTGCCTCGCTCTTCGGGATCCTCGGCGCCTACCTCGCCGTGCCCGTCACGGCCGTCGTCTTCGCGATCGTCGCCGCCGTTCAGACCGACGCGGCGGCGTCTGACCCCAACGGAGGCGGCGAGCTCCGGAGCCGTCCGCCGCCAACCTCCGACATCGCCTAGGACGAGGCGAGAAGCGACCGCGACTCGGCGCGGGCCTCGCGCCACCACACGAGCTCGTACGCGTGCAACGCCAGCCAGACCGCGGTGACGAGCGCCAGGGCGGCGAGCGCCGGGATCATCGTCGCGAGCGGGAGCAGGAGTAGGAACCCGAGCGCGGCCACAAAGCGGCCGCGGCTCACCCTCATCCGTCGTTCGACCCGCATCCGGATCGCTGAGTACGTCAGCAAGTAGAGCGCGCTCCCGCCGCAGAGCGCGAATGCTGCAACGGAGTCGAGCTCCTCGCCGCCGTGGCCGACGATGGTCTTCATCGCGAATGCGAAGAGCACGATGCCGACGATCATCGGGAGATGCGCGTACGCGTACACGTCGCGCGCGAGCGCAACGCGATCCGGCCCGCGCAGATCGGCGAGGATTCGCGCACCACGGATTGAGAAGAAGTCGAAGTAGGCGAGCCAGAACGAGGTGGCGACGAGCAGCCCGAGAACCGCGGCAACGACCTCACCAAGCCCGAGGCTGATGCCTGCCGCGCCGATGCCAATCGCGACGAATGCCTCGCCGAGCGCGATGATCAGCACGAGGCCGTAGCGCTCCGCGAGGTGCGACGGGAACACCCGCCAGCCGGTCGACCCGCTCAGCCCGGCGCCGACGTAGGTGCACGCAAGCGCGGTGAGCCAGAGCCAGGTGCGCGCGCCGTCCGCGAAGCCGGCGACGAGGATCAGCGTCGCGCCGACCAGCGTCCAAGGCGCCAGCCGGAGCACCGCGGCGAGCAGGTCGCGGTTCCCGCGGCCGGCGAGGGCGTAGAGCGCCAAATGCATGGTGCAGACGATGAGGAATGAGGCGCCGAAGAGCACGCCGTCGTCGTCGAACACACCCGGCACCGCGAGCGCCGCGACGAACATCGCGATCAGCGCGACGAGCAACGCGCCGCCGACGAAGGCCTCCTCGGGGTCGACGGTGTTCGTCAGCCAGGCGTACGCCGTCCACGGCCACCAAAGCGCGCCGAGCACGAGTACGCCGCGGCCGATTCCGGCGAAGGTCGGGTCGTTGGCGAGCAGCGTGGTCACCTGTGTGAACGCGAACACGAAGACGAGGTCGAAGAAGAGCTCTCGCGGGGTTACGCCGTGCTCCTGCTCGACTGCTGTGGCCGGCATCCCCTGTGACCCTAGCCCGCGATCCACTGCGGACGCGCCCGAGCAGACGACGGTGCCGGTGCGGTCGATCGCGAAGGGGAGCGCGGTGCTTCTGGGACTGCGCTCCGTCTCTCACAAGTCCGGCCGAGGATGCATCGTGCGGGGACGAACCTGCGGTCCGGTCCGCGCGCCTTGACTGCGTCTGGCATGCGAGGAGTTCCCGGGTGGAAGGTGTCGCAAATGGCCTCGAGCACCCGCCGCTGGCCCGGGCTCACGGCGCGAGCGGGCGCGATGGGAGCCGCAAGGGCAGCCACAGGACGAGCTTACGTTTGACACAAGTCCGGCGGCGTGAACCGGTAGCGACGGGGTGCCGAATCAGTCGTGTCCTTTTCTGCGAGTCAAGCGCAGGAACACGACCAAGGAGGCAAACCACCATGGAAACCACTCGCGCAGACTTTCTCTCGCGCGGTGCGAAGGGCGGACTCGCGCTCGTTGCGGGCGGCTCGGTGCTTGCACTTACCAACGGCCCCGCATTCGGAAGCGTTACCGCCGACACCGACATCGCGAAGCTCGCAGCTACGGCCGAGCTGCTCGCGATCAACTTCTACACACGGTCGATCCGCTCTGGGAAGCTGAAGGGCGCAGAGGCGGCATACCTTGCTGCTGCCCTCCAGAACGAGAAGGACCACTACAAGGCGCTCGCAGACGTCCTCGGCCGGGCGGCGCCGAAAGGCCTGAAGTTCAAGTTCCCGGCCGGGACCTTCACCTCGGCGAGGAGCATCGGCCGGACCGGTCAGGCGCTCGAGACTGCGTTCGTCGGCGCGTACCTCGGTGCCGTCAAGGCGCTCAAGTCCAAGGACCTCAAAGGCGTCGCGGCGCAGATCGGCAACAACGAGTCGCGGCACCTGGCGATCCTGTCCAACATCGCCGCAGGCACGATCGTCTCCGGGCCCTCGTTCCCGAAGGCGCTGACCGCCGCCCAGGCCACGAAGGCCGTCACGCCGTTTCTCGCGTAGCCATGCCGTTCGGAATCGGCATCTGGGAAATGCTCGTGCTCCTCGGCGTGTTGCTCCTCGTCTTCGGACCGAAGCGCCTGCCGGAGATGGGACGCTCGCTTGGCCGCAGCGTCGCGGAGCTCCGTGAAGGGCTGACGAACGCAACTCACCCGCCCGAGCGGGACGAAACGCAGTAGCGATGGCACGACTGCTTCCCCGGAGAATCGGCACCGAGGACACAGCGGAGCTCGCCGATCATCTCGGTGAGCTCCGCCATCGTCTTGGCGTCTGCCTGATCGCGTTCGTCCCGGCGCTCGTGGGCGCATACGCGCTCCACGCGCGCCTGATCGAGCTGCTCACTCGACCCCTGCCCGACGACAAGAAGCTCGTCACCCTCGGTGTCACCGAGCCGTTCACGACCTCGGTCAAGGTCAGCCTCTGCGCAGCAGTCGCCCTGGTCCTGCCCGTGATCCTGTGGCAGCTGTGGGCGTTCCTGGCGCCCGCGGCATCCGCGCAAACCCGGACCGCACTGGGCGTGTTCGCCGCACTCGCGACGACGCTTTTCGCCCTCGGCGTGGTGTTTGCTTACGTCGTCGTGCTGCCGAAGGCACTCGCCTTCCTCGTCGGCTTCGACGACAACCTCTACGACGTGCAGATTCGCGCGTCGTACTACTACGGCTTCGTTTCGCTGACTCTGCTCGCGGTCGGGCTGGCGTTCCAGCTTCCGATCGCCGTCCTGGCGCTCACCCGCCTCGGAGTGCTCAGCTCGAAGACCCTCCGGCGCAACAGACGCACCGCCTACGCAGTCCTGGTCGCCTGCGCGATCCTCCTGCCCACGGTCGATCCGGTCTCCCTCGCACTCGAAGTCGTCCCGCTGCTCTTGCTGTTCGAGCTCTCAGTTGTCCTCGCCGCCCTGCTCGAGCGGCGCTGGCACGCCGTGCCGATCCCGGACGCTGCCCGCTAGGGCTCGGCTCAGCCCTTCCGCGCAATCGCGACCGCATCGATCTCGACGAGCTGATCCTGATA
>Ga0184635_10000315_pt1 | contig 11713 bp, 9 predicted proteins | sample PLM3_30_b2_FD_133147 | JGI IMG/M metagenome (GOLD analysis project Ga0184635, IMG submission 133147) | Groundwater sediment microbial communities from an aquifer in East River, Colorado, USA - PLM3_30_b2 | ecosystem: Environmental > Terrestrial > Soil > Riparian zone | place: USA: East River...
AACTCGGAGACATAGATGGCCGCGCCCAACCCGAACGGGACCGCGATGACCAGCGCCAGGGCCGTCACGCTGAACGTGCCGACAATCATGGCCAGCACGCCATAGCGTTTGTTCGTCTCCGAAGTCGGGTACCACTCCGAACTGAACAGGAACTCCGTCAGGCTGAACTTGCCCCCGAAGAGCACTGGCGCGGCTTCCTTGAACACGAAGACGAAAATGCTGAGCACGAAAACAATCGCGCTGATCCCGCACAGGTAAATCAGCACCTGCAACGCGCGCTCGCCCCAAACCGCCCAGCCAGGCCGACGCGCCTCACGAACGGCAAAACTGTATCCGGCCGGCTTGGCGGTTGCTGCGGATTCTGTTGGCAGGTTTGCGGTACCGGCGGACTCAGTGACCGGGCTGTTTGCAGCACCGGGCTGAGGGGGGTCGGACTCGGTGCGCGTAATCACGACGGAGGAGGACGAAACCGGCTACTTGAGCTGCACACCCAATTCCGACCATTTGGTGGCGGTGCCGCCTTCCGCGTAGATCTGGGCGAGTTGGTCCAGGCTGATGCTCGCAATGGGATTGTCCTTGTGGACGTAGATCGCCAGAGCGTCGTAGCCGACGACAAACTCCTTGGGAGCCTTGCCCGTGTTCTTCTTGGCCTGCTCGATCTCCTCGGCCTTCATGTTGCGGCTGGAGTTGCAGATTTCAATGGTGCCTTTGATGAGAGCGGCAATGCCCTGGCCCGAGCCGCCACCGGAAACTTCGATCTCCACATGCGGCGCGATTTTCTTGTACGCCTCGGCCCAAGCCTGGGCGACGTTCACCATCGTGTCCGATCCCTTGACCTGGATAGTGGTCTTCGCCCCTCCGGCGGGCGCTGCCGCTGGCGCGCTGCCGCGCTGGTTGGGAGGCAGTGGAACGTAACCGCTGGCCTCGACGATTTTCTGACCGGCGTCGGACAGGGTCCAGTCGATGTACTTTTTCACTTCGCCCTGCGGTTCGCCGAGCGTGTAGACTAGCAGGGATCGGGCGATCGGATATTTCTTGCTCAAAGTGTTCTCAACCGTCGGCGCGACAGGGGGTTCGCCCTGCTTGGTGGCGACGGGCAGCATCTTGACCTTGCCAGGCTCGTTATAGCCCATGCCGCTGTAGCCGATGGCGCCCGGCGTGCTGGCGACCAAATCCACGACCTCTTTCGAGCCGTTCATGTCACGCGAACCGAGCTTGAAATCTTTCTTGTTCAGCACGTGTTCGCGGAAGAACTCATACGTGCCGGAGCTGGACTGCCGGCTCACGCGAATGATCTCGTCCTGTCCCCTCTTGCCGCAGCCGGCGAGAACGAACGCGGCGCACAGGGTGGCAATACCGCCAAGGTGGATGGTGTTTTTCTTCATGGCTCTGGATTTGTTTGGTGGTTCTCGATGGTCTTGTTAATCAATCTTGTCAGTAAGAATGCCTTCCACGAGGTCGTTGATGTGAGCATGGAGGTGTTCATAGGTTTTCTCGTAAGCCTGCTTCACTTCGGCTGGGCTGCCCTGGGCCTTTGAGGGGTCGGGCACGCTCCAGTCCAGACAAACGGTCTTGGTCTTTACCGGGAAGGCGCACTTGGCCTCCGGGGCAAGCGCGACGATAATCTGGAAGGACTCCAGGTTCGGCACCGCTTCGACGCGATGCGAACCGGCGCGGCTCATGTCGATGCCTTTCTCCTTCAGAAAACTGACCGTGGCCGGATCCACTGGTTTGGGATCCAGACCGGCGCTGGCGAACACGAATTTTGGCTGGTTCATGGCGTTGCCGATGGCTTCGGCCATCTGGCTGCGGCAGGCATGGTGCTCGTCGATGAACAACACCCGCCAGGTGTCCCCGCCGATGTGCTTCTGATACTCGCCCGTGGCCAGGTAGATGGTTTCCTCGCAAATGTTCTTGGCCTGGTCCGAGACGCGCTCGAAGCGGCGGGCGATCGTCATCAGCGGATTGAGCGCTTCGAGGGGGATCTTGTTCTCCTGGCGGAGCTGGATCAGCTCGGAGTTGATCACGCTCTTGAGCCCGTCGACTTCCTCTTCGATCTCGGCCACTTTGGCCGCGAGGTCAGCGTTCTCGGTCAAGTACGCCTTGACGGCATCGCGCAGCATCGGGATGGACATGCCGGAGATCTGCCGAAAGCGTTCCATGGGCACCGTGCACTCGATGTTCGAAAGCTTGAGCGTTTGCCGGGCGATGCTTTCCGCGTAATCGCCTATGCGTTCGACTTCCTGGTTGATCTTGATGGTGACATAGGCAAAGCGAAGGTGCCGGGCAACGGGCTGCTGGCGCACGATGAACTCCAGGCAAAGCCGGTCGATCTCCTTCTCCAGAGCATCGATCCGCTGGTCGCGCAGGATGATTGAGTAGGCAATCTGCCGATCCCGTCCCTCCAGCGCCCGCACGCAAGCCTCCAAGGCGCTTTCGGCCAACTTCGCCATCTCGGCCACTTTGCCGCGGATGCGTTCGATGTCGCGCTGGAGAGACTCTTCGTAATGTGTCGCCATAGCCGTGAGTCGGCGAAGCCTCGGCGAGACGTGTTACGCGGAAGTGGCGGAGAGGTTACGTTTCTGTGACGAAACCCTTGCCAACCGCCCTGCTTCTGTTACCAAGGGCTTGCTATGTTCTCCCTGCAAAAACTACTGGGCAAAGACGACAAGTTTTTCGATTTGCTCGAAGCCTCCGCCGAGGAAGCCCGGCACAGCGTTCAGGCGCTCAATCGCGTTCTGGCCCACGCCAACAAGGCCCCCACGCTCGAGGAATTTCACCAGGCGAAAGAGACGGACAAAAAAATCACCGAGCAAATCAACGAAGCGCTCGTGAACACGTTCGTCTCGCAGCTCGAGAAGGACGACGTGGAGGTCCTCAGCGCCTCGCTGTACAAGATTCCAAAAACCGTGGAGAAGATCGCAGAGCGAGTCATCATCGCCTTTCCGGTCGTCAGGGATGTCGACTTCTCCCGGCACGTCGCGCTGCTGGACGCGGCGACCCGGCGAGTCGTGGAACTGGTCAAGCTGCTCCGCGACCTGGGCTCCGGCCAACTGGATCAAGCCAAGGAAATCAACGGCAAGCTTCAGCAAATCGAGAGCGAGGCCGACGATTTGATCCTCGAAACGCTCAAAGATCTCTTCAGCGGCAAGCACGACCCCACCCGCGTGCTCGCGCTGAAAGACCTCTACGAACTGCTCGAAAAGGTCGTCGACCGTTGCCGCGACGCCGGCAATATCGTCACCCACATCGTCCTGAAGAACTCCTGACCCGGTCGGCGCTTACGTTTTACGTCTTACGTTTTCCGAATGGCGGGAAGCAAAACGTGAAACGTAAAACGTAAAGGCGTCGCTCAACCAACCCTTCAGTCTTACATGATAAGCCTCCAACAATTGCTCAGTCGCGAACAGGAGTTCTGCGACCTGCTCGAAGCCAGCGCCAGCGAAGCCACCCACGCCGTCGATGCGCTCAAGTTCATGCTCCTCCACCGTGACGACGCCGTCACTCTGCATGAGTTTGCCGACGCACGCTCCAAGGACAAGGCCATCACTGACAAGATCAGCGACATGCTCATCACCACGTTTGTCACGCCGATGGAGCGCGAGGACATCGAGGCCCTGGCGGAGGCATTGTACAAGATTCCCAAGACCGTCGAAAAGTTCGCCGAGCGCTACCGCATCTCCGCGGACAAGGTCCGAGACGTCGAGTTCAGCAAGCAGGTCGACCTGATGGAGCAGGCCGTGAAACTCGTGCGCCAGATGGTGCAGGCCCTGCGCGGCGGCCGAAATCTCGGAGGCATCAAGGCGCTCCAGAATCAGCTCCAGGCGGTTGAATCATTGGCCGATGATCTCCTCCTCGAAATGGAACGGCGCTTTTACGAGCCGGGCTTCCCCGCGCTCAAGGCGATCATCCTTAAGGACCTCTTCAATCTAAACGAAAAAGTCGTCGATCGTTGCCGGGACGCCGGCAACGTCATCTCCCACGTCGTGCTTAAGAATTCCTGAGCTATGGATTTGTTTCTCATCTTCGCTGTCCTTTTTGCCGCCCTCGCTTTCACCTACACGAACGGCTTTCACGACACCGCCAACGCCATCGCCACCGTCGTTGGCACCAAGGTGCTCACGCCCCGGCAGGCCATCATGCTCGCGGCAGTGACGAATCTGATCGGCTCTTTCTTCGGGCTGGCGGTTGCCAAGACCATTTCCAGCGGCCTGGTCGATGCCCAATTCGTCACTCAGCAAGTGCTGATCTGCACGCTTGTCGGCGCCATCTCCTGGAACCTGCTCACATGGTGGTTTGGCATGCCGAGCAGTTCCACCCACGCGCTCGTGGGCAGCCTGGTCGGCGCGACGCTCGCTGCTGCCGTTTGTGCGAGCGCCGCTCATCCATTGCTCGACAAAGATGGCAAACCTCTCAGCGTCTGGAGCTCAATCAAATGGAAGGAGATTAAGGATAAGAAGGAAAAGAAACTCGTGCCGGCCTCACCGGAGATCCTTGCGGCGCTGGGCAACGGTATTGCGACCAACGGCACGCACGCCATCCGGCTCGGGACCAACTCCGTGCAAGTCGTCGCGTTTTGTGGCCGCGTCCAGCAGGTCGAGACGGTCGTCAAGAAAAACGGCGATAAAGGCGGTCTTTACAACAAGGTGCTCCTCCCCATGGTCATTTCGCCGATGATGGGATTCCTTGGGGGCCTGACGCTTATGGGCCTGCTTTACCTGTTCCTGCGGGGCTGGAGGCCCGTGACTGTGAACCGCCTTTTCGGCAAACTCCAACTGGGCAGCTCGGCCTACATGGGGTTCAGCCACGGAATGAACGACGCCACCAAATGCATGGGGATCATCACCCTGGCGCTCGTCGCGGCGACGAGCAAGGGGCTGTTCGCCAACGTGCCAGGCTGGGCTTCGTGGCTCTCGACCAGCGAAGGCTCAGACCCTTTCAAACTCACGCTCGGTGCCACCGTTATGAGCTGGCTGCCGTCGTGGCTCCAGTTCGGTTACATGCCCAATCCCGTCGACGTCAAAAGCCAGGGCATCGCCAATTGGGTCGTCGTTGTCTGCGCGTTGACGATGGCGGCGGGCACTGCCGCCGGCGGATGGCTGATCATCAGGACCCTCGGGCACAAGATGGTGAAGCTCCAGCCCATCCATGGCTGTGCGGCCGAAACCGCCGGCGCGACCGTGCTCGCTGTCGCCGCTTCTCTGGGTATGCCCGTTTCCACGACCCACTCGATCACGACCAGCATCATGGGAGTGGGCTGCGCCAAACGTTTCAGCGCGCTAAAGCTCAAGGTCGTCGAGCGCATCGTGTGGGCCTGGATCATGACCTTGCCCGCGACCGCGGTGTTCGCCTTCAGCCTTGTCTGGCTGTGCAACCAGATTGGATGGATGAAGTTCTGAATTAAGGCGCCCGGCCAAAAGATTGACACTCGGGGTCTCTTTCAGCTACAGTTGCTCCGATTATTGGCTCGTATGAGTTCATCTCTCGGCCAGCATGTGTTGGTGCTGAACCGCCTGTGGCAGGCGGTGAATGTCTGCTCGGCGCGACGGGCCATCACTCTCCTCGTGGAGGGCCGCGCGCAAGTCGTCCAGAGCGGGCACGACGGCTCATTCCAGACATTTGACTTCGGACAGTGGCGCGATTTCTCCCAGCAGCAGCCCCACACGGATTGCGTCCACACCATCTCCTTCCGAATGCGCATTCCGCGCGTCATCCTGCTCCTGTTGTTCGACCGGCTGCCGAAAAAGGAAGTCAAGTTTACGCGGCACAATATTTTCGAGCGCGACCGGAACACCTGCCAGTACTGCGGCGGGAATTTCGAGCGGAAGGATTTGAACCTCGATCACGTGATCCCGCGTGACCGCGGCGGGCCGACGACGTGGGAAAACATTGTCTGCTCGTGCGTCCCCTGCAACACGCGCAAGGCCAATCAGACTCCTGCCGAGGCTGGCATGCGCCTGATTCGCAAGCCCAGGCGTCCCAAGTGGAGGCCATTCGTGCAGATCAACCTCGGTATGCACCACCACGACAGTTGGAAACATTTCCTTGATGTCGCCTACTGGAATGTGGAATTGGGTGAGGAAACGTAGCAGCGCTAGGGCTTCGAACCTGACTCGCCGCGCGCGGATTCAATCAACTCCCAAAACTTCGGGTTTTGCTGGAGCGCTTCATCCTCGCCCAACGGCAGGTTCGAACGGAATAGAAAGTCCTTGAGAGTGTTGCGGTTCAGGATTCGGTGGACGACCACTCCCAGGTCGTGCCGCTCGAAGTAGATTCGATACTCGCCAATCCGGAAGCGGTGCAATGTGCGGCCCTGGCGTTCGAGCTTTCCGAATCGTTCCAGGTCGGTCGTCATCACTTCCTGGGGCAGGCCTCGAAACTCGCCCAGAATGCTCAGTTGAAGTTCCTTCGGCATTCGAGCCAGCTCCGCGGCGCTTGTCGGGTTGAAGATGATTTGAAAGGTCCTCATCGGGGCAAAGCAAACCTTGGAATTGAGAAGCGAAGGGCCGAGATCACAAAGAACCCGGGAACTGCCCCTATTGAAGCCTTCATCCGTTCAATTATTCTCTGCGTTCCGTCGCGCGGATTCAATGCCGGTCACTAGTGGCGGCGCGTACGGGAATCGAACCCGTCTTTAGGCCTTGAGAGGGCCCCGTCCTAGCCGATAGACGAACGCGCCGAGCAATCGAGCTGCCGCAGGGTAGGCCTTCCGAGGACCAAGTCAAATTGAAAGCCTTGGGGGCATCCAAAAGCCGCCGTGCGGGAGGTGGCTGATTGGCGTAGCTGCGACCGTGACGTCGCAAGCTGAATTCTCAAGTGGGAACGAATTGCTGCTGCCCGAATTTCTGCATCTTCGTCCCGCGACCTCACGGTCGCAGCTCCGCCGGATTCATTCCACTGGCGATTCGTGGAAAGCTTGTCGAGTTCGATTACTTGCGGTGGCGGAACAGCAATGTGCCGAGGCCGAGCACGCCCAGGGCAATCAAGCTCGGCTCGGGAACGACCGTGAGTTGGAAGCTGCGGATGAGGAAGGTGTCAGGTTGTCCATTGGGCCCGACACTGAGCGGACTGGTGAAAACGTAAACGTCAGACATGCCACTGGCTATCATCCCGCCAGCTGCCATCACCTGGGTCCAGCTGGTCACAGTGCCCTCTTGATTGTCCCACGCCCGGAACTGGTAGCACACGCCCGCCGTTCCAGGGGGCCGGTTCGGATCGGAAGTCACGTGGCTCGAAGTCAAACCGGCGTTTGGTCCTGAGCGGAATGTGTCAGCTTGAATGTGCGTGCTATTCGCCAGCATTTGGACCGGTGAGTCGCTTGTGTAAATCGCGGCGGAGAATCCTGTCCCGGCGAGCAGCGGTCCAGCGTATGTTTGGGTACCGGCCGGGGTGCCCGCCGCGGTATTCCCCATCCGAGTCTGAGTCGGGTTCGCCGGATCCACGCCGTAAATCGGGGCGCGAACGAAGTTTTGGATATTATTGCCCCACTGGAAATGGCCCTGAGCGAGCAAGTTCGAGACGGCAACGCTGCCGGACAGTAAAGTTGCACACGCGAGCGTCGTTTTCATCGTCGGTTGTTCAGGCCCAATTCTGGCTGGAGTGCTATCGGCGGGACTTGAGCGGGGATAAGCCGGAATTGAATCGCAGGGGCCTCTTACTAATCCCTCAATGCACAGGCTGCCCTGGAAGCACAAGTGTCTTTCAGGCGGGTGGCCAGGCTGCGATTCGAGAAGCTCGCGGGCAGCGTATCTGTCTCGTTCACTGACGTTCCTTTTGTCGGAAACGTCGTCGGAAACGTTGTCTACCGCGCGTTCGCCGACAAAGTTTTCGACGAAGACAGACCTGCAGATGGTGACGCGAAACAGATACCCGGCAGGATGCAGCGATCCCGGCGGGACGGTCCCCTGGGCAGTGTCCAGGCTGCACCTGTCACTTCCGAGCTTCGGGGACTACGGTGAGGGAGACGCGCTCGCCGGCTCGAAGGACGACGACCTTTATTGGTTGGCCGATCTTCACTGCGTCCATCGCGTAGGTGTAATCGTAGATGTTGGCAATCTTCTGCCCTGCGAACTCGACGATAATGTCCCCGCCCTTCAGGCCTGCCTTGTCCGCCGGACCACCGGCGCGGACGCCAGAGAGTTTCACGCCGGCGGTTTCGGTGGCGTAGTCCGGAATCGTTCCCAGGTAGGCGCGAAGGTTTTCCCGGCTGCCGCCCCCGGTGTCGCTCCGCGAGACCACCAGGTAGTCCGGGCGGTTGGTGGCAGCCACGAGGTCGAGGAGGAGCGCTTCGGCGAACTGCGCGACGCGTTCGACGCCTTCGTAATTGAGAGTCCCGGGACGGTCGGCCGGCCGGTGGTATTCCTCGTGGCCGCCGGTGAAAAAATTGAGCACTGGAACGCCCTTCGGATAAAAGGCAGTGACATCCGTCGGCAGGTAAGGGTCCTCCTGCAAGACGAGGTGGAAGCCGGCCGCGACGTTTCGTTTCTCAATGAGCCGTCGCCAGGCGCCGCTGGAGCCGATGCCCTGCAGGTTGAGCTTATTTTCGCGCAAGCGGCCCACCATGTCGAAGTTCACGTACGCGACCACATTTGAGAGTGCCAATGGCGGATGCTCGGCAAAATGCGAGGAGCCAATCAGGCCCATCTCCTCGCCGGACCAGAAGGCGAATAGGACGCCTTGACGGAACGCCGTCGGGCTCTCGGAGCGGTGTCCGGCGAGGGATGCGGCCAGTTCGAGCACGGTGGCCGTGCCGGAGGCGTTATCGTCCGCGCCGGGGTGAATCTGGTGCTCTTCACCCTTGCGCCGCATCGCGCCGGATTCGCCGAAGCCGAGATGATCGTAGTGCGCGCCGACGAGGACGTACTGGGGCTGCGTCGCGTATTCGCCCGGCGGCAGAATCGCGAGCACGTTGCGGTCGGTTTCCTTCAGATGCTCGACGGCCGTGGCCAACCGGACTCGGACCTTTGGCAGTGTGAAGCCGGACTCAGCGTGGGGATTCTCGGTGTCGAGGGCGGACTGGAGTGCCTTCAAGTCCTTGCCGGAACCGGCGAGCAACGCGCTGGCGACGTTCGTGCCAATCGATGCGGCGACGATTCCGCTGCCGGCCAAACTGCCGTCGGACGTGAGCGCGGCGAGTTCGCCTGCGTTGGGCGAGGTTGGCCCTGTGACGAACAGCACGGCCCGGGCGCCCCGTTCGCGGGCGAGCATCGCCTTGTAGCGGAGGCCGGCGTAACGATTAAGTTCCTGGCGGCGTTTGGCCTGGAGGCCCTCGGGCACGTAGCGGAGGGCGAGGACGACCTTGTTGCTCACGCTGACGCCTGCGTACGAATCGTAGCCTTCGCCCGGCTTGCCAGGGACGGACAGACCATAGCCGACGAACACGACGTCTCCCTCCACTTCCGAGTTCGCGCTAAAGGAGAGCGGTCGGAAATCGCGCTCGACCTCGAAGGCCGCCTCGCCCTGTCCTTCCGGGCGCGCCACAACCAGGCGATTCGCGTTGGTGACGACGCGCGAGCCGGCGGTGAAATCGAAAGGTTGGAAATAGTCCCCGTCCGCCCCGTAGGGCTTGAGGCCCGCCCTGCGAAGTTGGGAAGCGATGTAGTCCGCTGCGAGACGGGCGCCCGGGCTGCCCGTGGCGCGGCCTTCAAGCGCATCGGAGGCCAGGTAATTGACATGGACGCGCACGTCTTCGCGCGAAATGGCAGTGGCGAGATCGGCCGCCACGGGCGCCGTTGTGTTTCCCGGTGGCGAAATCGCCCCGGCCTGTCCCAGGGCCATCAGCGCCGCCTCGTGGTTCCACTGGGCGAGGAACAATTGTGACTTGCCGTCCGGTGTGCGGCCGGAGGTCCAGCAGAGTTGCGCGCCGTCCGGCGAAAAGACCGGCAGGCCGTCGAAACCATCCGTGAACGTCACGCGGACAGGCTCGTGCTGGCCGGCGGCGTCCACCAGGAACAGCTCGAAGTTGGCGAAGCCGAGCTTGTTGGCGGTAAAAACGACGTATTTGCCTGAAGGATGAAAATAGGGCGCCCAGGACATCGCGCCGAAGTCCGTGAGCCGACGCCGGTCCGAGCCGTCGGTCTTCATCGTGTAGACGTCGGCCATGGTCCCTTCCTCGTTGAAGTGCCGCCAAAGGATGCGCGCGCCGTCCGGCGAAAAGAACGGCCCGCCGTCGTAGCCCGCCCAGTCAGTCAGGCGTCGCACATTCGAGCCGTCCGCGTCCATTACGTAAATTTCGCCAAACCAGGCAGGGTCGGTCTCCATTCGCTTGAGTTCGGCGGCGGAAAGCTTGTTGGTTGGAAACGCGTGGCGAAACGAGCAGAAGACAATTTGCTTGCCGTCCGGTGAAAAGGCGCCTTCGGCGTCGTAGCCGGGCGCTTCGGTGAGACGCCGCAAATCGGAGCCATCGCGCCGGGCGGTGAACACATCGAAGTGCTCATCGTAATCCCACGAGTAGCGGCGCTGCTTGCCGGAAGCGCGGAATTCGAGCTCGGCCTTTTGTTTGGCCCGGGCCTCTGGGTCGAGGTGCGTAGAGGCGAACAGGACGCGGTCGGAACCGGGCTGAAAGAAGGAGCAGGTCGTTTTGCCGTGGCCGGGCGAGACGCGGTGGATGTCTCCATTCGTCAACTCCAGAAGGTAAATCTGGTAGAACGGGTTCTCGGGCTCCCGCTCGCTCTGAAATATCAGTGACTTGCCATCCGGAGAAAAGTAACCTTCGCCACTGCGTTTGCCCTCGAAGGTAAGCTGCCGGACGTTGGAGAGGAATTGCGCTTCCTGCCCGGCAGGTGGATCAGCGGAGAAGGCCGCGCCCACACCGAATGAGAGCGCGAGCGCCGCAGCGAAACTGGGTCGGAGCCGGGGCAACATGTCGAGAGAGTCCGGTTGCGTTCGGAAGGACTTTGAGCGCTGGCGCTCCCGGCTGCAACCGCGAAGCGACAACCTCGGTCCCCGCCAGCGCATCCATCGCCAGCCCCGCAACGCTCTAACGCTTCAACGCTTCAACGCTTCGACGTTTCACCGCCTCCCATCATACCAGGTCAAACATTCCTCCCGGCTTTTCAACGTCCGCCCACCCACCAACACCGTCTTGGCCAGGAAACGGAGATGTTCCCACGGAGTGTAGAGGTGCAGCTTGCGCGCCGACGTGATCAGCGGATGCTCGTGCAGAATCACGAATCGACGGCCCGTCGCACGGCCCAGCCGCTTCAAGCGCTGGGAAAGGTCGAGTTCCTCGCTGGCGTAAAGCTCCCGGCTGAACCCGCCGATTTCGCGGAACGCAGCGGCCTCGCAGTAGATAAAGGAGCCCGCAGCCCAGCGATTCAAGCGGCTCAGCAGGTTCCAACCGTGCGTGATGAGCTTTGCGACGGGGTACGAACCTTCGAGCCGCACAGTGCTGCCCCCGGCGATCACTCCGCCCCGCCGAATTTCCTGCGCGACCGAGGCGAAGAGCCCAGCGCTCGGCTGCGAATCGGCGTCGATGAAGATGAGCCAGTCGCCTGTGGCCGCCGCGGCGCCGGCGTTACGGGCACGGGCGATCTGATTGACGGGCTCAAAGACGACTGTCGCGCCCTCCGCGCGGGCCAGCTCGGCGGTGCGGTCGGTCGAATTGTTGTCGCACACGATGAGTTCCGTCTCCCAGCCGGCCTCCGTGAAGCTCCGGCTTGCGGCGCGGATGCTGCGGAGGGTTTCAGCGATGAGCTTCTCCTCATTGAACGCG
>Ga0184635_10000319_pt1 | contig 11696 bp, 6 predicted proteins | sample PLM3_30_b2_FD_133147 | JGI IMG/M metagenome (GOLD analysis project Ga0184635, IMG submission 133147) | Groundwater sediment microbial communities from an aquifer in East River, Colorado, USA - PLM3_30_b2 | ecosystem: Environmental > Terrestrial > Soil > Riparian zone | place: USA: East River...
ATCCAAAAGTGAGAGACACAGATGGTGGATTTATAATTGCCGGGAGCAAATGGAATGCAGGTGATAAAATTGAATTGAATTTTGAAATGCCAGCGACATTAATTGAGAGCAATCCAATGGTGGAAGAAACAAGGAACAGGGTAACCGTAAAAAGAGGACCGGTAGTGTATTGTTTAGAATCGGCTGACTTGCCCAATCAGAATGTGTTTGATGTTGTAATTCCTTCTACAATTAAGTTACAACCAGTGCCGATGAAAATTGCTGGTGGCAATATGATGGCATTAACAGGCCAGGCAAAATTGTTGCAAAACAGCAATTGGAAAAATAGTTTATACAAAGAGATAAACACTAATACAAAACCTGTAACAATAAAGCTGATCCCGTATTATGCCTGGGCCAACCGCGGCAAAACGGATATGTCGGTTTGGTTAAATGTGCAACGATAAAATGGAAAGGATCACAGCAACATATTATATTGAAACACCCTATACTCCTGAAAAAGCAGCATCAGTACTTGCTGGTGAGCAATCGTCCGGCACATTTGTCGCTGTGCCGGGTGAAACAGAAGAATTGAAACAACGGTTTGCTGCAAGAGTCGAATCGGTTGAGTTATTAGAAACAGTTAATGAACCAGCAATTCCTGGTGCAACAAGTAAGGATGGAAAATATCATCGTGCAATAGTCAAAGTATCCTGGAGCATAGAAAATTTTGGATACAATCTTCCCGTGATGGTTTCAACACTACAGGGGAATCTATATGAGATAACCCAATTCACAGGATTAAAACTTATGGATATTGACCTGCCTTCATCATTTGCTGAGCATTATAGAGGCCCTGCATTTGGTATTGATGGTTGCAGGAAATTAACAGAGGTAAATGACAGGCCGATGATAGGAACAATTATTAAACCATCAATTGGTCTTACTGTTCAGCAAACAGCAGATATAATAAAAACATTAGCTGAAGCTGGTATTGATTTTATTAAGGATGATGAACTGCTTTCTTCATCTGCTAACTCCAATTTCAACGACAGGATTGATGCTGTGATGAAGGTCATCAATGAACATGCTGATAAAACTGGAAAAAAAGTAATGTATGCTTTTAATATCAGTGGTGAAGTGGATGAAATGTTGCAGCGGTATGAAAAGGTCGTACAAAGTGGCGGTACCTGTGCAATGGTGAGTATCAACAGTGTTGGTTTAGCAGGAACAAAAAAGATCTGTGATCTGCGACAACTGGCTATACACGGACATCGGAATGGATGGGGAATGCTGACAAGACATCCATTGCTGGGAATTGATTTCAAAGCTTATCAAAAATTATGGCGGATGGTTGGTGTTGACCAACTTCATGTAAACGGTATTCAAAATAAATTCTGGGAGGGTGATGATAGTGTGGTGGCATCAATTGAAGCATGCTTGACAAAGATGTATGAACATAAAACAGTGATGCCGGTTGTTTCATCAGGTCAGTGGGGTGGGCAGGCATTTGAAACTTGGAGAAGAACAAAAACGGTTGATCTGTTATATATGGCGGGTGGCGGTATCATGGCTCATCCGATGGGTGCAGCAGCTGGTGTTACGGCTTTGCAGCAAGCATGGAAAGCAGCAGTTGATGGATTAGGTTTGGATGATGCTGCAAAGGTGTATCCTGAGTTTGCTGAGTCAGTTAAGAAGTTTGGAAGAAATTAAACCACAAAGACACGGAGAACACAAAGGAGCACAAAGTCTTCGTGATACTTAGAGCCTTTGTGTCTTAGTGGTTCAAAAAAAATAGATTGAAAAAACATAAAAACATTTTACTGGCTTTTTACGGTGATGACTTTACAGGCTCTACCGATGCATTGGAATTCATTAGTCGAGCTGGTTCAAAGGCAGTATTGTTTACTGAACCGCCGACTGAAGTGCAGCTGAAATCTTTTCCTGATTTAAATGCGTATGGAGTTGCGGGTAAAACAAGAGCATTGAATCCGGATGCCATGGAACAAATATTGATACCAGCATTTGAACAAATGAAATCAATTGGAGCAAAACATATTCATTATAAAGTTTGTTCAACATTTGATTCATCACCGACTGTTGGCAGTATTGGCAGAGCAATTGATTGTGGGGCAAAGAGCTTTGATAATAAACTGATTCCGGTTTTGGGTGGTATGCCGGCTTTAGGAAGGTATTGTGTGTTTGGAAACCTGTTTGCCAGAATGGGAATTGGCAGCAATGGAAAAATTTATCGTATAGATAAACATCCGTCCATGAGCAAACACCCCGTAACGCCGATGAAAGAAGGTGATCTAAGAGTTCATCTGGGAAAACAGACGAGTAAAAAGATCGGGTTGATTGATAATGTGCAGCAGAAAGCAAAGAAGAAAGAGTGGCTTGACAATATTACTGATGAAGAAATAGTCTTGCTTGATACGATGAATGAAAATGAATTGCTGAAAATTGGTGAATGGTTGAATGTGCAGCAAAAAAAACATGGTCAGTTGTTTTCAGTTGGAGGATCTGGAATTGAAATGGCGTTGGGTAAGTACTGGAACAAAACAGGAGTACTAAAGCCTTTAACTAAATGGAAGAAGATAAGAAAGGCAGAATCATTATTAGTTATATCAGGAAGTTGTTCACCCATTACAAAAAATCAAATTGAGTTTGCACTTGCACATGGTTTTGTTGAAATCCCTTTAGAAATGGAAACATTTCAAGGCGAGTCAGGAAGTGGGTTTTCAATTGGATGCAATATTGAAGAAATTATATCAGCTCTTAGACAGAAACAAAGTGTTATTATACATACAAGTAATATTCTCCAGATTGAAGAATCGACGTCTGCACGTACACTGGGAAAAACACTGGGATCTATCGCAAAGCGAGTTTGTGAAGAGGTCAAATTAAAAAGAATTGTTATAGCAGGTGGCGATACGAGCAGTTATGCTGCAAGGGCAATGGAAATAGAAGCAGTGGAAATGATTGCCCCATTAGTGATTGGTGCTCCATTGTGCAAAGCATATTCAAAGAATAAAAAGATAAACGGATTAGAAATAAATTTTAAAGGTGGACAGGTGGGGAGTGAAGATTATTTTGTAGTGATGGCGAATGGGAAGTTATGAGTTTTGAATGATGGGTGATGAATGATTAAGTGATATTATCCCCTCCTTTGGAGGGGCGGGTTTAGTTAGTTAACTGGATTGGGAAATTGGGGTGGGTTGCTGCATAGAATTAAAGAAAGTACAAGAGTGCGACGCAACGGGAGCTTAATAGAATTACAAAAGCTGGTAACATAAAAAACATTCAATAAAAGATATGTCACAAAAAACATTAGGACTGGTTCACACATCGGCGACATTGGTGCCAATGTTTGCTGAGCTATGTAGTAAATATTTACCACATGTGAAAACATTCAACATCGTTGATGATAGTTTGATAAAGAACACTATCGCATGTGGCGAGTTGACACCCGATACATCAAGAAGAGTAGTGAACTATGCAGGCTCAGCGCAGGATGCAGGGGCAGATTTTATTTTATTCACCTGTTCATCGATCGGACCGGCGGTGGAGGCAGCAGCGATGTTAACGAAAGTGCCGGTGTTACGGGTAGACCAACCAATGGCAGACCAGGCAGTGCAATTAGGAAAACGAATTGGCGTGATCGCAACATTACCGACAACATTGGAACCAACAAGTGATTTGGTGAAACGCCGCGCCGTCGCAGCAGGAAAAGAAATTGTGCTGGTATCAAAATTATGCGAGGGCGCATTCGATGCATTGATGAATGGCGATGCCGCAACACACGATAAAAAAGTTGGCGATGCATTAAAGCAATTATCAACTGAGGTGGATGTGATCGTATTGGCGCAGGCTTCCATGGCAAGAGTAGTCGATACATTAAGCGAGGCAGATAAAAAAGTCCCGATACTGGCGAGTCCACCGATCGCTATACAGTATCTGGCAACAATATTGGCCCCCTAAATCCCCCGAAGGCGGACATTGGGAAGGCCTTGCTATTTGAAGGAATGTTGAATGTTTGTTTAGTAGTGAATTGAAGTTGATGTGGTAGATACAAATCTGAATAAAGATATAATGCACCGCCTCTTCTCCTTCGGAGAAGAGGATGGGAGATGAGGCTATGAAGGAAGTAAATAAAATATTTTTAATTATTAGTGGCGTCGCGGCTATCGTCTTGATTGTGGGTGTTTTATTGCAGCAACCATTATTATATAAACCATTTGCACTGATAACAGCTATCAGTTTAGCGATTGGGCTGGGTGCCGTGCCTTCATTAAAAGGATATCAGTATACGGCATGGATCATAAGTGCAGTGGTTGCAGGAATGATCTTTCCCGAAGCATTTAAAAATTGGGGGAATGTAAACCTGCGGGATAAAACATTGATACTTGTGATCATTCAATTGGTGATGTTTGGAATGGGGACGCATATGAGTCTAAAAGATTTTAGTGGATTAGCAACAACGGGGAAAGGAGTGCTGGTAGGATTATTTTGTCATTTCAGCATCATGCCACTGATGGGATTGTTGCTTACAAAAGTTTTTTTGTTCGAGCCGGAGATCGCGGCGGGTATTATTTTAATAGGAAGTTGCAGCAGCGGGTTGGCAAGTAATGTAATGGTGTACCTGGCAAGAGCTAATCTTGTTTTATCGGTCATTGTAACAGCAATGGCAACATTGATTGCACCATTAATGACACCAATGTTGATGAAAACACTTGCCGGTACTTTGATTGAAGTAAAGTTTATTGATATGATGATCGAGATCGTAAAGATCGTGCTGGTGCCCATTGGTGCTGCGTTGCTTCATGATTTTTTAAAAAGAGCAACCGCAGCGCAAAAGAAAAAAGTGTATGTCATCTGTGCAATAGCAGTCGCATGGCTTATCACTGTTGTGGTACTGCAAAACAATATTACAGACAGAGCGATGCAGCAATCAATAACGCTTTCAGGATTTTTTGCGGGAGCCATCATCGTTGGTGTAATGTATAATTTATTGCATCGCCGGTTTCCCAAGCTAGATAATATCATGCCGCTGATCTCGATGTTTGGGATCATTTATTTTACAACTGTTACTACAGCCGCTGGCAGAGAAAACCTGATGAAGGTCGGTGTGTTATTGTTTATTGCGTCGGTCATTCATAATGCAGCCGGGTATTTTTTTGGTTACTGGCTCAGCCGTTTGTTTGGTATTGATAAAAATTCAAGTCGCACGATTGCATTTGAAGTTGGATTGCAGAATGGCGGTATGGCAAGTGGCATTGCGGGCAGCATGGGTAAACTGGGCACTGTGGGGTTGGCGGCTGCGGTGTTTAGTCCGTGGATGAATATCAGCGGAAGTATTTTGGCGAATTACTGGAGAAGAAGACCGACCCCCTGTCCCCCTAAAGGGGAGACTTAGGTTCGATAGCACGATTTGTTTGCAATAGTACTCAAGATGAAGTGGAAGAATTATATGTTTGGAATTGCAGTGTAGCACCGTCCTTCTCCTGAAGGAGAAGGATAAGAGGATGAGGTTAGCTAACTGGCTACTATGAGACTTCCGTTTCGACGCTCCGTTCAAGGTTCTGTTCGTTATGGAACAAATAATGAATAACAATAAATGATCAAAAGACTTTATATATTATTAGTTGCTTTTTATTCACCATTCACCATTGAACATTCACTTGCTCAATTGGTAGACAAAACTCCCGCTGCCGTTCCTGTAGCACCTGCTATTTATAATCGTGAACCTTATGAAGATCCGTTTGTAAGTGGGATCAACCGCGATGCAGCAAGAACAACTGCTTATTCATATTCTAATTTGAATGATGCACTAAAAGGAGACAGAGAAAAAAGTGGGAGATATATTTCATTAAATGGTGATTGGGATTTTGCTTTTGCATTAAAGCCGGGTGATGAACCCAAAGAATTTTATAAAAACAAGATAAGCGGATGGAAGAAAATTCCTGTTCCTTCTAATTGGGAGATGCAGGGATATGATAAGCCGATCTATAAAAGTGCTGTATATCCATTTCGTCCTGTAAACCCTCCTTATATCCCGAAAGATTATAATGGAGTTGGATGTTACCAGCGTTCAATAACTGTTCCTGCAGATTGGAAGAGCATGAACATCACTTTACATTTTGGTGGAGTGAGCTCCGCATATAAGGTTTGGTTGAATGGAAAATTTGTTGGCTATGCAGAGGATAGTTTTCTGCCGTCTGAGTTTAATATCACACCATATTTACAGAGTGGAGAAAATATTCTTTCTGTTTGGGTCATAAGATGGAGTGATGGAAGCTTTTTGGAAGACCAGGACCAATGGCGTTTAAGTGGCATTCATCGTGAAGTGTATTTAATGGCAGAGCCCAAATTAAGAATTGCAGATCTCTTTTATCAAACTAAACTGGATAAAGATCATAAAGATGCTGTGCTGAGTATTCGTCCACGTATTGAAAACCTGACAGGTCATGAAATGCCGGGGTATATTTTAAAAGCACAATTGTATGATGATGCGGATAAACAAGTATTAGATCAACCGTTGGGAAAAAAGGTGGATGACATCATTAATGAAATTCATCCACGGTTAGACAGGGTAAAGTTTGGGTTACTGGAAACAACAATTACCAATCCAAAGAAATGGAGCTTCGAAGAACCAAACTTATACAAACTCGTTTTGAGTTTAGAAGATAGTACTGGCAATGTGCTGGAAATAAAAACCTGCAAACTTGGTTTTCGTTCTATAGAATTTCGAAGATCAGATAGTAAGCTTTTGATAAATGGAAAGCTCACTTATTTATATGGAGTCAATCGTCCCGATCATCATCCAACCAGGGGCAAAGCATTATCAAGAGAAGATATCTTACAGGACATAAAAACAATTAAGCAGTTCAATTTTAATTGTATCCGGTTGAGTCATTATCCCAGCGATCCGTATTTATTGGATCTGTGTGATGAGTTTGGCATTATGGTGATCGATGAAGCAAACCTGGAGACCCATGGTTTGGGCGGTAAACTTGATCATGATGCAAGTTGGACTGGTACATATCTGGAGAGAGTAAGCCGTATGGCATTAAGAGATAAGAATCATCCATCAATCATCATGTGGAGTTTAGGGAATGAGGCAGGCAGCGGACCCAATCACGCCGCAATGGCAGGATGGATAAAAGATTTTGATTTGACAAGGCCTTTGCATTATGAACCTGCAATGGGAAGCCCGAAAGAAGAAGGATATATTGATCCATCAGATCCGCGTTATCTAAGATCAAATGACCATTCACATCGTATTCAGAACCCACTTGACCAGTATTATGTGGATGTGATAAGTCGTATGTATCCGTCTGATTATACAGCACCTTTATTACTGAATCAAGATAATGGGGACACAAGACCTATTTTCTTTTGTGAATATGCACATGCGATGGGAAACAGTGCCGGCAACCTTAAAGAATTTTGGGATCAGTGGAGAAGCATTCCAAGAGTGATCGGTGGTGCCATCTGGGAATTCAAAGACCAGGGGTTAGAGAAAACAGATTCAGCGGGAGTAAAATATTATGCTTATGGTGGTGATTTTGGAGAAAAGTATTTTGACAATTTCACCATTAAAGGTGTTGTGAATGCAGACGGCAAACCGAAAGGAGCTATGTATGAATGTAAAAGAATTTTTCAACCGATACAGGTGGAATGGGCTGATTCAACGAAGGGGCTTGTAAGAATTATCAATAGAAGTGAGACAAAGAATGTAAATAAATATAGTGCTGTATTGGAGATAAGGGAAGATGGAAAAATAATTCTGAATAAACAAATAGGAAGTATTGATGCTGCTCCTGGCACTGAAACTGTATTTCCAATTTTGAAGTGGTTGCCAAAGATGAAACCCAGCGCTGAATATCACGCCACGATTCGTTTTGTTTTGATGAAGGATGTAGAATGGGCGCCGAATGGATTTGAGATAGCATCTAATCAGTTATCAATAAAAAATGCTACTATAACAAAAGCTTCTAACAAGTCGCCTGGTAAATTTACAATCAATGAGAATATGCATGGTGTTAGAGTAGATGGAAAAAACTTCTCATTTCATGCAGGTGGTGTTTTTGATGGTGGCCTATCTTCCTATATCTATCAGGGAGAAGAACAAGTATTCATTCCATTCCTTCCAAATTTTAAAAGGCCTTTGACTGATAATGACAGGCGAGGATGGAAGCCGCAACGTAAACTAAAACAATGGTATGAGTATGAATTAAAATCAAAACAAACTACCGTCATCAATACGACAAAAAACGAACTTGCGATCACAACGGAGTTCAGTTTAATTAATGATAGTGCTTCCGTAAAGATCAATTATACAATTAATAATAGTGGAGTGATAAAAGTTGATTATTGGTTGGATGTAAAACCTGGCTTGCCTAATATTCCTAAAATCGGTATACAGGGGGGCGTCAATAAAAAATATACACAGATCGAATATTTTGGTCGTGGTCCTTTTGAAAATTATATTGACAAACGTTTTGGCGCTGATGCAGGGGTATATAATTTATCCATTAAAGATTTTATGGAGAGTTATGTAGTACCACAGGAGAATGGCAACCGCACCGATATAAGATGGATGTACTTAAGCGATCCTAAAACAAGAGAGGGTCTATTGATCGTTGCTGATAGTTTATTAAGTATGAGTGCTTCTCCTTATACTGATGAAAATATTCAAAATGCAAAACACACCAACAAATTAAAAGATGCTGGTTATATAACTTTGAATATTGACTTAATTCAAATGGGAGTTGGCGGCAATGATAGTTGGAGCGATGTGGCAGCGCCGCTGGAACAATATCAAATAAAGGCAAAGCCATATCATTATAGGTTTTATATTGTTCCTTTTAATTCAAAAAATAAAACCGCTGGTGAGAGATCGAAAGAAATTAAGTTTTAGAATTTTAAACCACAAAGGCAAGGAGGCACCGAGATACACAAAGAGAGCCTTAGTGATACTTAGTGTTCTTTGTGGCTTTGTGGTTCAGCTGTATGCACAGAAAGAAGTACCCCAATCTGTGATGGAACAGATATACAATGAAGTAAAAACGCCTTATAAATATGGATTAGTAGTTACTCCAGAAAGTGACTCTAAAAAAATAGATTGTCCGTCAGTTTTTCGTAAGGGAAAGAATTGGTATATGACCTATATCCAATTTGATGGAAGGGGTTATGAAACATGGCTGGCTAAGAGTAAGGATCTTTTGGAATGGAAAACATTGGGAAAGATCATGAGCTTTGGGGATACAACGAATAAAGATGCGACAGAATGGGACGCCAATCAAAGAGCCGGATATACTGCTTTGCAGGATACAAAATGGGAAGGAAGTTATAAGATTGAAAAATTTAATAAAAAATACTGGATGAGTTATATTGGTGGGAAGGAAAAAGGTTATGAAACCGGTAAACTCAACATTGGTATTGCACATACAGAAAAAGACCATGTAAAACCGCATGAGTGGAACAGAGTAAGTAATGCCGTTTTATCTGCAACTGATAAAGATGTTCGTTGGTGGGAAAATAAAAAATTATATAAAAGCAGTGTTATCTGGGATAAAGACAAAACACTGGGTCATCCCTTTATAATGTACTATAATGCCAATGGTGATACAAGCAACAATACACCAAAATGGCGATGGTTCGAAAGAATTGGTATGGCTGTGAGTGATGATATGATCAACTGGCAGCGTTATCAAACCGATCCCGTTGTTCATCATAAGATCGGCATAACAGGTGATGGCGTGATCCAAAAAATAGGTGATGTGTGGGTGATGTTTTATTTCGGTGCATTCTGGGAGAGTAGAACAAAGGAAGCGTTCAATCGTTTTGCATGCAGTTATGATTTGGTGAACTGGACGGACTGGAATGGGGATGATCTTATTAGATCAACCGAAGAATATGACGCAAAATATGCACATAAAAGTTATGTTGTAAAATGGAAAGGCGTGGTTTATCATTTTTATTGTGCTGTAGATAGTAAGGATCATCGGGGTATCGCTGTCGCTACTTCAGTTGATAAAGGAAAGAGTAAAATAAATTTTAAACCCCTGTCCCCTAAAGGGGAACTTAGGTAGGAAACTCAATAAACTTGTTTCGTATAAATAAAAAATATTTTTTTACTTCGATTTGCTTGCTGTTGATCTCGTTCATTGGATTTACACAGCAACCAAAGACTATTGATCTTATTGAAAGTAACTTTCTTAATCCTCCACAATCAGCAAAGCCTTGGGTATTTTGGTATTGGATGCATGGGGCTGTTTCAAGAGAAGGTATCACTGCAGACCTGGAAGCAATGAAAGAAGTAGGTATTGGCGGCGCTTACCTGATGACCATAAAAGATACTTCATCAGTTATTCCATTTCAGCCAACAGTAAGACAATTGACTCCCGAGTGGTGGGCAATGATAAAATTCGCAATGCAGGAAGCAAAGCGTTTGGGTTTGCAATTAGGAATGCATGTAAGCGATGGTTTTGCACTCGCAGGTGGTCCATGGATCACCCCTGATCTTTCAATGCAGAAACTTGTTTGGACAAAAACCTACGTTGTAAATGGAAATACTGGAAAAATAAACCTGGAACAACCAGAAAGTTATAATGATTATTATAAAGATGTGGCCGTATTTGCTTATCCTGCCAACTCAACTTATGCATTTGCTGATGAGGTGCTGATACCAACTGTCACTACAAGCAATGGAACAAAAGCACAGTTTCTTTCATTTTCTGATCCGGATAACAAAGAAAGTTTTAAAAGTGATACAACTTGCTGGATACAGTATAAATATCCTTTGCCATTTACATGTCGTTTAATTCGTATTCATACCGGCACTAATAGTTACCAGGCACAGCGCCTGCTCATTCAAACAAGCGATGATGGTATAAATTTTAAAACTGTTACAAGACTAGAACCACCACGTCATGGGTGGCAGGATACAGAAGAAGATTATACACATGCTATTCCAGTTACAACCGCGAGATATTTCAGATTTGTTTATGATAAAGAGGGAAGCGAGCCAGGCGCAGAAGACCTGGATGCTGCCAAGTGGAAGCCATCTTTGAAGGTCATGGGGATTTATTTATCTGATGAACCGGTGATCAATCAATACGAAGCAAAGAATGGAAGTATATGGAGAGTGGCTGCAGCTTCGACCACACAACAAGTGAGTGATAAAGATGCTGTACCACTAAAAAGCATCATTAATTTGACAGGAAAATTAGATAATGAAGGAAACTTAAACTGGGTAGCACCAGCCGGTAATTGGATAGTTGTTAGAATTGGTCATACATCAACAGGCCAGACCAATGCAACAGGTGGCGCTGCAAAGGGATTGGAATGTGATAAGTTCAATGCAAATGCGATAAAACTACAATTTGATAACTGGTTTGGAAAAGCATTTGAAAAAACAGACCCGGCATTAGCAAAAGAAGTTTTGAAAATTTTTCATGTCGATAGTTGGGAATGCGGTAGCCAGAACTGGAGTATAAATTTTGCAGCTGAGTTTAAAAAAAGAAGAGGTTATGACCTGACACCTTATTTATTGGTGATGACAGGTGTGCCGGTTGAAACGGCGGCAAAGTCAGATAAGGTTTTACATGATGTAAGAACGACTATTGCTGAATTAGTGAATGATATATTTTATATTACTCTCAAAAAGCTTTCAGCAGCAAAGGGCTGCAGGTTTAGCGCAGAAAGTATTG
>Ga0184635_10000320_pt1 | contig 11695 bp, 9 predicted proteins | sample PLM3_30_b2_FD_133147 | JGI IMG/M metagenome (GOLD analysis project Ga0184635, IMG submission 133147) | Groundwater sediment microbial communities from an aquifer in East River, Colorado, USA - PLM3_30_b2 | ecosystem: Environmental > Terrestrial > Soil > Riparian zone | place: USA: East River...
GGCGCAGCAGCGTTCCGAACGACGCCCAGAACACACCGGCCGCAACGAACAGCAGGTCGCCCACAACACCGCTGCCGCCGATAGTGGCGAGCGACTCCGCGCCGAAGACGAGGAGACCGATGATGATTGCGGCGGCGCCGAACAGCCGTCGCGGCGAGATACTCTCATGCAAGATCAAGCCGGCAAGGATCAGGCCCGCTAGCGCGGCACAGGCCGGTTGGATCGTGGTGCCATGGCCAAGCGGCACCAGAATGAAGCCGCTATAGGCGAGCAGCGACTGTGGCGGCCCGGACAAGATGCTCATCACAAGTCCGCGCCCCCAGCCGACGCCACCGAGGTCGCGCAAGCCGTCGCGCACGATCAAGGGCAATACCAGTAGCCCGGACCAGAAGAAGCGATGAAACGCGAGATCGGCCGGCGTAAATCCGACCTGAATGCCATGCTTTGCGACGACAAAGCCCGCTGCCCACGCAAGGGCTGCAAGCGTGCCGCAGACGATGCCGACGATCACTGTCGGTTTATGCACTTTGTCCGGCGCAGCCATGGCTTCACAAGCTCGAGCAGGGCAGGGTGACTTCGCTATGGCTGATACTCTAGGATCGTTGACGAAGTCCATTTGCCAATCGACAACTCTCACTTCATCGGGATGGAAACCTCATGGCGAAGTCGCGCAAAGTCATCATTACCTGTGCTGTTACAGGCTCGATCCACACACCGTCGATGTCGCCACATCTCCCGATAACCGCGCAGGAAATCGCGGATGCCGCCATCGGGGCGGCCGAAGCAGGGGCAGCAATCGTGCACCTGCATGCGCGCAATCCGCAGGACGGACGCCCCGACCAGACGCCGGAGGCTTTTTCTCCGTTCCTCAAGGTGATCAAGCAGCGCTCCAACGTGGTGGTGAACATTACCACTGGCGGTGCGCCTACAATGACGGCGGAGGAACGCGTGCGACCGGCGGCAACCTTCAAGCCGGAGGTTGCTTCGCTTAACATGGGAACGATGAACTTCGGCCTTTATCCGATGATCCCGCGCTACAAAGGGAAATTCAAATACGACTGGGAGGAGCCCTATCTCGAGAATTCGAAGAAAGGCATGTTCAAGAATACCTTCGCCGACATTGAATACATTCTGACCACGTGCGCGGGGAATGGCACCCGCTTCGAGATCGAGTGCTACGACATTGGGCATCTCTACACGCTGCGGCACTTTCTTGACCGCGGCCTGGTGAAGCCGCCGCTATTTGTACAGTCGGTTTTTGGCATCCTCGGCGGCATCGGGCCGCATCCCGAGGATGTCATGATGATGAAGCGCACGGCAGATCGTCTGCTTGGCGACAACTATCATTGGTCGGTCCTTGGCGCAGGCGCCAACCAGATGCGGATTGCGGCTATTGCCGCCGCCATAGGGAGCAACGTTCGGGTGGGTATGGAGGACTCGCTTTGGATCGGTGCCGGCAAGCTGGCGGAATCCAACGCCCAGCAGGTCACCAATGTACGAAAGATTCTGGAAGGCCTCGGGCTGGAAATCGCATCATCCGACGAAGCGCGCGAGATCCTCTCGCTCAAGGGCGGCGATAAGGTGGCTTTTTGACAATGCGCCGCTGGCGAAGTGGTCCACCATAATTGCTCACTCGCGCGTAAGGTCTTCGCTTGGCAGGCATAGACGAGCCCCGCTGCGGCGGATTTTCCGTTGCTCTTCCGCGCGTAAAACCTTCCTATAGCGAACGGAGATTCGTTTAATGGGCTCGCTCGACGCCGTCAGCCTCGCCATATTGCTCGGCAGTTTGCTGGTTCTCATCGGCATCCTGTCGAGCCTTATCGCCTTGCGATTTGGCGCGCCCTTGTTGCTGGTATTTCTTTTGGTCGGCATGTTGGCCGGCGAGGGCGGCCCCGGCGGCATCAAGTTCGACGATGTCGGCATTGCCTATACGGTCGGTTCGATCGCATTGGCGCTGATCCTGTTTGATGGCGGCCTCCGCACGCGCTTTGCCAGCTTGCGCAACGTGCTGGGACCCGCGGTGACGCTGGCAACGGTTGGCGTGCTGATCACAATGCTGCTCACCGCTCCGGTGGCAAAATTTGTGCTCGGCATTGGCTGGATCCAGGCAATGCTGATCGGGTCGGTCGTGGCATCGACAGACGCGGCAGCGGTATTCTTTTTGATCAACGCCAGAGGCCTGCGGCTGCGACCGCGCGTACGCGCGGTCCTTGAAGTGGAGTCCGGCACCAACGACCCTTTCGCCATATTTCTCGCGCTTCTTCTGGTCGAGATATTGTTGCTCGGAGAGCAAACCTGGTCGCACGCTCTCGTGACATTCCTACGCGATGCTGTTTTTGGCTGCATCATCGGGTTTGCCGGCGGGCAAATCATAGCGTTTGTACTTAACCGGCTGGCACTGGCGCAGGGCCTGCACGCGCCTTTCGTCGCGGTGAGCGCGCTGGTCGTCTTCGCTTTCGCCAATGCCGTGCACACGTCGGGATTTCTTGCGGTCTATCTCGCTGGCCTGGTGGTAGGCAACTCACAGACACGCGCACACAATTCCGTCGTCGTGTTCCTTGATGCGATCACCTGGCTGGCGCAGATCGTGATGTTCGTGCTGCTTGGCCTGTTGGCGTGGCCGCATCGGCTTGCAGAGACCCTGGTTGGCGCCATCGTCGTGGCGCTGGCGCTGATGTTCGTCGCACGTCCGGCGGCAGTATTTTTGTGCCTCGCGCCATTCAAGTTTCACTGGAACGAGAGAGTGTTCATATCCTGGGTCGGCCTGCGCGGTGCGGTCGGGATCTTCCTCGCCTCGATTCCGTTACTGGTCGGCGTGCCGGGAGCTCATCTTTATTTCGACGTTGCTTTCGTGGTCGTGTTGCTGTCATTGCTGGTCCAGGGCTGGACGGTGGCGCTGGCCGCGCGCAGGCTCGACATCGCGTTTACGCGCGCCGATCCGATTCCGCGCAGGGTTGAGCTTGATTTGCCCGGCCAGCTCGCGCGCGAGATCGTCGGCTATCCGGTGCCGGCCAATAGTCCGTTTCTACGGCGCGGATTGATCCCGACCTGGGCGCGCCCGACATTGGTCATCCGAAACGAAGAAATTCTTACGCCGGCTGAAGCGGAGCCGGTGCGCGAGGGTGACTACATCTATCTTCTGGCGCCGCCGGAAAAGGCGCAGGCGCTCGATCGTTTCTTCGTCAGGATGCCGGCGCCAGCGTTGCCTGATCCACGGCTGCTCGGCGACTTCTTCGTACCGGGGACGGCGACGCTGGGCGCGCTCGCAGATATCTATGGCCTGCAAGTCGCTGCCGATCACACCGAGGTAATGCTGGCTGATTATTTCAGTGAGCAGCTTCGGCGTCGCGTGAGGACCGGCGACATCGTTGCGCTAGGTCCAATCGCGTTGCTTGCGCACAAAGTCGATGGCGGCGTCGTCACGACGGTTGGCCTGAGGCTTGCGGAACCGGAGGGTTCGGGCGACCTGGTCGGTCGTGCCAGGACCCTGTGGACCCGCGTTCAGAAATATTTCGGCTAGAGCGCGCGCCGCGAAAGCGACGGCATGTGCTGCACAAGCCAGGCTCCGCCGAACAATACCGCAGTCCAGAACAGGTCGCCGAGCACGGTCTTGTCGAGGAATGGCAGCGCCGCGACGTAGCACTGCGTAAGGCCTTGCCATGTGAGCGGATACATGCCGCTGAAGGCCCAGACTGCACCATTGGACAGCATGAAGAAGACAAGCGAGCACGCCACCATGGTGGCGGCGACCGGCAAGGCGCCGCGCCACCGGCGCGTGAAGATGCCGGCCAGTGCAGGGATCGAGATCGCAATAAAGCCTACGAGCGCGATGCGCCAGTCTTCACCCGGGAGCGCCATGTCGCTTAACGCCATGCCGAGCAGCGGTACGACCAGCGCCAGCGCCGGAATGCGCAGATAACGCGCAGCAAACAGGCCGCTGGCTGCGACCGGCAAGACGCCCGGCACGTGCGGCAACAGGCGCGTCGCCACGTTGAAGCCGATCAGAAATGCCACCAGCAACAAATCCATCCACAGGTCGGCGCGGTTCTTGCTCGGTTGCATTTCTGTCATGTCCTGTTGCGTCAGTTTCGTCAGTTCATAGCATAGCCGGGTTGGAAATTCCTACCAGCCATGGGATCGCCCAGATTCATGGGCCTATGCCGCGCGTTTTTCAACCCAGTCGGAAATAATTCCCGCCAGCTGATCGAGCCCATCGGTGAGTGCCGCGGGCCCGGGCTGAAGAATAAGCGTCGATTTGATCTCACGCAGCCAGCCGCTGCTGACGGCGGGAACATTGGCAAAGCCAGGACGCGCCGCAACTTTGGCCGGTACGAATTTCTTGCCGCACCAGGACCCGACGATGATGTCGGGCCGTGCCGCGATCACGTCGGCGGCTGACACGATGCGGTCCTTGGCATTCTTGCGCTCGGCAAGGTGCGGGAACACCTCGACTCCGCCGGCGGCTTCAATCAATTCCGATATCCAGGCGATACCGGAAATCATCGGTTCATCCCACTCTTCGAAATAGATACGTGGGCGGAGCGGCAGCCGCAGCGCACGTTCATGTATGGCATCGACCCGCGCGGCCAGCGAACCCGCCAGTGCATCGGCTTTGTCATTGGCGCCGACCAAAGCGCCAAGCGTGCGGATCATATCGAAGATGCCGGCGACGTCGCGCTGATTGAAGGCGTGAACAGCAACGTTATCGCGGATGAGCTCGGCGACGATATCGGCCTGCAAATCGGAGAAAGTGAGGACCAGATCCGGCTTGAGCGCGAGAATCTTCGGAATGTCCGCGGATATGAATGCCGAGACGCGAGGCTTCTCGCGGCGAACCCGCGGCGGCCGTACGGCGTAACCGGACACGCCAACAATGCGGGCGTCTTCGCCGAGGAGATACAGCGTCTCGACGGTTTCCTCGGTCAGGCAGACGATTCGCTCCGGGGGGAACATGGGCCATTATAGCAAGTCGGTGCCGCCCATGGTCACGACAGTTCCGGCTTCGATTATGATGATGCGATTGGCTAATGCCTTCACCTCGCTGGCATCGTGGCTAACATAGACCATCGGCAATTTGATCTCGTCCCGAAGCCGCAAGAAATACGGCATGATTTCGCGCTTGCGCGCCGCATCTAGCGAGGCGAGCGGCTCGTCGAGTAACAAGAGCCGCGGCTGCATCAAGAGCGCGCGGCCCAATGCGACGCGCTGGCGCTCACCGCCGGACAGCGCGCCAGGACGGCGCTTGAGCAAATGCGCGATGTCGAGCAGGCCGGTCACACGCTTCACCTGCCCTTCGTCACGCGTTGCACCGCTCATCCAGCGACCATAGTCAAGGTTACGTGCTACCGAGAGATGCGGGAATAGCCGCCCGTCCTGGAAGACGCAACCGACGCGGCGCTTGTGCGCGGGTTCGTTAATGCCAGTCGCGCTGTCGAACATGACTTTGCCGTCAATCGCGATGCGGCCGCGGTCGGGCTTTGTCAGACCGGCAATCATTCCGATGATGCTGGTCTTGCCTGAGCCCGATGGTCCGAACAAGGCAGTCACGCCGCTCGAACTCTCGAATTTGGCATCAAGCGAGAAGTCACCGAGTTTCTTGTCGACGTCGACGGCGAGCATGTCAGACGCCATGCACGCGCGCGCCAGCGCGCCGTCCGAACCACTCGGAGACGATAAGCGCAACCAGTGAAATCAGGATGGCGATGATTACGAGGTTGAGTGCCTTCGTGTCGCCGCCGGGCACCTGTGTGAGTGTGTATATCGCTGCCGAGATAGTCTGCGTCTCGCCGGGAATGTTCGATACAAATGTGATCGTCGCTCCGAACTCACCGAGTGCGCGTGCGAACGCCAGCACCGCGCCGGCGATAATGCCAGGCAGGGTCAGCGGCAATGTCACTGTCAGAAATGTCCATACCTTATTGGCGCCGAGTGTCGCGGCGGCGTCCTCAAATTTTCGGTCGACCGCCTCGATCGAAAGCCGGATCGCGCCGACAAGCAACGGAAACGCCATCACGCCACAGGCCAGCGCCGCGCCGGTCCAACGGAATGAAAACACGATGCCGATATCCGCAAGCGCGGCGCCGAGCAGACCTTTGCGTCCAAATGCGAGCAGCAGCAGATAGCCGGTCACGACCGGAGGCAGGACAAGTGGCAGGTAGATGATCGCGTTGAGCAGGGCCTTGCCGGGAAAATCATTGCGCGCCAGCACCCACGCAATCGCAATGCCAAATGGCAAGGCAACTACGGTCGACACTGCTGCAACCCGCAGGGACAGCGCGACCGCGGTCCATTCCTGAGGCGAAAGCTCGAACACGCGTTGTCAAACTGCCTAGGACACCGGTTTGATCAGAAAACTGAAGCCGTATTTCTCGAATATCGCCTTGGCGGACGGCGTGCGCAGGAAATTGAGATATTGCGAAACGCCTGGCTTTTTAGTTTCGGTCGTCGCTGCGACCGGATAGGTGACCGGGGGGTAAGAACTTTCAGGAAATGTGCCGATGGTCTTGACCTTCGGTTCAACCTTGGCGTCGGTTTCGTAAACGATGCCAACCGGAGTTTCGCCACGCGCGACGAAGGCGAGCGTCGCCCGCACGTTCTCCGCTTGCGCGAGCTTCGGCTCCGCCGCCGCCCAGGCACCGAGCTTTTCCAGTGCCGCCTTGGCGTAAAGGCCGGCCGGCACCGCTTTCACGTCAGCGACCGCGATGCGTCCGTCACCCGCGAGCTTGGCGATGTCAAAACCCTGATCGATGGTCACACTGCCAAGTTTGGACTCCGCGGGTGCGATCAACACCAATTTGTTGCCAAGCAAATTGACACGGGTGTCCGGCTTGATCAGCTTTCGTTCGGCCAGATAGTCCATCCATTGCAGGTCCGCCGAGATAAATATATCGGCAGGTGCGCTCTGCTCGATCTGCTTGGCAAGCGCGGAACTCGCAGCATAGCTCGCGGTCACCTTGATGCCCGTTGCCTTGGTGAAAGCCGCATTGGTGTCGTCAAGCGCGTTTTTTAGAGACGCCGCTGCGAAAACAGTGATCTCTTCTTGTGCGATCAGCGGCTGGGGCGCACCGACAAGCGCGCAAACGAAGACGAGAAAAGTGAAAAGGCGTGCAAACATGACGGTTCTCCTGCAGCGCCCTGAGACGCCGACGTGGGGGCCTAAAAATGGGGCTCGTGACCGGAACCGTCGTTCCAATTGCACCCGGCGCACGCACGGGGCGCCGCGACTGTAAGAGTAGCAAGTCTCGCTGACGGGCGTAAAGTGCGACACGGGGCAGCGGGAAAGCCGATGACTGAAGCATCAATTGAAGGCGAGTTCGACTATATCATAGTCGGCGCCGGCTCGGCCGGCTGTGTGCTGGCTAACCGCTTGTCGGCTGACCCCGCAAACCGCGTGCTGCTTCTGGAAGCCGGCGGCAAGGACAACTGGATCTGGCTTCACATCCCGGTCGGCTATCTGTTTGCCATCGGCAATCCGCGGGCCGACTGGCTTTTCAAGACCGAGCCGGAGCCGGGCCTCAATGGGCGCAGCCTGAACTATCCGCGCGGAAAGGTCATCGGCGGGTCATCGGCCATCAATGGCATGATCTATATGCTCGGCCAGTCTGGCGACTACGACCATTGGCGCCAGCTCGGCTTGCCTGGCTGGTCGTGGGATGACGTGCGGCCATATTTTCGCAAGCACGTCGATCATTTCCTGAAAAGCGGACACCACGCAGTCGGCGGTGAATGGCGCGTGGAATATCCGCGTTTGAACTGGGAGATTCTAGACGCGTTCCGTGCGGCGGCGAACCAATACGGCATTCCAACGGTCGAAGACTTCAATACCGGCGACAATGAGGGCATCTGCTATTTTCACGTCAACCAGAAGCGCGGGCGAAGGTGGTCGGCGGCGCGCGCCTTTTTGAAGCCGGTCCTGCAGCGGAAGAACCTTCAGGTCGAGACCGGTTGCCTTGTTGAAGGACTGGAAGCGAACGGGAGGCGCGCAGTCGGCGTGCGCTGGCGTCAAAATGGCGCGCTGCGCAGTGCGCGATGCTGCGGGGAGGTGATTCTTGCCGGCGGTTCTATCGGCTCCCCGCATGTAATGATGCTTTCAGGCATTGGCCCCGGCGAGCAGTTGTCGCGGTTTGGCATTCCGATCACTCTCGACAAGCCGGGTGTGGGTGCCAACCTGCAAGATCATTTGCAGCTGCGCATGATTTTCAAGGTTTCGGGGGTGAAAACCTTGAACGAGACCTACGCGTCAGTGTTCAACCGGCTTGGCATGGGTCTCAACTACGCGCTCCGCCGCCGAGGGCCGATGACCATGGCGCCGTCACAGCTTGGCGCTTTTACAAAATCGGACCCATCGCAAAGCAGCGCCAATATTCAGTACCATGTGCAGCCGTTGTCTCTCGATCGATTTGGTGAGCCGTTGCATCAGTTTCCAGCCTTTACGGCGAGTGTCGCCAATGTCCGTCCCACCAGCCGTGGTACGCTTAAGCTCAAATCGAAAGATCCCTCTCAGGCGCCTGCCATCAGTCCAAACTACCTCGCGACACCGGAGGACCAGCGCGTTGCCGCCGATTCTATCCGCGTCACCCGCAGGATCGTGGCGCAGCCGGCATTGCAAAAATATTCGCCTGTTGAATTTCTGCCGGGAATATCTGTGGGTGACGAGAATGAGGCGGCCTTAGTGAAGGCTGCCGGCGACATCGGTACTACGATTTTCCATCCTGTCGGGACGGCGCGCATGGGTCGCGACGACGATGCAAAAGCAGTGGTTGATGCCCGTCTGCGGGTCATTGGTATGGACCGCTTGCGTATCGCGGATGCATCCGTGATGCCGTCGATCACATCCGGCAATACCAATTCGCCGACCATGATGATTGCGGAAAAGGGCGCGGCGATGATTTTGGAGGATCAAAAACGTCTATAGTTGAACCGCGGATTTAATGGAGGGGTGTCATGAATCTCGTGGAACGGATTAAGGGGATCCTGCTGCAACCGAAATCGGAATGGCCGGCAATAGAGCGTGAGCCGGGCGATGCCGGGTACCTGTTTCCGAATTATGTAGCGATTGTCGCCGCCATTCCGGCGGTATGCACATTCATTGGGACGTCGCTCATCGGCCTTGGTGGATACCGCATCGGCATCGGTCTCGGCCTGGTACGAGCTGTGGTTGTCTATGTTCTCTCGTTGGTCGGGGTTTTTGTCGTTGCCTATATAATCGACTTTCTCGCGGCCACCTTCGGCGCGCAAAAAAACTCCGCTAACGCCATGAGGGTGTCGGCCTATGCGCCAACGGCTGCCTGGGTCGCCGGCGTGTTCAACATCATCCCGGCGCTGTCTTTCCTGGGAATACTTGGCCTGTACAGCCTCTATCTACTGCATACCGGCATCGTAGGCCTGATGCGACCGGCGGCGGACAAGACCATAATCTATACGATCGCTGTCATCGTCTGCGCGATTATCGTCTGGATCATTATTTTTGGTGTCACGGCGCTGCTGTTCGGCATGTAGCCGCAAGTTAAGGCAGCGCTTTGAGATGTCGGATCGGGCGGCCGGGCGCAATGGCCTGTGCCGCCGCGATGATGGCGTTGGCGTCGATGCCGTAGTGCCGATAGAGCTCGGCGAGTGAGCCGGTCTGGCCGAAATGCTCAACGCCCAGTGCGCGGGTCCGGTGGCCGGCGACCGCGCCGAGCCAGGCCAAAGTTGCCGGGTGGCCATCGAGCACCGTGACGATACCCGAGTGCAGCGGTACCTCGGCGAGCAGTCGCTCGATATGGGAACGCGCGTGCACCAGGCCGCGCTCGCGGGCTCGCTGCGCGGCGGTCCAACCTGCATTAAGTCGGTCGGCCGAGGTGATTGCCAGCAGGCCCACGTCGCGCCGGTCTTCCGCCATCAATCCGACCGCCTCGATTGCTTCCGGCGCTACAGCGCCGGTGTAGGCGACGACCACCTGGCAATTGGGGCCCGGCCTGCGCTGCCAATAGGCGCCATCGACAATCTGCTGGCGCAGTTCGGGCGTTATCTGTCGCTGAATCTGCTCCACCGGGCGCGTTGAGAGGCGTAGATAGACCGAGCCGCCGGTCTCGTCGCGCAGCCAATTGGTTTCGGAGAGCGCAACCTCGCCGTCTTTCTGCATATAGGAAAAGGCCCAACGCATGATGACCGCGAGCTCGTCGACGTAAGCGGGCTCGAAGCTGGCAAGCCCATCCTGAGCGAGGCCGATCAGTGGCTCCGCGATCGATTGATGCGCACCCCCTTCACCGGCGAGCGTGATGCCGGACGGTGTTGCTACCACCATGAAACGCGCGTCCTGATAACAGGCGTAATTCAGCGCATCGAGGCCGCGGGCGATGAACGGATCGTAAAGCGTGCCGATCGGCAACAGGCGTTCACCATTGATGCTGTGCGACAGGCCAAGCGCCGAAAGCAGGATGAACAGATTCATCTCGGCGATGCCCAGTTCGATATGCTGGCCTTTGGGCGAGAATTCCCAATTGAAGGTCGACGGGATGCGCTCGCTTTTGAAAGTGTCGGCCATGGCCTGACGCGCAAACAGCCCGCGCCGGTTCACCCAAGGCCCAAGATTGGTGGATACCGTCACATCCGGCGACGTGGTGACGATGTGGCGTGCGAAGTCGCTGTCATCCCTTCCGATCTCATTGAGGATCGCGCCGAACCCTGTTTGCGTGGCCATCACAGGCTGGATCGTGACCGGCAGACCATCCGGTACGTCGATCGCAGGCGCATCAAGCCTTCGCGCTGCGGCCACTGCGAACGGCACGTGATCGAGGAAAGACTGTAATTTCTCGGTCGGAACGTCGAGGCCTTCGAATTTTTCCCACTCATGTCCCGGCCGCACGTTCATGGCGTTGCGATATGTCTCCATCTGCTGCGGCGTCATCAGGCCGGCGTGATTGTCCTTGTGCCCGGCGAAAGGCAGCCCAAAACCTTTGACCGTGTAGCAGATGAAGCAGGTCGGTTTCTCAGGATCCGTATTGTGGAATGCATCGAGTACCGAGGGCATGTCGTGGCCGCCGAGATTGTTCATCAGGGCAGCCAGCTCATCGTCGCTGCGCCTCTCAATCAATCTGCTGGCGTCGCCCTGGTCGCCGATTTCATCATTAAGCCGCTTCCGCCATGCGGCTCCGCCGGCGAACACGAGCGCGGAATAAAGCTGGTTTGGACAGTTGTCGATCCATTTGCGCAACGTCTCGCCGCCCGGCTCTTTGAACGCCGCCTGTTGAAGCGAGCCGTATTTGAGAATGACGACGTTCCATCCGAAATTATTGAAGAGCTGTTCGTAGCGAGCCCATAGGCCTTCGCGAACGACGGCATCGAGGCTCTGCCGATTGTAGTCGATGATCCACCAGCAATTGCGTAGGCCCTGTTTCCAACCTTCGAGCAAGGCCTCAAAGATATTGCCCTCGTCCAGCTCCGCATCGCCGACCAGCGCCACCATGCGGCCTTCCGGCCGATCGTGTCCCCAGCCGTGCGCGCGCACATAGTCTTGCGTCAGCGAAGAGAACAGGGTCTGCGCAACGCCAAGGCCGACCGAACCGGTGGAAAAATCCACATCGTCGGCATCTTTCGTCCGCGACGGGTAGCTCTGCGCGCCTTTGTAGCCCCGGAAAGATTCCAGTCGCTCACGCGTCTGCTTGCCGAGCAGGTATTGGATGGCGTGATAGTTCGGGCTCGCATGCGGCTTGAC
>Ga0184635_10000322_pt1 | contig 11643 bp, 10 predicted proteins | sample PLM3_30_b2_FD_133147 | JGI IMG/M metagenome (GOLD analysis project Ga0184635, IMG submission 133147) | Groundwater sediment microbial communities from an aquifer in East River, Colorado, USA - PLM3_30_b2 | ecosystem: Environmental > Terrestrial > Soil > Riparian zone | place: USA: East River...
AAGCAGCCTTCGACTTTTTTCAAAGGAACGTCAGGATTCACGGCGATAGAAGACTTGGCGCCGAGATCGCGTATTTTGTTGAGGGTTGCATTTGGATTGGGACAGGTGTCGGGATGAACGGAGATCCAATCGGCGCCGGCTTTGATGAATTCCGGCGCATACTTATCAGGGTCGGTGATCATTAAATGAACGTCGATGGGAATTTTAGTTACCTTGCGCACCCATTCCACGACGACCGGACCGATGGTGATGTTGGGCACGAAATGACCGTCCATTACGTCGACGTGTAACCAGTCGGCGCCGGCCGCTTCGACGGCCTGAATTTCGTCTTTCAGCCGGCTAAAGTCCGCGGAGAGAATCGACGGGGCGATTTTGAGCGATTTCATTCAGGACCCCTTTCTCATACGCGCGGCGAAAAAACCATCGGTGTGGTCGCGCTGCGGCAGCGCTTGGTAAAACTTGTCCCGCACCATCCGGCTTGCCTGTATCGGAAGATAGCGCGCGGCCTCCTGCAACTCAAACTCTGGGTGCTCAGCCAAAAAGAATTCGATGTTTTGTTCATTCTCGGCGCGGCTGAGAGTACAGGTCGCATAAACCAAGACCCCGCCAGGCTTCAAGTAAGCGACGACTCGACGGAGAATTTTTGCTTGCAAGCGACTCAGCCTTTGAATGTCGCTTTCGTTTCGCTGCCATTTGATTTCGGGATGGGAGCGAAGCGTGCCGAGACCGCTGCAAGGCGCGTCGACAAGAACACGGTCGAAGTATCCCGCGGTGAGGGTCGGCAGTTTTTCACCGATGTCGGCGCACACGAGATGCAGCGATTTAAGGCCGAGCCGGTTGACGTTTTGGCGAATCCTTTCGATCCCCGGCGCCGACTTGTCGATCGCCACCAGTTCGCCTTGATCCTTCATCAGCTCGGCGACATGCGTGCTTTTCCCGCCCGGCGCGGCGCAGGCGTCGAGGATCCGTTCGCCCGGTAAAGGCGATAAAAGAAAAGCGACGAGCTGCGAGGCCTCGCCTTGCACTTGAAAAAGCCCGGCGGAAAAACCCGGCAGATTTTCCACTGCGCCCGCTGACTGCACTGAAATTGCTTGAGGCGAGCAGTTGCCGGCAGTTGCGTCGACGCCGGCTGTGGCGAAGCGTTGCAATAGTTCTTCTCTGGCGCACTGGAGCGAATTCACGCGCAGCACCAGCGGCGATCTTTCGTTATTCGCCCGCATGAGTTCTCGCGCCGATTCGACACCGAATTCTTCGCTCCAGCATTGAACGAGCCACGGCGGATGAGAATACTCGATGGCGAGCGCTTCAAGGGATAAATCTTCCGAGTTTGGCGCAATATTGCGGTGCGCTTGTCTAAGAAAACTGCGCAGAACGCCGTTGACAAAGCCTGCAGCCTTGGCGCCGCCGCGCGTCTTGGCCAACGCCACCGCTTCATTCACCGCGGCGTAATCGGGAATTCTGTCGAGGAAAACCAGTTGATAGCAAGTGAGGCGTAGTAAATTTCTGAGCCCGCCGTCGGTTTGCTCCAACGGGCGGCGTAAGTGATGACTTAACTGCGCGTCAATTTTTCCGCGCCAACGAAGCGTGCCGTAGACCAGTTCCGTGAGGAGCGATCGATCGCGCTCGGTCAAGGACTCGGTTTTTAGCGCCTGATTGAGCAGAATGTCGGCATAGGATTTTTTGGTATCGACTTTGAGCAGGATCTCACAGGCGAGGCGACGAACGCTCGCTTTTGCTATTTCAGCCGAGGCGGTCACCGGCTTTGATCCTCGCGCCTTTGATGAATTCAGCGGCGGGAAGTCGCTTTTTGTTTTCTAGCTGTACTTCTTCCAAGGCGATGACTCCCGAAGAGGTCCTCACCCAGAAAGCATCGGCGTGCGCGCGCACGATTTCGCCTGGACTTCCTGCGAATTCACTAGATATGAGCGTGGCGCGGTGTACTTTAAGCAATTTGCCGGCTAGGTAAGTGTAACTGCCGGGCCAAGGATCGAAACCGCGCACACGCCTTTCGATCTCGACCGCGGACCGGCGCCAATCCATCAACCCATCTTCTTTTTTTAAGATCGGCGCCAAAGTCGCCTGCTCTTCGTCCTGTTCCTGGGGCCTTAGCGTTCCTTGCTTGAGTCTGCGAATGGTTTCCAAGAGCAAACTAGCGCCGATAGGTGTGAGTTTTTTTTGCAGCGAGCCGGTGGTTTCGTCAGAAGCCAGAGGAAGCGCGTCTTGCAAATAGATGGCGCCAGCGTCCATTTTTTCCACCAAGCGCATCGTCGTCACGCCGCCCTGGAGTTCACCGTTGATGATTGTCCAGGCCGCGGGCGCGGCGCCGCGATATTTGGGTAAAAGCGAATAATGCACGTTGAGACATCCGTGCGGCGCCAATTCAAGAATTGCCTTGGGTAAGATTCTTCCATAAGCGACGACGACGATGATCATTGGCTGCCAAGCACGCAGCACGTCGAGAAACTCCGGTGTTCTGATTTTTTCCGGCGCGACGACGGGGATGCCGCGTGCTTCAGCAATCCTGTGCACAGGTGGTGGTGCCGTCTTTTGACCACGACCGGACGGACGATCGGGCTGTGTAACCACGCCGACGACGGAATCAGATCCATCGCAAAGCCGCTCCAGCGTATCGGCGGCGATCTGGGGCGTTCCCATGAATACGATCGGCCAATTCGTGGACATTGGAAATTCGTTGTGATTACACGATTCGGAAATGCTGTGTTGGGAGCGTGGGCGCACGCTTAAATCATTACGCGAGCACCTTCTTTGGGTGGTTCAATGCCGGTCTTCAGCATTTTCTTGCGCCTACGACTGTAGAGATCGCGTTTCAGCCGACTGATTCGATCGATGAAAAGTTTCCCGTCCAGATGATCGATTTCATGTTGCAAGGCGACAGCGAGCAGCCCTTCGGCCTCAATCTTGAACTCCTTTTCGTTTTCATCGAGAGCAACCACTTCGACTTGCGCCGCGCGTTTAACTTCGGCGGTGAAATCGACGACGCTCAAACAGCCTTCTTCCCAGATGATTTCCCCTTCCGCCCGAGTGACCACCGGGTTGATCAGCTTATAGATCTGTTTATGCGGATTTTCGTGATCGACATCCATGACGATGATTCGTTCCAACGCGCCGACCTGCGGCGCAGCGAGCCCAACCCCAGGCGCCGCGTACATGGTGTCGAGCATGTCATCGATCAGTTGCACCGTTTGGGCGGTGATGTTTTTCACCGGCGCCGAGGTTTTTTGCAGCGTCGGCTCAGGATATTTTAGGATTTCCAAAATCGCCATACTTAGAAAAAATTCATAACATACTGTAGGGATCGACATCAATGTGGAGGCGCACGGCGCGCCCAGGGGGCCAGAGTTGTCTTGCCTGCCTGGCAAATTCCAACAAAGCTGAGCTCTGTTTGCCTCTGAGAAGAAGCTGCCAACGATAACGATTTCTAAGCTTTTCGATCGGCGCGGCCGCCGGCCCCAGCACTTCGATTTGCGCGAACACCTCGGGCTTGCGCGTCTTCAATTCCCTTAATTGCAGCGCCAACTCTTGCGATTTTTTCTCGACCTCCGACAGCTTAGGCCCATCGATCCGCAAATTCACCAGCCGGCTGAAGGGTGGATAGTTGAGCGCCCGGCGAAATTCACTCTCGGCGGCGAAAAAATTTTTATAATCGTGACGCACGAGATGTTGAATCGCGTAATGATCGGGCGCGTAAGTCTGGACGATAACTCGCCCGGGATTATCGCCGCGCCCCGACCTTCCGCCAACTTGGCTTAACAACTGAAAGGTTCGCTCGGCGGCGCGGAAATCCGGCAAATTGAGCGATAGATCGGCGAGCAAAGCGCCTACCAGCGTCACGCCGGAGACGTCGTGGCCCTTGGTAATCATCTGAGTGCCAACTAAAATATCGATCTCGCCTCTTTCCCACCGGCGGATTAACTGTTCATGAGAGCCGCGCTTCGTCGTCGTGTCTCGGTCCATCCGCGCCACGCGCGCTTGCGGCACAAAACCCTTGAGCGCCTGTTCGATCCGCTCGGTGCCGCTGCCAATTCCAGTAAGAGTCGGATTATGGCACTGTGGGCAAATGTCGGTCGTCGGCCGGCGATAATCACAGTGATGACAGGAAATTCTTTTCAATCTTAAGTGCAAGGTCAACGTCACGCTGCAATACGGACAGCGCCACACGTAGCCGCATGAAGTACACTGAAGAAAGTTAGCAAAGCCACGGCGATTCAAAAATATCAACGTCTGGTGGCCAGCTTGGAGATTTTCCTTGAGCGCATTGGCGAAGGGCTCGGTGATGAGTTGGCTGTCCGTGTCATTGACATTAGTTGTCGCCGTCGATTGTTTCGCGTTGGCAGGACGGGCTTGCACGCGAAATTGCCTGCGTAAATCAATCGCCTCGATCGTCGGTAAAGGACGCTGTTCGACCCTGCGGGTCATCTCAAGAAGTTGATAACGGCCGTGGCGGCAGTTTTCATAGCTCTCGAGGGCTGGCGTGGCAGAGCCCAAGATGACAGGGCAGTTGAGAAACTTGCCGCGCACCACGGCCACGTCGCGACCGTTATAACGGAGTCCATCTTCTTGCTTGTACGACGAATCATGTTCTTCATCGACGATGATGAGACCGAGACCGGGAATCGGGGCGAACACCGCCGAGCGAGCGCCGACGACGACATCGACCTTTCCATGACAGATCTCTTGCCACTGCGCCCAGCGTTCCGCCTCGGTGAGGGCGCTGTGAAGCACGCCGACCTTTTGTGGGAAGCGAGCATGGAGTCGATCCAAAAGTTGCGGTGTCAAGGAGATTTCGGGAATCAAAATAAGACTTTTCCGGCCAAGCTCTTTGGCTCGCTCCATCGCGCGGATGTAAACTTCGGTTTTGCCGCTGCCAGTGACGCCGTGCAGCAAAAAAGTTTCGAAGCCGCTCATTTTGATTCGACTTTCGATTGCGCGCAGCGCGTTGTCCTGCTCGGTGGTCAAGTCAAATCTCACTGGAATGTTGATTGTCAGTAGGTCGGTCGCGGCAAGAAGCTGGCTTTTTTTACGTCGTTGTCCGGCCAAATGCTCGTCAACTCGGATCGCTCCGAGCGCTTCGAGGCGAGTGAGAATGCGATCGAGACTTCGGCCGGGAAATCTCGCCGCGAGTGTCTTCACGGTCATTTTCCCTTTTTGGCGCTGTAACTCGTCGAGCACTTTTCGTCCGAATCCCTCCGTGTTCAACATCTCGGTTTTCTCTAGGGTGATCGTTTTTTGGCTTTGGCGCCGCGATTTCGCTGGCAGCATCGTGGCGATAACTTCGCCCAGAGAGGCCAAGTAGTACTGCGCAATCCAGCGGGCCAGCTTGAGCAGATGATGATCGAAAATTGGCTCTTCATCCAACGGTGCGACGATCGACTTGGTCTTGGCCACCGGGCTGGCTCCAACAACTTCGATCACAATTCCTGTAACCGTTCGCTTTTGCAGCGGAATCAAGACTCTGGTGCCTGGCTTAAGATGGCCTTCTAGGGCTTTGGGAATGCTGTAAACGAGCGGCTCTTTTAGCGGCGCCGGAACGACAACGAGAGCAAATTTTTCTCCCTCGGTCATCGCTCGATTTGTATCCAGCGACCTGGATAAAAGCAATCTGAGACAAACTCCCCCTCGGCGAACTATTTTGTCCAATTCTGTTGCCGAAGAGTGCCGATTTAGCGGATCAGGTTTTCAAAAAATTCCCGATATAGCGAATAATAATGACAAATTCATGTCAGCAAGGAATTACACCGTTTGGCAACTACTTTGCTTTAATAGCGCCACCAAATGTCATAATTAGGTATAATTGCGCACAATTTTTTTTGACGTGGAATCCTTAATTGATTAAAAAAATCAAACCCTTCCGCACTCCTAGGTCCTTCCATAGGAGGGACTAGCGGCGATGGATCAGGAAAACAACGTCAAGAAGCTGCGCGAAGCGAAAATGTTGAGCAAGACCGAGCTCGCGCGCTTGGCCGGCATATCTCCTTTGACCCTCGATCGCATTGAGAAAGGCAAAGCTTGCCGCATGGCGACCAAACGGAAAATCCTTTTCGCTCTCGGTTTAACCATCGAACAAAAGCAGACGCTTTTTGAGCAATGAATTCATGTTTTCATTTTTGAAAAACGTTAACTTGGGATTTTTGAATCCTTTAGGCGCAGGCGACGATTACGTCGCTCTCGATATCGGCTCCAGTTCCATCAAGCTGGTGGAAACGGTCGTCGATAAGAACGGCTATCGCGTTCTGAGTCTCGGCATCTTGCCGCTGCCGGAGTACGCTATCCAAAACAACATGGTTGTGGACTCGAAACCGGTGGTGGAAATTATTCGCAAGTTGATTCACGAAAACGGGGTCAAATCCAAACAGGTCATCTCCGCAGTTCCCGGCCGGGCGGTGATTATGAAGAAAGTGCAAATGCCCAAACAGGAGCCGGCGGAACTCGAAGCGAATATCGAGTTTGAGGCGCAGAACGTTATTCCCGAGAATTTAGAAAACGTCAATCTCGATCATCAGGTTTTGCAAGAGGCGGAAGACGGCAACAAGATGGACGTGCTTTTGGTCGCCGTCAAGAAGGAAATCGTCAACAGCTATGCCGACGCGATCCAAGAAGCGGGGCTAATGCCGACCGTGATGGACGTCGACTACTTCGCACTGGAAAATATGTACGAAGCCAACTACGCCGGTGAAAGCGAGCACGGCGTGGTCGGAATCATTCATATCGGCGCGCAATACACCAGCATTACCCTATTGCAAAACGGTATTTCCACGTTTACCGGCGATCTTTCGCTCGGTGGAGCTTATTTCTCCGACAGCCTTGCCAAGCAACTGGGCGTGTCCGTTGAAGCCGCGGAAACATTCAAAGCAACCGGGATGCTCGACGGCAAGAAAGGTTTGGACCTCGAGGCGACCCTGCGCTCGACAACTGAAGAATTGGCCGAGGAGATCAGGAGAACCGTGAGTCTCTACGGGGCGGTCCCATCCGAGGACGGCGACGGGCTCAAAATGATTTTTCTCAGCGGTGGCGGCGCGAAACTCGCCGGTCTGCGAATCTTACTCGAAGAGCGCATGGGCGTGCCGGTGCGGCTAAGCGAGCCGTTTCGTGGTTTTAACGTCAGTAAGAACATCGATCGCGATTACCTCCTCGACGCGGCGCCGTACTTTGCGGTGGGAGCCGGATTATCGATCCGTCGGCCGGGGGATAAATGATTCGCATCAATCTGCTACCGGTCAAGGCGCTCCAGGCGGAGGTTACCCGGCGCCGTGAAATCGTTATCGGCGCAGTGGTGTTGGGCGCCGTGCTGGCTTTACTGATCGGTACTCATATTTACCAAACTTTAGAGCTGTCGGGCTTGCAGAGCGAGCTTGCCTCGTTGCGCGCCGACCTTCAAGCGCTCAACGTAAAAATCAAGGAAGTGGGCGATCTCCAAAATAAGATCAAGGACCTGCGAAGCAAGAACAAGATCATTGAGAATCTGAATAAGAAAAAAAGCGGCCCGGTGCTGGTTATGGAAAATCTTTCAAGCGCGACACCGAACAGTCTTTGGCTCACCGATCTCAGAGAAAGCAGCGGTAATGTGACGATGAACGGTCTCGCGGTCGATAATCAAACGATCGCGGATTTTATGAAGGCGATCGCGCTTTCGAAACATTTTAACAACGTCGAGCTCGTCGAAACTACCCAGGGGGCGGGACCGACGGCGTCGCTAAAGAAATTTTCCATCAGGACCGGGATCCTGTACAGGTCGCCTGAGGCGGTTCCCGCGGCGACTAAAACTAAAATTGATACACCCGCGAAAAAAGAGGAGAAGAAGGGTTGAATCAGTTGGTCGACAACATTCTCGAACGATCGACGGCGCAAAAGGTTGCGATCCTCGGCGCTACGATTATCTTGCTCGCGGCGCTTTACTACAGTTTTTTATATAGCCCGGGCGCCGACGAAACGGCCAAGTTGGCGGACAGCGTCGAAATCGCGCGGAATGAAAAAGCTGTGAAAACCCAGAAAGCGGCAAACTTGGTGCGGCTGCGAAAAGACCTACAGCAACTCGACGCCGACCTTAAGCTGGCAATCTCCCAACTTCCCGAGAAAAAGGAAATCCCCGATTTGCTCAGCAGCATCTCGGCGAAAGCGCAGCAGTCCGGGTTAGACGTTATTTTGTTTCGTCCGCGTGTGGAAACCTTTCAGGATTTCTACGCGGAAATCCCAGTCGATATCACGGTCAAGGGCAATTTTCAGAACACCGTCAGCTTCTTTGACGAAGTCGGACATCTGAGCCGGCTGGTCAACATCGACAACATCGGATTTAAAAATCCCACGGTAAACGGCGACCAGGTACTGTTGGAAACGACCAGTGTAGCCACCGCCTTTCGCTTTTTGGATGAAGCGGAGCGCAAGAAAGTCGCCGAGGAAAAAGCCAAAGCGGCGAAGACCAAGAAATAAGCGGCACGATGAATTTACGCGATATCCAAAGATTAGCCTTGTTGACATGCTTCGTCGGCCTTACGGCCGGAAATACGCATGCTCAAGAGCCGATCCCGACGCCGTCGGAAAAAATGAAGGAGGCGGTCGGCAAGCTCAACAAAGCGCCGGCGACGATCGGCCAGTCGTTGCAGGGATTACACGATGCGGCAGCGGGGAAGCTAAAACAAACTCTCGGCGCCGGCGCCATGCCGGGCGCCAAAGCCGATCCGGTCGACCTCGACGTGCCGCAAAAAGCTGCCGAAATCCCAGCACGTGCCCCCGCTTTGAAAGAAGTCGGTCGTGACCCATTCAGGCCGATGACGCTGCGCAGCAAGGTTGCTTCACGGCAGCGCGAAAATCTCTCGCCGCTCGAGCGCTTCGAGCTCGGCCAACTCAAAATCGTCGGTATTGTCTGGGATATAAAAGAACCACGAGCCATGATCGAGGACACGGCAGGGCTCGGTTACGTCGTAAAAATAGGGACTCCGATTGGGAGCAACGATGGCAAAGTGAAGACGATCCACCGCGATCAGATTGTTATCGAGGAAAACTACACCGATGCCTACGGTGGACAAAAAAAACGTGATGTCAGAATGAGACTCTCGACGGAGTAGAGACGATGATAAAAACCAGAAACTTTCTTGTATTGCCTCCCGACAAGCTCCGCGAGAATTGCGCTAAGGCGCTTTCAATGTTCGCTCTACTTGGCTCGATTGTTGGAGCCCACGGCCTAACCGGTTGTGCAAGCGGCAAGGAGACGGTCTTGCAGCCTGACAGTCAAACGGCGAGCCCGGCTAAGCCCGCGCCGACGAAGACGCAAAGTTCCGGTGCGCCGAGCCAAAGCTTACAAGAGTTGAGCGTACGCGAGGAGCAGGGCCAGACTACGTTGTTGGTCAAATTTGCTCAGCCGGTAACCCAGTACCGCCATTTTACCCTGCCACAACCGGCGCGGATTGTACTGGATATCCTTGACGCCAACAAAGTAACGGCGGCAGAAGAAACCTACCGCATCGATACCAACTGGGTATCGACGTTACGATTAAACGCCAACGACGGGAATCTTCGTCTGGTTGCCGAAATATCCGCCGCGTCGGTTCCCGCCTATACGATCGTAGCAGAGGATGGCGGATTGAAGATCGTTATCGGCGCACGGGATCCAAACGCGAACGCAAAGAGGAATAGTTTGCTCGTTGAAGGCGGCCAGCGGGTGGGTGCGCGCCAAGTCGCGCCGGCTACTGGCGCGGGAGCGCGAGCGTTGTCACGTGGCTTAGAGGATCGATCGTCAAGCGAGAAAACCTACACGGGTCAAAAAATATCGCTGGACTTCAAAGACGCCGATATAAAAAACGTCTTTCGCTTGCTTGCGGAAGTGAGCGGTTTAAATATCGTGGTCACCAGCGATGTCAACCGCCGGGTAACCGTCCGTCTTGTCGAAGTGCCCTGGGACCAAGCGATGGATCTGATTATCACTACGAACGGTCTCGATAAGGAACAAATCGGTAATGTGGTGCGCATCTCCACGGCTGGGACGATGAAAGCAGAAAAGGACGCCCTGGTTGCGGCAAAGAAAGCTAAAGAGGATTTGGACCCGCTGCAGACGGTTTATTACACGTTAAATTACGCCAAAGCGAAAGATTTAGAAGGCAAAATTAAACCGCTTATGAGTAAGCGGTCAGATGCTGCACTGGTCATTGATGAGCGAAGTAATACTGTTATGGTGCGCGACATCCAAAACTCGGTAGACGATGTCAGCGCTATGGTTGGAAAATTGGATTTGCGTACGGCTCAAATTTTGATCGAATCCAACCTAGTGGAAACCACACCGACGTTTTCTAGAGCTCTCGGAATGGAATTGGACGGGATGTTCAATGATAATCGAGTGCTTGGTAGTTCGCGATTCTTGGCAGGTGCACCCTTTGCCGGTTCCGCAGCGGGAGCGGTACCTGTTTTACCCATCCCCAATTCCGGGTTTCGCTTCGGCTATTTCGGGAATAACATTCGCGCGATTCTGTCGGCGGCGGAGAATGAAGGTCAGGTGAAAATCATTTCACGGCCGTCGGTAGTGACTTTGAATAATGTTCCGTCAACGATTAGGAGCGAGCGGATACTGCGTATCAACCTACCGAGTGCTACCAATATCGCGAGCGGAAGCGGAGCTGCCGCAGGTACGGCCGTGGCGACGGAAAAAATTCCGGTGGGGATTATTCTGACTGTGGTTCCGCAAGTTTCGAGCGACGGATTCGTTTTGATGAATATAAAAGTCAAGTCGAGTTCGATTGCCAACTCACCAACCGTACCATCGGGAACCAGTGGCGTCGTTCCATTCGATGAGCTCAACCGAGAAGCTGAAGCCAATGTGCTTGTCAAAGACGGCGAGACAATAGTCATCGGCGGCATCCTCAAGGACTCAGACACTAGCTCGATGGGCGGTGTCCCGTACTTGAAAGATGTTCCGGTACTAGGGTGGTTGTTCAAAAATTGGCGAATTCAGAAAGACTTTGAAGAGTTAGTAGTTTTTATTACCCCGCGGGTCGCTTCTGCGGGATCCGAAAATCTGCCGACGGCCGATGAACTATGGCGCGACCAGATGAAAAAAACTAAAGGTGACCAAGCCGCTTTCGCACCGACCAACCCCTAGCCGGGTGTAATTTATTACGCTAGGATAACCCGCATGTTGCGCTACCTCACGGCGGGAGAATCCCACGGTCCCTGTTTGACCATGATCATCGACGGCGTGCCGGCGGGATTTCCCGTTCAAATCGACCGAATAAATCACGATCTTTGGCGCCGCCAGCAAGGCTACGGCCGCGGCGGGCGCATGCTTATCGAGAAGGACGAGGCGCAGGTTCGTTCGGGAATCCGTTGGGGCGAAACCATCGGCGCGCCCGTCGCTTTGGGCATCGAGAATCGCGATTGGAAAAACTGGACAAAGAAAATGTCCGCCTTGCCGGAAGATCGCGACGATAAGATCGCTGTTACCAAACCCCGTCCGGGGCATGCCGACTTAAATGGCGCGCTCAAGTACGATCGCCGGGACGTGCGCGATATTCTAGAGCGTGCCAGCGCACGCGAAACGGTGGCGCGCACCGCCGTCGGTTCGTTTGCCAAACAACTACTGGGGCCGTTCGGCATCCGCGTGATGGGCTACATTCGCTCCATCGGCAACGTTGCGGCGAA
>Ga0184635_10000324_pt1 | contig 11635 bp, 10 predicted proteins | sample PLM3_30_b2_FD_133147 | JGI IMG/M metagenome (GOLD analysis project Ga0184635, IMG submission 133147) | Groundwater sediment microbial communities from an aquifer in East River, Colorado, USA - PLM3_30_b2 | ecosystem: Environmental > Terrestrial > Soil > Riparian zone | place: USA: East River...
GAATTAGGTTTCGTCATGCCACCGTATCCTGTGGCGCGAGCTATGGCGATTTGTTATCGTGGGCCATTCCAGCTAAAGGAGTGACCCACTGTGCTGAAACGCTTGTCATTAGTTTTCCTATTCGCCCTGATTGCAGCGCTACCGGCGACCGCTTGGGCGCAAAAGGGCAAGATCAAGATCGCCGTGCAGGCGCCGCTTTCCGGCGAACAGGCCGCGCTCGGCGAGCATATCAAACTCGGCGCGCAGCTCGCGGTCGAGGAATCGGCCAAGGCATTCAAAGATCTTGGCTACGACTTGGTGTTGGTGCCCCAAGACGACCAGGCCAAGCCGGAAGTCGGCGTGGCCAACGCGCGCAACATGGTTGCCGACCCCGACGTGCTCGTCATCGTCGGTCACTTCAACTCCGGCGTCGCGCTGCCTTCCTCCGAAGTTTACAAAGACGCTATGTTGACGATGATTTCGCCGGCGAACACAGCGACCGAGATCACCGACCGCGGTTATCCGAACGTCAATCGCGTGTGCGGCCGCGACGACGTCCAAGGTCCGGTCGGCGCCCGTTTCGCGGCGCAAGATTTGAAGCTCAAATCCGTCTATATCATTCACGACAAGACACTTTATGGCCAGGGCGTGGCGGAAAATTTTCGCAACGAAGCCAAAAAGCTGGGCATGAACGTCTTGGGCTTTGACGGCACGGAAGAGCGCGCCAACTTTTCGCCGATGATTATTCCGCTCAAGGCCAAAAATCCCGATCTCGTCTACTTCGGCGGCATCTATCACCAAGGCGGTCTCTTGTTGAAGCAACTGCGCGAAAAAGGCGTAAAAGCCAAGTTCATGGGACCCGATGGCCTCGATTCGGCGGAAATGGCGAAGATCGCCGGGAGCGCGGTAATCAATAGCTACTACACCAGCGTCGCCGGTCCGCCGGATGCGTATCCTGAAACCGCTGCCTTTGCCAAAAAATATAAGCAGCGCTTTGGCAAAGACACCGAATCCTTCGGCATGTACGGCTACGACGCGACGCTGGTCGGAATCAAAGCGATGGAACAGTGGATCAAAGCGAACGGCGGCAAGAAGCCGAGCCGCGCCGACGTCGTCACCGCAGTGCGTAAGATCAAAAACTTCAAAGGCGTGACCGGCTCCATCGAATTCGACAACAAAGGCGATCCGGTCAAGGCCAAGTACTTCGTGCTTCAATTCGAAAAACAAGCCTATCCCGGCAAGGTCGTGAAAGTCATCGAACAGCAAGCGCCGGCGGCGGTCGCCAAGAAGTCGTAAGCTGACGCAGGACAATCGAGGATCGAAGATGGAGGATCGAAGATCGATTCACCATCCGCGATTTTCTATCCGCGATCTTCCATCCTCTATTCTCGACCCAATTTCGAAAAGCGCCCAATGAAGAAAAAACTCCGCGTTGCGCTTCTTTTTGGCGGCAAGTCCGCCGAGCATGAGATTTCGCTCATATCGGCAAGAAATATCGTCGAAGCGATGGACAAGACAAAATATGATGTCGTCGCTATCGGCATCGACAAACAAGGACGCTGGCATCTCGACGAAAGCGCGCGACTCCTGCACGGTGTGGCACAGTCGGAAGTTGACTTTAAAGGCGCCAAGAATAGCGCAGCCGTGCGGCCCGGGGATACGCCGATGCCATTGGTGCGGAGCAGCGGCTCCGGGCTGGGCGCGATCGATGTCGTCTTTCCTGTGCTACACGGACCTTTCGGCGAAGACGGCACGGTCCAGGGTTTGCTCAAACTCGCCAATATTCCTTTTGTCGGCGCCGGCGTGTTGGGCTCCGCGGTGGGCATGGACAAGGACGTCATGAAACGTTTGTTGCGCGATGCAAAAATCCCGATCGCAGACTTCGTCATGTTTGAGCGGCCGGAGCAACCGGCGATTAGCTTCGCGAAGGTGAAAAAAAACCTGGGCCTACCGCTCTTCGTGAAGCCGGCAAACCTGGGCTCCTCGGTCGGCATCTCCAAAGTAAGCAAGAAAGATCAATTCGCCGCTGCGGTGCGCACCGCTTTCCGCTACGACAACAAGATTATTATCGAGGAAGCCATTCGCGGCCGCGAGATCGAGTGCTCGGTTCTCGGCAACGAAAAGCCGATCGCATCACTACCGGGCGAGATCGTCGTGCAGCACGACTTTTATTCTTACGACGCCAAATATCTCGATGATCAAGGCGCGCGCTTGGAAATTCCAGCGCGCTTGCCAAAAAAGGTCGTGAAAGAAATTCAGCGGACGGCGGTGCGCGCCTACCGAGCGCTTTGCTGTGAAGGGATGGCTCGAGTGGACTTTTTTCTGCGTCCCGACGGGAAGGTGTTGGTCAATGAGATCAACACCATTCCCGGCTTTACCAAAATCAGCATGTATCCCAAGATGTGGGAAGCCACGGGCCTAAGCTATTCCCGCCTGATCGACCGCCTGATCGGACTCGCCCTGGAAAGAGCGCGGCGCGAGAAGCGTTTAAGGACTTCGAAATAGCGCCGATCATTCTATTGACGGTTCGGTGCGAAAGAACCGGGAAAATCATGGCGCTTAAACCCTTAACCTACGAGGATCCCCTCTACCAGCTCTTGCGCGAGGGCAATGTCAAAGAGTTCAATCAACGCAAAGCCCAAGGCGAGAAATGCGAGCTTACGTCCTGCGATTTCCGCCATCTCGACCTGCGCGGGCTCGACGCCGCTGGCATCGACTTTACCGATTGTTATTTTCGCGCCGCCGATTTGCGCGGTGTCGATTTCTCAAAAGCGTGCCTCGTGGGAGCTAGCATCAACGGGGCAAGGATCTCCGGCGGCTTCTTCCCCGTTGAGCTCAGTGCCAACGAGATCTCGCTCTCGATCCAGCACGGCACTCGCATGCGCTACAACAAATAGCGCTCGCGCCATTTTAGCCGCGAGCGCTAAATTCCGTCGCGCCACCCCGCGCGTTGGCACGAATCCGCAAGCCGTTACAACCGATATCGCAGCGATTGCTCAGCGCCAATCGTCTCAGTCCATCTGGCGGCGCAGAAACGTCGGGATGTCGTACTTATCGTCTTCTTCCTGATTGCCGTTGAACTCGAAACTGGTCTTGCCCAACGTCACGGCCTCGACTTCGTCACTGCCCGACTTCTTGCGTTGCCAAGTCGGCGTGTCGAGGTCATCGATGATGGTGCCAAGGTGAACGACTTTGCGATTTTTTGGCGTCGCGTTGGCGATCTTCGGGACACTGGGCGCGGGCGCCTGAGTTTGAGCCGCCTGCACGACTTTTTTCTCTTCTCGGAGTTCGCCGAAACCCGTGGCGATCACCGTGATGCGGATCTCGTCCGTCATGTTCTCATCGATGACCGCGCCGAAGATGATGTTGGCGTCATCATGGGCCTCCTCTTGGATCATCGATGCCGCCTCGTTCACTTCGTGCAAGCAGAGATCGGGGCCGCCGGTGATATTGATCAAGACGCCGCGGGCACCTTGGATCGAGATGTCTTCGAGCAGCGGGCTGGAAATCGCTTTTTGCGCCGCCTCGATGGCGCGATTCTCGCCCGATGCCGACGATGCTCCCATCAAGGCCAAGCCCATTTCCGCCATCACCGTACGCACATCGGCGAAGTCGAGATTGATCAAACCGGGCGTGATAATGAGATCGGAAATTCCGCGCACCGCTTGGAGCAGGACGTCGTCGGCCTTGTGAAACGCTTCAAGCATCGTCGTGGTCTTGGCAGCGATGCTCAACAAGCGCTGGTTGGGAATGACGATCAGGGTATCGACGCTCGCTTTCAATTCTTCGATGCCTTCTTCGGCCTGGCGCATACGCTTCTTGCCTTCAAAAATGAACGGCTTGGTCACCACGCCGACCGTCAGGGCCCCGACTTCGCGCGCCACGCGCGCGAGCACCGGTGCGCCGCCCGTGCCAGTGCCACCGCCCATCCCGGCGGTGATGAAGATCATGTCAGAGCCTTCGAGGTATTCCTTAATCACTTCTTGGTCTTCCAACGCGGCGCGCCGGCCGATCTCCGGATTGGCCCCGGCGCCCAAGCCTTTGGTCACCGTGCCACCCAATTGAATGCGCACCGGCGCCTGGCTCGCATCCAACGATTGCGCGTCGGTGTTCGCCACCATGAAATCGACGCCCGAAAGCCGCGAGCCGATCATGGTATTGACCGCATTGCCGCCACCACCACCGATACCGATCACTTTGATGCGCGCGGTCAGACTATTGTGCTCTACAATCTCGAACATAAGTTTTCCTCCTCTGGAAAAAAGTCAGTAAATTTTGTTTGCCTTTATGATTAAAAAAATTCGTTCAACCAATCCGACATGCGGTGCTTAACCTTAGAGAGAATCTTGTCGTCGCGGGCGCGAAACACCGTGCCACGATCCTGCCGCTTCATGCCGTGCAGCGCCAAACCCACCGCGGCCGCATAGATCGGGTTATTGATAATATCGGTGAGACCGCCGACTCGCGCGGGAACGCCCAGACGTACCGGCAAGCCGAAGGAGCGCTCGGCCATCTCGACGGCGCCGGCCAAAAGCATCGACCCGCCCGTCGCCACGATGCCGGATGCGAGCGCCCCTTCGAACCCCGATTTAGCGATCTCCTTTTGCACCATCTCGAAGATCTCGTCGAGACGGGGCTCGATGATCTCGCAAAGAATCTGGCGCGAAATCGTTCCCGCGCCTTTCCCCGCCACGCACGACACTTCGACTCTTTCGTCCTCCGTCGCCATCGAAGCCCTGGCGAAACCATGGCGCTGTTTCAAGCGCTCAGCGTCGTTGAACGGGGTGCGCAGGCCGGCGGCGATATCGTTGGTGACGTGGTTGCCGCCCATCGGGATCACTGCGGTATGCTTCACCGTTCCGTCATGATAAACGGCGATGTCGGTCGTGCCGCCGCCGACGTCGATCAACACGACGCCCAATTCCCGTTCCTCGTCGGTAAGCACCGCCTCTGCCACTGCCAACGGCGCCAACACCATCTCCGCAACATTGAGGCCGCTGCGGTTGCAGCACTTGATGACATTCTGCACCGAGGCCACCGCCCCGGTGACGATGTGCACCTTCGCTTCGAGACGGACTCCGGACATACCAAGGGGATCCCGGATGCCGTCCTGATCATCGATGATGTAATCTTGCGGCAAAACGTGGAGCACCTCGCGATCCATCGGGATCGCCACCGCCTTGGCGGCATCGATCACCCGCCCTAGGTCGCGTGCCATCACCTCTTTGTTTTTCACCGCGACGATGCCGTGGCTATTAAACGCCTTGATGTGGCCGCCCGATAGACTTGTGAAAACGGTGTGAATCTCGCAGCCCGCCATCAAACTTGCTTCTTCCACGGCCTTTTTGAGCGAACTCACCGTGGCTTCGATATTGATCACGACTCCTTTGCGTAGTCCTTGTGACGGGTGCGAGCCGACGCCGATGATCTCGACGCCGTGCTCGGTCATTTCGCCGACCACGGCGCAAACTTTCGACGTGCCGATGTCTAAACCCACTACGATGCTGTTTTTCTTCGCCATAGTCGTTTTGCTAAACCTTGTGCCAAATTATCGTTGAACCCGGCGCAGCCGGGCGACGATTTGATCGCGAAAGCTCATATCTAGTGATCCCAGCCGTTCTTCGTTGCCTTTCCACAACGACATCAAGCGATCCATCCGCTCCAACTTGTCATCCCAATTTCCCCAACCCATGTGCAGCGGGATCGGAAAATCGGTCGTATAAACCACCAGCCGGTCGGGTGCATCGAAGTGAATCTCCGAAATCGAATGCGCTCGCTGCGCCATCAGGTCGCCCAGGCGGATGGCGTCTTGAATGCGTTTGCGCATGGCCGGGTTCGACCCGCTAACTTCCTCTGCGCGAAGACCCGTCAGCAACGGATATTTGACGTTTTCATTGGGATCGACTTCTTTGAACACCACGCCGTCCGTATCGACGTAGTAAAGTTTTCGCAGCGCTACGATGGCGCGCGGCACTCGTTCTTCGACATCGATAATGATGCGATGCGGAAACTCGCGGCGGACCAAGACCCGGCGTACCCATGGATGTTTGCCGACTTTTTTTTCAATCGCCGGCAGATCGACCTTCCAGATACTCATGCCCTGGTGCAGCCCGGCGATGGTGACGATTTCGTTGCCGCTCACTTTGTCGCCGCCCCGCACCTGAATTTCGTGCACCGAAAAGTAACGATTGTCCAAGATAAAATCGCGCAGCGAGGCAGCGGTGAGCACGAGCGGATCGCTCAGGCGATAAGCTGCGAAAGCGAGGATCGCCACCACGAAAATGCAACCGCACCAGAGCAAGTGGCGGCGCCAGCGCTGTCCATCCTTTTTGCGATTATCTTTGCGATAAACCTTAAGCTGCACGGTACACCATGGTTCAATGGTTCAATTCGCCGACCAATCTCCCAAGAGCCTCACCTCGGCGACTAGCTCCACGCCGAATTGTTTGCGCACTTCGCTGCGCGCCAGCTCCATTAACCTTCGCACGTCGTCCGCCTTGGCGCCGCCGTGATTGACGATGAAGTTGGCATGACGCTCTGAAATCTGCGCTTGGCCGATGCGCTCGCCTTTCAAACCGGCGGCCTCGATCAGCCGGCCGGCGTAATCTCCCGGCGGATTGCGAAACATCGAACCGGAATTGGGGAAACCGGACGGCTGGCTACTTTTTCGTTTGCCGACGAGCTCGCGCACTTTCGAAGTTACCTCGGCAGATTCTTGTTTATGCAATCTCAATCTCACGCGCGTGACGATTGTGCCCTCGGGCAGATGCGAATCGCGGTAGCTAAACGTCATCTGCGCGCGCGCCAAATGAAGCGGCTCGCCGCGCGGCGTCATCGCCTCGACCTGATCGACGACTTTCTCGAACTCGGAGCCGAACGCTCCCGCGTTCATGAATAAAGCACCACCGACGCTGCCGGGAATTCCTTCGGCAAATTCCAAACCGGAGTAGCCTTTGCGCGCTGCTTGCCGTACCAGTTGCGCCACGGCGCAGGCGGCGCCCACATTCAGTCGCGCCGTCTCGTCCTCTTCGCGCCACTGCGCTTGTTTAAATTCACCGGCCAAATGAATCACCGCGCCGCGCACGCCGCGGTCGCTGATCAAGACATTACTGCCGTTGCCGAGCAGGCAAAAATTTTCCTGGTGCCGTGAAAGCACGCCGAGCAAATTCGTCAACGCCGCGTCGTTCTCCACCTCGATGAAATAGTCCGCCGGCCCGCCGATCTTCATCGACGTGTAGCGCGCCAGCGGTTCGGCGATCTTGACCGTCAAGCCCGCGATCACTTTCAGTTCCACCGCCAACGGTGCATCGTGATTTGCTGGAGCCATCGCAAACATCTCAAGCCAATGGAGTGTTGGGTCTTCGGCAAATTCTCCCATTACTCCATCACCACACCCCTCCAACTCGTTATTGAAGTTTCTCAACCAACGCCTCGCCGACCCTGTAAATGTCACCCGCGCCCAGCGTCAACGAGATGTCACCCGGTTTTAGTTCGCCGGCAACTTGCGCGACGATATCGTTTTTGTCCGGCACAAACTGCACGTCCAGATGCCCCTTGCGCTTGATCGCTTGATAAAGCGCTTCGCCAGTCATGCCGGGGATCGGATCCTCACCGGCAGGATAAATTTCCGTCAGCACCAACCGGTCCGCGCCCTCGAAAGCGGTCAGGAACTCATCGAAAAGATCTCGGGTCCGAGTAAATCGATGCGGTTGAAAGATTACCGTGAGCGGCCGTTTCCAGCTGTCACGGATCGCACCGATGGTCGCGCGGATTTCCGTCGGATGATGACCGTAGTCGTCGATCACCAGGATTCCATTCGGTTCGCCTTTGATTTCAAAGCGCCGGTGGATACCGGTGAAACGGCTGAGCGCGTCGCTCACTTGAGTGAAAGGAATTTCCAGTTCATGAGCGACGGCGACGGCCGCCAAGGCATTGGTCGCGCTATGACGGCCGGGCAGGTGCAAACGCAGCTTTCCCAGGCTTTTGGCTTCGTGCATTGCGGTGAATTCGACCCCGGCTGCCGTCATCTTTAAATCTTCGGCGGAAAAATCCGCCTCCGGCGAAAGGCCGTACGTCGCGAAACGCTTTTTCGCCTTGGGCAAAAGAGCGCGCACGTTGACGTCGTCGATGCACAGCACCGCGAGACCATAAAAGGGCACCTTGTTGATGAAGGTCAGAAAATTATCGTTCAGTCTTTCCATCGTTTGATGGAAGTCCATGTGCTCTTTATCGATATTAGTGACCACCGCAATGGTCGGCGACAGCAGCAAAAAACTGCCGTCGCTTTCATCGGCCTCGGCGACCAAAAATTCGCCCTCGCCGGTTTTGGCATTGGTGCCGAGCATGTGCACCCGGCCACCGATCACCATCGTCGGGTCCAAACCCGCCGTGCTCAACACCGCCGCGACCATCGATGTGGTCGTGGTTTTGCCGTGGCTGCCGGCCACCGCGACGCCGTATTTCATGCGCATGAGCTCGCCGAGCATCTCGGCGCGCGGAATCACCGGGATATGGCGTCGGCGCGCTTCGAGCACTTCCGGATTGGCATATTTTACTGCGGTGGAAATCACTACGACCGACGGGTTGCCGGCAAGGTTTTCTTCCTGGTGGCCGACAAAAACCCGCGCGCCGAGCCCGCGCAGGCGGCGCGTCGCATCGCTGTCATGAAGATCGGAGCCGGTCACCGCGTACCCCGAATTCAACAACACTTCGGCGATACCGCTCATGCCGATGCCGCCGATACCGACGAAATGAATTTTATGCTTTTTTTGCAGCATGAAATTTCAGTCACCGTCAAAATACTAGGCATGGGCCAAACCGTAACACTCGTCGACGATGTGCTCGGCGGCGTCGGGCCGCCCGAGCACGCGAGCGGCCGCCGCCATTTGGTCGAGCCGACCGCGATCGGACAGATAGCCACGGATTTTTTGCGCCAGAATTTGTCCGTTTAATTCCTGATCCAAAATCATCTCGGCGGCGCCGCGCTCGTGCAGCGCCTGGGCGTTGCCGCGCTGGTGATCGTAAATCGCGTAAGGATACGGCACCAATATCGCCGCCTTGCCGAAAGCCGTAAGCTCCGCCACGGTGGTCGCGCCAGCGCGACACAACACCAAATCCGCCTGCGCGTACGCCTCATCCATCTTGTCGATAAACGGCGTCACCTCAGCGGCAAACGGCAACCCGTCATAAGCTACGCGGATCGCGGCAAAATCGAGTTCACCGGTCTGGTGCGTGATGAAAATCTCGGACTTGAGTTCGGTTAATTCTTTAAGTGCGTCGATCACGGCGAAATTGATCCGGCGCGCGCCCAGGCTGCCGCCGAAGATCAGCAGCGAAAAATTATCCCGCTTGCGACCCGCGGGGAGTTTTTGCCAGCGCACCGGGTTCCCGGTCTCGACCACGCGAGCGCCGGGAAAAAAAGCTGCGCTCTCGGGATACGCAGTAAAGACGCGATCGACGAAGCGCGCGAGCAGCTTGTTAGTGAAGCCGGGGCGTAGATTCTGTTCCATGATCGCGCAGCGCATGCCCGCCAGCTTTGCCGCGAGCAGCGCCGGGCCGGAAGCGTATCCGCCCAGACCAATGATGCAATCCGGGCGAAAACCGCGGATGATCTTCAACGAGCGGAGCAGGCTCGCGGGCACGCCGTAGAGCGCGTCGATCACGCCGCGCACGCCGCGTCCCTTGAGGCCACGCACCGGTAGCGTTTCAAGACGATAGCCTTGCTTCGGCAAAACACGATATTCGATTCCCTGTGTAGTGCCCATAAATAAGATTTCCGTCATCGGATCGCGCCGTTGAAATTCGCGCGCCACCGCCAGACCTGGGAATAGATGTCCGCCGGTTCCCCCGCCGGCGAAGATGACTCGCATCGCTAAAGTCGCCGGCGCGACAGGCCCAACAATATTCCCGCCTCCATCAGATTGATCACCATCGCCGAACCGCCATAGCTGATAAACGGCAGCACCAAGCCCTTCGTCGGCATCAAGCCCATGACCACGCCCATGTGAATCAAAGCTTGCAGGCCGAGCAAAACCGTCAGGCCGAACGCCAGGTATTGATCGAACGGTTCTTCGATCCTCGCCGTAAGCTGCAGACCGCGAACGATGATGACGCCGAACAGCGCCAGGACCACCAATGCGCCGAGCAAGCCGAGTTCCTCGCCGATCACTGAATAGACGAAATCCGTGTGCGCTTCGGGCAAATAAAAAAGCTTCTGGCGGCTCTCACCCAATCCGCGTCCCCACATCTGCCCGGAGCCGAAGGCGATCAAAGATTGAATGACATGAAAACCGCTGCCCGAGGCGTCGCTCCACGGATCTAAAAAACTCATCAAGCGGCGCAACCGGTACTCCGCTTTCGTCATCACGTAAATCAGCAGAGGCAAAGCCATTAGCGCGGTGGCGAGCAGATGATGCACCCGCGCGCCGCCGATGAAGAGCATGAAATAAAGCAGCATCGTCAGGATCAACACGGTGCCGAAATCCGGCTCGAGCAAAAGCATCAAGGCAAAAGCCCCGCCGACGATGAGATGCGGTAAGACGCCGATGGAAAACGTGCGAATCAACTGCTCTTTTTTCGCCATGGAACGGGCCAGGTAGAAGACTAGGGCGAGCTTGGCAAATTCCGACGGCTGAAAAACAAAGCCGGGAAGCATAAGCCAACGGCGCGCCCCGCCGCGGCTCACGCCGATGCCGGGAATCAGCACCAAAGCCAGCACGCCGAAGCTGACGGCCAGAAGCGGATAAGCGAAGCGTCGATAAAGCGTCGATGGCACGATCGAACAGGCAATCAGCGCGATCATCCCCGCGCCCATGGCGATCAATTGCTTGCGAAAAAAGTAGGTTCCATCGCCGTAGCGTTCTTGGGAATAGAGATAACTGGTGCTTAACACCATCGTCATCCCAATCGCCAAGAGCGCGGCGAGAGCGAGCAGCATCCATTTGTCGACAGCCAAAAGGTCTCTCATAATTGTTGCACGAGCCTTTTGAAAAGCTTGCCGCGCTCCGCGTAATTGCGAAATTGGTCGAAGCTCGAACACGCCGGCGAGAGCAAAACGACGTCGCCCGGCCGCGCCTGCGCCGCCGCCTCCCGCACCGCCGCCTGAAGATCGTCAACGATCACGGTCTCGGTGAGCGCGCCCAAAGCACGGGCGATGATCTTCTTGGCCGCGCCGAAGAGCACCAGGCGGCGAACTTTCTGTTTGATTTCCTGTTCAAGGGGGCCGTAATCGCCGCCTTTATCGACGCCGCCGGCAAGCAAGATCACCGGCCCGGCAAAGCTCGCCAACGATTTCACGACCGCGCCGACATTAGTTCCCTTCGAGTCGTTGTAATAGTGTACGCCGTCGTGTTGGCGTACGAACTCGAGCCGGTGCTCAAGACCGGGAAAATCATTCAAGGTTTGTTGAATCCGCGCGCGCGCCATCCCGGCGCATTTCGCCGCGGCGACGGCCGCCATCATGTTTTCGACATTGTGCACGCCGTGAATCTTCACGGCGCCGAGCACGAAGCGTTCTTCGACGCCGCTATCGCGCCAAACGATTTCGCCGGCCGTGGCAAAAACGCCTTGCGCCACTTCGGTGAAACCGAAGGAGACGACCCGAGCCTTAATCCGTTTGCGCATGTCCCACACCTGCGGATCGTCACGGTTGAGGATC
>Ga0184635_10000327_pt1 | contig 11561 bp, 13 predicted proteins | sample PLM3_30_b2_FD_133147 | JGI IMG/M metagenome (GOLD analysis project Ga0184635, IMG submission 133147) | Groundwater sediment microbial communities from an aquifer in East River, Colorado, USA - PLM3_30_b2 | ecosystem: Environmental > Terrestrial > Soil > Riparian zone | place: USA: East River...
AAGTGATGGCAAATATGATATTGATGATGAATATAAGATCAAATATGGCGATTATAAAATGAAAGTGGATGGAGATGAGGTAAAGATCAAAGATGGTGATACAAAAACAAAAATAGAGGATGGTGAAAAGAAAGTGAAAAAGGATGATTAAACTAAAGTTGTAAATAGGCAAAGGCTGCCCCGATTTAATCGCGGCAGCCTTTTTTTATAAGTTGTTATCAGGAAAGCGAATGGCTCCAGGTAAGATCATATTTCCCGTGAGATGATTTAATACAGGTAAACAAAAAGCTAGTAACGAAGGAAATGTTAGTGGAATCTTCGTTGTTGGAAAATTGTATGCCGACGCTTGCAAGAACTTCTATGGAAGAAGTATCAATGGCTTTCCAGCCCGGTTGTACTTGTTGTAAAGAATAGCCGATGTCAACATTACATTCAGCTAATTTTTCCACTAAAACTTGAAGCATGTCGGGATCTTCCAATGTAGCGATTATAGCAATTGAGGACCCGTTTCCTTTGTTGGATGGTTTTTTCATAAGGAGTGATTTTCAGTTTTTACAGGTACGGGTTTTTTTAGAACGCCGGAAGTTAGAAATTATTGGCTAAAATGAAAATTACTTACCGATCTTTTTTTGAACAACCCAATGATGGCCGAACGGATCTTTTAATCTACTCCACCTTTTCTTGTTGGTGATCTTTGTTCTGGCCATTTGCCCGGTTCACCGGTTTGCCTGTTAGCAGGTAAAACAATTTTTTCTCTTGAAGTTGTAACCGGATCTTCACAAGCCATGTACACAAGTATCGCAGTAAGTATTGCATTATTTTTTACATCATCAAAAACAATTTTATCATATGTATCCCTGTTGGTATGCCAGGTATAGCTGCCATATAACCAACTATTGGAACTTAAACCAAAAGCAGGGACGCCGGCTGCAACAAAAGAAGCATTGTCTGACCCTCCACCTGAAGGTGTACCTGGAAATCTTGTTTCGAGGTCCTGTTTATAGCCCGATGGCACTCTTGCCAACCATCTGCCCATGTATTCATAAGAATGTACAAAACCAGCGCCACCAATATTTACAACTCTACCGGTTCCATTATCCTGGTTAAATAATGCCTGCATATTTTTTACGATATCAGGATGATCTTCCACAAATGCACGGGAGCCATTCAATCCTTGTTCTTCGCTGCCCCAATGACCAACCAATATTGTACGCTTTGGATTTGGATATATTTTTTTAAGAATACGCATTGCTTCCATCATTACCAATGTTCCTGTACCATTATCTGTTGCGCCAGTGCCACCATCCCACGAATCAAAATGCGCAGATAGCATTACATATTCATTTGGTTTCTCAGTTCCTTTTATTTCAGCAACTGTATTGAAGGTTGGCACCATACCCAATTCTTTTGAATCAGTTCTTACACTGATCTTCGGATTTTTTCCTGATTGCAATAAGCGGTAAAGCAAACCATAATCTTCTAATGCAATATCAATAGTTGGAATTTTTGTTGTACTGGCGCCAAAAATTTTATTTACTCCAAAACCTGCTGACCAATTGGAGCCAACAATCCCGACAGCGCCTGCTTTTTCTAATGCCAGCGCAAGATTCTTATTTGATAATCCTGTTTTGCCAAGTCTTTTTCTCCATGCATCATTTTGTTCTGTTCTGTCTTTTTTCATTTTGTCAACCGATTCTTTTGTTCCAAACTCCGTCCAGTTATAATCTGGTCTGCCTGTAGGTTGCATCATTGATATCATTACAAATTTTCCTTTCACATTGGGCAGCCATTGTACAAAGGCCATTGAATCTGCTACATCAGGAATAATGATCAGCTCTGCTGTTATTGTTTTACCACCTGTAGACGGGCTCCATGCAAGTTGTGTGCCTTCCAAAGTTTTTACCCAGGGTTGCACCATGTCAATATGGGAGACACCTCTTTCCCAACCACGCCATTCACCCCATTTTTCATTGCGGGCAGTAATACCCAGGCTTGTATATTTCGCCACGGCCCAATCATGAGCTTGTTGCATTTTTGGGGTACCAACTAATCTTGGTCCAATACCATCCAGTAATTCGTGAGCATTATTTTTCAGTTGTGAATTTTCATTTGCCTCTTTTATGATAGCAGCTACCATCAATGAGTCCTTGCCTTGTGCAAACGAAATAGTTGTTGGTAAAAAGAATAGGATCGTTAAAAGTCTTAATGCATTTTTCATACAAAGTAGTTTGTAAATGGAGTTTTTTTGGAAGACGAATGTAGTGAATTGACGGAACAACACATTTTTAGATAGTAGTCAGTTTTGACAAACAGGAATTTTTATTTAACGGATAAATATACCGATGACCTGATCTGTGAATTATTTTACTGCTAATGTCAGGGCCATGGTCGCCCAGTTAGTTCCGGCAGCAGAAATGAACTGATCTTTATCGTGCGGAAATCCATTCTGCACAAAAGGAACAAAAGGGATGGAACGTGATCTCACTTTCCATGATCCATCTTCGTATTGAGTTTTTAGTAAAAAAGAAACTGCTTTTTGATATGCAGGATCACCTGCGTTTAATTGTCCTGACTCATACAATGCATATAATGCCTGGCCGGTTGCATAAGAATCACTTTCAAGATTAGTTAGTTGCGACCAGCCTCCGTCTTCACGTTGAGTAGCCAATAATTTTTTAGCTTGTTGCTGAATAAAAATTGTATCTCCATTTATCCATTTAAGCCCGAGTATTTGAAAAACTTTTTCTTCATTTGTTTCCGGAATAGTGCGGATCATCCATGCACGGGCTTTTTCAATTCTTTGTGCTGCTTCTGATTTTAGAGATGCGGGTGTATAATATTGAATAGCAGATACCATAAGAGCCGTTGCACTGAAAGAATAAAATTCCAATGGCGGACGAGGGTTGGGGCTTACCCAGGAACCTTCACCTGTCTGACGCTGCATTAAATTCTTCACCAGCATTTCGATCAGCTTATTAGATCTATACTTATTCGCCCATAATGCCCACAGTTGATAACCACTTGACATTACAATGGCAACCGGATCATCATTCTGTGCCAGCACTTCTTTCCGTGATCGTATGACCTGTTGTATAGAATCAAATATCTCGGCAAGACCTGCCTCATTGATCTGGAAACCTTTTTCTTTCGCCAGCGATAAACTCACAGCCGTCAGGTCCTGGTGATGACAAGACTGGCATCCGCCGGCATTTTCTAAAAAAGCATGACTGGTAGTTTGCAACAATGGCAAACTTTTATTGATCGCTTTTTTGATCGCTTCGGGATCATTGTTCTCTTTTTTATTTGTTACAGTGGTGAATGATGCGACCACTAAAACAATTGCTGAAAGAACCAACCATTTTTTCATAAAAGATTTTTTATAAAATTATTTTGCACCTGCTTTTTTTAATAATGAAACTGTAGCTGTATTTCCCTTTTTCGAGGCCCATGAAAGAGCAGTAGCGCCGTCCTTCGCTTTAATATTTACATCGGCGCCTTTATCCAATAATGCTTGTATCATTTCAACATCATCGTGTTCGTTATAACCTGCATACATCAATACGGTATTTCCGCCCACATCCATTGCGTTAACCTTTTTTGTTTTTTTCAATATTGCTTTTACTGATTCAGCATCCGTAAAGATCACGGCGAATGATAACGAGGTCAATCCAAAAAAGCTGAGTTTGTCGGGGTCGGCGCCTTTTTCTAATAATTGAAAAATAACCGGCTTGTTAAAATTTAGCACAGCATTGATCAACGCTGTTGTCGAATCCATGCTGAGGGCATTAATATCAAGCCCCTTGCTGAGTAATAAAGAAACTGTAGCTGTATCGCCGAATAAAGAAGCCCTGATCAACGCATTTTCTTTTCGATTATTTACTGCACGTACATCAGCTTCTTTGTCTATCAGCAGTTTTACTGCGTCATATTTTCCATGTCCTACTGAGGCGATCAGTAATGGAGTATTACCGGTTTTTGCTTTTGCATTTACATCTGCGCCATGTTGTATCAGCAATTTCATTTTTGCAAGGTCATGAACGGACCACATCAATGCAGTTTCCTCGATCTTATTTTTAGCATTTACATTACTGCCCTTTTCAATTAACAATTGCATGCAATCAAGCGAGGAATACATCACTGCATTCATCAGTAAATGATCGCCATCTTCATCTACGCTATTTGGATCAACTTTCTGGTCAAGTAATGATCTTACTTCTTTTATATCGTTGTTTTTTACAGCTTCGAAAATTTTTGAAGAAGGAGGTTGGGCATTCAATAAACAGAAGCAGCAGAATGATAAGAAAATGGTTAATGAAATTTTAAGCATGGTGTATAAATGTGTAGTTCATTAAAGCTAAACTAAATTTTGAAACTGCCTGTAGGTTTTTGAAAACTGCTTGTATAACAAGGAATAATTATTTCACCTCGTACAGCCGGGACACCCCGCATCCCCATAGAACTGTGTAACTATAACTATAAATTGATCATTACAATTTATCAGCATGCTTCTGTGCTTTGATAAGGTTACTTACTCTATAAAGCTGAATGATATTTAAAATAATTATTACTACGATCACATAACCCAATATATCATAATGCTGTAAAGGACTTGTCTTTGTTCTTTGAACAACGATCATTCCTCCAATACCTGCTGCAATACCGCCGGCGATTTGTTGCAAAGATGCATTGATGCTCATAAATGCACCACGATCCTGCATTTTTGGTAAGGCAGATACCAATGCCATTGCCGGAATTATTCTGCTCATGATCGCTGTCATCATCAGGATATTCAACGTCAAAATAAGGAAGAATGGAACGGGTCCAAGATTAGTATAGATCACAATGATCACCATCATGCTAAGAGCAGCTACTGTAAATATTTTTACTTTATCTATTTTATCACTCAGTTTGCCTACCAATGGCATAATGATAAGTGCTGCAACACCACTTGCCATAAAAAGGATCGGCAATTGATCATATGAAACATGCAAATTGTTTACTGCAAATGCGCTGCCCCACGGCATCATCATAAAACCGCCAAGAGATAACAGAGCAGTTAATAGAAAACCTGTGCGGTACTGTCGAAGTTGAAGCGTATGCAATAAATGTTTGATTGCCGTTTTCTCTGTTTTGAGCTCAAGATGTTTAATAACGGGCTCCAGCTTCAACATGACTATTGACCAAATAATAATTGCTAAACCAACTATCATAAGAAATGGTGACTGCCATCCCCAATGATTGGCGATATAAAGACTGATGGGAATACCCAACACCTGGCTGGCGCCAAAACCCATTTGTATAAACCCCATAGCTCTTCCTCGTTGTTGCAAAGGAAAAAGATCAGCCACTATCGCCAAAGAAATAGAACCGATCACACCACCAAATAGCCCGGTTATTACTCTTGCTACCATTAGCATAGGATAAGTAGTGGCTAATCCACAAAATAATGTGCCTCCAATAAAACCGACATAAAAGAATAACAACAATTTTTTACGATCGAATCTATCTGCAAAACCTGCAGTTAATAAACCAGAAATACCAGCGCTTATAGCATAGCCTGATACAGCAAACCCAAATTGACTGGTAGTTAGCTCCATTGATTTCATCAGCATATCACCAAGCGGGGACATCACCATAAAATCGAGAACAACTGTAAACTGGGTGAGAGCAAGTAATACAATTACCAATGCCTGGTAGCTTGTAAATTTATTTTCAATAGTTGCGGTTTTCGTATCCATCAATTTTCAAAAATACTCAATTCAAAATGGAGAAGGGATATAAAAATGATAAAGAAAAATATATTTACAGGCACGTGGATTTTATTGCCAATGGTACAAAACTTGCAGATAATTAATTAAATTCGTCCCGTGTTAAAAACTAATTTCTGCTGGGTTACTTTTATTTTTTTAAGTATCTCTTTATTGTCTTTTACATCTAAAAACCCATCATCAGATGGGCCAGTTGAAGATGTACTTAAATACACAAATCAATTCAGAAAGTCGAAAGGATTAAAAGCTCTTGAGATGAGAGATGACCTGAATGCAATTGCCCGTAAGCATAGTGAAGATATGGCAAGCGGTCGCTGCGCTTTTGGGCATAACGGGTATGATCTTCGGGTATCGAAAATAAAAAAGACAGTAAAACCTTGTGATGGATATACAGGTGAAAATGTTGCTTACGGTGCCCCCAATGGAAAAGAAGCCGTTGATGTCTGGAAGAATTCAAGTGTTCATCGGAAAAATATGCTGGGTGACTATAAATACATCGGTATTGGTGCAGCCAGTAATAAGAAGGGCGTTATTTATTATACTCAAATTTTTGTTCGGTAAATAGTTTTTATAAGATAGTGAAGAACGTTATAAATAGAAAAGCCCCCGATATAGATCGGGGGCTCTCTAATCAAAAACATTAACCATTAAACCTTATCCTATGAAAATATACTACTAATATAATGGCATAAAATTAAAATTCAAAACTTCACAAGTTTTCTGTGCATAACATGTGCTTTTGTATTAGCCGCAATATAATTAGGATCTACATATGGGCAACAGTATTTCCTTGCTTTGGTATCCACCCAATTTTTTAAGATATTTTTCTTCTGCCTCATTTTCGTTTAGTCAAAATTGATTTAACAAACATTTGCTTCGCATATAAAACGGCTTTAGCCGTTGCTTGTTACTTTTAACAATGATCTCCCGGCTAATTGCTGCTGTTTTATTCTTTCTCTGCATTTGCAGCCAGGTCAGGGCCCAGCTTATTGTAAAAGGAAAAATATATGATGCCGAAACTGACTCGGTAATTGTTGCTGTGAATATTTATAATATCAATACAAAACAATCTGCCCGTTCAGGTATTGATGGCAATTATGCTATTGCAGCTGCAGAAGGTGAACAACTTGCTTTTTCTATAACAGGGTTCAAGCCCGATACGGTAACAGTAACTTATCATATGTTGCTAATACAATATGATGTGACATTGCGTAAGCAGATCGTTACCTTAAAAAATGTAACTGTAACCAGCAGTTACCAGGCGGATTCCTTGATGCGGCGAAATTATTATAGTCATATTTATGAAAAACAACCCGGTATTACTGGGCGCAACACACCTTCTACTGGATTTGGTATATCATTAAGTCCGCTTAGCTATTTTTCTCATAGAGCCAAGCAGAAACGACAATTAAAGAAACGACTTATCAAGCAGGAAGAAGAGGACTATGTTGACCGGTGTTTTCCTGTAGAGTGGGTGGCAAGACTTACTGGTCTGCGTGGTGATTCCTTATCAAGGTTTATGGCTCTTTATCGTCCTTCTTATTCATTTTGCAGAAAAAACAACAGGGAAAAAATGCTGCTTTATATAAATGAAAAATTTAAAGAGTTTAAAAAACCTTAGCGAGATCGCTAGCCGTCAATAGGAGGAATGCAATATTCTTTATTTAGGTTTTGAAGAATTAAAGATCCCGAATAAGTCATGTGGCTTCTTACTATAATAATCATTGAATAACCAGGAAGTAAGGAAAATGAATGCAGCAAAAGCAAACACAATAAATAACTGGATCATGGTTGTTTTTTGAATATCCTGTTTTGATCTTAGATCACAAACTTCACCGGGGCAGTATTGTGTTTTGCCTTTAAAAAATAATGGATAGAATTTACATCCCAGGCAAATCCCAAATGCCGATTCAAAGAACAGGAACACCAGGCAGATAAGACAGATAATACCCGTTACCGGGCTATATGAATTAACGATCACTATAAAAATGAACATGGTGGCTGAAAGCACCACACCAATTATCCATGCAAATTTTTTTTGCCGGGCGCCAACATATTCGGGCACCTGGTTGGCTACGATCAAACGTCCTATTATTAGTGTAGGAGAAAATTTAGGATTAACAAAAACACGGATAATGAAGTCAGCGAGGAATACGGTTATAACATATTTGACCGGTAAAAAATTATTTTTAAAAATGATGAACATCAGGGAGATGAAGGTTGCTAAAAATAGGATGCCTGCTGAAGCCCTTATTTCTCTTTCATTTAAAACACGGATATTATATCCTTTTACATTTTCTCCAAATTGTATAATGTTATTCATTTTTTGTTTTTTACCCTAAGCAATCAGATATTATTATACAAGTTTACCTAATTGAAGAAAGCCCCTGATGCCTTATCAATAAACAGTCGCTTATTGTAAACAAACAACAAAAGCAGGTCAATTGCGGAAGGAGAGGACAGAGGTCATATAACTGCCAGCCGGCAGGGAGCGAATAACTTTTATTGAACACTATCGATAACCATTTTAGTTTTAGTACTGTCTTTCCATTTTATCATCTCTTTAAAAATAGTGGTTTCGGAAACAGAGTCTTTAAGTATTTGGTCATAAGACATATGTTTAATGTCCATTAAATATTCTATCATCAATCTGCCCTTGTAGTAATAGTTAGGCGCTTCACATCCACCTTCCTCTAGTAATATCCATATATCGGTTGCTTTGCTTTCAAGGTTAATATATCTCTCTATTTCGTTTGCCAGGCTATGATCTTTACTTGAAAGCTGTGTCTTTCTTGAAATATATTCAGGGTAGCCTTCTAACTTCCAAAATTCAGGATGTCTAAATGGGTTGAATTTCATTATCCCATACTTTTTAGCCTGCAAGCAGTGGATCATTTCATGAGCAAGTAAATAAGCCAAATTAATCTTACATTCTTTGTGAAATGTGGCGAACGCTAAATTATCCGTTGGGTCAATTCTAACTTTAATGATCACATTATTGAGTCTTGCTCTTGCAGCAGGTCCAATCCCTAATAGTATATCGTCAATTTTATTGTAAAATGTATTATGACAAAGTATGATGTTATACTTATAGCCAGGATCATATAGTTCAGATCTTTGAACAAGAGCTATCGCATTATCTAAAGGAATTTTAATGTCATGGTTTATTTTATCGTTTGAGCATACTTTGAAATTTTTATATTTCATTTTGTTAGCAAATACTAATTGAGGGAATAAAATAATTGTAACAAGCGCTGAGATAATTATTAAAAGCATCAACAACGCCCTTTTAAGAATTCTTCTGAGCTTCTTAATCATTGTTGTTTTATTTTATTTTCATAATACACTCTGTCCGAAAGTAAGCAAGTTGTTATCAGGATCAAGTAAGGAAAATTCTTTTTGTCGCCAGGGTTTGACCTGTAAATGCCCGGCTTCAGGCATCTTTAATTTTTTGTCCAATGCCAATTGATACCAGTCTTCTATTTCACCAGTTCGAATATAAACTTGTCCGTAATTTTCTTTTGGGTCAAGATCTTTAAATTCAAAAAAGTGAATTTGAACACTGTCTTTTTGTACCATTAAATATCCATCATAGTCAGCACTACCAAATTCCTGGAAATTTAACTTATTCAAATAAAAATCCCTGGTAATAGCTTTATTACGCATCGGGAGTTTTGGATTGATATCTGTTAGCATTTTATTTGAATTTGATCCGCTCACCACTGGCATCAAACGTGTCAAGTACTTTCCCGGTAACATGATCATCGTCTTTTTTAGTAAGTGTGATGCTGACATCATTTCCCATAGCCTGGTAATAAAGCGTCACTTCGTTATCTTTTAGTTCCACCTTTGAACATTTCGTTATTTCTTTACCGGTGGAATCCTGTACAATCCCTGTGAGTGTATTGTCTTTTTTCTCAAGCATATAAATCCTTTTCAGATCCCCGTAAGGAGTACCAGTTACTAATACTTTCCATTTACCTTCAAAATAATCCGCACCCGTTTTCGATTGTGCATTTGTGCTAAATGATAACAGCAGGAAAAATAATCCGGCTGTAAACGATATTATTTTTTTCATAAGTAAATATTTTGAATGTTATAGGACTATAAATTTAAGTCTTTTACGTCCGGCAAAGTTTATTCCCTGGTCATTACAAACATATTCTTTTGCATATCAAATTTATAAGTATCACCCTTTTCAATTTTTGCCCACTGTTTTCCATCCCATTCCCACAGATCAGAATAAATAAATAAAAAACTTTCACCACCATTTCCTCCAAAAACATAAAGTTTTTTATTATCAGGATCAAATGCAAGTGCAGCTAAAATTCTTTGCGGACCGTTATCTGATAATTGCTCCCATTTTTTCCCGTCCCATGACCATATATCTCCTTTTGCCTTCATTCCCATTCCTCCTCCATATAATAATGTTCTTTTCGAAACAGGATCATAAACCATGGAATGATGGGTCCTTGCCCCGGGATTAGTTGTCGCTGTAATTTGATTCCACCGGATTCCATCAAATTCCCAGGTTTCATCAAAATCAGATCTCTCACTGCTGCCTCCATACAAAACAATTACTTTTCGTGTCGCATCGTAAGCCATTGCATGATGCACTCTTGGTCCGGGTCCCGGAATATTCAAAGCCTTCCATCGATCATCTTTCATGATCCATGTTTGCGTTTCAAATTCTCTTTGGCTGTTTTGCCCGCCATACACAACTATCATTTGATTATTTTCATCATAGGCCACTTCATGATGATCACGGGTACCCGCTGAATTATCCGCAATTGTTTTCCATTTCTTTCCATCATAGATATGGGCTTCTCTTAAAGAATCATCATAACCTTTGCTGCCTATGCCACCATAAACGAAAACCTGGTCTTTATTGTACAAGTATGTTGCTGCACTTAATGATCGTAATGGCTGATCGGTTGAATCGATCTTATTCCATTTGTTCTTCCATGCCCATATTTCTGCTTTACCTGATAAGGGTCTTGTTCCTGATTCGTAACCGTCGAATAAAAGCAATGACTTATTGGTTTTAAAATAAAAAAGGTGCGCTGATGCTCTTGGTGTTGGATGATCCTGTGCATTCACATTGAGAAGTGAGCATAGTAAAAGAATGACAAGCGATTGCCGATAACGATCCATAAGAATCAATTTATCTAAATTTAATTGATTACCTTCTTTAATACATACGAATTATTATAAACGGTGGTAAATTTGTCAAAACAATTTGTATGAATACCATTAAAACTGACTCTCTTCTTCGTGAATTGAATATAGAATACAGGGCAACGCATGCTTGTCTTGAACGAATACCCGAAACGCTTTTCGAATACAAACCCCATCCTAAATCAATGACAATGGGTTACCTCGTTTTATTGGTTGCGGAGATCCCTTTATGGATAAAACATATGGTTTCAGATGGTGAGATCGACTTCGTTACATTCAAACATGCTTCACCTAAAACTACTTCAGAGCTGGTTGCACATTTTGAAGATAATATGAAAGCGGCAAGAACAGCTTTGGAAACAACAACTGATGAAGCATTAGAAAGTAATTTCACATTAAAAGCCAATGGCCAGGTGCTGTACACTTCTAAAAAAATCAACGACATCGGACTTACCATCAATCACTGGGTGCATCATAGGGGGCAACTGACAGTATATATGCGATTAAACAATATTGATGTGCCTTCTATTTACGGTCCCTCCGCCGATGATAAAAATTTTGCGCAGCAATCTTGACCTTGATTTGATTGGTATACAAATCTTTTTCGAAAATGTA
>Ga0184635_10000329_pt1 | contig 11525 bp, 27 predicted proteins | sample PLM3_30_b2_FD_133147 | JGI IMG/M metagenome (GOLD analysis project Ga0184635, IMG submission 133147) | Groundwater sediment microbial communities from an aquifer in East River, Colorado, USA - PLM3_30_b2 | ecosystem: Environmental > Terrestrial > Soil > Riparian zone | place: USA: East River...
GATAAAGGCCGTGGCGGTCCCATCCACCACAGTTCCGATGGGGGTGGCCTTTAGCTTGTCGCGGAGCGTACGAAACTCGACGCGGTCAAGCAAAGTCGGGTTCTCTCGCTTGATGACCTGCGCGAGGGCGTCGAGCCCATTATCAAAATCGAGTATGCGAAGCTTGTATTTCTTCACAAGCGACGCAAGTCCGCCGGTCTTGCCGGACTTGGAGTCCCCGATCAAGAGGAGCTTCGTAAACTTACTCGACTGATGTTGCGTCAGGTTTGGCATTTGGTGGATTTTCCTCTACATCTATGACCAGTTGCATCTTCGCCCAGATAATAGTCTTGATCCAGTTTGGCGCGCTCGTTGTGAGTCTGACACCGTTACCGAGTTCGACTCGCAACTGGCCGTCCACGAGCGTCACCGCGTCCGGTTCCAGCGGGAACTCCATTATAACACTACCGCTCATTTGAATATCACCAGTATTACCATTAGGATAGCGAGTGCCAAGAACACCCTACAGATTATCTTGGAATAAGCTGGTCTCATTTGCGCCTCTATACGGGGGCTCCCCGGCCGCAGCGCGGACAGTAAGCATATGGCCTGAGACTGCCATCGCTGAAAGGACAGTCCCTGTACTCGAGCGGAGGCGGCCCGAACAGCCAGCACAGCCAGCGCGGACAGTTGTACTGCAACAGTTTCTCGGGTGTCCACTTACTCATCTCGGCACCAGGGGGTTCCATTCGCGCCGCTCAAAGCTACTTTCGAGGAACTTGCCCCTGACCATAGGGCTCTTCGAGCAGATACCCCTAAAGATACAGCCGCCATACTTATGGCAGGACTTGTCATTCTGCGGCCAATAGCCCTTATCGACATAGGACTCGGCCTGACGGATGTGGATCTGTGTGTCCTTCATCCACTCGTCGATCTGATCGGCGGTCTTGAACACGAACGAGCGAACAAAACGGCTGAAGCCGACCGCGATCTGTGCAGCGTCCACGATCACGCCTTTGACAGGGGTGTGGAAGGCGACTTGCGAGGCCACGGTGTAGAAGGACATTTGATTGTCTGGTTCGTACTGCTCGAAATAGTAGGAGCCGAGCGTGCTCGTGGTGGTCTTACGGTCCATCACAAAGGGCTGTTCTTGAAAGTCTACAACGCGATCGAGATAACCGCACATAGCGTAGGGAGTATTGAAATTGTAGTTGAACCCGGCGTCGAATTGGAAGTGCAGTTCGATCATAGGCTTACCAGAGTCAGAACTCATTCGGGTCTTGGCGGGATCGTCGCGGAACTTGTCCAGATACCAGACGACGGTGCGAACGAGAAATTCACGACACTTGAGCGAGGTTTTATCCTCAATGGACAGATCTTTACTCGCACGCCAGGGCTTTCCGTCGCGCCAAGTGCGCTCAAGAACGCGCCTGACTGTATGAAGCATTGCGCCATCGTGATCCAAGCCACTAAAACGGCTGCGCTCATAGCCTTCCAATGCCTCGTGATAGAGGATACCGAATTCAAGGTGAACGGACTCACCGCGCCCGACCCAACCCTCGATCATATGATACTGGTACTTGCGGGGGCACTCTTTGAGCCAACCGAGGGACGTGGAGTCCCAAGCCCACTGGGCTCGTGTACCATCTACGAATGGCGAAGGCCATTTTTCCATTTTCTGACTCCATTAAAAGACAGCTTCTAAAGTCCAAGGTCCTTCAGTAGGTCATCGGTCTTAGATGACTTTTTCCTAGGCGCCACTGGCGCCTTAACTCCAAGTTCGTACTGGGCTTGCGCCTCGCGCATACGAGTGATGATCTTCGCGATATCCTGATCGGTGAGCGTCAAGGGATCGCGATCAAAGAGTTCACTGAGGTCGCTCATCGGTTTTTGTCTCCGTATTCACACTGACAGGGCTCTAAGTGCATCGAACCATCAACTACCTTCCCGTCTTTGGTCACGACACAGTACGCCCAACCAGTACCACCACACCTATTGCACAGACTGTAGTCAATCTCCTTGGGGCGCTCAAGCAGGGATTTCGATATCGAGGGTATCGACGATGGGGATCCTCTGAGCAGCGCTCTCTTCAATCTGGCGAATATGTGCATGGATTATATCCCTGATGATCTTGGCAGCACCTATGCGGGGCGGATAGAGCGCCTGCAGCTTGGCATAGTCGCCAGCATACAGGTTCAGGGTGTGTTTAGTGATATCACGATCTTCACGTCTGCGCATTACTGTTCACCTCGATACCCCACTCAATGAAGGTAAGAACCTGCTCATTGAGACTGTTGTTATCTTTCGTAGCGGCATCTCGAAGCTCCCGCATAGTAGCGTGCGGTACACGAAGAAGAAGGTAGTGGTTCTCCTTTCGATTTTGCTTATATCGAACGGTATTAGACTGTCTCATTCTTCGCCTTTTTATTCTTGACAAGCCATAGCTTCATAGGATCAAATGGAGAATTGCAAATACTGATCTGGTTGAGGTCGGGGTCTTTGGCCTCTTTCCGCGCGGTATAGAGTCGATTTCGCGCCCCCTCTACGTCCGAACATACAATGGCAATGCCATCGGGAGAGTGGAGCGCCCGATACCAATAGTTTAGGATAGGTTCCTTAACTAACATTGAGCGCTCCACTTACGCTTACGCCACCCTTACAGCCCTAGCGACTCTAGCTTATCCACTAGCAGAGTCATATCCGCCTTGAACAGTACCGCCCCACCGTAAACTGTTTCATAAGTACTGACTGACCAATATCGAGGCGCCCGCGGATCGTACTTGTCTAGATAATGCAAGCCCGACCAAACGTCTCCCATTCTGAATGCGTCGAGGGCAAGCATGCTATCAGCAACCTTGCCGCCATATCTCTTCCTGACAGCACAGACATTCAAGAACTCGCCAGGATCGGTATTAAGGGACATAGCAAGTACGGCACCAGCAAAACAAGTCTGACACCGCCCGTCTCCGTAAGCCGCTGAGAGAGTAGGATCTAGCGAGGAACTAACGCGCCCGGCTGCATCGTGCCACACTTTCATATTGACTTTGTGATGAGGGCTCTGCTCGATCTTTTCCAGATCGGCAAGAGCAAGCCTGATCAGAGCAGAAGGTGTGTCTGGTAGTACTGACTCGACTTTGTATTCCTTACTCGGATCGTATAGCATCTTGGTTCTCCCGAAGCTGGAAAAAGTGGGAGCATTTGCGCTCCCCAAGTTCCAAGAAGGAGTGGGGGAAGGTGTCACGCTTCTTTGGCTCCTTCTTGGGGGCGTTTACGCGCTGGCACCAAGCAGTTCGTTGACCGAAGCCATAGCCTCCTTCGCGGCTTCCTTCTCGGCCTCGACCTGGCGGCGCGCAGTCTGAATGATCTTGCCGTCGTCGCCCTGAGAGTCGAGAAGGCCCTTCGCAGCCTGAGAGATACGAGCTGCGGGCCAGTCGTCTTGATCGAGGTTCTTCTGCTTGATCGCGGTGCGAACCATCTCGCGAGCAATACCCATTGCGAGAGTCATCACCGGATCGCCTCGGAAGCCGCCGCCACCAGTGCGAACACCGAACTGGTAGTCATTAGCGTAGTCGTCGAGTTGCTGCTGGAGGGTCTCGTTCGGAACTCCAGCCTCTTGACCCTCTGAAACCTTCTTGGCGAAGTTGTTGCGAAGGTTCTCATGCAGGGTCTGGTTCAGCGCGCCCGCCTCGCCGTCGGTCAGTACGTGCCCGGCCGCATAGCGGATAGGGACTTTGAACGTCTGTCCCTGGATAGTAATCTGGTCGTAGCCATTCGCCATAGTTACCTCCATTGGTTGGTAAGAAACAGTGAGTAGTTAGCTTGTCTGCAGGCCTTGACATTCTGAGAGTGAGTTAGCTCTCGAAGGTTCTCTATTCTGTTGTCGCCTTTGTCTCCGTTGATGTGGTCTACCTCATACCCTTCTCTTGGCTCTCTCCCGTAGTAAAGATACCAGGCGAGTCGATGAGCCTGATATTGTCTCCCACCTATGGTAACACTGATGTAAACTCTATCTCCGGACCTTACTTTCTTCCCAACAGTTGTATGCTTCGTGAAGTATCCTGTTACTGGGTTATATGATAGAGTTTTTTGTAGCTCTTCCAGTGGAGGGTGTCTTTTCATTCGAGTCAGACTCCTACGGGTGTTCGAACCATACGGGGGATTATATGCATATTTCACTAGCCTTGTCAAGTAGATTTTACACAGCTTCGTTATTTATTTTTGAGTTCTCCGTCTGGAGGCGCTCGATCTCGGCGCGCAGCCGCTCGATTTCATTCAATAATGTGATGATCTCGTGCCGTGACAATATCGCATTGTCCTCGTGATCGGCATTGCGCCACATCTGCCATTTGTCGTAAACGCTCACGCTCATTCCTTCCCTCCCTTTGCCTTTGCTCTGGCGGCGCGGGCTAACGCCACAACGTCATCACTGACCTTCGAACTCATTCGGTGCTCGGCTCGGTCAATGATGGCTGTGAGCGCCGCCAGCAGCTCGGCTTTGCTGACGCGTAGCTGCCCGATCTCGACCGCACGATCTCCAAGAATTTCGCGGACCTGTTCAAGCTCCGCGCGCAGCCGCTCGATCTCCTGCCGCTGGTCTTCGTTCTCGCGCCGCATGTCTCTATCAAGTTCCGAAATCTTGGCCATGCGCAGCCGCTCGATCTCGGCCTGTTGCTGGTTCCATCGCTCTGACAGAGTGGACGCTCCAGCTTCGGTGAGCCTCCGTTTCAGCCGCTCGTTCTCGGCCTCCAGATGCCTGATCGTATCAATGCTGATCCGGTGCGCACCGACGTGGTTACGCTTTAGCCGCTCGTTTTCTTCGGAGAGGGCGGCGCATTTATCGCACTTCATGGCTTCACTCTATCTCCTCTATGTTCATATCAGCAACCGAGCGGGGCTCTATGTAGAGTGTTGTTTCCTCTTCGCTTCCCTTGGAGGGAATGCGCAGGATTAACCTATCGTAGGCCGAGCGGTTCCACATCTGATGGTCTGGTGGATAAGTTCGTTTGTTCTCCTCTCGATCCATCTTACGATAGTAGTTGAAGCGCGACCGCAGCACGACCGCTGCACCGTAGCTCTCACAGGATATGCGAATGCCCTTTGGAGAGTTGACAGCGCGGTCGAATGCCTCGCGAATATCGTCGAACGCCAAGGGCGAGCGATTGAAGCTCATTCACAGGTCCTCCATGAGTCCATCAAGCCGGACAAAGAACAGTGACTCTTTCGCCCGTGTCTCTATGACGTAACGGACATTAAACTCTTGCTGGAGCGCTTCCCCCTCTTTGGACCACGGGCTCGGAATTCTATGGGGGTCCAGGTGATAGACAGTTTGCCATTCAAGCCCTTTAGCCTTATGTCCCGATAGCAGCTGTATTGGACCTTTGGACGAAAAAAGGCGCTCGCAGTAAGCAATAGCCGCTCCGAGAGTAGGTCCGAATTCAGCGAAAACACGTAGGCACTCAGCTTTATCCGCCACGGTTCCTGGGTTACGCGCCTTGCGGAGTTTGTCCGCCTCCCAGACATTGATCGCCTCATAGACCTTCTCCTGCGGAAGTTGCATATCGTCGCTCAGTTTCTTAAGAGCCCGCACAAGCTGAGGACCAAGGTCAGTGCCAACAAGGTGGACACCTCTTCCGGCCCTAAGAAGTGCGAGAGCGCAGCTAAGTAGAGGAGCATTGTTGCGACAGATAATAGCGCTATTGTCTGGTATGTCATTGGCCTTCCACTCCTCTAGAGTTGTGACCTGACCCTCCTTGGCCCACTCGGGCCAGCGCATATGAGGGACACGCTTGTGAGCGTTGCGGACCACGGAACGTGGACAGCGGAATGAGACGCTGAGCGTCATCTCGTGCATCGAGAAACGCTCGCGGAGATAACCCATCGACCTCGTGTCCGCGCCCCGGAAAGCATAGATGCTCTGCCAGGGATCACCGACTGCACCGAGCCAGGTGCTCGGCCCAACGAGCTTATCGAGCATGGCGTGGTTCAGCGGGCTGAAGTCCTGCACCTCGTCAGCCATGACGCGACGGTGCTGAGGAAACGATCCGCCGAAGAGTGTAGACATATAGATCTGGTCGTCGAAGTCAATCAATCCACCGTAGGACTGCCTGATCCCCGCCGCGAGCACATTGTTGATTATCTCGCAGAACCAGTCATCGGGCTCCTCTTCGAGCCCACCGAAGAACTCTTCGTTAGTCAGGATGGACTTGCCCTGAACTGAGTTCGGCGGCACGTAGCCTGAGAGCTTCGCGCGCGCAACAGTTTTGATGATGTCTCCCATGATCTCATAGGAGGCCTCACGATCGCGCTTTGGCAGGCGGTCGATAGCCTCTTTGACGAGGTTATAGTTCTTTTTGGTGTCGAGCACGAGGCGTTTGCCAACTGCGGCACCCCAAACCCTGTGCCCGATCGAGTTCATAGTGGCGCACCTAACGTGACCGGGCAAGACCTTGCCCATCTCTTCGGCAATGCGCTTGTTGAACGCCAACGAGACAGTAGGCTCGATCGGCAGATACTTGCACAGGAACCGCAAGGTGCTGGTCTTGGCCGCGCCCGCTAGAGCACTGATCAGTAGGTTCTGACTGTTCCCGAGCGCGAAGTCTATGATTGCGGTCTGTTCCTCGGTGGCCTCAAGGACCTTGCCGTCTGTTTCGAGTGTATAGGTCATGACCCCTCCTCGATATCGTCTATTAGTTCCATGAGATTGGCAAACCTCAGTTGTAATTTCTCTGTGTGCTCAATAAGTTTTAGTATAGCTACAGAGAGAGCCGGCCGAAGTAGTTGATCCTCTTGCACCTCGAACACTTTATCGAGTATGCCGATCGTGAAAACATAGCTACTGAGCTTCATCCCAGCATCCAGCATGTCACCGAACTTATCTCTAGGTAGTGCTCTCGCTATTATCAGGGCCATGTAGACAGAGACCTGGATTTGTTTGGCTGGACCGAGTGCCTCGAAGCGAGACTTGAACTGTTGAAAGTTTTCATCCGTTTCCATCACTGACTCCTTTCAGGCCAAGAACTGTGTCTATAGCGGAGGCGAACTCCTCGGCCTGAGATTTGGTAAGGCCGAGTACATCGAGGTCGAGAAGGGGGCGCGCTCGCGCACGCGCCCACTCGATGTCGATCTGGTGGCGAGTATCGTAGAGCAACTGCGAGGCTTCGCCAAGGGCTTTGTCTAGAGCGAGTGTGTCGGGGCTGTACTCGAGCCCCGACACGTACAGTTTGAATTTGTCGAAGGCCTCGCGAGTGTTCATCTCATCACCAGATAAGTGCCGCCACTACGCAGGCCACAGAGGCTGCAAGCAGAGCGAGCACGACTAGATAGGGAATGTTAACGTCCATCACTCGTCCCACTTAAAGACGTATGCCAAGACTCCTGGCATTGACTCGTCCATCGGCTCTATGATACCGGCCTTGAGCAGGTCTTCAACCTCTGGCGGAGGTACGATACCCGATCGGTACGGTGTAAACCTGCGCACCTCGGTCGGGCGCTTGAGCAATCTCGCCATCTTGAGTGCCTTGAGCATTCCGGGAGACCAACCGAGATCTACGTAAAAGACTATTTTGTCTGCGGCGTACATCCACTCGTATCCAGCTTGGATACCGCGCTCGCGCTCGGCTGGGATCGAGTCATCGAGGACATCCGGCTGAGTGTACAACAGATGGCTTGCCAGAGGCGCCTCACCTCTATCGAGACAATGCCGAAGGCACCGCCGAGCGTAGGCGGTGTTGCGCTCGATGTCGCCTGCGTAGGGCGACTCGACTATAACGAGGTTCATGATGCCACCTCCGCGGTAGCGTTCACAGAGTCAGCAAAGCGCTTGGCGATAAGATCGTTCTGAAAGAAGACAGCAAGCTCGAAATCGCGGCCACGGCCGTCTACGAAAGTGAGATCAACCCAGCTAGATCGCTCGCCCGCGGTATGGACGGCGCGAACGGCCTTGCAGTTGTGAATGGTTATGCTTAGCATTAGTCTGACTCCTTGTTAATACGAAACCAGCGGTCGATCTCGCCGTTGTTGAAGTGCTCCGAGCGAACGCGCATAGTGTCGCGCAGCCGGAACTTGATAGGGATCTCGAAGCGCGAGGAGTCGCGCTTCCACATCTGTGTTCTGCCGTTGCGGCGGCAGTTGTACCACTTTGTGCCCTCGCGATAGACGATGGCAGTTTGTAACTGGCCAGCGTCGAGCGCGGCCTCGAATGCACTCCGGGTCATTTGATCTCCTCAATGTCGAGAGAGTTCTGATGGGGCCTATTGGCCGCCATCAGTTCGTCCATTCTGGCTCTGGCGTGGGCCTCAGTGCGATAGTAGCCACGCACGATCTCGAAGTCGCGAGAAGTCTCGATCACGAGCCACTGGTCGCCGATCCGGCCACGGGAAGCTTCCGCCATCGCACAGAAAACGGCTTTTACAGCCACGCGAAGCGACTCAATAGGCTCGTTGTCGAGGCCATAGCCGCGACGCTGTAGCGCCTCGACCCCAGCGTCGATCATCTCGGTGGTCAACTCGTGCGGACCCACCACGGAGAGTTTAGCCATTTTTGAACCCCTTAAAGAAGTTCGAGCCACAGTGGATCAGGAACATTCCTCCCTTGTCCGCCATCTCGAACGCGCAGTACATATAGCCATCAGAGTCGTGGATGATGGCTGCGACTTCACCCTCGAGAGTGCCTTCGGTGCTGTCCCGGTCGAAGAACTTTGGGCTGATCAAGACCTGAGATGGTAAGCTATACGTTGACATCGCTGACCTCCTCGACGAGTATTCGATTGATGTTAGTGATGCCATAGCCGTCGGCCCACTGAACTCGAACTTCGCCCGCGCGAGTGTACTCGCTGGGCTCGAGTACGCGCCCGCGGACCTGATTGGCGCCGAGGCGCAAGCGATACTCGAAGAGCACCTTGGTGCCGGGGACGAGGGTTTTCATTGCTGACTCCATTAGTCGTAGCGATCAAAGTCGCGGTAGATCTGTCGCTTGGTGAGATGCACGAGAATACCGAGGACTATGAGACACAGTAGCCAGGCCGCTATGCCGAGCGCGACGACTATGCCAGACATCAGGGATGCCCCTTGCGGGCAAGGTGCTGAGCGATACGGCCGAACGGGACCATCCGGTTACAGGTGCAAGTGTAGAAGATGCGGTGGCCTTTGTAGCCCTTAGATTTGATAACTGTGACCTTGACCCCGTCGATCTCCTCGACCGAAGCGTGCTCGGGCGGGATATGCTGGCCGCGACGAAAGCCGAGAAGGTTGAGCATCTCGTCGGAGTTGACTGGGCGACCCCAAGCGTTGCGAAGGTAGTTCATTGGGCTGACTCCTTAAGTGGTTGTGGACTCCAGTATTTGAGCTGTTTGAGAGCCTCGATATACTCTTGCTCTCTCCGTGTTTTCCAACTGTTAGCAACATTGCGGCTGTTGGAAATAACGCGTAGGTTACAGAGACGGTTATCGCGAGTGTCACCATTGATATGGTCTACGACAAGACCCGGAGCCGGCCATTGGCCGTGCACGAGTGCCCATATGATTCGACTAACTGAATGAGTTTTGCCCTCGAACCTAATCCGAGCGTATTCACTTTTACGGCGCTGATTGGTGCTGGTTCGCGCGCTCGGACCAGATAGCACAACGCCAGTTCGCCTGTATGCGAAGCGGCCTGTGTTGGGCTCGTAGTCGAATGTCTCGACGAGTTTTGGTATTAGGGACATTTTTCGATTATGGCATCGAATGTGGACAAAATTGTGGCGGGACACGCCCGCTCGAAGATTTATTTTGCAGCGAGATCAGGCTTCATTCGCTGGGTATGGCTCTGTCATGTCTTCCTCAACCTATGATATGCCCTTCCTAGTGCTACTATGCCTATGTTTACGGTTTTGCGACGCGCATTGGGGTGGCTCCAGAGAGGAGGCAAGGGTCGAGTGGGGTGCTCTTAGTCTTAGTCTATATATATATATTTATAAGGGTAGTAGGGGCAAACTGGGGCCTTGGGGTCCATCCTCTGAGCCATACCAATACGCGTCGCAAAAGCCGAAATGTAGGCATAGTAGCGTTAGGAAGGGTATATCATAGGTTGAGGAAGACGAGACGTAGCCATACCCGGGGCTGAGCCCCCCGCGAGACACTCCACGAGACGCGTGGCTAAGCCCCCTGATGCTCCCGCAGCAACGAGTGAAAAATGGGTACGATACCGATTGGGTATCGTACCCATCACTCACTGTTCTACCGCCGTACCAACTATGAAACCGCAGCAGAAACCGAACCAAACTACCACAATCAGGACTAGGATTTCCATTGTAGTGTCTCCCCGAAAAAGTGGGGAGGCATTCGCGCCTCCCCGATTGTCACACTACGCGGCGACGGCCACGGGGACTCGGACCAAACCCAACTTGGCCAGCTCCTCGTCGGTCATTTCGCCGGCCTGCTCGGCCAGGGTCTTGACCGGAGTCTTGGTCGTGGTGCGAGTGCCCGGAACGTTGCCACTCACGATTTGATCCCAACGCTTCTGGGCCTTGGCGAGTGCGGCCGCGTTGAACTCTGCGTCGGTTTTGAACTCTGTTCGCTTCACTCCCGCAGTCGTATCGACCACGGCTTGGGTCGCGCCGTAGCGGATGATGTATTCGAGTGACACAGGCGGAAGCGACTCGATCTCGATCGAGAACGTGTGATCAGCCTTCGGGACGTTGACGTTGAGCAACATGGTTCTGACTCCATTTCGGCTGGGATCATTCCCAAACCGTGAGTGGATCATACATCCGCGCCACTCCATTGTCACGTGCTATTACAGCATGGCTGTCATGCACTCACAGCATACCCAAACAACCGAGTGTTGTATTCATTTGTTATTAAAAACTGAATGAAGAAATGAATACAACAGTGTTGCGCTTGCGCTGCAGTGTGGCATGGTGGAGTGTGGCCTGCGGGAGACTGTTGCAAAGCAATTATAGAAGGGGGAGGGGGCAAAAAACGAACTTTTCTTGCTGGGCGCTTCAACCCCGCTAGAAAAATCCCCTCCCTACAGCCATACTATCCCCTGGCCCTTCGCGCCCCTCGCGCTTGCCCATCCACCAGTTCTGGCCGAAACTCGGCCGATTCCGCTTGACTCGCTCCGGCAAAAACGGTATCATGCTCGCGCGGGGGAAGAGCCCCGACTGTTGGACGAGCCATATCAGATGGGCGACAGAGTTCATCCGCTAGGGCGCCCGGCCAAGGTGGAACTGGAGCCGCTTAACGACGCGGACTATGTCCGGGCGCGGAATGCTCAAGACGCCGAGGGCTGTGACGGGCTGCTTGAGCGCCTGCGAAAACATCATCCCGAGAGGGACCCATGTCCGACGACGAACTAATTGAATCTCTGGATCTCTCTGGTCCCATCGAGCGGCACCGCACTGTCGGAGCGATGCACAAGGAATTCTACATTGCCTACGAGAAGGATTTGTCCGCGGCGGACCTCGCGGCGCTCGAGCTTCCACGACCTCGGGCGCCGCGAACTCTTCAACGCATCCACGCCAGTCACCACTCGCTCGCGCGGTGCCTTGCTGTAGGGATGAAACAGAGC
>Ga0184635_10000330_pt1 | contig 11520 bp, 7 predicted proteins | sample PLM3_30_b2_FD_133147 | JGI IMG/M metagenome (GOLD analysis project Ga0184635, IMG submission 133147) | Groundwater sediment microbial communities from an aquifer in East River, Colorado, USA - PLM3_30_b2 | ecosystem: Environmental > Terrestrial > Soil > Riparian zone | place: USA: East River...
CTGCGGTGACGGCCGCTGGGGCGCAATTCGCCGGCTACGTGACGCTGCGGCTGCCGCATGGCGTAGGGCCGCTGTTCGAAGACTGGCTGGAGCGGCATTTCCCGGATCGGAAGGCAAAGGTGCTGGACCGTGTGCGCGCGATGCGCGGCGGCCGGCTCAATGATCCGCGTTTTGGTTCGAGAATGCGAGGTGAGGGAACCTTCGCGGAACAGATTGCGTCGCTGTTTGCGGTCGCCTGCCGGCGGGCGGGCATTGCGGACGCGCGGCCCGAGCTGTCCACGGCTGCCTTTCGCGTTCCCGCTTCAAAAACGGGCAGCCAGGCGACATTTCCTTTTTAGCAACAGGCCGGAGTTTCAGCCCAAGGTACGAAGACTACTAGCCGCGAGTTCTCACCATGAGCTTGAGGACGCAGCGGTCTGTAGCCGCCGACGTAAGGCGGCGGAGAACGTGGATGCACGGTCCATCCGCCTCCTTACGTGGTCGGCTACCATCGTTGGTGAAATGAAGATTAGCGAGGGTTAGCGGTTCAAAATCGGTTTTCGGTTCAGATCAAACCTCAAATCCCCGCTAACCCACGCTGATTCCAAAAGCTTGGCGGGGCCTGTGCCAAACTCATCTGTCAAATCTCAGTCAGGAACTTCATCGCAGCTACCGAGCCTTGCCGGTTCAACGCCGACTTTGAGCCTCAAGTTCCAAGCGAAACCGCGCGCGTGCTGAAGCCGGTGAAACCGCTCAGGGGCGCATTCGGGTGGCTGAGGAAGGCCGGATACCGCGACGCCGTCGGACGCAACGCGCCGACGCGCGTAGTGCATTTCCCGGCGGGGCTGCGGCGCGGACGCCTGGTCCAGCGGGACTTTCCGATTTGGATCATCAACGGCATGGCACGGTGGTGGTGCCGGCAGGAGGAGCGGTTCCCCTTCGCCCACTCCTGCCGGCGTTCCACGTATGTTCCTGCGCAGCCAAGGTGCCTCGCCGTGAAGCCGGACGCCATTGGGGCGCGCACGAGGACGTCCGCCCGCGTGGGTACCCGGGTGGCCTTAGGGGAATGACCGACCGACTACCAGTGAAGCTGCGACCGTGAGGTCGCAGGAACGGTAGGGACAAGCGCGCTGCGCCGTCCGCGCGGCGTAGAGCGGCGCAACGAGGAGGCGAAGTGTGGTCGTTGCGCCCGCTCTGCGCGGGCGGGGCCATCGCAGCGCGATGGCCCTACCAGGTCATAGTGTTCGGATGCGCGCGGCGCCGGTCGCGGGACGCCGAAGATTGACCGCCTTGGGCACGGAGCGTAATCTCCGCCAATGCCGCGCATGGAAGAACTGAAACGGTCGCGAGACCCTCGCGCCCTGCCCGACTCCAGGGGCTCGGCATGGCTCCGATGCGCCTTGATTCTTAGCACCGCCAGATATGTCACCCACCACCTCCCGAACCATTACCGTGGCACTTGCCATCGCCGCGCTCGCCACGTTAACGGTTGTCCTGCGGCAGCCGTCTCCCGCAGATTCCACGCGCGAGCCTGAGCCAGCGGAGGAAGTCCAGCCCAAGCCCGCAGCGGCGGCACCGGAATCCAGTTTGGAAGTCGCCGAGCTCAAACGCCGGCTGGCCGAGGAAATTCGCGCCCGGAAACAGGCCCAAAGTGAAGCCGCCGCGCTGCGCTCCAAGGCTGCCTCCGTCGAAACCAATGCGGTGGCCCCGCTGGTCAGGGTCGCGGACACGGGCAAACGCGCTGGTGTCTTCCTCCCGGTCATGGGCGAACTGGCGGCGCTGTCCGGCCGTGATTCGGCCACACTTTCTCCCGATGAAAAGCGGCGCCTCCTCGAACTGCAGCGCGAGCACGCCAAATTGCTCGGCGCACTGCCGGAAATCACGGGCTACCAGGATAACCCGGAGCAGTATGGACGTTTCTTCAGCAGCATGTTCCAGCAAGCCGCCGGACTGTCCGACGCGCAAGCCGCGCAAGTGGAAACGTTCATGCGCGAACGGGGCACCGCGATGAACCAACTGCGCCTCAACGCCGCCAACGAACCGGCTGACCCGAAGTTGGAGGAAGCCTGGGAAGCGCAGCGCGATGCGTTCAACGAGCAAACGGCCAATGGCTTGAGGACCGTTCTTCCACCCGGCGCCGCCGAGCGCGTCGGTTTCGGCCCCGAGTTGCTGGAATTCCTCGAAATGGACTTCGACAAGCTCAACATGAAGCCGCCGGAAACGAAAGCGCCATGAGGCGCGGCGGCTGCCGGAAGCTCACTGCCTCGCCCCCGCCGAGGGAGAGGGCTTCAAGCCGCCGACTGGTTCCGCTACCACTGCCGAAGGCGGTAGTAGGATTGAGCACGGTTCGTGAGCGCTCCCAAGTCATCGAAGAACAGGTCAGGAATGATGGAGCTCAGCACTTGGAACGGGCCGGTCACATCATCGGCACGTTCGACTTGGAACACGCGGCCCTCGCCCTGCCACGTCAGTCCCGCGCTGCGCGTGGCAGGTCGAGGCTGAATTGCCACGTGGGGAGCGGGCGCGGACGGCGTGGCGTCGGTGACGACATAGAGCGCGTCCAGTCCGAAGTCCGATTGGCTTTGCGTGGGGGCAAAGGCGCTGAGCAATTCCCGGTTCCGGAAGACCACGTAGCCTTGATCACTGAGAAGGTCGCCGGGAAGGATGGGACCAAGGGCCGAGTCGTCGAACCCTTCTTCGATGGAGAACCAGAACTCGCCGCTGGGCCAGAGGTAGAGTGCATCCAGGCCATAATCCTTGGCGCCGTTCAGCGGGCGGAAGCGGGCAAGCATTTGCTGATGCGTGCGCACAACCGTCCCGTTGCTGGAGAGCAGATCGCCCCGGTGAAGCGTAATGCCCAGCCGCTCTGAGAAAACATCCGTCTCAATGGAGAAAAGGATTTCGCCGGTATCCAGGACGTGCACGGCGTCCAGGCCGACATCGGGCACCGGAGGCTGAATTCCGAATGGCGCGAGCAAATCCTGATTGCGACGAATGATTCGCCCCCGGGTGGAGAGCAGGTCGCCGTGTTGAAGCGGACCGAGGGTCCCACTGGGAAAACCGGAATCCATGGAGAAGGCGATTTCGCCGCCGGGCAGGATGTCCACGGCGTCCAGGCCCAAGTCGGGAGCCGGAGGCATCGCGCCCACAGAGGTGAAAAAGTCCGCGTTGCGTTTGACGATGCCGCCGGAGAGGTCCAACAGGTCGCCGCCTTCGATAAAGCCCTTGGGACCGGTCGTCGCGCTGAAGTAGTCGACAGTCGAGAACCAGATTTCGCGCAGGGGAGCCGCGGCCAGACGCAGAGAATAAACCTGAGTGAATGTGCCGTTGGTCTGCTCGAGGGTGATGTCGATCATGGGCCAGAGCCGATCCACGGCCGCTGTGACGTTCGTGAAGTAGCAAAGCCTGCTGGCGAAACCATTATCGACCTGCACCTGGAGAAACATTTCTTGCACGAGTGCGACTTCGCCGCCGATTTGGAACGTGCCGCTGCCCGTGACGCGATAGTCGCGGCCGCGGGCGGTGAATTGGATGTCCTCGATCGCATAGCGGGAGAACAGGGGGTTCTGCGTGAGCAGCCGGAGGCTGAACGTGCCGCGCAGCGGCACCTGGATGGTGGGCCGGCCGCAGACGGGACAATCGTCGGTGAGTGTACTGTCGTCGAGAAGCCGGTAGACCCACGGTCGGCTGGTGGTCGGCTTCTGGGCAGAGGCGCTGGGCGGACTCAGGCCGAAGAGCGCACAGAGGGTCAGCACCATCGCTGCCTGATCCAGGATCGATTTCTGCAACGCACGCATAACACGGACCGGAACGTTTCGAACCTACTCTCCAACTGTTGTCTTTGGCAAGTGCCCAGATGGGCAAATAATTTGGATGGATTTCCGCCTGGGTGGACCAACCGGCGCAGGGGCAGTTACAAATTCGCTGGATCCCGCAACCCCTCCCCCGGCTCTCGCCGGCTTGATCCAGCTTGATCCATCTTGATCAGGCTTGATCCACCTTGATCGAGTTTGACTGGGTTTGACTGGGCTTCACTCAGTTTGATTCGCTGGCAGAGGAAGCCAGTTCGCCGGCCCTTTCCAACCCGTCCAGCTTCCACTCCGAATGAACAAGCGCAATAGAACGCAAATGACGCAAAGACCGGGAGTTCCGCCGTCCGCCTCTTTGCGTTCGGTACGTTCCCCTTGCCACTTCAAAACCCGCAGAAAACGCGGAATGCCCGGCGACACGAATTTCACTGACTGATGCGAATCCTGACTCCGGCCCGGTCGGCCATTGCAGCGATCATCGCACATGGACGAAACGATACACAACGTGGTGCAGAGGTGTTAGCGCCAAACGAGCGAAACGAGCCAAACGAGCGAAAATCTTTCGTTTTTCGCTCTGTTCGATGGAAGGCAAACGTCCCGGCCCGTCGCGAGACGCGTCCAGCGACTCCCCAAGTCGTGAACAGGCCGGAGATCCCCCTTGCAAGAAATTCAGATGCGCCCCGCCGCCGCTTCTCCCTCGCCGTCCTCGCCGGCCCCGTTACGCTCCCGCCATGCCGCGCAATTCGAGCGCCAAAGGGGCCGCCGCCCGCCATTCCCTTGCCCTGTCCGAGGGGGAGAGTGCAGGGGTGAGGGGACGCTGCAAAGCCCTCCGCGAAATCGGCCGCTTGTTCAAAACCGACCACGCCGTCATCATCCCACTCACCGTCCGCGAAATCCTGGACGAACAGACTGCAAGGAAGCTGGCGTAAGCAGTTTCCAGGGCAACCGATTCAGCGCGCCTTCGAAGGCTGCCACGTCAGGATGCGAGACACAGCGCCGAGGGCGGAAGTTGTAGCAGTTAGGCATAGACTTCATTCAGCCGAAGGCGCAGCGTTGCGGACGTGCGCCAAAACCGGTTCGTTCTCAATGGCCATTCGTATCAGTAAGAAACGAGGAGAAAACTTATGATGTGTCAAAGATCTACCCTCACCTGTGTGGCGGCCGCCCTGCTGCTTTGCTCCGTGGCATTCGCTGAAGATATGTACTTTGAGCTTCGGATATCTTCGATGAAGTTTATCGACGGAGCTTTGCCCGTTCCTTCAGAGCTCTCTGAGGCCAGGAGTTTGGAAATTCTCCCTGCTTTGGAGCCGTATGCCGTTCTGGATGGAGAAGGTGAGGCGTATGTCGGGCGCGATAGTTCTGAATCTCGGAGTCCGTCCGACAGGCCGTTCCAGAACCGAGTCATCTTCATTCGCGCCCCCAAAGACAAGGAAGTCACAGGTCACCTGTTCATCGCCAAACCAGATTTTACCAGGATGGTTCATCTCAAATTCAAAGTAGATACTGCTACAGCCACGCCAGGATCCGAAAAGGAATTCTTGAAGACTAAGGATAGCCACTATCGGCGGCTGCTAGAGCGCAACATCCCGGGGGGCGCCTGGTTTCGTCACCAGCAAAAAGAAGCTGCAAAAGCACGCGGCGCCCGACCTGTGGATCGGACGGGCAGCACAACCGGTGTCAACCGTGGCCCGCTTTCCGACCAACCGGAAGACACCTATGGCTTGTTCAGCGGAGGCCGGGCCATCAGTGAGAACTTGCAACTGGATCGCGTCATGGCAGTAGCGAATTCAGGCGAAAGCACCGTTGAGGTTTCGACCATCGCCGGCATTACGACCCGCGAAATGGACTGGAAGCCGCTCCTCACGGATCCCAAGCCTACAGTCGATCCATTGGCTGCTTACATCCCGTCGGATCAACACGCCATTTTCTTTCCCACGTTCTCGGCGGTAACAGAAATGATGGACGAAGCCGACGCCGACGGATCGCCCGTGCTGCAATTGATGGAACCGCGCTCGGAAGATGCGAATTCGCGCGGGCGGTACCAGAAGCAATTGTGTCTCGAACTGAATGAAATCTCGCGCCTGCTGGGTCCACGGGTGATCGGCAGCGTGGCGGTCACCGGCTCTGATCCGTACCTGAGAACCGGGACCGACGTTGGCGTTTTGTTTGAGACGAAGTCCTCGAGTATCCTCAAAGCGTTTGTCATGGCTGGCCAGACTGCGGCGAAGCAAAGCAATTCCGCCGTCAGAGCGGTCAGCGGTGAACTCGAAGGCGTGGCCTACTCGGGAGTTCTTTCACCGGACCGCGCCGTCAGCTCGTATGTGGCCGCGCTTGACGATGCCGTTTTTGTCAGCAACTCGCTCTACCAGTTGGGTTGCCTGCTGAATGTGGCGAAGGGAAAGAGACAATCCCTGGCTGCGCAGGATGAATATGTCTTTTTCCGTAGCCGCTATGCGCGAGGCGAGAAGAATGAGACCGCCTTGTTGATCTTGAGCGATGCCGCGATTCGACGCTGGTGTGGTCCGCAATGGCGCATTGCCAACTCCCGCCGTACTCGGGTGGCGGCGGTTTTGGCCGAACTGCAAGCCACTCACCTGGATGCTTTGGCTAAAGGCCAGGTCAAGCCTGGCCTTCTCCACACCGATTTCAGCTTGCCAGAAATGGGCGAGTTGTCGCTGACCAGCGCCGGGGTCATTTCTTCAACGTATGGGACGCTGGAGTTTCTCACTCCGATTTCCGAGATGGCCCTGACCAAAGTGAGCAAAGAGGAAGCCGCGGCCTACAACCGCTGGCGCGATGGCTACCAGGAAAACTGGCGGCAATTTTTCGATCCCATCGCCGTGCGCTTTTCCGTGCAGCCACGCCAATTGAGCGCCGAACTGACCGTGATGCCGCTCATCGCCGGGACCGACTATGGCCAATTCATCGGCTTGACGCGCGGGGCCAGAATCGCTCCGGAGTCGGGCGATCGCCACTCTGAAGCGCTGATGCACCTGGCGTTGTCCATCAACACTCAATCGGACATGGTCAAACAGACCGGCAATTTTCTCGGCATGGCAAGTCCGTCTCTGCGCGCCAATCCGCTGGGGTGGCTCGGGCAATCCGTCGCCATCTATGCCGACAAAGATTCATTTTGGGACAACCTCCTCAAAACAGAGAAGGGCAGTGACTTTTTGCAAAAGAATTATTCGCAGATTCCTCTGGCGCTACATTGCGAAGTCAAAGACTCGCTCGCGCTGGCCGCTTTTTTGGCGGCATTGCGGGGATATATCGAACAGACGGCCCCGAAGCTGACCACGTGGCAAAATTCGGAGTACAACGGTCAATCCTTCGTGAAGATCGCTGCTGCAGGAGGGACCGTGGACGAAGAAGGATGGGGCCGGATGGCGATTTACTACGCGGTCACTCCGAAATCATTGGTCGTGACGCCAAACGAAACGCTGCTCAAGCGCACGCTCGATCGCCAGTTGGCACGCACGGCCGGCAAACAGGAAGACAAGCCAGCCTCCAGTCCATTCAAGCCATGGCTCGGCACCAATCTTTGCCTGCAAGTGGATAGCCGGTTCGTCGCCGCGATTGAAACCATCGCCCGCGATAGCTACCAGTCCGCCCAACAACTGCTTTCCTGGAACAACCTGCCCATCCTCAACGAATGGAAATGGCGGTATCCTTCGGAGGATCCGCTGAAACTGCATGAGCGAACTTGGAAAACGAAACTGATTTGCCCGTCCGGCGGGACCTACGTGTGGAACGAACAGTGGCACACGATGGAGTCAACGATTTACGGCCATCCGGGCGAGCCTAAAAAGGGACCAGATAAGATTGCGCCTCTGGCCAGGATCACGTCAGCCAACTTCGGCGTGACCTTTGAACATCAAGGATTGTCAGCCAGGGGAGTACTGGAGCGAGAAAGCAAATAGCTCTAATCCCTCATTCAGCTCTTCAACGTCGTTTGTGCCGCGCCGACTGAGACCGGGTTGGAAGTGGCTCTGCTGCCGGTTCCTCCGCTTCAGCCCAGCGCCAAACCGGCGCAGTGCTCCGGTTGGCGTTGCACGACATCATCAAGGGCCACACCGTCCTCCGCCAAGGGCCGTAGGCCCGCAATATGACAGCCTGGGCTGGAGCGAGCACCGCGAGCGGAGGCCCAGGTAACGTGCCCCATAAAATTCCCTGAGGCCTGAAAGGCCGGAACCATTCTGCGGCGTGCCGCCTCGCGCCCAACGTCCGCCCTTACAGGGCGGGCAGATTCGTTTGGGATCTTCAGCTGGGGCTTCGCGCTCCGCGCTGCACCCCAGGCTGTCACATCACGGGCTTTCAGCCCTGCCGTCCAGGGCCAAGCCGGCGCCGACTCAGTTGGCCGCAGTGTTCGGTGCGACTTCGAGGCAAACGCCTTCCTTGGTGCTGCGGGCGTAAATGCGCCCATTGGCCACGGCCGCGTTGTTCCAGCACTTGCCCGTCACGGCGCGATGGCGAGCAACCTCTCGGTACGCGCCCGGCCGTGCTTCGACGACGACGAGGTCGCCGTTCTCCGCCAGCGCGAATACCTGGCCGTCGACAAGAATCGTGCCGCCCTGGCCGAAACCGGTCTGCGACCATTTCTCCTGGCCCGTCGCCAGCTGGACGCACTTCAGCGGGACCTGTTCCCATTGTTTGAATCCGAACAGGCCGTACAGATGGCCGTCGTGATAGACGGGCGTGCTCCAGTGGTTGATCAAGTCGTTTTCCTTGCGCCATAGTTCCGTCGCCTTCCACGCCGTTCCATTCCTGGAAATCCTTACGGCGCCCGCACCGACTCCGTAGCCGGCCGAACAGTAAACGATGTCGCCGCCCACGACGGGCGCGGCGGCCGTCGACGTGCGGTAGGGAAATGGATGTCGCCAGAGCACCTGGCCGGTGCCCGGCACGACCGAGACCAGGCCGGACTGAGTGAGGAAAATCACCTGTCGGTGGCCGAGAATGGTCGCCACGGTGGGAGTGGCGTGCGTCATCGCGTCGCTCTGAGATTTCCACACCACGGCCCCGGTCGCCTTGTGAAAACAGAGCAGCGACTGTCCGGCTCCGCCGGCGCAAACGAAGATGAGGTTGCCTTCGAGCACGGGCGACGCCGCGTTTTGCCAGCGGATGTTGCGCGCGCCGTGCTCGCGTTGGAGGTCCTTCTTCCAGACGGGCCGGCCATTCCGGGCGTCGAGGCAATACAAGCCGAGGCTGGCTGTGAGCACATAAACACGGTTCGAATCGGCCGCGGGAGTGGAGCGCGGACCATCGCCGCCCGTATTGCCGGGAGCCCCGGTATCGCCGCCATCGTCGTATTTCGCGAAGCCGAGCGGGGCGGCCCAAAGTTCCTTGCCTGTGTCCGCGTCGAGCGCGACGCAGACTTCATTCGGCACGTTTTCGATGTTGCGGTTCACCAGCGTGAAGACCTTGCCGCCCGCAACGGCGAACGCGCTGAAGCCGTTGTTCAGCGGCGTCCTCCAAATCTCCCTTGGGCCGTCGGAGGGCCAGGTTTTGAGGAGCTTTTCCAAAGTGACGCCATTCGCGTTCGGCCCGCGATATTGAGGCCAGTCGGCGGAACGGACGAGCGCAGGGAACAAGAACACCAGCGCAGCCAGCAACGCCGGGAACGGCAGAGGAGGTGGAGGACAACGCGTTTGCATGGCCCATAATACGCCGGACTGCCGGAGGAAATTCAATCCGGACGGAGGACCCAGTTGTCAGTTGAGTCGAGGGCTCGTTCGGATACGCTCCGGGCCGCTATGAAGCTGCAATCCGCGATCCGACTTGGAGTGCCGTCAGCCCTTCTCCAGGAAGCGCAACGTAGGGCAGGCGTCTCGCCTGCCCAGCGCCGAAGGCGCGGTTTCCGCTGGCTGCTTCGCGGCCAGGGCAGGCGAGTTGTCTGCCCTACGTTGTTGCCGCGGCGCGTTGCTTCCATGATTCTCGTCGCCTGCGCCTGGCTTCTCGGGGTCCAGTTGCGCGGCGCTGAAACCGCGCCGGCGGCTGACACGGCGCGTCGCCTTCAAGTTGTCGTCAATTCCGCCGTGGAGGGAACGCTGAAGGAGTTCGCTTCGAAGCAACTTCAGTTCAATCAACTCGCCGTCACGCTCGTCGATTTGCGGGACCCGGCGAAGCCAGCGCAAGCGAGCTACCGGGGCGGCGAGATGGTTTATCCCGCCAGCGTGGTGAAACTGTTCTACCTCGTCGCGGCGCACCAGTGGATGGAGCAGGGCCGGCTCGCGGACACGCCCGAACTGCGGCGGGCGATGCGCGACATGATCGTCGAAAGCTACAACGAGGCGACGCACTACGTCGTCGACTTGCTGACCGGAACCACCAGCGGGCCGGAATTGCCGGAGCGCGAAATCGACGAATGGTTCGAAAAGCGCAACGCGGTAAACCGCTACTTCTTCTCGCTCGGCTACACGAACATCAACGCCAACAAAAAGCCGTGGTGCGAAGGCCCCTACGGCCGGGAAAGCCAGTCCATCCAGCGGCACAAGCCCAATCGCAACTTGCTCACGACGGACGCGACCGCCCGGTTGCTCACGGAAATCGTGACGGGCCGGGCGGTGACGGCGAAGCGTTCCGCCGAGATGCTCGAGTTGATGAAGCGCGACCCGGCCGTCCCATCGACGGATCCAGAAAGCCAGGCGCACGTTTTCACTGCGCTGGGATTGCTTCCCGGCGCAAAACTCTGGTCCAAGGCCGGCTGGACGAGCCAGACGCGGCATGACGCGGCTTATATCGAACTGCCGGACGGCGCGCGGTTCGTGCTGGTAACGTTCACGACGGACCACGCCAACGAACGGGGAATCATCGCGTCGGTCGCGAGGCGGGTGGTGGCTGGATTGTCACCGCCGAAGTGACGCCACGGAGGATCGTAGCCGCCGACGTAAGGAGGCGGATGGACTGTGAGTCCACGTTTTCCGCCTCCTCACGTCGGCGGCTACAGATCGGCGTGTCCTCGCGGAATACGTCGCTACCTGAGCCAGGCCGGGATTTTCTCCCCGGCCCAGATTTCCGGGAGGCGCTGGCGTGGGCGGACCAGCGCGGCCCTGGTCCCGTGGACCAGCACTTCGGCCGCGTGCGCGCGTGTGTTGTAATTGGAAGCCATGACGAATCCGTACGCCCCGGCGCTCATGAGCGCCAGCGGATCGCCTTCGGACACTTTGGGTAGCGGACGGTTTTTGGCGAAGTAGTCGCCTGATTCGCAGATCGGCCCAACGACATCGGAGCGGATCAGGCCGCCGTTGCGTTGGGCGACCGGGAGAATCTCGTGATACGAATCGTAGAACGCCGGCCGAATGAGGTCGTTCATCGCCGCGTCCACGATGACAAAGTTCTTTCGGCCCGTGCGCTTCACGTGCTCGACGCGGGTGACGAGGATGCCGGCGTTGCCGACGATGAAGCGGCCGTGCTCGACGAGGATTTTCAGACCGAGCGGCCTCAACAGCGGCACCAAAGTCGCCGCGTAACGGGCGGGTGTCAGGATTCTTCGCGCGGCGGGCTTCTTCCACCACGCGGGCGAGCCGCTCTCCAGCGCCGGGTCGTAGACGATGCCCAGACCACCGCCAATGCTGAAGAACTCGAAGCCGTAACGGGCCGAAAGCTTTTGCGCCAGCGGCAACATTTTCCTCACTGCCAGCTCATAGGGCTTCACTTCGGTGAGCTGCGAACCAATGTGCATCTGGATGCCGCGCAGAAGCAGTCGACTCAGCCGACTGGCGCGGGCATAGAC
>Ga0184635_10000331_pt1 | contig 11515 bp, 9 predicted proteins | sample PLM3_30_b2_FD_133147 | JGI IMG/M metagenome (GOLD analysis project Ga0184635, IMG submission 133147) | Groundwater sediment microbial communities from an aquifer in East River, Colorado, USA - PLM3_30_b2 | ecosystem: Environmental > Terrestrial > Soil > Riparian zone | place: USA: East River...
CCAGCCCTTTTCGAAAGCGTCCTGGATCTTCTCCGCGGGCTTGCCGGCTTCCAGCGGTTTCTCGACGACGGGAAGTGGAAGCGTCTCGGTGCTCATCGCCTTCGGCGGCGGGCAGGCCGGCCCGGACTTCAGCGGTTCACCGCCGCGCCCGCGGGCCGACCGGGCCGGGTGACGGCGACGCCGCCGCCCTTGTCGAGCAGGCGGATGTAATCGATGAGAATACGCCGGGTTTCGTCGAGGGTGATATCGATCGCCGGCACATCCGGATCCGCGGCATCCTCGGGATCGTCGCTCTCGTGAGCCGCAGTCGTTTTCGGTTCGGCGCCTTTGGGCGCGGCTTTGGCATCGTTGTCCGGCTTCGCGGCCGTGGTGGCACTGTTCTTCGTGATGAGAATGGACTTGTTCGTCGTCGCCGACGCCGAGTTGGTTCGCACAGTGGGCGGGGGCAGTCCGGGTTCGTCAGCGTCCTTCAAGTTGAGATCGTAGACTTTGCCTTGCGGCTCGGGGCGCGACGCGAGGTCCTTCTTGCGGGCCTTGGCTCGCTCGGCGGCTTCCTTCTTTTCCTTCAGACGGACTGCTTCGTTGAGCGAGACGCTTTTGTCCGCCTGCTGCTTCTTGTAGCGCTCCATCTCGCTGCGAACGAAAGTGAAATCCGGATCGGACGTCACGCGCTGCTCGGAGCGCTTCTTCAGCTCCGTGAGGTAAGGTTCGACGCGGTTGACCTTTTCAAACGGGACAGGATCGATCGAGCCGCCTTTGAGCGGGTCATCCAACGCAGCCTCCCCGACCTCGACGAGCACGTTGTTGATGGAAGGCAACACGACGTCCGGCGTGACCCCTTCCAGTTGGGTGGAGACGCCGCTGGCGCGGTAGAACTTGCGGATGGTGATCTTGATCGAGCCCGGATCGTTGGTGCCCAGCAGGCTGAACTGACGCATGATCGGCGCGAGTTGTTGCAGGGATTGCACGGTGCCTTTGCCGTGCGTGCTGGAATCCCCGACCAGGACCGCGCGGCCGTAATCCTGGAGCGCGCCGGCCAAAATCTCGGAGGCTGAGGCGCTGAAGCGGCTCGTCAGCACGATCAGGGGACCATCGTAGAACACGCTCGGGTCTGGATCGGAATCCGTCATCACGCGCCCGTCCGGCTGGCGGACCTGCACCACGGGGCCTTCCTTGATGAACAGGCCGGTGAGGTTGATGGCTTCTTCGAGCGAACCGCCGCCGTTACGGCGCAAGTCGAGAATCACGCCCGACACCTCCTCCTGCATGAGCTTCTTGAGGAGCTTGGAGACGTCGGTCGTCGTGCTCTTGGGCTCGCCGCCCTTGCGGCCCTCCAACTCGAAGCTGGAGTAAAACGACGGGAGATCGATGACGCCAATGCGGATCGTTCTGTCCTGGCCGCCGGCGCGTTTGCCGTCGGGCAATTCGAAAATCTTGGCCTTGGCCGCGCCGTCCTCGATTTTAATCTCGGCGCGTATGAGGCTGACGATCTTGCGCACGGAGGAATCGCCGGCATCGGCGGGCACCACTGTGAGGCGCACTTCCGTGTCCTTGGCGCCGCGGATGAGTTCGACGACCTTGTTGAGTTTCATGTCGACGACGTCGACCGGCGGTTGGTTGCTCTGAGCGACGGCAATAATCTTGTCGCCGGGCTTGAGCTTGCCACTCTGCAAGGCGGGGCTGCCGGGGGTAAGTTCGTTGATCTTGCAGATGCCGTCCTCGGAGGAAAGCTTGGCGCCGATGCCGAACAGCGACAGCCTCATGCTGATTGAGAAGTTGTCCGTCTCACTCTTGCCCATATAATCGGAATGCGGGTCGTACACGTGCGCGAGGGCGGTGAGGTAGATTTGGAGGACGTCGTCGTTGTCGTATTCGTTGACCGTGCGCATGATCCGCGTGTAGCGGCGGGTGAGGTTCTTGACGATCTCTTCGGGCTTTTCCTTGTTGAGCTTTTCCTGGAGGTATTCGTGGCGGAGGCGGTCGCGCCAGAGCTTTTTGGCTTCGGCCAGGTTCGCCGGGCGGGGGAGTTTCTTGCGATCCAATTGAAAGCGCTCCTGCCCCTTGAACTCGAAAGTCTCGTGTTTGAGCAGGTCGAGGACGAGGTCGTATTGTTGGGCGAGGCGTTCGCGGAACCGGGTGAAGATCTGTCGGGCGGGTCCGGCGTCGCCTTTGGCGGTCAGTTCGTCGAGCTTGAACCGGTACTTCTCGAACGATTCCACGTCGGTCTGAGTGAAGAACAGGTGGAGGTTGTCCAGGTGGTCGAGGTAGCGGTCGAAGAACTTCGATGACAAGTCGTCATCCAGAGGCTTCCGGGTGTAGTGCTGGCCCTGAAGGAGGCGGCTGACCACCTTCATGATGTTCGCATCGCTCTCTCCCTCGACCAGCCTCGCAGGGTCCGGCACTCCGTTGGTGTAGCGGGAGGAGACCAGCGTCTTGTCGCCCGTCACCGCATTCACGGTCTTGTCAGCCGCGAAATTGGTGCCTGTGGCTCGGACTGGGTCGGCGGCAAACAGCCGGAGGGTGAGGGCCAACAGGGTGCCCAGAAGCAATGCGATGAGTCTCATGAGTTATTTCAATCGTGCCACATTCGGCCCCTGCCGAACAGCACAAAATCTGCGATACTGTCTCACAAAGCAGCTATTCGGCAACCGGGGTGAGGAACTTAGTAGTTGTTCGGAGAATCGGCGGCAAAGACACGCGGACGGTGGCATGCGCGACACTAAAAAACCGGTTGTCAGAGACTCAGTTAGCCCGGTTTTGCGGGACTGGCCTGGGGCTGGACGGCCGTCGCCCCAGGGGCCCGGCCGCGGGGGTGCATCTTTCTGGCGCCAAACGCAATTGCGTAGAGCACGCCCAGCAACGCGACATCCGTCGGCCCCACCGGCAGATCGCGCCGATAGGCGATGCAAAAGCCAAGCACCGCAGTCACCCCGCCGATCACCGAAGCCGCGACGGCGAACTGCCGCATTGTTTGTGCGAATTGATAGGCAATCAGCGGCGGCAGCAGCAGGAAGCCAAACGCCACCAGCGGCCCGACGCTGAGCACCGCCACGGAAATCGTCAATCCGATGAGCGTGAATAGCAAGGTGTCCCATGCGATGACCCGCTTCTTGAGCGTGACGGCCATCTCGCGGTCAAACGAGACGAGCAGAAACTCCTTTTGAAACACGATTAGGCCAAGCACCACCAGCCCAAAGGTGACACCGGTCAGGATCAGGTCAGTATTCGGCACGGCGATGATTTCACCGCGCAGCAGCTCCAACATGCCGTGCTCGCCGAGCGGGTTTTGCACCAGCAGCAGGATGCTCCACGCGCCAGCCAGCACGTAGGCCGTGCCGGTGCGCCCCTCGATCAGCCCGCGCTCCCGCCGTTCCATGACGGAAAGCATAAGAATCGCCGCCAGTGTGAAAAGGACGGAGCCGCCCAGGGCGATGGCCCGCTCCTCCGCGCTGTCGTGCGCGTGGGGAATCCAGCCCCAGCCCTGCATCGCGAAGGCGAACGCGATGCCGCACGAGGACACTTGCGGCAGCGCCACCCCAAGAAAGACCACGCGACGGAGCACCAGGTAGACGCCGACCAGCGGGCACACGAACCCGATGAGCAGGCTGATGTAAACGGAGTTCCGCGACAGGAACTGCGGGTCGAAGATCTCGAGCAGCACGCCCATGGGCTCAGTTCAGTTCCAGCTCCAACATCGCCTCCACTCGTTCGCGGCGGAGCAGGTCGTTCACGGCGCCTTGGAGGACTTTGCCCTGGTGAAGCCAGATGACGTCCTGCGCGCACCGGCGAATGGCCGGCAGGTCGTGGCTCACCATGAGAATGGTCACCTGCTGCTGCGCGTGCAGGCGGCGGAGCAGTTCGAGGACGGATTGGGTGGCGCTGGTGTCGATGCCCGCGGTCGGCTCGTCCAAGAGCAAAAACTCAGGCTTGGTGGCGAGCGCCCGCGCGATCAGCACGCGCTGCTTCTGGCCGCCTGAGAGTTCGGAAAAGCGCCTGCGCGCAAGATCGTCCGCGCCGGTTTCGCGCAGGCAGTGGTGTGCCCAATCCTTTTCCGCCTGGTTGAAAAAGCGGCCCGGCCCGACGCGACCGCAGGCGCCCATCAGGACCATCTCGAAGCAGGAAACAAGGAAGATGGAATCGAGCGCTTCCCGTTGGGGCACGTAACCGAGCACCGGCTGGCCGCCGGCCTTGCCCCGGAACTCCACCCGCCCGGCCAGCGGCGGGAGAATGCCCAGGATGGTCTTGAGGAGGGTGGATTTGCCGGAGCCGTTGGCGCCGAGCAGTCCGGTGAAACTGCCGCGCCGGACGGCAAGGTCCACACCCTGCAAAACGGCGTGTCGGCCGTAACCGACCGACACGCCCTGTAAACTGAGCAAGAGGTCGTCCGTCACTTTGACTGCTTCAGCGCTTCGGCGATGCGTGCGAGATCGTAGTCGAAAAGGCTGAAGTAGTCTTTAATTTTCTCGTGCCCGCCCACCATCTGGGGGACGAGCAGCAGCTTCGCGCCGATCGAATCAGCCACGTAGGTCGGCGTCTTGCGCGGGCGGTTCGGTTCGATGATCACGAGCTTCACCCCTTCGGCCCTGGCGCGCGGGATGAGCGCGTTGATGTGCGTGGGCGATGGCTCGATGCCGGGCTTGGGCTCGATGGTGCCGGCCAGCACCAGACCGAAGCGCTCAAGGAGGTAGTCGAACGACTTGTGATAGGTGATCACTTTCGTGCCTCGGAACGGCTCCATTGCCTTGCTCCACTCGGCGAGCCTGGCATCGAGGCGGTCGTTGAACTTTTTCAGGTTCGCCTCGTAGAAGGCGGCGTTCGGCGTGTCGAGCTTGCTGAACGCGGCGGCGATGGTGGCCGCCATGATCTTCCCATTGGCCGGGTCGGAGGCGTAGTGAGGGTTGCCGAGCGGATGCACATCGCCCATCGAGCGGTCCACCGGCCCGGTCGGCACGTCGAGCAGCCGGATGCCGCGCGAGAGGATGACGTGGCCGGGCGCGTCGGAGAGGATCTTCGCGTTGCGCGCGCTGTTAACGAGCGGCGGGAGCCAGCCGATCTCGAGTTCCGCGCCGCCTTCGATGAGCACGTCCGCCTGATTGAGCACGCGGATGAAGCTCGGCCGCGCATCGACGAAGTGCGGGTCTTCGGTGCCCCGGGCGATGCTGGTGACCTTGACCTTGTCGCCGCCGATGGCCTCGGCGATGGCGCCGAAGTCGGGCAGAGTGGCGACGACGTTGAGCTTGGCCTGAGCCGATCGCGCCGCGAACAGCACGGCGGCCAGTGAAAGAATTGAAAGCGAGTTCTTCATAAATCGTGGGAGGTCGGGATCTAGTGACGCTTCACGTTACCTGTTTGACGCTCAAAACTTGTGCGCCGCGTGTGCGCCGAGCAGGAATTCAAACTGCAACCACACGGAATGGTCCGTGCCGACGTGCTCGCGGTCGTCGTAGTTGTATTGCAGGCGAAGCTTGGAGAACTCAGTCGGGTAATAGGTCAGCGCGGGGGAGACGCGCCAGCGCTTGTCGCGGTCGGGGTCGGGATTCAATGCCGCCTTCTCGCCAGTCACGTAATCGCCGCGCAGCGACGCGACCCAGCCCCTCCGGAAGCCCCAGTTCAGTTGCGAATACAGTCCCCAGTCGCGCAGCGTCTCGGAGGGCAGCGCCGGATTGTCCACGTCGCCCGCGAAGGCGCCCGCCTCGTAGCGCCGATACATCGCTTCGGTCTGCCACGAGACGAACGGGAAGCCCTTCGAGTGCCAGCGCGGCTTCCATTTGTAGAACAGGTCCACGCCGTAAATCTGCGTGTCCGTCTTGGTGCCGCTGGCGTTCGGGCCGAACGCGCCGGACGCGCCAGCCACGACGGTGTGTTCATCGGCCAGGTTGAACGACGCGACGTAGCGCGGCGCGTAGAGCATGTCGCCGAAGCCTTTTACGCGTGTGTCCACGGCGGGCCGGCCGAAGCGCAGCGAGTCCTCGTGCGAATCGCGGAAGCTCGTCGCCGTTTCGCCCTGCGAATTCTGCATGCCAAGGAACAGCTCCGAATAAAACGGCGTCGGCAAGAGCCACGAGACACGCGCGCCCGCATTGCGCAGGCCGTCCTCGCCGAAAAACCGTCCATTGACCAGCGGTTGATCGACGAAGTCCCAGGTGTGCGGGTGCGTCGGGTTGAGCCGACCGAACTCGGTGAAGTACTGCCCCGCCTTCACCTGGAGGTTCCACGGCAGGGACATCGTTTCGAGATACGCCTCCTCGGCTTCAATGATCGTCTCGCCCTCGGGATCGATTTGCAGGACGATGTTCGCCTGGCCACGGAAGTAGGGATCCACCTTGCCATCGAACGTGGTCTCGAGGTTTTGCACGGTGAAGCCGCGCTGCTTCGGGTCGTGCCCGCCGAGTTGGAGCGACTCGATGTCCGTTGCCGTGGAGTACCCGGCGGCCACGAGCGCGTCGAACGACACGCCGATGTAATTCTGCGCGGTCCCGATGCGGATAGGGTCAGTCGGGGACCAGGGCTTGCTTTCCGCCACGGCGGCGGCAGGGACGTTGGTGGTCCCCGCGGCCGACGGCTTTGCGGCAACGGGAGGCGCCGCCCTGCCCTCCTTCGGCTGCAATTGTTCGAGCCGCTGATTCAAGGACTCGGTGACCTGCCGGTAATTCTCGACGGCCTTCTGGAAGGCTTCGTAGGCCTGCTGAAGCTGCCGGCGAATCTGTTCCACTTCGCCCGTGTTATTCTGGGCCTGGGCCGCACTCACGGTCAGGCCAAGGGCGACACTACACCCGAGGAAACTTAGCTTTCTCATAATGTGCTTTCTTCAAAGTGCGCCGACGCACCGGGCATCGGCGCGGGGTTCACAAACGGGGCACAACGTCTGCCGGGCGCCGGCAGACCCAAGGAGGATTGTCTAACCGATGAAGAAGGCGGATGGCGGGGCCCGACCGGGAGAGAGTCGGAGGTCGATCTGCGTCAGGAAAAGCGTTTCAAATGAAACCTCCGTGCTCGGGACGTTCGCGCGAGGCGCGGGCACAGGAGGCGGCACGGGCGGAGCGGCAAAGTGTCCTTTCGCCAAAGTGCTGACCGCGCAATCGTGAGAAACCTGATTGGCATCGGCGCAGACTCGCTCATGCAGCCACGCGGAAGAGGAGAATCCCGCCGCGCCGAGCCACAACCCCAGGAACAACACCCCGATGGCGATTCTGCCCGCGCCCGGAAGGCGCTTGGATGTGTGTCCGGCGAACACAGTGGCTACTTCAAGCACGAGTTCGACGGCGAGGCAAGAGTTGAGATTCGGCACATGAAGCTGCAGCAGAAAGGAACGATGACGCAGAGCCAAGGGTTAGCCATGTGGCTAACTCGATGTTCGATCCCAGAAGCCAGGCCGAATGCTCACGAATCCTCCGAGCTCGCTTGCTACCAAATGCACGGCTGCAGAGATGACTCCGGAAATTGAAAGTTCCAGAGGTTCATTCGCTGAAGTGGCGGGAGTGGCGGGGCTCGAACCCGTAACCTCTGCCGTGACAGGGCAGCTCTCTAACCAATTGAGCTACACCCCCGCGAAGGGGACGCAGAAACTAAAAAACCCACTCCGCTGAGTCAACCGCGAAGTGGGTTTCCAAATTTATGGTTCGAGCAACAGACGCCAAGGAGGTGGGGGTGGAGAACCCCGCTGAAGAAACGTTCTGCCACTCGAACCGAGACAACCTTTGCAATACAGGGCGGACTTGTCAATAAACTATTCGAAAAATTTTGCCCGGTTGTTGCGGAAATCCGCCGGTTTACCTTCGACACCCACACAACGCTCTGGCGCGTCCGTATTCAAACCTGCTTTGCGCCAGTCATTTGAAACAAACCGTGTAAATGCCCGCCAATACCAGCAGGCCGCCAAAGAGCTTTTTAAGGACGTTCGCGTCGACTTGCCCGGCCAGATGCGCTCCCAGGAACCCGCCTGCCACAGCCAGCGGCGCCAGGGATCCCGCGACCCGCCAATCGATGTGACTCAACTCCTGGTGCTTGATCGCACCGGCAATCGCCGTCGGGACAATCACTACCAACGATGTGCCGATGGCCGTCTTGATGTCTACTTTGAGCAGGTAGAACATCGCCGGCACCATCACGATGCCGCCTCCAACACCGAACAACCCGCTGGTCACCCCGGCCACCAGGCCGATGAACGCCGCAATCACGTATTGCATGTCCGCTTAATGCCCCGCAGGCCACGCAGCGACAACTAAAATCATTTCCATCCTCTCTGCGCTGCGTTAACCTGATAAATCGTGACGGCCACACTCAACCCAGCACTTTACCAATTCGCCAACCAGCTTGGCGACGTTTTGGTGCTGGCGCAGGCGCTCGTCAGTCGTCAAGGACAAGCGTTCGAGCTTCGGCATGTCGACGACCGGGCGAAGGACATCCGTCAATTGCGAGAAGTGAAGCCCGATGCATTGCGAACACTGGCTCAGTTCACCGCGGAGGGCGCATATCGCCCGCTGAAGTCGGCGCCGAACCTCGCAGCGGGCTGGAGAACGGTCGCCGCGGATGTAGAGGATCTTGGCGTCGCGCTGGAACGGCTGTATCCCGGCGCGATCGCGGATTGGTTCGCCGCCAGCGGGCCTGTTCCGCCGGTCACGAACTATCGCGAGTTCACTGCGCGGCAAAGCGGTATGTACCGCATCACAACGATGCTCGATGACGCTCAAGCGGCCCGGGTCGCCAGCGCGTGTTGCGATGCCCGCTTTTGCCTGAAACGCCGGCTCTGGACTGTGCCCGGCCTGGTGCCGGACGAGGCCGGAGTCAAGAGCACCATCCCATGTCTCGAACCGTGCGCCGTGTTCCTCGAATTCGCCCGCAAGGCCGTGCGTCTGGAGCAGGAGGATAAAATGCACTTGGAACTCTCGGCGGGGGAAGTTGCAACACTCGAAGGCACGGGGCGGCTGGCCCTGGAGGCAACGCCCGCCGGACGCGAAGCGGACTTCAGCCAGCCCAGCAACCCGCGGCGCGTGCGGTTGCTGCTTTCCAGGCTGGAATCGCTGCCGAGACCACAAGGCGGCGCGAAAGAAGCTGGCGATCCATCATCAATGAGCTTATGAAAAGAATCTTCATTCCATGCGCTTTGCTCGGGGTGATTATCGCGCTTGGTTGCAAGCCGCAGGCCAGCGTGCCGGACGCGCCCCTCACGCCAAAACCGGCTCCGGCTGCGGATCGATCGGCGGCGACTGCACCGGCGTCCGACCTACTGCTGGCCAAGGAGGAATCTTTGCCTGCCGAAGTCCTTGGCTTGCCAGCTTCCAACGCCCCGCTGACCGAAGGCGACAAAGCGTGGATGGAATTGCTCAAGGCCATGGAACTTCCTGCCGCCCCCGCCGAGTGGGAAACCGTCGCGCCGACGCCGGAGGCCCTGAGCGCGTTCAAGAGCACCAATGCGATCGTGGTCGCGCTGGCCGCCGACAAAGCGCGACAATTCCATACGAAATATTCCGACCACGTGAAGGCGGATGAAGCCCGCGAGCGCGAGTACTTCCTTCTGGGCATTGCCGCACAGTTGGGCAACACGAACATTGTCGCGCGCATCGAGGCGCTCGACGAAGCCCGGCTCAAGGATCCGAAGCTGCCTGAGGAAGAGCGCTTCGAGTTGCGCCTTCAGCAGGTCGAGCGCGTGCTTTCGCACGATACCGAAACCGTCACCGGCGCGGTTCTCGATAAGATGGAAGCGTCCGTCCGCGCATTGCAGAAGGAATTCACGAACCGCGCCGAACTCGGGGCGCTGCTACTAACCCCGGCCGAGGGCCGCCTGAACAACAGCGAGCCGGACAAGGCGCGCGCCCTGGCGGTCGAGGTCTCCGATGCAACAGGCGAACCGGAAGTCCAGGCAGCGGCTCGCGCTCTCTTGAAGAAAGTCAACCGGGTCGGCAAGCCGCTGGAGGTGAAGTTTAAGGCCGTGGACGGCCGAGAGGTGGACTTACAGGCCATGAAAGGCAAGGTGGTGTTGGTCGATTTTTGGGCGACCTGGTGCGGTCCGTGCATGGCTGAACTGCCGAAGGTGAAAGCGGCCTACGAAAAGCTCCACCCGAAAGGCTTCGAGATCGTCGGCGTCAGCTTCGACCACGACAAGGCCGCACTCGAACGCGTGCTCAAGCGCGAAAAAATGGAGTGGCCGCAGCACTTCGATGACAACCCGGATGGCGGCGGATTCAGCGCACAGTTCGACATCTCGTCCATCCCGGCGATGTGGCTCCTCGACAAGAAGGGCAATATTCGCGACCTCAACGCCCGTGCAAACCTTGTCGGCAAAGTAGAGAAGTACCTTGCCGAATAGATGCCATCTTGAGCACGACCAGCCGCACGGAGTTCATTCACCGCGCCACGGGCACGCCCGAGGCGCAGCGCCTGGCAGAAGACTCGGTCCGCCAGAAAAATTGGAAGCGCTGGGGTCCCTATCTGAGCGAGCGCCAGTGGGCCACCGTGCGCGAAGATTACTCGGAGTTGGGCACGTGTTGGGATTATCTTCCCCACGACCACGCCCGCAGCCGCGCCTACCGTTGGGGTGAAGACGGCTTGCTCGGCATCACCGATCGCGAGTGCCGGCTCTGCTTCGCGCTGGCGCTCTGGAACGGCAAGGATCCATTTCTCAAGGAACGCCTGTTCGGGCTCACCGGCAATGAAGGGAATCACGGCGAGGACGTGAAGGAGGAGTACTTCTACCTCGATTCGACGCCGACGCATTCCTACATGAAGGCCCTCTACAAGTATCCGCAGGCCGAGTTCCCTTACGCGCGGCTCGTCGAGGAAAACCGCCGGCGCGGCAAGCTGGAGGACGAATTCGAACTGCCCGATACCGGCGTCTTCGATGGCAACCGCTATTTCGACGTGTTCGCCGAATACGCCAAGCATTCACCCGATGACGTCCTCATCCGCCTGACAATCCATAACCGCGGGCCGGAACCGGCGACCCTCCACCTACTGCCGACGCTGTGGTTCCGCAACACCTGGTCGTGGGGCTGCACACAAGAGAATTGCGGCTTGAGACCAGTGCTGCACGCTGCAAAGGCACAAGGCGGAGGCCGCATCTCCGGGAGGCACGAGACACTCGGCACCTTCACCCTGGCTGTCGGGCCGGGGCCCGACGGACGGCCGCCGCCGCTCCTCTTCACTGAAAACGACAGCAACGCGCGCAAACTTTGGGCCGTAGGCGACGAAGCGGCGTTCGTCAAGGACGCCTTTCACGAGTACGTCGTCCATGGCCGCCGCGACGTGGTGAACCCTTCGGGTGCCGGCTCGAAGGCCGCGGCCCACTACGTGCTGACGATCCCGGCCGGCGGCTCGCAGACCGTTTGTCTCCGGCTGTTCAACGAGGCCGAGGCGCCCGTCGCCCCGCTAGGCGCCGGGTTTGACGAGGTCTTCGCGACTCGCGTGAAGGAGGCCGGCGAGTTCTTCGCTGCAGTGTCGCCCGGGAAACTATCGTCGGAACAGCGGAACGTCGTCCGGCAGGCTTACGCGGGTCTGCTCTGGTCGAAACAGTTTTACC
>Ga0184635_10000333_pt1 | contig 11488 bp, 16 predicted proteins | sample PLM3_30_b2_FD_133147 | JGI IMG/M metagenome (GOLD analysis project Ga0184635, IMG submission 133147) | Groundwater sediment microbial communities from an aquifer in East River, Colorado, USA - PLM3_30_b2 | ecosystem: Environmental > Terrestrial > Soil > Riparian zone | place: USA: East River...
CACTGCCGGCCATCGATCAGCCGCCACGCCCAGTAGTCACGCGCATCACTCGGCCGTGAAGGCTGGCACGCAGTCATCGCGATCGCCGCAGAGCTGAGCACACACAGCAGCGCAAGAACGCCAGCTCCGCACGCGAGCACGCAGGCTCCGCGCACGCGTCCATGGGCACGTCGGGACATAAGAGCGCTATCAGGCATGCTACACCGCACGGTGCTCGTATCGACGCTGAGCGGAGCAAAATCATGGCCGATGGAACACCCAGGCACCCAAAACCTTCAGTAAACCCTGGAAAAAAAGCCAATTCAGGCAATCCAGTGACAAGACCCTGGCGCCCGGCCGTGGGGGAGTGCAGGCCGCAGGTGGTGCCGCCGCGATGGGACGATCAAAGAATGAAGTCCGTCGCTGCCAGATGTGATTGATCCCGGTTCAATGTCAAGGCACCAAGGCACTTAAAGGCCAAATGGCAAAGGATAAGAGCGACGGGGCCGAAAATCAAAGCTCGCGTTGAGGAATGATACCAGCGCGCCCATCGACAGCGACTACTTTTCGAGGTCGCGAGGGCCCTCCTCTTTCACGCTACAAAGGCGGGCGCCGATTACGCGCCCACAGCGGGACATCAAGCTCACGGATACGCCTACGCAACATGCCCAAAAGATAGGATCAGCCTAGGCCAGAGTCGAATCCAGTTTTGGCGATCATCGCTTGCTATCGAGGCGCTTGCTGACAGGGATTTGCTGCCGATAGAAATCGAGCACGAAGAGCCGAATGGCCGACGATAGATTGGCGTGTCGCCGCTCGGAGTTGATGTCAGCGATGAGTTCGGACCGGGTCATGTCACGCTCGCTCGCGATCTCCTTCAGCGACTGCCAGAATGCATCCTCAAGGCTCACGCTGGTCTTGTGGCCAGCGATTGAGGTGGTGCGTTTGGCGACCACCGATTTGGAGCGAGGACTTTTGCGGCGGCTCATCGGCCCCCATCCTGGCGATGCACCGCCGGAAAATGCTTACGTGGGAGCCTACCCCATAGGAGCGATTCAATCTCGCCGATTTCGCGATTTCGCTCACGCAGCCACTTGATTCCGGAGCGTGCCGCCTCTTCATCGCAGCGGCCAGCATAGCCGTATACGACCTGCGTCAATTGGTGACGGAGTTCATCCGACAGCTCGTAGCTGCCGGCGAGATAATGAAGGGCGCGGTTGCGCGCCCAAAATGGGACCAGGAGTCCCCGGATGCGCTTTCGTAACATGGCCAATAGACAGGATGCTGGCGACTACGCCACATGCCCAAATATAAGGGTCAGCCCGCGCCAGAGTCGAATCGTTCACGGCGTTCGTCAAGTCGCAGCGGTCATGCAGTCGGCCACCCGCTTGGAACAGTCGCCGTTGAGCATGTCTCGCCACACCGTCATGTTGCCGTTGCGACCGTACTTCTCAATTAGCTTGTGGACGTGATACCGGCCGTTACTGTCGCACTTGTACATTCTTCTTCTATCGCGTGGAGCCGTTCCTCGTCGACGACGCGTCAGCGCGTCACCACCACCGTCGTGCCGAAGCCGACCCGGTTGTACAGGTCGAGGATGTCGGCGTTGTACATACGGATGCAGCCGTAGGAGACGAAGCCGCCGATCGAGCCCGGGGCGTTGGTGCCGTGGATGGCATATTCCCCGCCGCTCAGCGTCAGCGCGGCGGCGCCCATCGGATTGTGCGGGCTGCCGCCCGGGATCAGATTGGGCAACCGCGGCTGCGCGCGCTTGACCTCGGCGGGCGGCGACCACGCCGGCTGCAGGTGCTTGCCGGTGATCATCGCGGTGCCGGTCCATTGCCTGCCGATGCGGCCCACGCCGACCGGATAGCGCATGGCCTTGCCGTTGCCCATCACGTAATAGAGTGACCGTTCGTTGGTCCGCACTACGATGGTGCCAGCCGAATAATTGCCGCTGAAACCAACCATGGAGCGTGCCTGCGCAGGGTGCGAAATCGCAGCGGTGGTGACAAGCGAAACGGCAGCCGCGGCGGCTGCCAGCCAGCGTGACAGATGCATGATTGAACCGTCTCTGTTGGCCGTCGGCGAGCGCTCGGCCATCGGATCATCCCCCGGCCGGGCTCTGATCGGTTAATAATTCATGTACGGCGCAATCTCATTCGAAACCTTGCGTTTAGGTTAACGGAGGATGGTAAAGGCGGCCCGGCTGCCCGACGAAGCGGGAGTCGAACCACCCCATCTCCGGGCCGTCATCATTCGCCACCACGGGCCACGGCGGTAGTTTTCCCAACATCAATAGCACAGCGATCGCTACGACCGCGATCGATGCCCATCGGAAATCGCGAAAACGGACGGCTCGACCACACCGGCAGGGGATCAAACGAGGGCGGAGGCGGACGCCTTTCGGTTACCACGATATCGGCAGACGATACCTCCGCACTAATGGACTCGGCGGCAGGTTCGCAGACTGAACGTTCTTGAACCGTATTTTGTCGTTCCACCCCGGTAAGGTTAATTTGAAAACGAATCTAAAATTGTGCGCTGGTCGGCCATCGCCCTGGTCTCACCGAAGTCTTGGCCCAGCTTTCGCTTCTATCGACCATGGGATCTTGGGAATTGGGGGGTGGGCGTGCGCTACCCGCTTACGCTGCGTTCACGATCACCGGCGCTCGCGTTGCTAACCGCGACTATGGTCGCAGCGGCGATGGCGCTTGGCGGATGCACCTTCACTGGCCCGCCGGCCGGCAACGGCCGCGACATGCAACCACTGTCGGAACGCATGTTGGCTGAACTCGCAGCCAAAGACATGGAGAAGGAATCTCCGATCTTGGTGCGCATCTTTAAGGAAGAGGCGGAGCTGGAGGTCTGGAAACAGGACAAGTCGGGTCGGTTCGCCCTCCTTCGCACCTACCCGATCTGCCGCTGGTCGGGACAACTCGGACCCAAGATCAAGCAAGGTGACCGCCAGGCGCCAGAGGGCTTCTACACCATCACCCCCGGCCTGATGAATCCGAATTCCAACTACTACCTCGCGATCAATACCGGATTCCCTAATGCCTACGATCGGGCGAACGGGCGCACCGGCGCCCTGCTCATGATCCACGGCGACTGCTCTTCGAGCGGGTGTTATGCCATGACCGATGAGCAGATCGCGGAAATCTACGCGCTTGCGCGGGAATCGTTTTTCGGCGGTCAGAAATCGTTCCAGCTTCAGGCGTCTCCGTTCCGGATGACGCCGCTCAACATGGCCCGGCACCGCAACTCGCCGCACTTTGAGTTCTGGAAAATGCTCAAGCAGGGCAACGACCATTTCGAGGTCACACATCTCGAGCCCCAGGTCAACGTCTGCGAGAATCGCTACGTGTTCAACGCCCTATCGTTGACTCAATTCAGCGCGACCGAACGCTGCCCGGCCTACAAGGTGCCGGAGTACATTGCGGCAGCGGTCCGCGACAAGCAGCGCCGCGACGACATCCAGATTGCTGAGCTGATCAGCCGCGGCACGCCTATCGCCCAGGCCACCACGGGCATCGACGGCGGCATGAACCTAACCTTCCTGGCAGCCGTGAAGTCCCACGGCGGCCCTGGCGCAACGATCCGCACCGCCTCGGGTACGATCCCGGCACACGTCAATCCGCCGGCTGAGCCGACCCAAGCGAGTACCGGCAGCTTCCTTAATTTTCCGAAACCCGTCCCCGCGCCCCGCTCGTCGGTGTATGCGGATGCTAACTAAGCCTTCCGCCGCGCTTCGATCCGAGCAGATGGTCTGAGAAGCTCGAACCACGGCGCCGATTCCGTGAGCGGGGTTAAGAAGAGATTAGGTGATACGGTGCAGAATCGACTGCTACAACGGCTGGATCATGTAGCGAATGAGACACTGGATTCAGGCTCTCGCTTTGGCGGCCATGGCATCCATAGCCGTGGCGCAGGAGCACCACTCTTTCGAGCAACAAAGTGGGTTCGAACCTGACGCCGACGTCGAGCAGTCGCTGGGCGGCCCATTGTCCCTGCTGGGAGAAAAACTGTTCCACGATACGAGGCTTTCCGGAACCGGCGGCACCGCTTGTGCAAGTTGCCACGAGCCAAACTATGCCTTCGCCGACCCAAGGCAGGTGAGCCAATCGGACGGTGGCCAGCTCGGGCGACGCAACGCCCCTTCGCTGATCAACGCTGGCCTTCTTCCCGCGCTAATGTGGGATGGCCGCTTCCGCTCACTTGAACAGCAGGCATTCAGTCCGTTTGCGCGTGGCGAAATGGGCATCGACATCTTTGAAGCGGAGCGACGGCTGAATTCCGACCCCGAATACGTGCACCTGTTCCGCGTTGCACTGAACAGCCGCCCTTCAGCAAACGGGATGGCAATCGTGCTGGCAGCCTACCAGCGAACATTGATCTCGGGAGAGAGTCGCTTCGACCGGCTCATGCGCAACAGCGAGGCCAGCACCTTTACCGCCTTGGAGCTGGACGGATTCCTACTGTTCGAAAGGAAAGCTGGCTGCAGCAACTGTCACCTGACCCGAGCGCCAGTCAACCAACGGACGTCGGGCTGCGATTATTCACGGATCTGAATTTCCACAATCTCGGGATCGGATTTGCCGCAGGCCGGTTCGCAGACCCCGGCCGTTATCGGGTCACCGGCGTGCAAAGCGACCTGGGAGCGTTTCGCACTCCGTCTCTTCGCAATGTGGCGGTCACGGCACCTTACATGCATGACGGAAGCCTGGCCACGCTCGAGGATGTCATTGACTTCTACGACACGGGCGGACGTCCTAATCCCTTCCTGTCGCCGTTCATCAGGCCTCTCTACCTTGATGACTATGAGAAGGCGGCGTTGGTTGCCTTCTTGCGGACGCTGACCGATCAGCAATTCGAGCACCTCGCGTCTGAAGATTCGGGCAGCACGTACAGCGGAGACCAGACTGGCGGTCGAAATTGATGGCCAAGGAGAGAAAGCAGATTGGCGCAAGACATACGACTGTGGCCTTTAACCAAGCATTAACCACAATAGAGGCATTTCTGTTCGGCGGAGGGTTCAAGGGCCATGAACGACACTGAACAACAAGAGATCAGGTATGTCCTCGGGCACGATGGACGCCATTTGACGCTCGCCGATTTGCCATCACCTCAAACCAAGCGCTGGGTCATCCGACGGAAAGCCGAAGTCGTCGCGGCCGTACGCGGCGGTCTGATGTCTATGGAGGACGCCTGCAGCCGTTACGCACTGAATCTTGAGGAGTTCCTGTCCTGGCAGCATTGCGTCGACAACTATGGACTCGCCGGGCTTCGCGCGACCCGGGTTCAGTTCTACCGTGCTCCATGGATGCGTTTTCCACACCGCCGACCCATCGATGAGCTTTACGCCGGGTGACCGCGCTACTACGACACCCTCACGAAGCGAGCGCAGCACGGCACGCGCCGGCAGTGGCCGAATAGCCGGTGGGACCGCTCGTCTCGGGCCATCTGCAGTGTTTCGCAAAGGCGTGCTTCCCGCTCCTCAATTCTGACCCCTACTGCAAGCGCTCGCAGAGAGGGCCCCAACCACATTGACTAATGCCGTACGCCAATCCGGCTGCGCAGCCGGATCCTTAAGGTATTCGGAATCACGTAGGGGACTTCCATTTCAGCGGAGCGTCGCCGGCCAGCTACTGTGAATCTGCGCGTACCATCGTGGCCCATAGGGGCGTGGTGCGTCGTCGATGATCAGATCGGTGGGGCCGACCGACAAAACCGGATTTTGCGCTGATAGCCGCAACGCAACCGCGGACTACCCGAGGCCCGCGCGTCGCCCATTGAACGCTGTGCTCGATTGCGCAGCTGACGATGTCGCGAAGGCGATCCTCGACACCGTTCGTTCACCGCTCACGAATTGCCGCTGCAGGCCCCGCCACCATGGTCACCGCCCCGTGATCGCGGTCTTGGGCGTGGCGCACTTCATCGAGCTGTCGTCGGAGCAAATTTTCCGCCCGCATGATAAGCGCTTCGATCTCAGCGTCGAGGGTCGACGTATCGGACGGTGCGTGTCGTCGCGGCACATCGCTCCCCGCACTGAGCTCTGCAACTGCAGGATAAACGCGGTGAAGTTCGACAGGCTCGATGCGCCATTCGCCGAACGGGTCTTTTGTGCCGCTGATCTGGTCGCCTTTGATCGCCCGCAGGATCGTCGACTTGTTCAGGCCCGTTGCCTTCGCAGCCGTTGCGAGTGTGTAGGACATGTGTGGCCTATCGATGGACGTTGGGTGTGGATGTTGTTGCGTATCCCTCAAGAACAACGTCCAGGCGGCGGCTCACCCTGAATTTCAGATGTCCCTCATTTTGAGCTTTCGCCCATTCACGAACTTCCTCCAGCGTGGCTGGCGCTCGCCCGTGATCTTCCTCGAACAGATCGAGCATAGCCCGCGCCTGCTCTTTCAGAAGCCATCTTTCCGAGTCGCGAATAATGTCATCGTCGAGAACTTCGTTCGCCATGGCGTGGCTCCGCCCTTCGAGGTCGCGCTCAACTCACATGCTGCCTCAAAATCGTCGCTATCCGCTAATTTCGCGTTAAGGCCCCGGGGCTGTGCGGGACGTGGAACTTCCAGTTGAGAAACGCGGGCATAACGACTCGTGTCTCGCCGCCACCAGCTGGCACGATCCGGGTTACGTTATCAACTTGCGCGTAGTCCGCACAATGACAGCAGTCGTATGGATGCACCCGCGACTAATAGACCAGCGGCATGACGAAGCGACTACCTCCTACCGGAATCCCTTTACGGTTTTCCCGACATTTCTGCCTGCGACTTTCGCGCGGCAACAGGCGCAGGTGTCAGACCTTGCGGCACTCGACGCCGAAGACCTCGGTCTCGACTGCCTGCGCAAAGCAGCACTCGCACGCCGTCACGCACAACGTCGGTCACCGTTCGGCTCTCAGGGTGCGGGACGCGGTTGCTTTTTCAACCACTCAAGGAATTGCTCATACAAAATTTTTTCTGCCGTTGAATTGTTGTCGCGTTGGCGGCGATGATCGGTAGTTTGGTCGTGCGAGAGCCTCATCTTGAGACGGAGATCTGCGGCGTGTGCCGCTGGGATTTCCGCAGTGAACCCCGCTAAGACGAGGACTGCTATTCTAATGCTGACCATGGGGGACGAATCTCCGAAAATCCGAGGCGAGGTATTGATTGCACGAATCGGCTAACTTTCGATTAACCATGCTTCGCTCAGCTGTGGTTGGCCAATAGATGAGACACAGATGAGTTGGACGTGAGAGGGATTAAGACAGCGCGGGCGCCGCTTGTGTTGGTCGACAAGCTTTCGATTCTTCGCGCGTTTTGGTGAATAATTTCTTGATCTGGATTAACCGGCCTATCTCAGATGCATCACTTGGTCGTTTAATGGAGATGGTGGGCTGCCTTTTAGCGAAGGCACTACGCGATTTACCGAGCAAAACGCCGGGATTCTGAGGAAGCGGGACTGCCTTTAAGCCCGGGACGCTTTATTTGGCACACTTTGCTGATGGCGCGGGAGCTGTGGCGATCTTGTCAGCATTGGAGGATGTCGACGCCGCCTCGATTATGGCAAGTGCCGACGCAACAGGCCCAGGGCCAACCCATTCCTTGAACGTTTTACGGTCGCCGATCTCAAAAGCTGGGCCGATCGCAAGATCCGTGTTCCGGGTTCATAGATCGCGCCAGAATCCCGAAATCTGCGGTTATCTCGTAAGCGTTCTGGTGTGGCGTGCCTACTCCGCCCAACGAAATCGAACGCGCCGAACTTCGTGCGCAACCCGCTTCGCCGAAAATAAAAAACTATAGACTATTCAGTCAGAGCCGCTTTAGAATTCGCTCAGCTCGGGCATCGCACGTAGGTCGTCGTTCCACGTTCGCTCGACCATGTTAACTTGCTTCCAGAAAGCGTAAATCGAATGTTCGCGTTCCAGCGTTCGCTGTTGTTAGTACATAAAGCTCTCAACCGCCACACATTTGAGCTTTCCCGTTGAGTTGAGTGAAATTCACAAGCGGTACCGAAAGCCTCGGCTTGGCGCGCGGTGATTCTAAGTGGCGACTCACGACATTGAGCAACGTCAACACCCCATCCGCCAATGAAACTAATGTCCGATGTGCTGGCAGCGTTCGCGTCTGATGCTGTGAGCAACCGATCTTGTGTAGCTTCATCCCAGGTGTCGCTATCGCCAATGCCATTAGCAACCCTGAACTCTTGCAACGCTCGCCGCGAGCGCGGACCCCAAACTCCATCAGCTGGGCCAAATAGAAATCCAAGGTCAATCAGTCGTTGTTGGACACGCTTAGCGTCTTCGATTTCACGGAGATCGAGCTGTTGCGGGGTCGTAACTGTCACGAGGGGCTCTGGGGCTACGATAAGGGGTGGTGAAATTTCGGTTTGGGGGGGCAAATCGGACGCCTGTTCATTAGATGGCGTGCTTCGCGGGATGACTATCGCAATGGTGGGCTTTTGCACGGGCAAGTTCGACGACGAATGAGTGGAAATTACACGGCGACTATTGTCGGGCTGCTGGGGGGACGGCGTTGTAACGGCGGAGGTTGATGGTGAGGCGCCCGGTATGGGCTTTGGAGCATCGTCACGCGCACTAGTCGTTAGGCCAGGCAGCCAGGATCGAGCGGTTACAAAGAAAAGAAGAGAAAGCACAACGATTGCGCCAACAATCCAAACCCTCGCGAGCATCCGGGCGTCGGCAGCAACCGGAGCAAATTGGGGAGTTCTTTGATTGATTCGGTCTAGAAATATCGGGTCTGGCGATATCGTGCGGCCAGAGTCGGCACGACCAGCAGCACGTCTGGGTGACGTATCGGCGGAATGCATCCGAGCCCCCGCTCAAGAGCTGAGAAATTGTAGCAACTTCTAGCCAAGCAGCAAAATCATTCCCCGCACCGGGCGAAGTAGTTAACCCACTGAAATGATTGCTAGTGGAATCAAAGGAAGATCTCAATTGTGGAGAAATTTAGGTGGCACAAGCAACGCCCAATGAATGCGCTGCGTCTCAGAACACGCTTGCTCTCAGGCCAAAATAGGTTTGGGCGGGTTCGAATGGCGGACCCGATCGCCGCCGCTGGACACTGCGTTGGCAGAACTCATCGTCCTGGCTCCCCTTCGGCGTCCCACTTAGCCGCCGCGCGGGCAAGCGCGACACCCGCCACTATGTGCTCCTCGAGTGACTGCAAAGCCAGTCGTAGCAATTTCGCGTGCGTCAAAAAGGCCGAACCCCTTGGGCTGTCATGCAACCGCCGTTTGCCACCGCCGTTCACAATCTCTTAGGAATTCGGAAACTTGTTCCCGTTTTGCTGTCGCACTGTGCACAAGGGAACGGATCATATGCGGACAAGCGGCCGAATGGCCGGGAAAGCTGCACCCGGCATAAACGCGTACGTAGCCCTGCTGACGCCAGTGCTCACGCTGGCCGGCTGTGTAGGTCCTATTCAGCTTCTTTCTCAACCCCCCGCTACCGTGGAGAGTCTGGAGGGCGACTATCTGCGTCTCGCGCTGTGCACATACGAACGCCTTGATCGGAAGGATGGTCGATTACGGATTGCCGAGCCGTCCGACCAGGACAGCATGCGGATAGATTTCGACCCCGGCTCCGGCCAACATTGGGATCTGTCATTCATAAACGAAGACCCGGGCAGACTGACGCGCGTCGAAGTGACGTCGCCGCGGATACTGGAAGGATCTTTCTCGAGAGAGCATGCGCTGGCAATAGCACGCGCCTGCGCAGCGTCCCGGCGCGGCGGGTTACGAAGCGACTTCGGGCTATTCCGGGGGCGACGGTCGGCAGCATTGACTTTTCGACCCTTGCTCGAATTCGTTGGCCGCACTTGGCGAAGCCGGCAGCCGCGAGTCTTGGCGCTCACTTAGGCCAGGCCGGCGCGCTGACTTCCTTTTGCGACTTTCCATGGTCGCGCGGACTAGCGCAGCCTGCCTGAACGACAACATTCGGGATCGATGGGGCGGTACACGTCATGTTTACGTTGGACGGGTCGGTGAGCATGTGGCCCGATGGCGCATCACGGAGGGGTATCGTGATTGCGCAGCCAGCAAGCAAGATCATGGCAGCGGCGATAGCGACAAATTCCGTGGCGATTTCTCGGGGCAGGTCATTCCAATTTGCAGGCCCTTGAAATGTTGAGCCCCAAACCCATTCAATCAACTCCTCAAGCGTAGCCATCTGTCTTCTGCGAGCGTTCTCGAACATCTTCCACATGGTTTGCTGGTTCTGGCCGCAAGCATGCCGCTCAACGTCGTTGATTTCCTTATGCGACATGCGAGAGGCTAATGGATGTCATCTAACTGCGCGTTAACTCACTCCAAACAACTACAATCTTTGGAAACGAGAAGAAATCAACGTTAATAGCGTCCGTTGCTAGGAGCGGCCGCTCTCGGTGTCCTCGAGTACCGCACAAACTTGCGCTCAGCGAGAGAGCGCGACGGCTTACACGTGAGTTCGAGCGCTGGCGCTTAGGGCTCGCGCACGACGCTGCTCGTCTTCGCGAACGATAACGGTATTGACTGTTTTTCCCTCAACTCGCCGGCGAGGTCAAAGTGTGGCGACTCACAGCGATCAATCGCTCGAGCTCGATCAACAAAGAAGCCCTGCAGCGGGTGAATTCGTAGCGTCTGTGAGTCTTTTGTCGCTGTCCTATTCTACATTTAATAAGATTGTCGATAATTCCGTTTCAAATTTGCATGCCCGGTGCAATTCAAATTTTTGGATTTCTATTGTAGCAAATGTCCCAGATCAATCACCGCTGCAAAGCAAGGGCGCTAGCCGCCGGCTGTTTCCACACGGAGACCAAAATGAGCCGTTTCTTCTTTCACATTGAATCGAGGGACGATCGTATTTTTGATACCAATGGTCGCGAATTGGGCGATCTAGCCACCGCGCACCGGCACGCGATGAGGCTCATTCAGAAGATGGTATTATTGGATGATTTGGATTGGCGAGGCTGGTCGATTAATGTGACCGACGCAAGCAATCAATCAGTGCTTAGTGTCCTGTTCCCTCAGGTGTCCTATTTCCAATGTCGCAAGGAGTCGCGATACAACAACCGCTGACAACCGCGGCACTGATAAAGCCTCCGCAGGTTGCCATCCGTCCCGCCCGCAATTGCTCACTGGTGCCGCCGCCCGCGTAGTGGACGCCAAACTGCCTCAGCCCGGCGCAAGCACCACGACAAGCGTTCCGATCCTCGCTCGATTGTAGAGATCGATTGCGTCCTCATTAGTCATACGGATGCAGCCTGATGAGATGGCATGGCCGATATATTCCGGCTGATTAGTGCCGTGAATTCGGTATAGCGTGTCCTTGTTGCCTTCATAAAGGTAGAGCGCCCGCGCCCCCATCGGATTGTGCGGCCCGGGGCTGACGTAATCCGGAATATCGCCAAGCCGACGCCTGATTTCCTGGGTTGGCACCCACGCTGGCCACTCCTGCATACGCCCAACTTTGGCGATCCCCGACCAGGCGAGCGTTCCCTCGCCAACTGTGACTCCGTACCGA